>Ga0114939_10002856_pt1 | contig 12426 bp, 7 predicted proteins | sample AshMeaCrysSpring_FD_87196 | JGI IMG/M metagenome (GOLD analysis project Ga0114939, IMG submission 87196) | Groundwater microbial communities from Big Spring, Nevada to study Microbial Dark Matter (Phase II) - Ash Meadows Crystal Spring | ecosystem: Environmental > Aquatic > Deep subsurface >... | reverse complement strand
TCGGTCCAGGGCTCCGCGTCGATGGCCTCGAGGCCGTGGTCCGACGCGCGGCAGCCGGCCTCGTGGAATGCCGCGTGCCGCGTCTCGAGGGCGTCCCAGAAGTCGGTGATGCAACTGATATCGGTCCCGCTCGCGGCGCCGAGGCGGTCGAGCCACGCGTTGAAGGCCTCCGGCTGGTCGACGGTGAGCGCCCGGTCCGGGCGCCAGGTCGGGAACAGGCCGGGGCCGCCCCGGCGCGTGGCGGCATAGTCCCGGTGCGCCTCGAGCGAATCCGACGGGTCGTCGGTCGAGCACACCACCTCGACGTTGAAGCCCGCGAGCAGCGCCCGCACGGTGCCGGCCGGACCGGCGAGGAACGCGTTGGCGCGGTCGTAGGCGCTGCGCGCGGTGCGCGCGTCGAGGCGGTCGGTGATGCCGAACGGCGTGCGGAGCTCCAGGCAGGTCCAGTGGAACAGCGGGTTCCCGACCGTGAGCGGCACGGTGGCCGCCCACGCCGCGAACTTCGTCCAGTCGTCGGCCGGCCCGGTGATGGCCGCCTCCGGCACGCCTGCCGTCCGCATGGCGCGCCACTTGTAGTGGTCGCCGTCGAGCCAGATCTCCGTGACGCTGCGGAAGCGGTGGTCCGCGGCGATCTGCGCGGGCGGGAGGTGACAGTGGAAGTCGATGCACGGGAGCGGCGCCGCCACGTCGTGGAAGAGCGCCGCCGCCACGTCGGACTCGAGCAGGAAATCGTCGCCCGGGAACATGCGCACCTCGGCGGGGGAAGCCGCGACCGGCGTGGAGCCGGGTGGCGCGGCGCCGGGGTGGCCAGAGAGGTCAAGCCAGTTCCGGCGGAGAACAGGGTGCATCGTGCAACGCCAGACTGTCAAGCGTGTCAGCAGCGCCAACGACGGTGCAATCCGGCGTGGCCGTGTGGACAGACCACATCTGCGCTGGCGGGCGCGCCGCGGCTGGGGCGTGCGGTATACTCGGGCTTGTCGGGGCCGGCCGCCGGCTCCGAGAGAGGCGCGCACGGTGCCTGCACCACCCGAGCCCACCCACGTCCGAGAAGACAGCACCGCCCTGGTGATCGAATACGTCCGCGACCGGATCGCCCGGGGTGAAATCGGCCCCGGCGATCGCCTGCCGCCCGAGCGTGAGCTCGCCGCCCGCGTGGGGGTGAGCCGGCCCACCGTCCGTGCGGGCCTGCGCGCCCTCGCGGCCATGGGTGTCGTCGAGTCGCGCCACGGATCGGGCACCTACATCCCGTCTGGCCCACCCCGGCTCGGCACCGATCCGCTGCGCTTCATGGCCGACCTGCACGGGTTCACCCGCGAGGAGATGTACGAGGCGCGTCGGATCCTCGAGGTGGGGGTGGCGGGCCTGGCGGCCGAACGGGCCTTGCCCGAGCACATGACCACGATCGCCGAGGAGGTGGCGAACCTCTTTGCGGCCATGCAGGACCCCGAGCAGTTCCTCGTGCACGACATCGCGTTCCACCGTGCCGTGGCCGCCGCCGCGGGCAACCCGCTGCTTGCGTCGATCGTCGAGATGGTGGCGGCGCTCTACTACGAGCGGCGACGGGAGACGGCCGCGCGGGCGACGGATCGCAACCTGCAGGACGCAGCCGAGATGCACCGGGCGATCTTCCAGGCCATCCGGGCCCGCAATGCCGAGCGCGCCCGGGGCCTCATGCACGAGCACCTCGTCCACTCGGCCGCCTACCAGGCCGAGGAGGAGCTCACGCGAGGCAGGCGTGCCGAGCCGGGCCCGAGCGGGCCAGCTTCGACCCCGCGTGCCGCTGCGCGTCCCGCCGCGCGCGAGCCGGGCCCGCGCCGTTCGGCGCGCGCCCGCGACCGTTGAGCCCTCCGAGCGGGCTCACCCAGGCGGACCAGGAGGTCCGCCCTCCGACGCTCACGGTGCCGTCAGGCCCGGGTCGGCGCGCGGCCACGCCGCCTCGAGCCGCGCCTGCACGAGCGCGGCGTCGCGTTCCTTCTTCTGCGCCCGCAACGCCTCGACGAGCCCGCGGAGCGCCCAGCCGTTGGCGGGGTGTCGCGTCAGGTCCTCCCAGTACACCGTCTCGGCCTCGCGCGGGCGGCCGGCCGCGAGCAACACCGCCCCGAGCGCGTGCCGCGGCGGGAAGTGCCACTCCTCGGGCTCGGTGTAGACGAGGCCGTCCTCGAGCCGAACGGCGCGCTCCAGGTGGGCGATCGCCCGGTCGTAGTCCTGCTGCGCGGCGGCAAGCTCACCGGCCAGGACCTCGGGGCCGATCGCCAGGATGTCGCGCGCCAGGTTGGGCGAGAACATCGGGAAGTCCAGGGTCCCCTCGGCGATCACCGCGCGCAGCGTCGCGAGTTCGCCCGTGGCCTCGGCCACCCGCCCCTTCCCCAGTTGCGCCAGCCCACGCGCGTAATGCCAGACACCGGTGAGGAATGCGTTGTCGGCGGGCGGACGCGGTTCGGCAAGCATCTCGTCCCACCGCGCGAATCGCGTCAGCGCGTAGTACGGGGTCACCTTGAAGCCCGCCAGCAAGGGCATGTCCCGCATCGCCTCGTCGGGAACGCCCGCCGCCACCTTGCGTGCGGCCTCGATCGCCGTCTGGCCCCGCCCGTCCATCGTCGCGGCGAACCACAGGAAGTGCACGTTGTGGGGGTAATACGCCATCGGGTACATGCCCTGCGCCCGGCACTGCGTGATGTAGTCTTCGTCGGCCGCGATGGCCAGCTCGTTGGCGCGCACCGCATCGGCGTAGCGGCCCACGCGCTGGTAGATGTGGGCCGGCATGTGCACGAGGTGGCCGGCGGCCGGCGCAAGGGTGAGCAGCGCGTCGGCGGCCGCTTCGGCCGCACGCGCGTTGCTCGTCGATTCCATCAGGTGGATGTAGAGGTGCAGCGCCCCGGGGTGTTTCGGGTGGCGCCGGATCATCTCCTCGGTGAGGGCGACGATCTCGCGCGTGCCCTCGTGCGGCGTCCCGTCGGGCATCCAGTAGCCCCACGGGCGCAGGTCCATCGCCGATTCCACGTAGAGCATCGCGACGTCGGGATCGTCGGGGAAGCGCTGCCAGGCCGACCGCATGGCGGCGGCGTACGCCGCGTCGCGCGCGGCGCGGTCCTCGGCCCGCCCGGAGTACCGCTCGACGAGCGCCGTGATCAGTGCCTGCTCGCGCGGGGTTGCCGCTGCCGAGCGCGACTGCGCCTTCAGCGCCAGGTCCCGCGCGACGGGTTCCTGGGCGGGGTCCATCGGCGCATTGATGTTCGGGCCGAGCACGAGCGCCTGTCCCCAGTACGCCATCGCGCACTGCGGGTCGAGCCGCGCCGCCTCGCGGAAGGCGCGCCCGGCCTCGGCGTGATTGAACCCGTAGCTGAGGTTCAGTCCCTGGTTGACGAACAACTGCGCCTGCTCGGACCGTGTGGACACCGGGAAGATGTGCGGACCGAGGTTCTGCAGCCGCGGCGCGAGCGCCCCCGTCGGCGAAGGCGCCGGCGGAGCGGCCGGCTCGGCATAGTGCTGGTGGCTGGGTTGCTGGGCCTCGGCCGGCTGTGGCGCCAGTGCGCCCAGCAGGCAGAACACGGCGCACGAGGACAGGAGTCGTGGGGGCATGGGCTCCTCCGTGACGCAGCCTGAACCGCTGGTTTGCCCTCTTCTACGACGGCGCCGTGACGGCTGGCAAGCACGACCGTGCCAGTGCCATCGCGCGGCACCCGGAAGCCAACCGGGTTACCGAGCCAGCCAGCCCCCGTCCACGGCCAGCACCTGCCCGGTCACATAACTGGAGGCCCGGGAGCACAGGAACACGGCCGCGCCGGCCAGGTCGGCCGGCTCGCCCCAGCGCCCGGCGGGGATCCGCTCGAGGATCTGCCGGCTGCGCACGGGATCGGCTCGCAGCGGTGCGGTGTTGGACGTCGCCATGTAGCCGGGCGCGATCGCGTTGACCGTGATGCCCTTCGCGGCCCACTCGTTGGCCAGCGCCTTGGTGAGCTGCGCGAGCCCGCCCTTCGACGCCGCGTACGACGGCACGAGGATGCCGCCCTGGAACGAGAGCAGCGAGGCGGTGTTGAGGATGTTGCCGGACGCGCCGCGCGCGATCAGACGGCGACCGAACTCCCGGGCGATCCGGAACGGGCTCGACAGGTTGACCGCGATCACCCGATCCCAGTCCGCGTCGGCGTGCTCGGCTGCCGGGGCGCGGTGGATCGTGCCGGCGTTGTTGACGAGGATGTCGAGCGCGCCGAGCGCCGCTTCGGCGGTCTCGACGATGCGGACGGGCGCGGTCGGGTCGGCGAGGTCGCCGAGGACCGGCGCGGCCCGGCGCCCCAGCGCGGAGATGCGCGCGAGGGTGTCGGCGGGCGTCGTGTCCCGATCGTGGCAGGCCACATCGGCGCCCGCCTCGGCCAGCGCCACGGCCATGGCGGCGCCGAGGCCGGTGCCGGCGCCGGTGACGAGCGCGACGCGGCCATCGAGACGGAAGGTGTCGAGAACGGTCATGGCGTGCTCCCCACTCGGCGGGCGCCTGGCGGGGCGCCGGAGTCGCGGGCCCCCGACCACCCCGGCGCCAACGTTTCACGAGTATAGACAACCTCAATCCGACAGCATCACGTCGGTTCTTGGCCCATGGTACTTGGTTCGTGGTCCGATCTGCGTTCGTGGTGCTCGGTTCGTGCGTCACGCCGCCGGACCACACGGTTCGCGTCACCGCCGGTGGCGTGACGTGAGGGTGTGGCCGTCGGGACTTGGCGCCACGAACGAGGCACCAGGAACCGACCAGGCACGAAGAACCAGGCACCAGGAACTGGCCGCGTCCTGACGGATCCGGGACAATACGCGCCTCCAGCGGCGAGTGATGCCGGGGCACGGTCAGTTTGAGGTTCAATCTTCCAGGCGCATTGCCACGCGTCGAGGGCCGATCGCTCCAGAGCTGACGCACTGCACGTTGACGAACGTGAAACAGGCGTATAGTCTGACACGCGTCCACTCGACGTCGCCGCACTCGGCTCTGGCCTCGACACGGGCCGCTCGGATCAGGAATGAGCATGTGCGCTTCGGTCCTCGCCGCCCGGCACACGAGCTGGTCCGCACTGCCCGCCGACGCGGGGGGCTGCGCATGACCCCCGCCACCGCGCGCGCCGACGTGGTGGCCGCCATTGCCGACACCGGCGTCGTCGCGGTCATCCGCTTGACGGACCCGGACCGGCTGCGCGCCGTGGCCGAGGCCCTGCTCGCTGGCGGTGTACGGGCGCTCGAAGTGACGATGACCGTGCCGCGCGCGGTGCCGCTCATCGAGTCGCTCGCCGCGTCGCTCCCGCCGGCGGCGATCGTGGGCGCCGGCACGGTGCTCGACGCCGAGACGGCGCGCCAGGTGATCCTCGCCGGCGCGCGGTTCGTGGTGGGCCCGGTCTACCGGCCCGAGGTCATCGCCCTCTGCCACCGGTACGACGTGGCGGTGATGCCGGGCTGCTTCACGCCAACCGAGATCCTCGCGGCGTGGGAGCACGGCGCCGACGTGGTGAAGGTGTTCCCGGCGACGGCGCTCGGTCCGGGGTTCTTCAGGGACGTGCGCGGCCCGCTGCCCCAGGTGCGGATGATGCCCACCGGCGGCGTGACGCGCGACAACGCGGGCGAGTGGATCCGCGCCGGGGCGGTGGCCATCGGCGTCGGGACGGCACTGGTGGAGCGCGCGGCAGTGGCGGAGGGACGGTACGACGCCATCACCGCCAACGCGCGCCACTTCATCGACGCGGTGCGGCGCGCGCGCGGGCACGCGCCGTCGGCCGCGTAGGGCCCTCGACCCCGGCCGGGCAACGGCCACTCAGGCGCTGGCCGACCCGGACCCGGCCAACAACCCGGTCATCGAGTCCGGCGGCCAGACCAGGCAGTCGCCGACGTCGAGGGCGGCCTCGTGACGGCCTCGGCCATACCGTCCGCGCTCTTCGCGGCAGGATCCCGCGAGGTGGGCTTCAGGAGCGTCCGGTCGTGGGCGCTGCCGCGAGCGCGCCTGGTCTACACTCTTGCGCGTGACGTTCACACGCGCCGCAGCAGCCACCCTCGCGCTCGCGCTCGGCCCGCTGGCTCCCGGGGCCAGCGCCGACACCTACCCGCGCCAGCCCGGCATCGACATCGAGCACTACGTGTTCCGGTTGGTGCTCGAGGACGCCTCCGACGAGATCCGCGGCGAGGCCAGCGTGGACGTGCGGTTCATCACTGCCGGGGTGGATCGGGTCACGCTCGATCTCGCGGGGCGTGCCGCGTCGCGAAACGGCCGCGGCATGCTGGTGGGCGCGGTGACCGAGGACGGGGCGGCCCGCCCGTTCGAGCACGCGGGGGATCGCCTGTCGATTCCGCTGTCCCGCCCGGCGCAGGCCGGTGAACGCCGCCGCCTCACCGTGACCTACGCCGGCGTGCCGGCCACCGGGCTGCGCATCGCCCCGACGCGCCACGGCGACCGCGCCTTCTTCAGCGACAACTGGCCGGACCTCGCGCGCCATTGGCTGCCGACGCTCGACCACATCGCCGACAAGGCCACCGGCGAGATGGTCGTCACCGCACCGGCCCCCTACCAGGTCGTGTCCAACGGGTTGCTCGTCGAGGAGACCGACCTCGGCGACGGCCGGCGCCGCACGCACTGGCGCATGGATCAGCCGATCCCGCCGTGGCTCTTCGCACTGGGGGCGACGCGCTTCGCGGTGGACCACCGCCCGGCCTGGCGGGGCCGTCCGGTCCAGACGTGGGTCTTTGCCCCGGACCGCGACGCCGGCTTCTTCGACTTTGCCGAGCCCACCGTTGCCGCGCTGGACTTCTTCGACCAGCGCATCGGCGCCTACGCGTACGACAGGCTGGCGCACGTGCAGTCCAACAGCGTGTCGGGCGGCATGGAATCGGCCACCGCGATCTTCTACGACGACGATGCGGTGACCGGACGGCGCGAGCCGCGCTGGCAGCGGGTGATCGTGCACGAGATCGCGCACCAGTGGTTCGGCAATGCCGTCACCGAGGCCAACTGGGACCACGTGTGGCTGAGCGAGGGCTTCGCCACCTACATGACGCTCTGCTTCTTCGAGTACCGGGACGGGCGCGACGCGTTCGTCGAGGGACTGCTGCGCTCGCGCGACTCGGTGCGCACCTTTGCCGCCGCGCGGCCCGGCTACCGGATCCTCCACGAGAACCTCGCCGACACCGCGCAGGTGGTGACGCGGCAGATCTACGAGAAGGGCGCGTGGCTGCTGCACATGCTGCGGGGGCTCGTCGGCGACACGGCCTTCTGGGCCGGCGTGCGCGACTACTACGCCACGCACCTCCACGGCAGCGCCCTCACGGCCGACCTGCAGCGCGCGATGGAGCGCGCCGCGGGGCGCGACCTCGGCTGGTTCTTCGACCAGTGGCTCACGCGCGGCGACCTGCCCGACCTGCAGGGCAGCTGGTCCTACGACGCCGCGCGCGCCGGCGTCGTGCTCGACCTGCGCCAGGAGCAGCCCGGGCCGCCCTATCGCCTCTCGATGGACGTGGAGGTCCGCGTGCCGGACGCACCGACGACGCTGTCCCGGATCGACGTGTCGGAGCGCGTCGCGCAGGTGGTGATTCCCGCATCGGGCGTGCCGACGGCCGTCACGGTGGACCCCGGCACCCGGCTCCTCACGAAGGGAGACGTGGTGCTGGCGCGAAGGCAGCCTGGCGGCTAGCGCCGAGCGCCCAACGCCGCCTCACGGCGTGGCGCGGGCCCGACCGGGACGCGAGACGCCGCGGGCGGCCACCTTCACGGCCGCGCGCATCAGCGAGAAGGCGAGGGCCGAGGCCACCATGTAGAGCGGCGCCCGTCCCAGATCCGTCTGCTCGGTCGGGGTGGCGCACGCGGCACATTGTAGGGGCAGGCGCGTCACGCCGCCGTCACGCGCGCGAGATTTCCCTTGGCCTGGCGGATTGCCTTGGTACAATGACCTTGTCGTCGTTCGCCGCGCGCCCTTGCCCGTCGCAGTCGGCCGTCGCGGCCCGGGAGGCCCCTGAATGCCCGAGGACAGACCGGCGCTACGCAAGGTCTACGTCGTCGACACCAGCGTCATCGTTTCCGCCCCGGACGCCCTGCAGCACCTCGCCGCGGGCAACACCGTCCTCGTTCCCTTCCCCGTCCTCCAGGAACTCGATCGCCGCCGCACCGACACCAACGGGATCGGCTACACGGCGCGCTCAACCATCCGCTTTCTCGACCAGCTGCAGTCGGAGGCCTCCTCCACCGAGCTGCAGCACGGCATCCCGCTCAACGGCGGCGTGCTGCGCTTCCACGGCGGCGAGCTGGACCTCGGGCGTGCGTGGGCCGGGTTCAACCCGGGGTACGCCGACGACGCCATCATCCTCCTCGCCGCGGCCGAACAGGCCCGGCACCCCGAGGTGTCCGTGGTGCTCGTCACGCGCGATGCGGCGATGCGCTGCAAGGCCCGCGCGCGGGGCCTCGCCGCGGAGGACTACTGGAGCGACAGGCCGGTGGCCTCGCCCGAGAAGTTCTACTCGGGCCGCCTGCGCATCGAGCTGCCGCCCGAGCAGGCAGGGATGCTCTCCACGCTGCACCACGAGCAGCGGCTGCCGGCCGACGCCATCGCCGACTACACCGATGTGACGCAGCTCCTCGCCAACCAGTGCTGCGAATTGCACGTCCGCGGCAACGGCAAGAGCGCCTGGGGCATCTACAAGACACACGACGGCGCAGGGTACCTCCGGCGCGTCAACACGAAGACCGGCGAGCGCTTCGGCCCCTGCAACCCGGAGCAGGCGTGCGCGCGCGACCTGATTCTCGACGACCAGACGCTCGTCGTGAGCCTGGTGGGCATCGCCGGCACCGGCAAGACGCTCATGGCGCTGCTCTCGGCGTACGAGCTGTACCGCAGCGGCCGCGTGTCGAAGATCGAGGTCTACCGGCTCAACGCGGAGGCGGGCAAGCAGCTCGGGTTCCTGCCCGGCGACCTCGGCGAGAAGATGGCGCCGTGGGCCAAGCCGATCATCGACAACCTCGACTTCATCATGCGGCGCCTGCACAACGGCCAGCGGTTCAGCAACCAGTTGGCCGACCACCACGGCGAGCGACGCGACCCGCCGCCGAGCGCGGCCACCGGGCCCACCGTGGATGAGCTGATCGCCAGCCGTGCGCTGGAGATTGCGCCGATCAACTACCTGCGCGGCCGGTCCATCCACGACGCGGTGATCATCGTGGACGACGGGCAGAACCTCACGCAGGAGGACATGAAGCTCGTGCTCACCCGGGCGGGCGAGGGCACGCGGATCATCCTCACCGGCGATCCCGACCAGATCGACCGCGCCGAGATCGACGCGCTGAGCAACGGCCTCGTGAAGGTGGTGGAGCGCTTCAAGGGCGAGGCGTGCTTCGCGCACCTGAGCATGCGCGACGTCGTCCGCTCCCGCGTGGCGGAACTGGCGGCGAAGCTGTTGTAGGGCCGCCTTACGCCACACGCCGTACGGGTCACGCCCGGGTCTGCCTCACGCCGCATGCCGCGCGGCGCGCGCCCGGCGCCGTACGCCAGGATCGGCCCCACGCCGGCGGCCGACGTACGACGACCGTGGCACCGCGACGTCACGGGCGCTACGGTTCCGGCCAGGTCAGGCTCGTGGCGTAGCCGCCGGTCGTCGCCCGCAGCAACTTGATGAACACCGCCGTGTTGTCATAGGTGCCGGTGAACTGCACCATCCCCGGACCCGCCGCCGAGAGCGGGACGTCGCTGCCGGTGTGGCCGGCAATCGTGTGCGGTACCGACGAGGTGTCGCCGCGGCACGCGTCGCGCTCGGTGCAGGCGAAGGCACCGTTCTCGATCGTGCCGGGCACGAGGAAGCCGGGAATGGGCTGACCCGAGACCGTGGCGTTGTCGCTGCCCGCTTCCCCGCTGTCGCGCGCCGGGTTGGCGATCGCCGCGTGCGAGGTGCCCGCCTCCGACACGACGATGGGGTCGATCGCCGGGGCGACGACACGCCGGTTGGAGATCCAGTTCTCGAAGCGGTCGGGCGCCGCTGCCCACCCGAGCAGCAGCTTGCGCGACGGGTCGGGATCGATGGGGTAGCCCTGGCTGTCGGGCCGGTAGTTCGGGACGAACTCCAGTTCCTGCTCCGGCGCGAAGCGGAACACGGCCGCATAGTCGCGCACCGCGCGGCCGAGGCGGTGCGGCGCGTAGCGCTCGTTGCCCACGCCGAGAATGGCGAGGCCGCCGCACTCGTGGTCGGCGGTGACGATCACGAGCGTGTCGTTGTCGGGGTTGCCATCGGCGTTGGTGCGGGCGGCGAAGTCGAGCGCCACCGCCACGGCGTTGTCGAACTCGATCGTGTCCCAGACGGTGCGCTCGGCATCGACGGCGTGCGCCTGCTTGTCCACCGAGGCGCCCTCCACCATCAGGTAGAAGCCCTTCGGCGAGTGCGCCGCGAGGCTGCGCAGGGCCGCACGGGTCATGTCGTCGAGCAGCGGCTGGTCGCGCAGGTGCGCGAGCCCGGGCCGCACGAGCTCCTCGCTGTAGCGCCCGGCCCCCACTTTGTCGAAGGCCACCGACAGGTGCCCGGGGTGAAAGAGCCCGAGCAGCGCACGCGGCGGCGGGCCGGCCTCGAGCGCGCGCAGATCGGTCGCGGTGAGCGCCGTCGCATACCCGGCACGCCCGAACTCGGCCACGAGATCGCGGCCATCGGTGCGCCGTCCCCCCTGCCCCTCCGGCTGGAAGTTCGCGCTGCCTCCGCCCATCAGCACGGTGACGCCGTTGCTGGCACGCTCATCGAGGAACCGGCCGGCGATTTCGGCGCTCGCCGAGCGCGATCCGGTGTGGACGGCATTGGCGGCCGGCGTTGCGTCGGTGACGTCCGACGTCGTCACAATGCCCACGTTGAAGCCGTCACCGCGGATCCGGCGCAGCAGCTCACCGATGTACTCGACGCGCGGATTGTCGAAGGCGGCGGGCGTGTTGTCGGGGAATACGCCTTCCTGGTTGTTGTTGTTCTTCGCGCCCGTCGAGTACGAGGCCATCCCCGGCGCCGAGTCGGTGATGACCGAGTTGAGCGAGAAGGTCATCACCTGCCCCGTCACGGGCATCCGGTCCATCGCGAGGGGCGCGACGGCCTTGCCGTCCACCACGCCACGCGAGACGATGCGCGCGGCGGTCCGATGGGCCGCGCCCATCCCGTCGCCCAGGAGGAAGATGATGTTGCGCGCCCGCGGGGCGGGGCTCCCCGGCGCCTCCCACGCCTCCACCTCGAGGGTGACCTGCGCCACCGCACCGTCGGCGGTCCGCGCCGCGATCGTGTGACGGCCCGGCCGCGTGAATGCCTGATCGAAGAGCATGAAGCTCGTGGCGTTGGCCGGCGCGGGGGCGATCGAGCGGCCCGCGACACCGCCCTCGAGGCCGGCGCCGCCGGCACCCCGCACACCGCCCGTCCCGGGGTCGAGCACGTTACGCGCGGTGACGTCCTCGCCGTCGACCGTCACGACCAACCCGAGGGGCGGTGCGGCACCTGGTCCGCCCGTGCTCGTCGCCTCCACGCGGATGTCCACCCGCTGCCCCACGGCGAGGGTGGTGCGATCGGGCGGCATGATGCGCAGGGTCGTGCCGGCATCGGTGGCGGCCGGCGCAGGCGAAGAGGCCTGGGCAGGCGCGCTCATCGGCGCGATCCACGCCAGGAGGAGGACGGTCGAGCCGAGCGGCACGCGACGCGCGTGCCGAGTGAACCCGGTGGAGAGCGTCATCGGGGACTGTTCCTGGTGAGAGTCTTGAAGATCTGGAGGCATCATTATACCGGCAGACAGGAGACGCCGACGACGCGCCCCCCAAGGGCCCGCCGATCAACAATGCGGGAGGAGGACGCGTGCCGCTCGGCAACGATTCGACCGCTCCCGGCCTGCCATTCGAGCCAGCAAGCGCCAACGCGCCCGGCCCGGCGGTCAACCGGAGCCGCGACGCGGCGTCGCTCGTCGCCGAGTGGGCGTCCCTGCCCGGCGTCGAACAGGCACGGGGACCAGGAGGCGTGCCCGTGCTGGCGGGCGAGTTCTGGACCAGCCGGCAGCGTGCGGCGCACAGCCTGCACGAGGTGTCGTACCGCGCCTGCTTCAAGCCGCAGCTTCCAGCGTTCTTCATCACCCGGCTCACGGACCTGGACGATCGGGTCTACGACCCCTTCATGGGGCGCGGCACGACGCTGCTCGAGGCGGCGCTGCTCGGACGGCAGCCGGCCGGGTGCGACGTCAACCCGCTCAGCCGCGTGCTCGTCGAACCGCGGCTGCACCCGCCGGCGCTCCACGCGGTGACCGCGCGCCTGTCGGGCCTGCGGCTCGAGGCCCACACCGAGGCGCCGCCGGACCTCGACGCGTTCTACCACCCCGACACGCTGCAGGAGGTCTGTGGCCTGCGCGAGTATCTCGACCGCCGGCGACGCGGCGGTGTGGCCGACCCGGTGGACCGCTGGATCGAGATGGTGGCGGTG
>Ga0114939_10002854_pt1 | contig 12441 bp, 8 predicted proteins | sample AshMeaCrysSpring_FD_87196 | JGI IMG/M metagenome (GOLD analysis project Ga0114939, IMG submission 87196) | Groundwater microbial communities from Big Spring, Nevada to study Microbial Dark Matter (Phase II) - Ash Meadows Crystal Spring | ecosystem: Environmental > Aquatic > Deep subsurface >... | reverse complement strand
TGAAGAGCGCCATGCCCGTGCTGGTCGACTACTGGCCCGAGTCGTGCCGCCCGTGCAAGATGATCGCGCCCGTGCTGGAGCAGCTCGCGCAGGAGTACCAGGGCCGCCTGAAGGTGGCCCAGCTCAACACAGCCGACAATCCCGCCACCCCGCCCAAGTTCGGCATCCGCGGCATCCCCACCCTGATGCTCTTCCAGAACGGCGCCGTCGAGGCCACCAAGGTAGGCGCAGTGTCGAAGTCGCAGCTCAACGCCTTCATTGACAGCAACATCTGAAACCGACTACCCTTTTCGCGTCCTGCCTGTCCCTTCTCGCTGCAACCCCCTTCCGGCAACACCCCCTTCGGCAGCCAGGCACCCCCCCGGATTCACCCGGCCCGCGCCTCCCGCGCGGGCCCGTTTCCCCCACCTGACCTCCCGGCATCCCGCATGTACCTTTCCGACCTGAAGCTCAAACACGTCTCCGAACTGCTCGAGATGGCCACCGAGCTCGAGGGCGCCAACCGCCTGCGCAAGCAGGAGCTCATCTTCGCCCTCCTCAAGGCCCAGGCGAAGAAGGGCGAGGCCATCTTCGGCGACGGCACCCTGGAGGTCCTGCAGGACGGCTTCGGCTTCCTGCGCTCCCCGGACACGAGCTACCTCGCCGGGCCCGACGACATCTACGTGTCCCCGTCGCAGATCCGGCGCTTCAACCTGCACACGGGCGACTCGATCGAGGGGGAGATCCGCACCCCCAAGGACGGCGAGCGCTACTTCGCGCTGGTGAAGGTCGACAAGGTGAACGGCCAGCCGCCGGAGAACGCCAAGTCCAAGATCCTCTTCGAGAACCTCACGCCGCTGCATCCGGACAAGCCGCTCAAGCTCGAGCGCGAGATCAAGGCGGAGGAGAACCTCACGGGCCGCGTGATCGACATCATGGCGCCCATCGGCAAGGGGCAGCGGGGCCTCATCATCTCGCCGCCCAAGGCCGGCAAGACGGTGCTGATGCAGCACATGGCGCACGCGCTCACCACCAACCACCCGGACATCGTCCTCATCGTGCTGCTCATCGACGAGCGCCCCGAGGAGGTGACGGAAATGACGCGCACCGTGCGCGGCGAGGTCGTCGCCTCCACCTTCGACGAGCCGGCCACCCGGCACGTGCAGGTGGCGGAGATGGTGATCGAGAAGGCCAAGCGCCTGGTCGAGCACAAGAAGGACGTGGTGATCCTCCTCGACTCCATCACGCGCCTGGCACGGGCCTACAACACGGTCGTGCCCGCCTCCGGCAAGGTGCTCACCGGCGGCGTGGACTCCAACGCCCTGCAGCGCCCGAAGCGCTTCTTCGGCGCCGCGCGAAACGTGGAGGAAGGCGGCTCGCTCACGATCATCGCCACCGCCCTCATCGACACCGGCTCGCGGATGGACGACGTCATCTACGAGGAGTTCAAGGGCACGGGCAACATGGAAATCCACCTCGACCGCCGCGCGGCCGAGAAGCGGGTCTACCCGGCGATCAACGTGAACCGCTCCGGCACCCGCCGCGAAGAACTGCTGATCGTCCCGGAAATCCTTCCGAAGGTCTGGATCCTCCGCAAGCTCCTCTACGGGATGGACGAGCTGGAAGCGACCGAATTCCTGGTCGACAAGCTGCGCTCGACCAAGAGCAACGAGGAATTCTTCAACTCGATGAAGAAGGGCTGAGGCCGGCAGCCGATTTTCCGTTCCAGGACAATGGCTTGGCGTCGTCCCGGCGTGCCGGCGGGCGGAGCGCACCAAAGCCGTGCGCGGTAGTCGGGGGCTGGGCGGCATCCCTGCGGGCGCCCGTAAACCCCTGATTGGCATAGGATTTGCATTCGCCACGGGAATCAGGGATAATGCGCGTTTCCCGGCAGCCGGTTCGGTGGTTCCCCCGCCCGGCGCCCAGCAAGCGAGAAAGGCGCGAGAGACGATGAAAGAAGGCATCCACCCCAACTACCGCGAGGTCGTGTTCCTCGACACGAGCTGCGATTTCGGTTTCGTCACCCGCTCGACCGTCGCGACGAGCGAGACGATCAAGTGGAAGGACGGCAAGGAATATCCCTGCTACAAGATCGAAATCTCCGCCGAGTCGCACCCGTTCTACACGGGCAAGCAGAAGATCGTCGACACCGCCGGCCGCGTCGACAAGTTCAAGAAGCGCTACGCGCGCAAAACAGCCACGCCCTCTTGAACGTCCGTTCGCGAGCCCCGCAAGGCGGCCCGCCGACCGAAAAGGCAGCTTCGGCTGCCTTTTTTGTTGCCGCGACTACAATAGCCCATGCTTCGCCGCCCCCCTGACCGCGCATGAACCGCGCCGCAGATTCCGCCCCGGGCGCGCACCGGCGCCACCTCGCCTGGGACGGCACCAGCACCCCGGTGAAGACGGCCCTCTTCCTCGTCGTCTGCCTCGCCTGGCTGCTGCCGGGCCTGGTGGGGCACGATCCCTGGAAGTCCGACGAAGCGATCGCCCTCGGCATCGTCTCCGAAATGCTGCGCACCGGCGACTGGGCCACCCCCAGGCTGGTGGGCGAGCCCTACCTCGAACGCGCGCCCCTCTTCTTCTGGGTGGCAGCGGTCTTCGCCAAGCTCTTCGGCGGCCTCATGCCCCTGCACGACGCCGCCCGTCTTGCGTCGGGTTTTTTCATGGCTGTCGCCATGGCCGGCGTCATGGGTGCGGCGGTAGCGCTGCACGGGCCGCGCGCCAGCCGCATCTCGGTGCTCCTCCTCATCGGCAGCCTCGGCCTGCTGATCCGCGCCCACGAGATGAGCACGGACCTTGCGGGGCTTGCCGGCGTTTCGCTGGGGTTGGCAGGCCTCGCGTTCGCGGTCCGGCACCCGTGGGCGGGCGGCCCGCTCTTCGGGGCGGGACTGGGCATCGCTTTCCTCGGCGACGGCCTGATCCCGGCCCTTCTGGTCGGCGTGCTGGCCGCGTTGCTGCCCGCGGCGGGTGCCGCCTGGCGCACACGACCCTATGCCTTCGCGCTGGCCCTGGGCACCCTCGTCGCGGTCCCGCTTGCCTGCGTCTGGCCCCTCGCGCTCGCCATCGGGGCGCCTCAACTTTCTTCCGAGTGGCTCGGCACGGCGTTCGCCACCCGCTGGTCGGAGGGCTCGGCACGCGGCGCCCTGGCCGATACCGGCTACTTCGCCAGGATCCTGCCGTGGTACGCATGGCCCGCCCTCCCCCTCGCGGGTTGGACGGTCTGGCGCGCCCGCCGGAACCTCGCCAGCCGTGCCGACCTGCGCCTGCCGCTGGTGGCGTCCATCGCCTTCTTCGTCCTGCTTTCGGCCTTCGCGGAGGCGCGGGAAGTCAACGCGATGCCGCTCCTCCTGCCGCTCGTGCTGCTGGGGGTGGCCGAGCTCGACTCGTTGCCCCGCGGCGCCGCGAGCGCGCTCGACTGGTTCGGCGTCACGACTTTCGCCCTGCTCGCGCTGATGCTCTGGGTGGGTTTCGTGGCGGCCCTGACGGGCAGTCCCGCTGCCGTCGCCGCCTGGCTGCAGCGCGAAGTGCCGGCCTACGAGTATTCCTTCCGCTTCATTCCCTTCGCGCTGGCCGCACTCCTCACCTGCGTCTGGGTCGTGGTGGTGGCGCGCTCGCTGCGCACCACGCGGCGGGCGGTGGTGAACTGGACCGCGGGCATCACGATGGTCTGGACCCTCACGATGATGCTGGGGCTGCCGGTCATCGACCAGGCGCGCAGCTATCGCGGGCTGGCGGCGCAACTCGCCGCGGAGCTCGGCTCGCCTGCGTGCACCGCCGGCATGGGCCTGGGCAATGCCCAGCGCGCACTTCTCGACTACTTCATCGGCCTGCGGGTGATCCCGGCGGAGCACCCCCGCGCTTCCGCCTGCGACACGCTGCTCGTGCAGGTCTCGCCGGGTCGGGTCCCTGCCGTCGACCAAGCGGCGTGGCGCGAAGCCTGGCGGGGCTCCCGCCCGGGCGACCGGAGCGAGGCGTTCGTCCTCTACCGCCGCGCGCCCTGAAACCGCCGCCGCTCACCTCTCGCGGTAGAGCAGCCCGGCGCGGATCAGCGCCTTCTCGATCTCCACCGCGACGAACACCGCGCTCGACAGCGCGAAGCAGAGGACCAGCTCGCCGGCCGCGAGAGGCTGGGTGTGGAAGATGCCATTCAGCCAGGGCACGTAGATCACGGCCAGCTGCAGCCCCACGGTGAACACGACGGCGAGCGCCAGCGGCCGGTTCGAGAAGATGCCCTGCGTGAAGAGCGAGTCGCGCTCGGAGCGGATCGCCAGGACATGGCCGAGCTGCGACAGGGCGAGGACGGTGAAGACCATCGTCTGCCAGTGCGACACGCCGCTCGCGTGCGCCCAGGCCTGCGTGGCGACGCAGACCCCGGCCAGCAGCAGCCCCACCCAGACGATGTGCTGCCACATGCCGTGCGCGAAGACGCTTTCCTGCGGAGGCCGCGGCCGCCGCTTCATCAGGCCGCGCTCCTCCGGCTCGACCGCGAGCGCGAGCCCGGGAAGCCCGTCCGTGACGAGGTTGACCCAGAGAATGTGGATCGGCAGCAGCGGGATGGGCAGGCCGAGGAACGGCGCGAGGAATATCGTCCCGATCTCCCCGAGGTTCCCGGTCATGGCGTAGCGGATGAACTTGCGGATGTTGTCGTAGATCCGCCGTCCCTCGCGCACCGCCGTGACGATGGTGGCGAAGTTGTCGTCCAGCAGCACGAGGTGCGAGGCCTCGCGCGCCACGTCCGTGCCGGACCGGCCCATGGAGACGCCCACGTCCGCGCGATTGAGCGCCGGCGCGTCGTTCACGCCGTCGCCCGTCATGGCGACGATCTCGCCCCTCGCCTGCAGCGCCTCGACGATGCGGATCTTCTGCTCCGGGTTCACGCGCGCGTACACGGCCGTCCGGCCGGCGCGCTCGCGCAGCGCGCCGGGCGAGAGGCCCGCCAGCTCGACGCCGTCGATGACGGCCTCGTCCGGCCCCAGGATGCCGAGGTCGGTCGCGATGGCCCGCGCCGTGACCGGATGGTCGCCGGTGATCATGACCGGCCGGATTCCCGCCGACACGCACTCGGCGACCGCCGCCGTGGCTTCGGGGCGGGGCGGATCGATCAGGCCCACCAGCCCGAGCAGCGTGAGGTCCCGCTCGACCTCGTCCACGTCATCGCCCGCGGGCAGGCCTTCCCACCGCCGCGACGCCACCGCCAGCACGCGAAGGCCGGCTGACGCCATGATTTCAGCTTCCGCGAGCACGGTCGCGCCGTCGAGCCCCACCTCGGTTCCGTCCACCGCCATGCGCCCGCAGCGCGGCACGACCGACTCCGGCGCGCCCTTGGTGAGCGCGAGATGGTCCGCGCCGGCGCGGTGCACCGTCGTCATCCGCTTGCGGTCGGAATCGAAGGGCAACTCCATCACGCGCGGCATGGCCGCGACGAGCAGTGCCTTGTCGAACCCGGCCTCGCGCGCCGCAACGTATAGCGCCGTCTCGGTCGGGTCCCCCTGCAATTCCCCGGCGGCGTCGGGCGCCGCGTCGTTGCAGAGGGCGATGGCCTGCATGAGCTGCGGCCGTGCCGCTTGGGCAGGGTGCGCTCCAGCGCCGTCGACCGCGGGCGCCTCGGGCCACACCTGCGCCACGCACATGCGGTTCTGGGTGAGGGTGCCCGTCTTGTCGGAGCAGATGGTGGTCACCGACCCGAGGGACTCGACTGCCGGCAGGCGGCGCACGAGGGCATTCCGCCGGGCCATCTTCCCGGCACCCATGGCAAGCGCCACCGTCACCACCGCCGGGAGCGCCTCCGGAATGGCTGCCACCGCGAGGCTCACCGCGGTGAGGAACATGAGCACGACCGGCTCGCCGCGCAGCATGCCGGCCACGAAGACGATGGTGCAGATGCCGAGCGCCGCGAGGGCGAGGCGCTTGCCGAAGTGCGCCAGGCGGCGCTGCAGGGGCGTCTGGCCCTCCTTGGCCGACTGGATGAGCGTCGCGATGCGGCCCAGTTCCGTCGCCATGCCGGTGGCGGCCACGATCCCGCGCCCGCGCCCGTAGGTGACGACGGTCCCCTTGTAGGCCATGTTGGTGCGGTCTCCGAGTGCGGCACCGTCGGAGTCCACGGGCCGTACCTGCTTGTCGACGGGCACCGATTCGCCCGTGAGCGCGGCTTCCTGCACCTTGAGGCGAGCGGTCTCCACCAGGCGCAGGTCGGCCGGGACGATGTTGCCGGCCTCCAGCAGGACGAGGTCTCCCGGCACGAGATCGCGCGCGGCGATGTCCGCGACCTGACCGCCCCTCAGGACGCGCGCGTGCGGCGCGCCGAGCCGGCGCAACGCGGCCATCGTCTGTTCCGCCCTGTACTCCTGGACGAAGCCGATCACGGCATTGAGCACGACGATCACGACGATGGCGATCGAGTCCTCCGGCTCGCCCACGAGACCGGCGACGACCGCGGCCGCGAGCAGCACGAGGATCATGAAGTCCGTGAACTGGCCCGCCAGCATGAGCCACGGGGAGCGGCGCTCGCCCTCCAGCAGCTCGTTGGCCCCATGGGTTGCGAGCCGCCGTTGCGCCTCGTGCGCGGCGAGCCCGGTATCGATGGCCGTCTCGAGATGCGCGGCGACGTGTTCGGGCGCCAACCGGTGCCAGACGGGGTCCGCAACGCGTTCGTGCAATGAAACCGGCTTGGGATCCATGGCCAGCGAGCGGGGAATCGACATCCCCACTCTGGCACTCCCGGGCCCGAGGCCCGTGACCTAGGTCAAGGCCGGCGCCGGGGTCAGTCGGCGAGGCGGCGGTCCAGCAGCTCGATCCAGTGCGAGACGGGCTTGCTCGCCCCGCTCTCGATGTGCAGAAGGCACCCGATGTTCGACGTGCAGATGGCCGACGGCGAGCCGGACTCGAGCGCCTTCACCTTGTTGGCGAGGAGGCGGCCGGAGAGCTCGGATTGCAGGATCGAATACGTGCCGGCGGAGCCGCAGCAGACGTGCGAGTCCGGCACCGGCGTCAGGGCGAATCCGGCGTCCCGCAGGATCGATTCCACGATGCCCTTCTGCTTGAGGCCGTGCTGAAGGCTGCAGGGCGCGTGGTAGGCGACGGGGCCGGTGGGGACGGCGCCCTTCGCGAGCAGCCCCTTGAGCGCCGCGTGCTCGGCCGCCACGATCTCGCCCACGTCCCTGGCCAGCCCGCTGATGCGTGCGGCCTTGGCGGCGTAGCCGGGATCGTGGCGCAGCAGGTGCCCGTACTCGTGCACCATCGTGCCGCAGCCGCTCGCCGTGATCACGATCGCCTCGGCGCCCGCCTCGACGTGCGGCCACCAGGCGTCGATCTGCCGCCGGATGCGGTCCAGCGCCTCCGCCTGCGCGTTGAGGTGGTACTCGATGGCGCCGCAGCAGCCAGCCTTGGGCACCTTCACCAGTGAAATGCCCAGCCGGTCCAGCACGCGCGCCGTGGCCGCGTTGATGTCGGGGGCGAGCACCGGCTGCACGCAGCCGTCGAGAACCAGCATGCGGCGGGCGTGCGTTGCCGCCGGCCACGGTCCCGCCTCGCGCCGGGGCGGCACCTGCCGGGCCAGCGACGCCGGCAGAAGGGGCCGCACGAGCCTTCCCATGGCGACGCCGAAGGCGAACAGCGGTCCGGAGAGGAAGGCGAAGCGCAGCAGCTTGCGGAAGGCGCCGTCGGCAATCTCCCTCGGCACGCGCTTCTCGACCACTTCGCGCCCGATGTCCACCAGGCGACCGTACTGGACCCCCGACGGGCAGGTCGTCTCGCAGGCGCGGCAGGTGAGGCAGCGGTCCAGGTGCACCTGCGTCTTCACGGTGACCGGGCCGCCCTCCATCGCCTGCTTCATCAGGTAGATGCGGCCGCGCGGGCTGTCCAGCTCGTCGCCGAGCAGGTTGTAGGTGGGGCAGGTGGCGAGGCAGAAGCCGCAGTGCACGCACTTGCGCAGGATGGCGTCCGCTTCCCGACCTTCGGGCGTGTCCTTGATCCAGTCGGCGAGGTTCGTTTGCATCGTCGGAATGTCAGAAGTTGCCCAGGCGGCCGGGGTTGAGGATGCCGGCGGGGTCGAACGCGTCCTTCAGCCGGCGGTGGATCTTGGCGATGGCCGGCGCGAGCGGGTGGAAGACGCCGATGCCCCGCTCGCCGCCGCGGAAGAGCGTCGCGTGGCCCTTCGCGTCCTCGGCGGCCTTGCGAACGGCATCGACGGCCAGCGGACCGCTCGCCCAGCGCAGGCCACCGCCCCACTCGATGAGTTGCGGGTGACCGAGCGCCAGCGGCGGCGCGGTCTGCGCGACGGACAGCCGCCAGAGCGGACGGTCCGGCGAAAAGTGCGGCAGGCGGTGCTCGCGCAGGCTTTCCCAATAGGCCGCGCCCTCCGGAACTTCGGTGCCGCCCAGCTTTGCACGGGCGGCGGCCACGGCGCTCGCGGCGCCCGAAAGGCGCACGCGAAGCACGCCGGCCTCCCAGGCCGTGGCGGACAGCGGCAGCGGTTGGCCCGCCCAGCGGTTCACCGCCTCGATCATGGCGGCCTCGCCCATCTCGAAGGCGAGCGTCGCCTCCGCGGTCGGCCGGGGCAGCACCTTGAACGAGAGTTCCGTGAGCACGCCGAGCGTGCCGAGCGCGCCGGCCATCAGTCGCGAGACGTCGTAGCCCGCCACGTTCTTGATGACGCGCCCGCCGAAGGAGAGGTCCTCCCCCTTGCCGTTCACGATGCGGGCACCGAGGACGAAATCGCGCGCCGCGCCGGCATAGGGGCGGCGCGGACCGGAGAAGTTGCAGGCGACCGTGCCCCCGATGGTGGCGGCCTCGCCGAAGCGCGGCGGCTCGAAGGGCAGCATCTGGCCCTCGGCGGCCAGCGCCGCCTCGATGTCCGCGAGGCGCGTTCCCGCCTTCACGGTGAGCACCAGCTCGCGCGGCTCGTAGGCCACGATGCCGGCGCAGCCCGCCATCTCGAGGGTTTCGCCCGTCGACGGGCCGCCGTAGAAATCCTTGGTTCCGCCGCCGCGAATGCGCAGGGGCAGCCTTTTCGACGCGTGGTCCTTCACGCGTTCGGCGAGCTCGGTGATGAAGGTGTCTGTCATGATGAAAAAGGGGTCAGATCCCTTTTTTCTCCTTGTCGTCTCGTCGCCCAAAAAAGGGATCTGACCCCTTTTTCATTCTTCACCGGTTCAGAATCGCGGGATGTCGGGGTGCGGGATGCGGCCGCCGCGCACGTGCATGCCGCCCCACTCGGCGCAGCGCTTGAGGGTGGGAACGGCCTTCCCCGGGTTGAGGATGCCGGCGGGGTCGAAGGCGCGCTTCACGTCGTGGAAGGCGGCGATCTCGCCGTCGCGGAACTGCAGGCACATCTGCTTCAGCTTCTCGATGCCGACGCCGTGCTCGCCGGTGATGGTGCCGCCCGCGTCGACGCACAGTTCGAGGATCCTGCCCCCCAGCTCCTCGCTGCGTTCCAGTTCGCCGGCCTTCGCGCCGTCGTAGAAGATGCAGGGGTGGATGTTGCCGTCGCCCGCGTGGAAGACGTTGCCGATCACCATGCCGAACTCGCGGCCCAGCGCGTAGATGCGATCGAGCACCCCCGGCAGCGCGCGCCGCGGGATGGTGCCGTCCATGGTGTAGTAGTCGGGCAGCACGCTCGCGAGCGCCGCGAAGGCCCCCTTGCGCGACTTCCACAGCTTCGCGCGTTCCTCCTCGCTTTCGGCCACGCGGACTTCCGTGGCCCCGCAGGGGGCGAGGATCCGCTCGACGGCCGCCCGCGTCTCGAGCGCCTCCTCCGCGCCGCCGTCCACCTCGACGAGCAGGAGCGCATCGGCCTTCGGCAGCCCCAGGGCCATGTAGCGCTCGCAGGCGTCGATCACGACGCGGTCCATCATCTCCAGGGCGGCGGGGATGATGCCGGCGCCGATGATGGCGCCCACGGCCTCCGCCCCCGCCTTGACCGAAGGGAACGCGGCGAGCAGCGTTTCCGTCATCTCGGGGCGCGGCAGCAGCCGCAATGTCGCCAGTGTGACGACACCCAGGTTGCCTTCGCTGCCCGCGAGGATCGCGAGCAGGTCGTAGCCCGGCGAGTCCAGCGCCTCGCCGCCCACGGCGAGAATGTCGCCGTCACCGTCCACGACGCGCAGGCCCGTCACGTTGTGCACGGTGAGGCCGTACTTGAGGCAGTGGATGCCGCCGGCGTTCTCCGCGACGTTGCCGCCGATGGAGGAAACGACCTGGCTCGAGGGATCCGGCGCGAAATACAGCGACGCTGGCGCGGCCTCTTCGGAAACGACCACGTTGCGCACGCCAGGCTCGACCGTGGCGAGCCGGGACGCGGGGTCGAGAGACAGGATTCGCCGCATGCGGGTGAGCACGAGCAGGACGCCCTCCGGCGTCGGCGTCGCCCCGCCCGAGATTCCCGTTCCGGCCCCGCGGGACACGATGGGAACCCCCAGGGGCCGCAGCGCTCGCATCACTTCGCGCACCTGCTCCTCCGATTCCGGAAGGACGGCCGCCAGCGGCGTCTCGCGCCGCTGGATGTAGGCATCCATCTCGAAGGCGGCCAGGCGCTCGGGCTCGGCGACGACATCGACCGGCGGCCGCACCGTCGCCAGCGCCGAGAGAACCTCGGCCCGACGGCCGGGTCGGACGACGGCGTTCATCAGAAACGCGGCAGGTCCGGAAACGGCAGCTGCCCGCGGCTCACGCGCATGGCCCCGTATTCCGCGCAGCGGTTGAGCGTCGGCACGGCCTTGCCGGGATTGAGCAGGCCGTGCGGGTCAAAGGCCGCCTTCACCGCATGGAACTGCTCGAGTTCCGCCGGCTTGAACTGCGTGCACATCTGCTTGATCTTCTCGACGCCCACGCCGTGCTCGCCGGTGATGGTGCCGCCCACCTCGATGCTCAACTCGAGGATGTCGCCCGCGAACGCCTCGGTCCTCTCGAATTCGCCGGGAACGTTGCCATCGTAGAGGATGAGGGGGTGGAGGTTCCCGTCGCCCGCGTGGAACACGTTTGCGCAGCGCAGCCCGTAGTGCTTCGAGAGCTCCCCGATGCGGCGCAGCACCTTCGCGAGCGCGCTGCGCGGGATCGAGCCGTCGATGCAGTAGTAGTCCGGGGAGATCCGCCCGACGGCGGGGAAGGCCGCCTTGCGGCCCGACCAGAACTTGAGGCGCTCGGCCTCCGAATTCGACACCGCGAATCCCGTGCAGCCCGCCTTCTTCATCACCTCGGTGATCTTCGCGATCTCCTCGGCCACCTCCTCCGGCGTGCCGTCGGACTCGCAGAGCAGGATCGCCTCCGCCTCGAGGTCGTAGCCGGCGTGGACGTAGTCCTCGACCGCGGCCGTGGCCAGCCTGTCCATCATCTCGAGGCCCGCCGGCACGATGCCCGCGCCGATCACGGCCGCCACCGCCTCGCCGGCCGCCTCCACGTTGGTGAAGGAGGCCATCACCACCTGCGCCACCTGCGGCTTGGGCAGGAGCTTCACGGTCACCTCCGTGAGAAGCGCCAGCAGCCCCTCGGAGCCGGTTACGACGGCAAGGAGGTCGTAACCCGGCGCGTCGAGCGCGTCGGAGCCGAACTGCACGGCGTCCCCCTCGATGGTGAGCGCCTGCACCTTCTGGATGTTGTGCGTGGTGAGCCCGTACTTGAGGCAGTGCACGCCACCGGCGTTCTCCGCCACGTTGCCGCCGATGGAGCAGGCGATCTGGCTGGACGGGTCCGGCGCGTAGTAAAGGCCCAGGGGCGCCGCGGCCTCGGTGATCTGCGCGTTGCGAACGCCCGGCTGGACGTGCGCCACCCTCGCCAGCGGGTCGACCGACAGGATGCGGTTGAACCGGCCCATGGAGAGCAGGATGCCGTCGGCGAGGGGCATCGCCCCGCCCGAAAGGCCCGTGCCCGAACCCCGGGCGACGACCGGCGTGCCGGTGACGCGGGCCACGCGCAGCACCTCCGCGGCCTCCTCGACGGTGCCGGGCAACGTGGCCACCAGCGGCGTTTGGCGATACGCCGACAATCCGTCGCACTCGTATGGGCGCAGGTCCTCCCGGGCGGTCAACACGGACGCGGCGGGAAGGCGCGTGGACAGGGCGGCGGAGACCGCGTCACGGCGGGCCTGCAGGTCGGCGGACAGCATTTCCGGTTGGGCGCTCATGGCGTTTGGCTCGTGAATTTCTCGAGTGCCTGCTTGTCGAAAAAGGGGTCAGATCCCATTTTGGCGTCAGATGCAAAACTTGTCCGCTCCGAGCAGCAACCCACGCCGAAATGGGATCTGACCCCTTTTTCGCCTTTTTCGACCCTCTCCAAGCGCCATAACGATAGCACGCCGCCCCGCGCTCCCCACCCACTCACGTCACCCGAATCGCCATGGATCCCATCGCCCTGAAGGTCATCGCGGCAATCCTCGTCATCATCGGCATGGCGGGTACGGTACTGCCCGTCCTTCCGGGCGTCACGCTGGTCTTCGGCGGTCTCGCGCTCGCGGCCTGGGCCGACGATTTC
>Ga0114939_10002853_pt1 | contig 12445 bp, 12 predicted proteins | sample AshMeaCrysSpring_FD_87196 | JGI IMG/M metagenome (GOLD analysis project Ga0114939, IMG submission 87196) | Groundwater microbial communities from Big Spring, Nevada to study Microbial Dark Matter (Phase II) - Ash Meadows Crystal Spring | ecosystem: Environmental > Aquatic > Deep subsurface >... | reverse complement strand
CGCGAAGTGTTCAACTTCTGATTTGAGCTAATAAGAGCGGGCAAATCATGTAACCGTTAAATAGGAACGGCCAGTCTATATTTTTTTTAAATTTGCTGCCCAAATAACTAATGTATAACAACCATTTAAATATCATGATAATGAAAAAGTTAGTATTAGCGGTATCGTGTTTAATGTTTGCATTCGCAGTGAATGCTCAAGTGTCGAAAGATGATGTCCAGATCATTCAAGCCACATTTGGAAAAGAAAAAGCTGAATTGGTAAAAGCCTACATGAAAATTCCGGTAGAGCAGGATGCGGCATTCTGGAGCCTGTACGATAAATACGAAGAAGAACGCAGGGCAAGTGGGAGAGAGAAGCTTGCCTTGATCGAAGAATATGCAAAGGCTTATGAGACGCTGGACGACAAAAAAGCAGCCGACCTCATGAATAAGAAACTCAAGATCGCCGACAGCTATACAAAGATGCAAAAGAAGTATTATGACCTGTTCGCCAAGCAATTTGGCGGACGCCAGGCTGCAAAGTTCTTTCAACTGGAAGACTATCTCGAAAATATCATCAGGCTCGGCATCCAGGAATCAATTCCCTTCATTGATGAGTTGGATAAAACCAAGCTCCCTGAAGCAACTAAACAATAAAAAACTTAAAGTTTAACTATGAAAAAGATAATAGCAATCATCGGATGTGTATTACTCGCAATGTCAGTTAATGCACAGGAACCGAGAACAATATCACTGAACCTCTATGGCGGATACACATTTATGGATAGGGTCAGGTTTGATCTCGCCTCTGCTGATGTACAAGGTGGATTTCAATGGGGCGCCGGCCTGGAATATTTTCCAACACGTGACAACTCTGTAGAACTTAAGTATCAAAGGATGGACACAGAATTCCCTTTGTCTCTATATAATGGAACACAGATCAACAAGGGTAATGAGAGTGGTGCCATTAATTTGATCACTATTGGTGGCAACCATTATTTCTCAGGTGCTGTAAACGATGCAAAGATCATTCCTTTCATCGGTGGTGCATTGGGCGTAGGAATTATGGAAGGCCCCGAAAACTCTGCAACCAAATTCGCATGGGACGCTCAAGCTGGTATTAAGATCCCTACGAAATCAGTTGCATCATTCAAACTCAGGGCATATATACAGTCTGTGACTTCAACCTTTGGTACCGATTTCTGGTACTATCCGGGCTGGGGAACCTATGCCGTACCTGACTACGTGACCATGTTCCAGTTCGGACTTGGCGGAACCGTTACTTTCGATTTCAATAAGAAAAAATAATCGACTCTGATTGTTTGTCGTAACCTAAAACGGCAGTTACCAAATGGTAGCTGCCGTTTTTTATTTACCAATTCAAAAAACAGAATTAACTTATACCCCCGTTTTGCTCACTGCTCACAGCTCACTGTCTTGGTGTGATCTGGTAAGGATTGACGCCTAATGCTTCAATGATATGCCTGATCGAATAGATGGCCCTTAAACTATTACCTGCAGGAGACAGTGGAGGAGATATCACTGCGATCCCGAACTTACCGGGAACAACGGCAATGATCCCACCGCCAACACCTGACTTTGCGGGTAGACCTGTGGCATATAACCACTGACCTGCATCATCATACAAGCCGGCTGTTGCCATTACCGGGAGTGTATACTTTACAGTTTCAGCTGAAACGACTTTCTTTTTAGTAACAGGATTCACTCCGCCATTGGCTAATGTTCCCGCCATAATAGCCAGATCCCTAGCATTCACACTGATTGCACATTGCTTGGTATAGACATCCGTTGCTTCAACAGGATCCCAATACATACGGCCATAGGCCTTCAACAAATGTGCAATGGCCTGGTTTCGCAGGTTATCACCTGCTTCACTAATGTATACAGGTATATCCAGATACAATTCTCGTCCGGCAAAATCACTATGGGTTGCAAGAATGCTTTTCCATTTTGCCGCAGAGTCGGCCCCATTCACTAAGCTGGTTGCAGCGATCGCACCCGGGTTCACTAAGGGGTTGATTTCTTTACCCTTTTGCAACTCCACTGCAATGATTGAATTGAAACGCATACCTGTAGCATCTACGCCTATCTTATCCTTGATGGCCCTGGGGCCCTGTTCCTCGATCACTCTTGCCATGGTGAATACTTTCGAAATAGACTGAATTGAAACAGCAGACTTCAGATCTCCAGCTGTGTAAATCTTTCCGTCAGCAGTTACAATAGCTATACCAAAAATATTCGGATCAACCTTTGCAAGCTCCTTGATATAATCTGCATTCTTGCCTTCCTTTAAATCCTTGAATTTTACATACGCCTCATCCATGGCCTTCTGGATAGCAGCTGGATCACTCCAGGCTTCCAAAACTGCCGGAGCAGCCGGAGACTTTTTAGGCTTTTGTGCATAGGTTGCCGGCACCATTACGGACAGACCTATCAATATGGCTATAATTCTATTTTTCATTTTTCAGAATTTTGACTTTTTACTTATTACCCTTATAGAATATATGTGAGAAGTTATATTTCAATGAGAACTGCATTTTCAGGATATCCGAACTGAAACCATCCCTGAAATTAGTTCTCTTGCCATACTGCATCTCTACGCCCACCATCATTCTCTCTACCGGTGTATACAGCAAATTCACGATTGCATAATCACCGCGTTTGAACGCATCATCGGCTGAAGCTTCTGCATTATCGATCGACACTGATGAGTATCCTATTGCCGTGCTGAACTTGCTGCTCCAGTTATGATCGATGAAAGCAGCAAGTCCCTGTACAGGAAGTGCTACACCAATTATTGGCTTCCTTGGATTGGAAAAATTATTCTCAATACCAATGTCAGCAGGTGCATCGTTCATATAGTTCTCGATACCCTCTCCAAAAACATACTGGCCACGAAACACAGTAGTTTTACCTAGTTTAAGGTTTGTACTGACATTAAGGCCCCAGCCAACGGCATCGCCACTGAGATCATAAGAGGGATTATTGTTCTGATCTACCCACTCGATCTTACGAAGCATACCGGCAAGTTCAACATAACCCCATTTCTTACCATAACGATACTCTGCTGAAAGATCCGGCAACTTAAAGCGGCCCTTGACATTACTAAGTTCGATACGGTCACTATAAATACCTTGATCAGCGCTTGCACCCGGGCGTTCCAGGGCGAATGTAAGTTTAGAATCTCCCTGTATCGGCATATACCTGAACTGGATATTCCGGGAAAAAACCATTCCTGTGGGTCCCCAATATTCGAACGTATTAGGGAACACATCGATGTCCATAAAAGGGCTCCAATACTGGCCTGCACCAAATTTTCCCAATTCACCATAGGCATGCCGTAAACGTATAGTAGTTTGACCCGCATCAACACCAGTACCGAACATTTCAAATTCAAAATGGGTTTTCAAGTCGCCCAGCGGAGTGTTATGGTATCCTTTCACACCAAAACGGGTTTGTCGTACGCTGAAATAAGTATTGCCATCGGTTCCGTACTGATCCTTAAAAGACGGCAACTTAGTGGGCCTGACCACATCAAACCATTCAGGGTGGATCTGGTTGAAATTATATCCGGCATCCATCATTACAAAGCCATAGAACTCCAGGCTTTTCTCCTTCTTTGTCACTTCTTGTGCAGCAGCATCCATATCTGACCACAAAAGGAACAGGAACATTAATGAATGTATCCACTTCATAATAGACGTTTTTGCCGTATTATCGAAAATTAATCAACTAAATTTATGTTTATCGCCCTGATCATTAATAAAGATACATGTGATACAGACCTTATTTTTCCTAACCATCTGTTTAAAAGTACTATATAGCTTGAAGACATTTACAGAAGCTCTAAGATGAAATTCCTGCTTTCTATATTTACCATGCTATACCTGTCGCCCTCACTGATCGCGCAGGCCAAAAAAGACACTTTGTACTTCACAAACGGCACCAAAGTGATCGGCATTCTCAAGAAGATCAAGGTAGGTGTTGTCACTTTCGATCCAGACTACGCCAATGATATTACGGTTCAACTCAAGCGGATCAACACCATAAACGCTGGGAGGGAGATCTACAGGGTGGAGTCAACAGAAAAACATGTTTATTTCGGCGTGTTGATGCAGGATACTGTTCCGCATAGCGTTCGCATCGTTAATGGTGGGGCCCTAACCAGCCTCGGCATGGAAGACATCGTCAATCTCTACCCCTTCTCAGACAGGATCATGCGTCGGTTCTCCGGTGATTTTGGTTTTGGATATAACTATACGCGTTCAAGTGGTTATGGCAGGTTAAATTTCGACGGAACCCTCAACTACCTTGCTAAAAACCAGGAAAGCGGTATATCGGTATCAACCGTATACTCGGTTACCGATTCGGGAATGACTCGTGACAGGGAAGATGCGTCTATAAGGTCAAACTATTACTTCAGCCCTACCTGGTTTGCCACAAGTTTCCTTGCATATCAGCGAAACCTTGAACTCGGTATCAACCGTAGGTACCAGGAAGGCTTGGGCCTGGGCAACAAATTCATTACAAAAAAAATCGCTTACGCATGGGCGAGAGGCGGATTTGTGTTCAACCAGGAAAAAAGTACTGAAGGAACAAGCTCTGGCAATCTGGCGGAACTTTTCACTCAATTACAGTTCAATTTTTTCAAATTCACAAAGCCCGAAGTTAAATTCGATATTACCCAGACCATCTATGCAGGCATTACCGATAAAGGAAGGTTTCGTAGCGACGGAGAATTCAATTTATCATGGGAGATCATACGCAATTTCAAACTGACTTTCCAGGTTTATAACAACTATGACAACAGGCCACCGGTGGCTACCAGTTCTAATTTCGACTACGGTATTGTTTTTGGGTTGAGTTATTTCTTCTATTAGCAGCTGTTTTACATAAACGGTAATCGGCTAACCAGTGGGTTACCATAATTTTCATCTACCCAATAAACAATACTATTATGAAAAAGAAGTCTTTGCTTGCCCTTATAATCCTGATAATATTTCTAGACAGGTTAACCGCCCAGGGCCTTCGGATTCCCAATAGTACCGTTAACCAGCCCTCAATGGTTGGGCGCACTGTAGGAGCAACAGAAATTGAGGTTCGATGGAATGCACCTGGAGTTAAAGGCAGGGAAGGAAAGATCTGGGGCACAGATGTGGCACCATATGGATTTGAGCCGTTGGGATATGGATCAGACAAACCCTCGCCCTGGCGTGCGGGTGCCGATGAAATAACTACCATTCAATTTTCTACTGATGTAAAGGTCAATGGCCAGAACCTACCCGCTGGAAAATATGGATTCCTGATCGCATTATATGCCGATTCAAGCACGCTGGTCTTCAACAAGAATACTGAAGCCTGGGGCGCTTATTTCTATCGCCCTGAACTTGATGTATTACGCGTGAAAACGATCCAGCAAAAAGACCAAAAAGAAAGCGTGGAAAGAATGATCTACAGCTTTTCTAACCAAACCGCCAATAGCGTTGAAATTGCATTGGAATGGGAAAGATGGCGCATACCGTTCAAAGTTGAAGTTGATGTGACCAATACAACACTCGAATCCATTCGAATGCAGATGACCGGGGCACTCGGATTTGACCCGCCCAGTTTGGAGGCTGCTGCCAATTGGTGCCTGGTCAATAAAGTCAATTTCGAGGAAGGGTTGAACTGGATCAACAGGGCCACAAACCCTGCACTGGGTGCCACTCAAACATTCAGAGCCCTCAGCATTAAAGCAGAACTGTTGAAAAATCTGAATCGTAAAGAAGATGCTGATAACATCATGCTATCTGCAATCGACAATGCAACAGCTGTTGAATTGCACCAATATGGCCGCAACCTGCTCAACCAGGGTAAGAAAGAAGAGGCTATGAAAATATTTGAGAAGAATTACAGCAAACATAAAGGGGCGTGGCCAACACAGGTGGGGATGATGCGCGGTTACTCTGCCATGGGAAATTATAAGAAAGCTTTAGAGCACGCGAAACTTGCCCTGCCACAAGCTCCAGATGATCTGAACAGACGGGCCATTGATGCCGCTATTAAGACTTTATCAGAAGGTAAACCTCTCTAACAATATAATAAAAAGCCCCCGGGTCCGGGGGCCTAACTTTTTTCACTTTCCAACTTCCTCATATTCTATTTCCTGACCCGCATTCTTTTTTACAGTTGGAACCCCACATCCTGCTGCACCCCCGCATCCTGTATTTGACAATCCCATCAATAGTAACATGGCTCCTGCAATGCCCATGAGATTATCTTGTTTCATGATCCCATAGATCAACGCTCCAATTCCGGTCGCCACCCTGAAGATCCTTGCCGGATGCCAGTCTGTTGTCAGTACGCGCTTCATACTATAAATTATTTTGCAATGAATCCCATGCACCGCCATTGTAACATTCAATCCCTGCATCCACCAGTATAGATCTTGCAGATCCACTCCTGGCACCACTTCTACAGCAGGTGATCACTGGTTTATTCTTTTGCTTGAGTTCCGATGCACTACTCCTGATCATGTCAAGTGGAATATTCACGGCGCCTTTGATGTGTCCCTGTGCAAATTCTCCGGGAGTCCGCACGTCAATTATAATAGCCCCGTTCTTTACCAGTTCTGCATAATCAACAGCCGGCTTAGACGAAAATAAGTTTGAAAAAAATCCCATTGCGCTTTCATTTAAAGATTAATAAACTACTGAATTCCCCATGGCTATCCACTCATTCATACTGGGTGAATAGTTCTTGATATTCTTATATCCCTTTGAAGCCAACAGGGAGTATCCAATGGTTGCACGGTCTCCGCCCTGGCAGAACAACACTACATCTTTCTCTTTACTGATCTTTTCCAGGTTGCTCAGCAGCGTTCCAACAAAGATATTGTCGGCTCCTTCAATATGCCCGCTTTTATACTCAGCGGCACCCCTCAAGTCAACAAGCTGGGTTCCTTCATCCTTTAGTTTCTTCAACTCCTCAATATCAATATTGGCAACAGTATCCAGCTCTCCGCCATGACCTACATAGCCATCAACGGAAGGAACATATCCCATCACGTTATCAAGACCGATGCGCATTAATTTCCTGGTCAGGTCATCCAGTTGATTTTCATCAGCCAGCAGAATGAAAGGCTCTTCATAATTCAGATACCAGCCGGCCCAGGTAGCAAATGAATTGTTCCCCTGGATATTTATACTGCCGGGGATATATCCCTTGGCAAATTCAGTCTTATTCCGCGTATCAATAATCTTGATGCCTCTTTCAATAGATTCGCTGAGATCAAGAGCGCTGAGTTTCTTGAGCGAAGGAACTTCAGTCAGTAATGGACGATTCACCTTGTTCAGCTTCTTCATCATCGCAAAATACTTAGGAGGCTCAGGCTGGTCTTCCAGGAGAAAATTCACAAATCCTTTTTCGTCGTTGGCCTGGGAGAAACGGAATGCCCAGTTCCTGATCTTCTCATACCCTACTGTTGAACTGGGTACTGCACCCAGGGCTTTTCCGCAGGCAGATCCGGCACCATGACCGGGCCATACCTGAATATGGTCAGGAAGTTTTGCAAACTTTTCGATTGACATATACATCTGGTGCGCTCCAGCATCCTGTGTTCCTTTCATACCAGCAGCTTTCTCCAATAGGTCCGGCCGGCCGATATCACCAACAAATACAAAGTCGCCGGTGAAGAACATCACAGGCTCAGGACTTGCAGGAGTATCGGTGAGCAGGAAGCTGATACTTTCCGGAGTATGACCTGGAGTATGTAATACTTCAAACTTCAGGTTACCGACCATGAAGGTGTCACCATCTTTCAGGCCCACGTGTGGGAACTCATATTCCCATCCTTCTCCGCCTTCATCAGACAGGTATAATTTGGCATCGGTAAGGGCTGCCAGTTCACGCGCCCCTGAAAGAAAATCAGCATGAATATGTGTTTCCATCACATGCGTAATGGTCATATTATTCTGCCTTGCGATATCGATATACGTGTCAACATCGCGCTTAGGGTCAATTACGGCGGCCACACCGGCCTTCTGACAACCGATCAGGTAACTGGCCTGGGCAAGTGATTTGTCGTAAATGTGTTGAAATAGCATAGGAGTTTTTTTGTTTTACAGATGCAAATTTCAGATTTGCAATAGCCAAATTCGGTGATATAAATCACACCCTCAGGGCACATGTACGCTTTAACATTATTGTTAATCCGTTTCGGGATGATCATCAATCCGCAAAATGAGTATCATGATAAGTAGTGACTGGCGTCACTGTCCAAATTCCCATCTGTGAATAGTTTCACACCGTGAAAGCATTCTGGGATAACAGGTATGGCGAAGAGGACTACGCTTATGGCGAGTCTCCCAACCTCTATTTCATGGAGAAGATCGCTGAACTGAAACCCGGCAAGATCTTGCTGCCTGCAGAAGGCGAGGGCCGCAATGCCGTATATGCCGCGAAGAAGGGCTGGAAAGTCACCTGTTTTGATATCAGTGAAAATGGTAAGAAAAAAGCGGAGCAACTTGCAGAAAAAAACAGGGTCAAAATCGAATACCACGTTGGTTCTGTGGAGGAATTGGTTTTTAAGGACCATAGTTACGATGCAATAGGATTGATATTTGCGCATTTCCCGATCGGGGCACGACAGATCTATCATAAGAAATTCAATGACTATTTAAAGCCACAGGGCCACCTCATACTGGAAGCATTTTCAAAGAAGCATCATCAATTCCAAAAATCAAACCCTAAGGCAGGCGGTCCCAGGGAAGAAAGCATGCTATATGATACCCGGATGTTGATATCTGATTTCCCGGATTATGACCTGCTTGAACTGTATGAAACCGATGTAGCATTGAATGAGGGGCTATACCATGTTGGCCAGGCATCTGTTGTCAGGTTCTTTGGGAAGAAAGATCTTTGCAAAATCGATCGTGCAAAATAATTTCGAAGAAGCTCATTTACTAACTGAGATGGTCTCATGTTGTCTACTTCCAGGTATTTATGAAACTATGTGAAACTTCCTAGCCATTTCCATCTTCGCCATCTTGATAGCCGGCAACCGCATGGTCACAGAGACACAGATGAATGATACGATCTTCTTCGTGTTACCGGGATATCAGTTCCGAGATAATCTATGGGTATGGCGGCTCAATGTTGAGAATAATAATATCACTAAGGTCCTTTGGACTTCCAACTACCGGGCGATCATTGGAGCATCCTTCTACGTTAATTTTAGATTAAATAATGATAATGAGCTCCTGCTCTTATTCAACGAATGCATCTCTGTAACAACTGAAACGTATAAACGCCGCAACTGATGGCTTAATTAGTATCTTCACAGCCATACCCGGAATAGAACACCCCGGATCTTTTCATGTTCCAGACAATCTTTAAGAATAGGGACCTCAGTTGGCTGTCGTTCAACAAACGTGTACTTCAGGAAACAGGTTTTGCCGATCTCAAAGTGGGCGACAAACTCAAGTTCCTCGCCATCCACTATAATAACCTGGAAGAATTCTCACGGGTAAGGCTTGCTATCATTGAAGAACTCGCCCAAAGTGAATTCAATGAGATCAGCGATGTCTATATTGACATACTTGGAGCCGCAAGGGTGGAGATCTTCCACCAGAGTTTACTTTCGCGCGAGATCCTTGAAAAAAAAATTGTACCAGAGCTGGCAGATAATGGTGTGATACTATATCAGAATGAAGAGCACATACCTGAGATCCATAAAGAAGAGATCAGGCACATTTTTATGGCACGTGTTCTTTCCTATTTACAACCTGTTGTGATCACCCCTAAATCAAAACTATTCCTGGAAGATAGAATGCTGTACTTCCTTATTCATCTGGATGCGGGAAGAAGACTGGAAGACCTGAAAGTGATCCTCAATATTCCAAGTTCCATTCTGCCAAGATTTTACAGGCTTTCCAAAATTGGTGAAAACCACCATGTGGTTTACCTTGACGATGTCATCAGGATCGGTATCAAAACTTTCTTCCCAGATTATATTTTCCATGGTGTATACTCCATTGCTCTGAACCGTGATTCCGATCTTCACCTGGACGCACAGAAAGAATCTGACATTGACGAGTTCATTGAAGAGCTGCAGGAAAGGATCTCGAAGAGAAAATCCGGGCTACCATCGAGATTTCAGTACGACTCGCAGATGCCTGAAGAGTTGGTTGAATTCTGCAAGAACTACCTGAAACTTAAGGGCGATGAAATGATCCCTATGGGGCGATACCAGGGTGCCAACGATTTTTTTAGTTTCCCCATCCCTGATCCAAAGAATCTCCACCAGGCTCCCTGGCAGTCACTTACACATGACAAGCTCAGGATCTATGGTGATTATTTTGCCGCCATAAGCGCAAAGGATCACCTGTTGCATTTTCCTTACCAGACTTACGACCATGTACAGGTATTCTTTAATAATGCAGTGCTTGATCAGAATGTTATGAAGATCATGGTAACTTTTTATCGGATCGCGGAACAGTCACATATCGTAAATGCGTTGATCAGTGCTGCACGAAATGGCAAAAAGGTTTATGCGTTCATTGAGCTTAAAGCCCGTTTCGATGAAGCAAACAATATCTATTGGGCGGAGCAAATGGCAAAAGCGGGTGTGAACATAACTTACTCACTGCCTGGTACAAAAGTTCATGCAAAAGCTGCCATTATCATCCGCCGGGAGCGGGGCGTCTATAAGAAATACGGATTCTTCGGCACCGGAAATTTCAATGAGAAAACTGCAGGAATCTATTCAGACATGGGGCTTTTAACATCTGATACCCAACTTTGCAATGAAATGGAATTGGTTTTCAATTACCTATTCCATAAGCAGTCGCCGCCTTCGTTCCAGCACTTACTCGTGGGCAAGTTCGGCAGTGCCGAAAAATTCATAAGCCTGATCGACCACGAGATCCATGAAGCGAGAGCAGGAAGGCCAAGTGGGATCACTGTCAAAGTGAACAACCTGGAAGAAAGAACACTGATCAATAAATTGTACGATGCTTCACGGGCAGGTGTACCTGTAAATTTAATTGTCAGGAGTATTTGTTGTCTTAAACCAGGTATCAAGGGCCTGAGTGAGAATATAAAACTCTATCGTGTTGTAGGGAGATACCTTGAGCATAGCCGTGTATTCAGATACCATCACAGTGGTGAAAACAAGGTCTATTTGGGATCGGCTGATTGGATGTATCGAAACCTCCATCACAGGATCGAAGTGGTATTTCCCATTTACGATCCCGTTATCAAAAAACAGGTGATAGACTTTCTGGATATTCAACTTACCCCAGCAGAAAAAACCGAGTTGCTAAATGAAGAACTGTCTCCCATCCCCTGGCCTGAGAAGCCTGAGATCTATTGTTGCCAGGAAGCGTTCTACAAAAAACTATCGGAAATTTGAACGCAATAAATTCACTGCTGCTCACTGCTCACTGCTGCCTACCGCCTGCCGCCTATAACGGAATATTCCCATGCTTCCTCCGCGGCCTCTTCTGCACCTTATTCTCCAGCATTGCAAAAGCTTTGATCAACTTACGGCGTGTATCCCTGGGCTCGATCACTTCATCAATGAATCCGCGCTCAGCAGCCATATAAGGGTTGGCAAACAACTCGGCGTATTCGTTTTCTTTTTCGATCAATTTAGCTGCAGGGTCAGCGGCTTCCGAAATCTCTTTTTTGAAGATGATCTCTGATGCTCCTTTGGCGCCCATCACCGCGATCTCTGCACCGGGCCATGCATAGTTCATATCCGCACCAATATGCTTTGAATTCATCACATCATATGCGCCACCATATGCCTTTCTTGTGATCACGGTGACCCTGGGCACGGTTGCTTCACTTAAAGCATATAATAACTTGGCACCGTTGGTGATGATCGCGTTCCATTCCTGGTCAGTACCGGGGAGAAAACCTGGCACATCCACCAATACTAGTAAAGGGATATTAAAACAGTCACAGAACCTGGTAAATCGCGCGCCTTTGATCGAGCTCTTGATATCAAGTACTCCGGCTAAACTCATTGGCTGGTTTGCCACTACGCCTATGCTTCTTCCTGCAAGTCGTGCAAATCCTACAACGATATTATCTGCAAAATCTTTATGGACCTCATAAAAAGACTCGCGGTCGCAGATGCCGATGATCACTTCCCTGATATCGTAAGGAACAGATGCACTTTCCGGCACTATCTTTTCAAGCTCTTCCCTGATCTCATCGCCAAATTCATAGGGAAGCTTAGGCAATACATCCTCGCAGTTCTGCGGCATATAACTCAGCAACTTCTTTACCTGGTTGATACAATCCACATCATTCACTGCCGTGAGATGGGTAACGCCCGATTTCGTAGAGTGCGTTGACGCACCGCCTAACTCTTCAAAACTTACTTCTTCATTGGTCACCGTCTTAACTACATTAGGGCCCGTAACGAACATATAGCTGGTACCTTCCACCATGAT
>Ga0114939_10002852_pt1 | contig 12447 bp, 9 predicted proteins | sample AshMeaCrysSpring_FD_87196 | JGI IMG/M metagenome (GOLD analysis project Ga0114939, IMG submission 87196) | Groundwater microbial communities from Big Spring, Nevada to study Microbial Dark Matter (Phase II) - Ash Meadows Crystal Spring | ecosystem: Environmental > Aquatic > Deep subsurface >... | reverse complement strand
GACCGCCGACGGCGCCCGGGAAGGGGTGCCGGACGGGAACCCCGACAGACCGACGGACTGACAGACTGAATGCGTGTCACCATACCCGCGTGACCCTCGCGGAACTCGTCGGCACCTCGAACGCCGTGGCCGGGGTGCGCAGTCGGCTCCAGAAGGTGGCGCGGCTGGCCGATCTGCTGGCTCGGCTGTCCCCGGCCGAGGTGCCGGTTGCCGTCGCCTTCCTGTCCGGCGGTGCCCGGCAGGGCCGCATCGGCGTTGGCGGTGCGCTGATCCGGGCGGCGCGTGACGTGCCCCCGGCGGCTGAGCCGGCGCTCAGACTCGAAGAGGTGGACCACGCGCTCGACGCGCTCGACGAGGCGCGCGGGGCCGGCTCCACCCGGGCGCGAGCAGAAATCCTGCGTGCGCTCTTCGCACGCGCGACCGCGGAGGAGCAGGACTTCCTGGTCCGCCTGCTCTTCGGCGAGTTGCGCCAGGGGGCGCTCGAGGGCGTGCTCGTGGACGCCGTGGCGAAGGCGGCCCGCATCCCCACGGCAACCGTGCGCCGGGCCACGATGATGGCGGGTGACCTGGGTCCCGTCGCCGCGGCCGCCCTTGCCGGCGGCGAGGCCGCGCTCGCGCCGTTCGGTCTGCAACTGATGCAGCCGGTGCAGCCGATGCTCGCCGCCACCGCCGACGACGTCGAGGAGGCGCTGGCCGAGCTGGATCACCCCTCAATCGAGCTGAAGCTCGACGGTGCGCGCATCCAGGTGCACAAGGCGGGCGACGACGTGCGGGTGTTCTCGCGTCAGCTCAACGAGGTGACGGCGGCGCTGCCCGAGGTGGTGGAGGTGGTGCGTGCGATGCCGGCGCGCGATCTCGTGCTCGACGGCGAAGCCATCGCGCTGCGGCCCGACGGCTCGCCCGAGCCGTTCCAGGTCACCATGCGCCGCTTCGGCCGGCGGCTCGATGTGGAACGGTTGCGCGCCGAACTGCCGCTCTCCCCGTTCTTCTTCGACGCCCTCCACCTCGACGGCGCCACGCTGCTCGACGAACCGCAGCAGCGGCGCTTCGCGCTGCTGCAGTCCCTCGCGCCCGGCCCGGCGGTCGTGCCACACCGGCTGGCCTCGACCGTGGCCGAGGCCACCGCGTTCTACGACGAGGCCGTGCGGCGCGGGCACGAAGGCGTGATGGTGAAGGACCCTCGCTCCCCCTACGCGGCAGGGAACCGCGGCGGCGCGTGGCTGAAGGTGAAGGCCGCGCACACGCTGGACCTCGTGGTCCTGGCGGCCGAGTGGGGCAGCGGGCGGCGTCAGGGCTGGCTGAGCAACCTGCACCTCGGCGCGCGCGACCCCGAGCGCAACGCGTTCGTCATGCTCGGCAAGACGTTCAAGGGGCTCACCGACGAGATGCTCGCCTGGCAGACGCGTGAGTTCCTCGCGCGGGAGATCGGTCGCGACGCCTACACGGTGTACGTGCGGCCGGAGCTGGTCGTGGAGGTGGCGTTCAACGACGTGCAACAGAGCCCGCGCTACCCGGGCGGGGTGGCGCTGCGGCTCGCGCGCGTGAAGCGTTACCGCGCGGACAAGACGGCCGCAGAGGCGGACCCCATCGGGACGGTGCGGGACATCCTGCGCCGCTAGGCGCTCGTTGCTGGGCGTGAGGCTGCTTTGCGCAAGCCCAGCTGGTCGAGGATCGCGTCGAGCCGAGCCTTGCCCACCAGCTGATCCGCCTGCGCCGCGATCTTCTGCACCTGCTCGAGCAGATCGGCCTTGCCGGTCCAGTGCTCGGCCACGACCTGCTTGTCCACGTCGTTGAGCACCATGTTCAGCGCCGCCGCCACCACTGCCACGTCGTCGAGGTAGCCAGCCACGCCGAAAGTGCGCTCCGAGAGGAGGTCGATCGGCGAGAGCACGTAGGCGAGCGCGGCCCCCAGGTAGAGCTTGTGCCGTGAATCCACACGCTTGTCGAGCATGAGCTTGCTCACGAGCACGAACAGATCGGGGGCGAGCAGGACGTACTCGGCATACGGGCCCGTGTAACCGGCCACCTTGTCGCGAAGCTGCTTGTAGAAGTCCTGTGCGGACATCCTGCCCTCCTCTCCGCCTTACGCCTTACGCCGTAGGCCTTACTTCACGCCCTTGTCTGGCTAAGGTCGTGGCCGCCAAGATGACCTACGTGCCCGGCTCTGGATAGTTCGACGCCAGGAATCGGTCCCAGGGCCAGTCGGGCGTCCAGCGGCGCCGCCCCGGGTGCACCCGAAGCGTCCCGGGATTCGTATAGTTCATGGAGTGGTAGTGTACCCGAATGAGCCAGCGGAGCTGGGCGCCAGAGTCGGGCGTTGGGCCTTCGGCAACCGGCGCAGGGCGGACCCGGCCGCAAGGCGCAGGGCCTTGGGTGCAAGGCTGTTTGTTCGACTGATCGTCCTGCTTGCGCTGCAGGGCGTCCCCCTCAACGCCGGCCAGGAGCCGCGCACGCCCCGGCCTGCCCCGCGTGGAGAACTCGACCTGCTGATGGAGCGCGTGCTCGCCCGCCGGGACGAGACGTGGAAGCGGCTCAACCAGTACGTGCTCGACGAGCGCGAGTCGCTCGAGATCCTCGCGCCGGGCCGCCTGCCGCTGCACCGTATGTCCCGGGAGTACACCTGGTACGAGCGCGAGGGCATCCTGGTGAGAAGCCCGGTCCGCGCGAAGGGCGTCGCGGTAAGCGAGGAGGACCGGCGGCGGTACGAGGCCGACTGGCTCGCCGAGGAGCGCCGTCGCGAGGAGCGCCGCAAGGACAAGATGCGGGACGCTGCCCGGGCGGACGGCCCGAGCGAGGACACGGCCGGTGACACGTCGGCGGCCACGCTGCCCGCCGCGACACCGACCGACGCCGACGACGTCGCCGTTCAGGCCATCGAGCCCCGCTTCGTCTCGGAGGCCTACTTCCTCCGCTTCCGCTTCGAGCCGGGCAATTACTACTTCGTCGGCCGCGAGGCGCTCGACGGGCGCGAGGTGCTGCGGATCGAGTACTACCCGAGCCGGCTCTTCGTGGACGACGACGAGGCGCCCCCGCGAGAGGACGAGCGCGAGGTGGAGGCGGCGAAGGGCAAGCACGGCCGCACGCGGAGCGAGCGCAGCGAGGAGGACAAGGAGCGGGAACTCGACTACGAGCGCAAGTTCAACAAGGTCTCGCTCGTCACGGTGTGGGTGGATCCCGCCGCCGAGCAGATCGTCCGCTACACCTTCGATAACGTGGACTTCAACTTCCTGCCCGGCCGGTCCATCGTCCGGATCGAGAGCGTGCGCGCGTCGATGACGATGGGCCGCTTCCTCGACGGGGTGTGGCTGCCGCGCGGTATCGAGATGACGGGGGCCGTGACGCTGGCGAGCGGGCGGTTCAGCGTGCGCTACGGCCGCGACTTTTCGGACTACCGCCAGGCCGAGACCTCCGCCACCATCCGGGCGTTCGGACCGGTGCCATGAGCTGGTGGCGCGTGGCCCGTGTCCCCGGGCCTGAAGGCCCGGGGCTCCATTCCTCCAGGCCGGGGCTGCGTTCTCGGGGCGCGCAGACGGGTGAAGACGGGGGCCGGCGGACGGGCCGGTGGGCAGGCCGACACGGGGGCCGGCCCCGGCGCGGCGTGGTGCTGGCACTTGCGGCGTGGCTGGGCAGCGCGGCGGCCGCGTTCGCGGCGCAGCCCGTGAGCCCGCCGCAGGCGCCGGTGCCCGCGCCGGGCGCCGTCATCACCGAGGTCCGGATCCACGGCAACCACGAGACGCCCGACGAGGAGGTGCTCCGCCTGGCTGGGGTCGCTCCCGGTGATCCCTTCACCTTCGGGACGGCCGACGCCGTGGCCGGGCGCCTGCGCGCGAGCGGCCGGTTCGACGCGGTGGAGGTCCGGCTGCGCTTCACGTCGATCACCACCAACGACGCGGTGGCGCTCGTGATCATCGTCTCGGAGACGCCGCGGTTCGACGATGCGGTGGCGCCGCTGCGGCCGGTGCAGAAGGTGTTCGGGCAGGTGCAGTTCCTGCCGATGCTGGACTACACCGACGGCTACGGCTTCACCTACGGCCTGCGCACGAGCTTCATCGATCTGCTCGGCGAGGCCGGACGGGTGTCGGTGCCGCTCACCTGGGGCGGGACACGGCGCGCCGCGGTGGAGGCCGAGAAGGCCTTCGAGCGCGGACCCTTCGATCTCGTGGCGGGCTCGGCGGGCATCTGGCAGCGCGAGAACCCGTTCTACGACCTCGACGACCGCCGCGTCGAGGTGACGGCCCGGGCCTCGCGCGCCCTCGGCCCGTGGTGGCGGGCCGGCGTGCGCGGCAGCTGGGCCGATGTCGATTTCGACACGCTCGACGACACCCTGCTCACGGGCGGCGCCGACCTCACGCTCGACACCCGGCTCGAGCCGGCGTTTCCGCGCAACGCGGTGTGGGTGAACGGCGCGTGGGACGTGCTCGCGGTGCGGGACGACGACGCGGTGCACCGCTGGTCGGCCGACGCGCGGGGCTTCCTCGGCCTGCCCGGGACGTCGGTCCTGGCGCTACGCGGGCGGTACGACGAGGCGAGTGCCCCGCTGCCGCCGTACGAGAAGCTGCTGCTTGGCGGCGCGGCGACGCTGCGGGGCTTCCCTGCCGGCGCTGTCGCCGGGGACGGTCGGGCGCTGGCCTCGGCGGAGCTGCGCGTGCCGCTCACCTCCCCGCTGCGTGTCGCGCGCTTCGGCGTGGACGTGTTCATCGACGGCGGTACGGTGTGGGACCACGGGGACGGCTTCGACCGCGACCGCCTCGAGTACGGCGCGGGCGCGGGCCTGTTCTTCCTCGCCCCGCTGATTCGCCTGCAGGTGGACGTCGCGTACAGCAGCACGGGCCGCTGGCGCGCGCACCTCGACACGGGCATTTCGTTCTGACATCCACCGGAACGGAACCGGGTTCCTGTTTCCAGATTCCTGGAACCTGGCCTCAATCCGACAGCATCACGTCGGTTCGTGGTCCTGGGTGAATGGTTCTTGGTCCGTTCTGCGTGCGTGGTGCTCGGTTCGTGCGTCACGCCGCCGGACCACACGGTCGCGTCACCGCCGGTGGCGTGACGTGAGGGTGTGGCCGTCGGGACTCGGCACCACGAACGAGGCACCAGGAACGGACCAGGCACGAAGAACCAGGCACCAGGAACTGGCCGCGTTCTGATAGATCAGGGTTGGTTCCTGGTTCGTGTTCCGTTCGGGGTGCCTGGTTCTGAGTTGCGCGGCACGCACCGTGGACCACCCACCAAGGGCATCGACCGAGCGACACACGGATTCGCCCGTCACCCCCAGAGATCGCCCACCTTGAACCCGTCCGGGAACGGGTCGTCGGCATCGACCACGTAGGTGGCGAGGCCGGTCACCCAGGCACGCCCGGAGATTTCGGGAACAACCGCGGGGCGGGGCCCGACGCGGGTCTCCTCGAGGAGGCGCCCCGTGAACACGGTCCCCAGCACGCCTTCGTGCCGGAACGGCTCGTTCAGCGCGAGCTGGCCACGGGCGTGAAGGGTGGCCATCTTCGCGCTGGTTCCCGTGCCGCACGGCGAGCGGTCGAGCACGCCGGTCCACGTGGCGGGCCGCTCCCAGTCGAGGCGGCCGGTGGACACGACCACCGCGTTGCGACGGTGGTTCCGCGGGTCGTGCGGGGGCCCCGAGAGCTGCGCGATCGTGATGCCGTCGATCTCCGGGTTCTCCGGATGGCGCACGGGCAGCTGCTCGCGGGCGGCGGCCTTGATCAGCTCGCCAAGGCGCGCAATGTCGCGACCCTCGTCAGGCGTCAGACGCAGGCCGAGGGCCGCCGCGTCGGCAATGACGTAGAACATGCCTCCCCAGGCCACGTCCACGACGATCGTGCCGACATGCGGCACCTCGACGGTGACGTCGAGGTGCGCCGCGAACGCCGGGACGTTGCGGAAGGCGACCTCGGTCACCTTCCCGTTGGCGCAGGAGGCGCGGACGCCGATCAGGCCGGCCGGGGCCTCGAGCACGAGCTCGGTCACCGGCTCCCGCATCGGCACCATGCCGGTCTCGAGCAGCGCCGTCGCCACGCAGATCGTGTTGGTCCCCGACATCGGCGGGTACTCGACGGGCTCCATGATCACGAACCCCGCGTGCGCCTCCGGGCGTGTCGGCGGCAGGATGACGTTGCAGCACATGGCCGGGTAGCCGCGCGGCTCGAACAGCATTCGCTGGCGCAGGCCGTCGGCGTGCCGCGCGAAGTGCTGCATCTTCTCGAACATCGTCGTGCCTGGCACGTCCAGCACTCCGCCCGTGATGACGCGGCCCGGCTCGCCGCCGGCGTGGAGATCGACGGCCGAGATCATCCGGGCGAGGCGCATGGGGGCAGGATAGCAGACCGCTCGGGAGCGCCGGCGAGGGGAGCGCGCGTCGGCAGACGGGCGCATCGGCCGGAGCGCCGGGGGCGATGGCTGGCGCGGCTACGGGACCAGGCGCTCGAGGATGGCCACGTACTCGTTCCCAAGCCAGTTCACGAACACCGTCTGTCCCACGAAGCGGTACCTGTTGGCGGCCTCGGCAAGCAGCTCCTTCTCCATCGTGCCGATCTTCGTCGTCGCCAGCAGCTTCTGCTCGTGGGTGCGGGTGGTTGTGCCCCGGCTGCGCTCCATGCAGATCACGACCTCCGCGCCGATGCCGAGGACGCTCGCGAAGTGATAGCCCTTCGCCGCGGCGTCGTTCATCTCCTTCTGCATCGTTCCGCTCTTCGACGTGGCGAGCAGCAGGTACTCGATTGGCGGCAGCTCGGTGGCCGGCTTCTCCATGATCGCGCTCAGCAGCCACGACCCCTGCCCGGGCACCAGCCGAAACCCCTGGTCTGCGGCGCTCTGAAGCTCGGTCTGCATCGTCGAGGTCTTCGCCGTGTCGAGCACCAGGTAGTTGGGCGGCGTCACTTGGGCGCGGGCATCGCTCACGCCGGCGATCAGGAGCGCCGCGAGGAAGGCCAGAGGGATCCGGATCGGCATCGTCTCCTCCATGTCACACGCAACACGACAGGCAAGATCACGGGAACGTCGCCCGCCGGCAGCCGCCACCCGAGAGCGCCGCCGCCGCGTTCACGACACGAGGCTTGGTCGCCGGTCGAGGCGCAGCGCCATCATGGTGGCGTCGTCGAACAGGTCGGCCGTTCCCCGGAACTCCCGCACGGCGCGCTCGACACGCTCGAGCAGGTCCGCGACGCCGGCCTGGTGCTCGGCGAGGAGCAGCGCCTCGAGGCGCTCGCTGCTGAACATCTCGCCCCGCTCGTTCTCGGCCTCGACCATGCCGTCGGTGTAGAAGAAGAGCAGGTTGGCGTCGCCCAGGACGAGGTCGCTCTCGGCGTAGCCCTGACCTGGATAGAGCCCCAACGGCAGGCCGGTCGAGGACAGGCGCTCGAGGCTCCCGGCGGCCCGCAGCACGAACTGCGGGTTGTGGCCCGCGTTGATGTAGCGCAGCACGCGACGCTCGGTGTCGAGGATGCCCACGAACAGCGTCACGAAGACGCCGCCGGGCGTGTTCTCGTCCACCTCTCGGTCGAGGGTGTCAAGCAGGCGCGCCAGGTCGGTCTCGAGCGGCATGCGGGCCCGCAGCGTGGCCTGGATGTTCGCCATGAGCAGCGCGGCGCTGACGCCCTTGCCCGACACGTCGCCGACGACCAGCGCGAGGCTTCCCTCTGGCAGGACGAAGTAGTTGAAGAAGTCGCCGCCCACCTCGCGCGCAGGGATGGAGATGCCCCTGATCTCCGCGAGCCCGAGCCGCAGCGGCGCGCGCGGCAACATCTCTGTCTGGATCCGCCGGCAGAGCTCCAGCTCGCGGTGCAGCCGCTCCTGCTCGACGACCAGCTTCTGGTGCGACTCGAGGCCTGCCGCCATCTGGTTGAACGATCGCGCGAGGTCACCGAACTCGTCGGAGGTGTTCACCGGCACGCGCGCGCTCAGATTGCCCTGCGCCAGCTGGTTGGCCCCATCGGTCAGCACCGACAGGTTGCGCGTCATGCCTCGGGACACGGGGATGATGCCGACGAGCGCGAGGCCGACCAGGGCCAGGCCGAGGCCGAGGTTGCGTCCGGACGTGCGCCGGATCTCCCCGAGCGAGTCCGCAACCGGGCGAGCGAGCCCGAAGACCACGCCGCTCGGGTCGGCGCGCGTCACGACCATCCACTCGTCGTCGGAGCGCACCTCGGGCAAGCCGCCCGTGGCGGCGGCAGCGGTCACGCCGATGCGGTCGAGCGTGGCGCGGTCGCTGTCGCGGGCGGTGTGCACACGACGCTGCGCGTCGATGGCGAAAGGCACCTCACCTCGGTCGCGTCGCGAGAGCGCGAGCACGGTGCCCAGCATGCGTTCGAGGTCCACGCGCGCGTTGACCGTGCCCACGACGCGGCCTTCCCGCTCGACGGAGACGTCGAACTCGCCGCGCTCCACGAGCTCGCGTCGCCGCTCGTCGGCTCGCCGATGCCGCTCGGCCTGGCGCGCCAGTTCCTCTGCTCCCAGCCGCAGCCCCGCTGCGGCGGACCGCCGGCCCAGCTCCAGGCCCGTCACCACCTGCTGGCCGACGACGTCCACCCACGCGGCCGCAGCGGCGCGCTGCGGGTCACCGCCCGGGCCGGCGATCTCACGCTTCAGCTCCTCCATCGCCGCCCGCAGATCCACGACCACGGCGTCGCCGCCCGCCGACGCCGGCGCCCCGGACGCCTTCTTGGGCGGTGGGGGTGGCGGGGGCGCAGCCGGTGCCTGGTGCTCGAGCGGGGGCGCTGGCGGTGGGGGCGGCGGCTCGAGGTGCCCCTTCAGGACGAACTCTCGGTGTTCCCGCGTCGTCCCGTTCGCCGTGGGAGCGACCGGCACCACCGTGACCCGCTCGAGCAGCAGGGCCGTTTCGCCCAGGGCCGCCGCGAGGCCTGCCGGGAGTCTCACGGCCACCTCGTCACTGGCGTGGCCGGCGCGCGTCTGGTCCGCCCCCGGCACGTCCCAGACCCGCTCGACCCGCCGGCCGAGCTCGCTCGTGACGACCTCCATCCGCCGGCTCATGTCCCCGGCCAGGTTGGTGGCCTCGGCCTCGACCGCCTGGCGGAAGGCTCGAACGGATGCCCTGTACGAGGTCACGGTCACCAGGGCGAGCGGGAACACGGCCATCAACACGAAGGCGGCAATCAGCTTGGATCGGAGACTCATGACAGCGGCGCCCCAGGTGCACGCCCCGATTACGCGCCAGTACGCGCGATGCGGGCTTCTGCGCCCGCGCACCACATTGGAATACGTCTGAAGCGCGGCGAGGTTCAAGCCCAAGCCACGAGGCTCGCAGGACCACGGGGATCCGATGAGACCGCGGCCGACGTGAGTCGAGTCGTGAGTTGTGAGTTCTGGGGCGAAGCTGCTCTTCAGAACTCATGACTCAGGACCCAGGACGGTCTGGCCGTCGCCGTTGGCCGTGCTGCGCCCGTAGATCTCGTCCTCGATGCGCTGCCGCACGGCCTCGCCGGCCTCGTCGGTGTAGGGCGCGTCGTAGAACCCGGCGAGATCCATGGGCTCCATGATCCGGATGCTGCACCGCCGGAACAGGCGCCCGGGCAGCTGGCGGAAGAACAGCAGCCGCCGGAACCCCGCCACGCGCACGGGGACGACGATCGGGCGCGCGTCGTGGAGCAGGCGGGGCACGCCCGGACGCACCGGGGCGCCGAGCTTCGTCGTGCCCGTGGGGAAGTGCAACAGCCAGCCGTCGCTCATCGCCCCGACGATCTTCGTGATGCCCTCGAGGTCGGGCGGCCGGTTCACCTCGCGCCCCGCGTCGCGGTAGCGCCGCTTCACCGTGACCCCGCCAGCGGCCTTCATCAGCCACGTCAGCGGGTTCATCTTCATCGTCTCCTCCGCGGCGGAGAAACGCATGACGGGATCGTCGAGCGGCAGCTGGTGGCGAACGTAGACCAGGTCGAAGAACGCGATGGCCTCGAGGAAGTACGTCTGGTGGTTGGAGAGGAAGACGACGCCCCGGCGCGGGAGCGTGTCGATGATGCTGTCGCCCAGGACACGGACCTCGTTGAACAGGCGGAAGTACGGGAGGGTGAAGCCGAGCGCGAAGGACGTGAGCACGCCCTCGCGCAGCGCCTTGCCCAGCCAGCGTTTGAGGAAGGTGTCGGCCGCCTGCCGTTCGGGGATGACACCGCCGACGCGCACCGGCTCGGGCGGCGTGCGATCCCGGTCCTTCCGCGACCTCGGGACGCTCACGGAGGCGTATTCTACTCGGCTTGCGGCCGTCGCCCGTCGGCGGGGCCGGCGGGCGCCACGGGCGCGGGCCATCCAAACGAAGGGCGTGTCACCCCGGCCGCACGAACGCTGCGCGCTCGCGATCGACCACCTCGCGGGAGTCGCAGCCCTCGAGGTGATCGTTGACCATGCCCATCGCCTGCATGAAGGCGTACACGGTCGTGGGCCCGACAAACGACCAGCCGCGCTTCTTGAGATCCTTCGAGAGGGCCCCGGACTCGGGCGTGGAGGAGAGCTGGAGCAGCACGTCGGCCGTGATCCGCGTTGGGCGTGCGCCGGGGGCAGGCTCGAATCGCCACAGGTAGGCAGCGAGGGAGCCGTGGGCCGCGGCCAGCTCGCAGGCGCGCTGGGCGTTGTTGATGGTGGACTCGATCTTGCCGCGGTGGCGGACGATGCCGGGGTCGGCGAGGAGCCGCTCGACGTGGGCGCGGCCGAAGCGCGCCACCTTCTGGAAGTCGAAGCCTGCGAACGCCTGCCTGAACGCCTCGCGCTTCCGGAGGATGGTGAGCCAGCTCAGGCCCGACTGGAACCCTTCCAGGCAGATCTTCTCGAAGAGACGGTGATCGTCGGCGACGGGCCGGCCCCACTCGAGGTCGTGGTAGTCCCGGTACTCGGGGTGCTCGCCGCACCACCAGCAGCGGGGCCGCCCATCGGGGCCGATCACGATCTTGTCGGGCAGGGTCATGACGGGTGGCTGGCACTGTACACCATGGTAGATTGCAGGCGTGCGTCGAACCGTTCTCCGCCTCCTTCTGCTGGTGATCCTGATCGCTCTGGTGACCGACCGCTTCCTCGGCCCCGTGCGATCGAACCCGCCCGTTGACGCCGCGCAGCGGCTCGAGGCGGTGGCCGCTCCGCCCGCGGCGGTGCAGGCGACGCTGCAGCGCGCCTGCTACGATTGCCATTCAAACGAAACGCGGTGGCCGTGGTACGCGCGCCTGCCGCCCGCGTCGTGGCTCGTGGCCAGGGACGTCAACGAGGGGCGCGCCGAGCTGAACTTCTCGGCCTGGGGCGGGTACACGGCCGCGCGGCAGGCCCGCAAGCTGCAAGAGGCGTGCGAAATGGTGGAGAGAGGCGAGATGCCGATCGGCATCTACGTCACGATGCACCCAGAGGCCCGGCTCGAGGCCGGCGACGTGCAGGCCATCTGCGCCTGGGCGCAGGCCGAGTCGGCGCGGCTCGCGCCGCGCGGAGCGGGTCGCGAGGGCGGCGCGCGGTGAACCCCGACACGGAGCGGGCGCTCGAGCCGGCCGACGACCAGGCGGTCGCCCATCGGGAGGAGGCCGCGCGGTCGCCCCTCGACCGCGTGCGCGGTGGCCGTGAGGCCGTAGAAGGACCGGAGCCGGCCGTCGGCGGCCCCGCCGCCGAGACGGCCCCGTCCGAGTTCCGCGTGCACCCGCTCGTGCCGCGCCTCTGGTTCTGGCAGTCGCTGGTCTTTCCGTCGGCCATCGGCGCTGTCGCGGCCACCTCGCTGCTCGCCGCCGGGCACGCCGCGCTCGGCACGCTCGCGATGCCCTATTGTTCAGGACTGGGTAACCTGGTGTTCGTCGGGGTGATTCTGCGCGAGGGGCGACCAGGAGCGGAGGTGGTGGTCAATGCCCTGGTGAACAACGTCACAAACCTCACGCTACTGCTGGGGCTGCCCGCCCTTCTTTGGGGCTTGAGCGTAGCCCCCGGGCGCCGCTCCGCCAAGGCCGTGCGCGCTTCGAAACTGAGTCGGCTCTCCTTGGGCCTCACGCTCGCCGCAGCCGCGTTTTTTGCCGGGGTGCTCTGGCTCCTCGCCCGCGACGGTTCACTGAGTCGCGCCGATGGTGCCGTACTCATCGCACTGTTTCTCTTCTGGCAGTGCTTTCAGGTGGTCGATGCGCTCAAATCCAACCTCCACGCCAACCGGCGCCTCAGTGCCTGGCTGGTGGGCGATGCAGCACTCATGCTGCTCGCAGGTGCCGCCATCTGGATCGCCGTCGAAGGGCTGGTAGCCTGGATCTCGGCGCTCAGCTCGCCTGCACTCGGCGAACATGCCGTGGGCTGGCTCTCCGGTTGGGTCATGGTCATGCCCAACGCTCTGCTGGCCCTCCACTACGCCCGCACCAGTCGGGCCGAAATCGTCTATGCCTCCCAACTCGGCGACAGCCACATCTGCATCCCCCTTTGCACCGGCATCGCAGCCCTCGGAGCGCCCATTCCCACGCCACCCTTTCTCGCCACCGGCCT
>Ga0114939_10002851_pt1 | contig 12449 bp, 7 predicted proteins | sample AshMeaCrysSpring_FD_87196 | JGI IMG/M metagenome (GOLD analysis project Ga0114939, IMG submission 87196) | Groundwater microbial communities from Big Spring, Nevada to study Microbial Dark Matter (Phase II) - Ash Meadows Crystal Spring | ecosystem: Environmental > Aquatic > Deep subsurface >... | reverse complement strand
GGATCTCGTGCGTCAGTTTTGGCACGCCCGCAATTGTGCAACTTCAAGACAGGCGAGCGAGGGACGTCAGTCCCTTGTTTCGATTGCCCGCCATGCGTCGGCCGCATCGACGGACTGGCGCATTGCCGGCATGTCCTGCTCGAGAAAAAAACACATACGCAAAGCGGAGACCAGTCTTACCAAACCAACGCGGTTCATCGTGGTTGGGAGGAAGTGCAAAGCGACCCCGTAGCGGCAGGAGCCTTCCTGCCAACGAATAGCACGCGGTCGAGTGGTTCAGGGACTCAGCAGCTGCCCAATTGCGAAACACCGTCGCGGCCGGCCAAGCCCACGGTCCAGCCGCTACTCTGCAATCCGATAGAGCGCCAATTGCTGACGGTTTTCCAGGGAATCGGGTAACGGTTCCTCGAAGATTTGGCCGGCCTCCACGAGCTCCCGAAACAGTTCGGGTGTCACTCGGGCATCGAACCCATAGTTGCCGGGACTGCGATAGCGATCGATTTCGCTCCAGTTCACCAGGATGTGCGTCAGTCCGTCAGCGCGAAGCGCGCGGCCCACTTGCTGCATGCCGACCGCATCCAGTTGTTCGATCAGTGGCGATTGATCGAAACACGTCGCGTAAACAATCGGCAACTCGTAATCGAACACAGCCGCATCGCCGATCAACAGCACACGAGCGTCAGGATGGTCGGCTCGCCATGTGTAGTTCAGCCAAGGCACATGGGGTGGTAACCGGCTGACCGAGGATTCGCTCCGATCGTCGCGCCGCAAAGATCGCAAATCGACAAAGATGCGGCTGTCACCGACCGCGGGCGTTGCCAGCAGCAGGACGTCGAATGCGAGGGGTACGCCCAGGAGCCAAGTCCAGCGACGGGGAAACCACTGCTGCAACTGGGCGATCCCGGCCGTGGCCAGCAGCAACATCAAGGAAAGCAGCGGCATCAAGAAGCGTTCCAGTCGATGGGTCGCGACCCACCAAATCACAACGCTGATCAGCACCATGCCCGCCACCAGTCGCAGACGTCCCGACGCGTGCCCATGGCAAAGCCCAAGAACTGCCAGTGGCAATAATGCCATTCCCTGCAAGGGCCAGGCATAGGTCAACGGACCGATCGTCTCGCGGATCCTGCGCATGGCTAAAGATGGAGACAAACGGCCTTGGTCATCCAGCCAAGTCGCCGGCGGATCATGAGCCGCTTGCCAGCGATTGAGCTCTTCATCTGTCAGCGACTGTCCAGAAAACACATTGCCCAATAATGGGTACACGGGATTGCCAGCCAGCAACGCATTCTTGGCAAACCAAACGCCCGGCAAGAGTGCCAGGCCGAGCATCAGCCAGCCGAGCGACCACCAACGTGGCCGGTGCAGGCCCGCTGGCTGTTCCTGACTCAGCTTGACAAACACGGTCAGCAGCCAAGGCAGGACCACCAACACGAGGCTGGTGTACTTGCAAGCCAGAGCCGCGCCAGGAAACAGTCCGGCAAGGAACAGATCGATTGCAGTGACGCGAGACAGGCCCGCGAGCCAAAGCGCATCGAGCCAAACGGCAGACGCGATCACAAAACAAGCGACGGCGGATTCGTTGAGCCCCAATCCCGCATTGACTGCCAAGGGGGGCCACAGCAGGGCCAGCGGCCAGACCCAACGGCTGGCCGAAGAGGAAAACCAACGAGTGGCGAGTTGGTGGGTCAGTCCTGCCGTGATCAGCAAGTAAACGGCCATCATCGCCTTGCCCGCCAGTCCACCCCACCACCAGGCGTCTTGGCTGTCCCAAAACAAACTCGCTGCATGCATCGCGGTCAGCGCATGCAGCTCAGCGGCCAACGGCATGTTGGCGTAGAGGTTGTGGGGCACGAAATCGATCCGTCCACGCTCGAACCATTCCTTGGGTGCCTCCAAGTGATATTCGCGTACATCGAACTCGCTTGGCGGTAGCAGGCTGCGACCGATCAGCAGCACGAACCCGACCGAAAGGCAGAGTCGACCGAACACGGGCACGCGTCCGCGGGCCCCGTCGGATGCGGTGCCGCCGTCACGGGGCACGCCGTCCGTTCGCGCAGGGGAAGCTTGCCATAGCCAGCATGTGCCAAGCACGAATGCCAAGCCGTTTGCCAACGCGATCGACCAGGCGTTCAGCAGCCCGGTCAAGCCGGCGAGCAAGACCAGCCCGGAATGAATTGCCAAACCGAGTGCGGCTCCGAGCCACCATGAACCGGCCGCTGGTTGGGGAGACGGCAGTCCGCCGCGGCGGAGTAGCCCGCAGCCGAACACGATCGGAGGGACCGCCACGAACCCCATAAGTCCAATCACACGAGCGCGGTCGATCAGCCCGCGGATCGTCACGGGACCATCCACCCAGGCCGACCACGTATCCTCCGGTCGCAGCAGTGAGAAAACCGTAACGGCCCCGCGCGTGATCGCCGGTTCATCGGGCGTCCGCGCAGGAGCAATCGGTTGCGCCAGCAGGACAGCGCACCAGACCAGAATCAGCAAAAACGCGGCCGCAGGCGCCAATGACCAGCGGGCGGCGGAGTCAGGATCACGTTGGGGCGACACGGGCAACAATCGTAGGGGTTATCACGTTCACCGACCGTTGGACCTGGCCGAAACCAGGCCACCGGTTTCTGTCGGGCGTCCGGTGGATCCTAGGGTTCTGGGCAGCGATCGGCGCATGCCATCCCCCATCGGCGGGCCGACTGCACTAGATTTGTTCCTGCTAGTTGTAACGGCTGATCCGGCTTGCCGCCGCCAATGCCCAGAGAGCTCGAGAGGCTCGGTCGCATGAGTGCGCCTCCCATTTCGGGGATTCTGACACCCAACATCGTGCCGCTGACCCCCCGCGGCGAAATCGATGAGGAAAAGCTGTGTCGCTATCTCGATTGGTTGATCGAGCACGGCGTCGACGGGCTCTATCCGAACGGGAGCACCGGCGAATTCCTCCGTTTCAACCCTCAGGAGAGACGTCGGATCACCGAAGTGACCGTGCGGCATGTTCGGGGAAGAGTGCCGGTGCTGGCGGGCGCTGCGGAAGCGAATGTCGCCGAGACGATCCGCGCCTGTAACGACTATGGAGCGCTCGGCGTTCGCGCCGTAGCGATCGTTTCGCCGTTTTACTATCGCCTGAGCAGCCAAGGCGTGTACGCATACTTCAAGGAGATCGCCGATCACGTTGAGGTCGACGTGACCCTTTACAACATTCCGCTGTTCGCTTCGCCGATCGACGTAGAGACGGTTACCCGCTTGGCACTGGAATGCCCCCGCGTGGTCGGGATCAAGGATAGTTCGGGAGATGTCGGACAGATGATGCGGATGATCGCTGCGGTTCGACCACAGCGACCCGAGTTCAGTTTTTTGACCGGCTGGGATGCGATGCTGGTTCCGATGCTGCTGGTCGGCGCAGATGGCGGCACACATGCTTCAAGCGGTGTGGTGCCTGAACTGACGCGCGCAATCTATCGCCTGGCACGCGCCGGACGATTTGAATGGGCTATGGTCTGGCAGGATCGACTCCGCAGCCTGTTCGACGTGATGATTGCGATCAGCGAGTTTCCCGAAGGCTTTCGCGCGGGGCTCCGTGCCCGCGGCTGGGACCTGGGAGCCAGCCGGCAGCCGTTGTCTGCCGAACAACAACAAGCCAGTCATGCCGCAACCGATCGACTCAAGCCGATGATCGACTCGGTGCTCAAGGAACTCGCGGCGGCGACCAACAGGCAATGACGCCTCGCCGCGGCAGGTCGCGATTCCATCGTCTGGGCGCGGGTCCGTCCTGCGGAACCCCGATTGATAACAGGCTAGGGAAATAGCCAGCGCAAGAAGTTGCGGCAGCCTTCTCCGGGAACATAGGCGACCGGCTGTCCCACGATTCCATAGCCCAGCTCTGCCTGCTTGCGGTCCTGTCCAAAACTGAACAGAGGTCGCAGGCCCGCCCCACTGGAAATCTGAAATGTCCCCGGCTGTTGCGCAGGCGCCGCGGCGGTCGTGCTGGCTGGCGGAGGCGCGACGACCGTTGTCGGCGCGCCCGCCATCGGCATGGTGCTACCGGGGAGCGGTGTTTGTGCGATCGCGGATGAGCCATTGGCGTTGGATGCCATCGTGCGGTTGGTACTGGTTCCCGGCTGCGCGGTTCCGGCCGGCTGCAACGGCGGCGGCTGCACATTCGAAACGGTGCGGATGTCGGCATCCGTGGGGGCATACCAATCCCAGCCCGAGGCATAACTGACCGGCGCAGTGACGAAGGGACTGTTTCCCGCAGTCGCAAAGTCGCGATAGCCATGCCGTCCGGGCTGTGGTCCCGCGACCGTCACGGTCGTTGGGCCGCCCGGTGTGTTGGTCCAGCTGAGGTTGGTGCCGGGAACGGTTGACGTTGCACCGGGCGGCGATCCACCCGGCGCGCCCGGCAACGCGGGCGCGGGAACCGTCCGTGCGTCACCGGCCACCGCGGGGCTGCCGGTTGCCAACGGGGCCTCGACACTGCTCCGCACAGTCAATGGTCGCACCGCAGCCGACGCCGGAATTCCGGGGCGCAGATCGGTGGGACCGGCTGGTCTGGGTGCTGGACTCTGCGGCGCGCCAGGAATCGTGGGCGCTGCCGTCGCACCGGGGACCGTCGAACCAAATGTGGGGGCCGCATTGGGATTCAACGGAATGGTCGAACCATTCGGCGGAACGGATGAGCCGGCTGTTGGCAGCGGAGGTGGCAACTGGAACTGGGCCGTTGCCATCGACGGTCCGCCGATGAGGGCCACGACGAATCCCAAGGAGATCCTCAGCCGCCGAAAACCCGGGAGAGACCAGCAGGAATGGTTCGGCAAGTAGTGCATCGGGGGGTGCCATCCTGGACGGTGCGGACCGATCGAGCGCAAGTCATGCAACCCCCCCACTGCCAGTTACCAAAACCCGGCCCGTTCAGACAAGAGCGACCGATCCGTTGACGCCGCGAGGCACGATTGATGCTGAATCGCGTGAACCGCCACTGTGTTTATCCCCCTTAGGCATTCTGTCCGGAGGCGCCATGAACGACTGGTCCAACGGGCTTGCCCAGAAACCAAACCGCGGCTGTCAGCATCACGCATCCGACAGGTAAAGCGATCGACGGCGGGATTTCCAAGCCAAACCCGATCATCAACAGGATGGAAACCATCGCGGCCAACCCGGCATAGGGCAATTGCGTTCGGACGTGCTGGATGTGGTCGCACATGGAACTGCGGCTGCTGAGAATTGTCGTGTCGCTGATGGGTGAACAATGGTCGCCAAAGATCGCGCCGGCCAAGACTGCACCGATCGTCGCCAGCAGCAGTGGATGGTCCGGGGCCGGCCCCGCCGCCGAATCGGCTTGGAGCAGGCCAAATGTCACACCGATTGCTAACGGGGTGACTAGTCCCATGGTGCCCCAACTGGTGCCCGTGGCCAGAGAAATCAGCGAGGCGACCAGGAACGTCACCAGCGGCATCGCTGCGGCGCCGACTTGCAAGTGCTTCAAGCCATCGCTGATTAACGCGCCTGTTCGCAGGTGCTCGTCACCACAAAGCGTACCAAGCGCCCGAGCAAGCCAAAGAATCGCCAGTGCGGGTAGGACGTGAATCGCGCCCTCCATCGCGCTATAGCGAATCTGCTCCCAACGGATGCCCGTGAGTTTCGCCAGTCCCATCGCGGCGACCAGCCCCAGCAGTGCGCCGTAGAGCAAGGCGATGTAACTGTCACCCTGTCCCAGTTGTTCCGCCCACCACCGCCAGCCGGAAGAAGTTCCACCGTCCTCGGCGGGTTGCGCATTCGATGTGAGACTCAACAGGACGACCACCGCCCCGATCGTCAGCAAGATCGGGATCAGTGCGTTGTACCAGCGGTTCGGTTCAGTTTCCTCCGGCAATAATTCATCTTCGTATTCACCGCCATAAGTCAGTTCACCGCGCGCCGCCATTCGCTCGGCGTCCAGCATCGGTCCGAAGTCCCGCCCCATGCTGGCCAGCAACGCCACCAGCAGCAATGCCAGGATCTCGTAGCAGCGGTACGGCAACGACGCGACAAACAACTCAAAAGGATTGCAGGTCACTCCCACCTGTTGAAAGCCTTGCTGGATGTAATCCATCTCACCTGCGACCCAGGTGCTGACTAGTGCCAGCCCAGCGACCGGGGCGCTGGTTGAGTCCACGATGTATGCGAGCTTCTCTCGACTGATCCGCAAGCGGTCGAACAACGGCCGCAGGGTGGGTCCGATCAACAAAGTATTCGCATAGTCATCGATGAATACGATCAGGCCGAGTGCAAAGGCGACTAACTGACCTCCGACGCGTGTTCGAGCCAAAGGCAGTAACAGCTTCAGAATGCCGCGCATCCCGCCGCTGGCTTGAACAATCCCGACCATCGCGCCGATCAGCAGCGTGAAGGCGACGATCCGCAGAAACTTCGGTTCCGACAGACTCGGCCAGAGATGGCCTTCCGCCGTGCTGCTGATGACTGTCTTTCCGAGTTCCAACCAGGAGCCCGATGAGGGCCAGGCCATGATCGTGACGCCCATCAATACGCCGGCTGCCAGCGATGCATAGATGCGACGTGTTGCGATCGCCAGGACGATGGCAGCGATCGGCGGCAAAATGCTCCACCATCCGTAATCCGGCATCGCGTGACTCACCAAGTAATTAGGGGGGCAATGGCCCGCGTCGTCAGTTCCGGTCCGTCGTCAAGTGCTCCTGCCAATCCGCAAGCCCGACATGCGCCGCGATCCAGGTCCCGATCGTAATCGGCACAAGACGGTCGCGGGGGTCCGCTCGCAGGAAGTTCTTCGTCCGCTCTTCCGCAGTGACCCGTCCGCCGTTGCGTCAGGCAAAGATTCACGGGTGCGATAGCCGTTGGCGGACGCAGCGGCTGCCGAATCTGAACACACGCGGATCTCGCTGCCGGGTCAATCATTCGGCCAATCCAAGTCCACGCGACAGCCCGTCGGACGCGATCGTATCCGGACCGAGCCCTTGTGAGCACGGAGGATTCGATGAACCTTGCTCAAGCCCAGTCCCAATCCGCGCCCTGCCTCGCGACCGCTGAAGTACGGATCAAAGGCATGCTGCTGCGCTGCTTCGCTGAGCCCTGGACCGCGATCGATAACGGCCACCCGGACCATCGTCGCATGTCCCGTGATGCGTGATCTGTCGTTCCCACCGCCGACGTAAGGGTGAATACGACGAATGATGATTCGAATTGGTCGTCCTGTCTGATCGGCTTCGACGGCATTTTGCAGGACGGCCCGAAGCGCTTCGCGGAACTGCGTGCGATCGACGGGAGCGACCGCAGACGTCGGCGCCCGCAACTGCCAACGGTCGCCCGCTGTTGAATCACTGCCGAAAAAGTCGCCACACACTTCGTGTACCAGCGAGACCAGATCCAGCGGTTCGACACGCGGTGCGGGAGGCCGGGCGAACAGCATCAAGTCGGCGATCATTTCATGCGCGCGAAACGCCTGCGATTCGATCGCCCGCAGACTCGATCGCAAAGCCTCATCGTCGGTCAAGCGGGCCGCCGCCGACGCCCGCGCTGCAATGTTTGCCAGCGGGTTGTTGATCTCGTGGCTCAGCCCGTAGGCCAACTGCGCGAGCGAAGCGAGCTTGGCGGACTGCAGCCGGCGTGCGAAGCGGCGCTCCAACCGGTCGGTCCGGCGGAGCTGCCGGGCCAGCCTGACGGCCGGCCAAAGGCCGCTATTCTGTATTGCGTAGTAGCCTGCACTCGCTTGTTTTTCAGTGTTTTGCCTCGGCAAAGGCAGTGTCTCCGTTCCACGCTCTCCGCGGAGCCACTGCGGGAGGCCGGCAAGCCAACCGGGATCGGCTGCCGGCCCACAGCCTGCCAGCCAGTCGCGGGCATTACACCAGGCAGCAGGCAGCGACCGCGCCGCCGGTGCCGGGTACGACCGCAGCGCAAACCTCAACTCATCCCACCAGGCCGCACGGAGCGCATCGCGGAGAGGCGACGAGGCAGTGGTCGCGATCCCGGATCGGCGATCACTGAGCAAATGCGACAGATGAACCGCGAGCCAGCAGGCCACCTGATCGGGAGTTGGGGGAGCCGCTGGCGGAAGTTCGTCGTGCGCGTGCCATTGAAGGAGTGCCCACAGGATGAGGGCCGGATCTTCGCGGCATGCGCGGCGCAAGCCGGGTATCGCGGAGCGATGACGTGTACTGCGGGATACCGCCGGGTCCCGCAGCAACTGTTGGCAGAATGCTCTCGCCGCTGAACCGCTGAGCGGAATGATCCACTGATGGGGGCCCGCGACGAACCGCAATGCCTGCAGCGTCCGCGCAGCGTCGCCGGTCTCGTTCACCCCAGCCGTCGACGCTCCGTCAAGTGGATCCACGGTCGTTCAACGCTGAGGCATGCTCTCCGCCGACCAACCACATCTCGCTCGCAGGCGCCGTTGCCCTATATACAGGGAGCATCCTGCAAGCCAGCGAGGGAGCAACGAAGGCGACTAAACGGCGATCGGCCGCTCGATCTCCAACAGATCGCAGGCCCGCGCCAGCAGATCTTCGATCGCAAACGGCTTCTGCACAAAGTCGTTGGCACCGGCGGCTCGCAGTTGATCGACCTTGTCTGCGTCCACCATCCCCGAAATGCAGATGATCCGCACCGCATCGAGGCTCGGGTCGCTCCGCACCCGCTGGCAAACTTCCTTGCCGTTGATGTCGGGCAACATCACATCCAGGATGACCAGGTCGGGGCGGAATTCCTTCACCGCCATCCCGGCGCCAAAGCCGTTGTTAGCCGTCCGGACATCGAACCGCCCATCGCGGTCCAATCCTTCGACGATCAATTCCACCAGGTCCGCGTCGTCGTCCACGACCAGGACCTTCTTCTTCCCGCTCTCCAACGCGTCGGTGGGGATGCCATTGTCCTTCATGAAGGCATAGAGTTGGTCCCGGGGGATCCGCCGAAAGCGGCTGCCCGGTACACGAAACCCCTTCAGCGTCCCGTTATCGAAACAACGAATGATCGTTTGCTGGCTGACTTTGCAGATCTTGGCAGCCTCGCCCGTCGTGAAGACCGTTTTCGTGGTCATCGCAGTGACATCCTCCCTGCAGGTTTGGCCCGCGGCCGTGAGCTCCCATCCGGTGTCTGGTGGCCCGTCCAGCGGACCCCGCGACGCGCTCCACGGTCAGACAACCGTGTCGGGCCCCCTTAGGTTCCGCAAATCCCGCCACCCAATGCAAGCTCACTTCTTGGAAAAGAACGCGCTAAGAACCCCCAACCCAGCGAACTTCGCCCTTCGCCCAAAGGGCAAAGGCTCGCACGCCTACCTGGCTGATAAGGTCAGCGGACTTTGCGGATTATACCGAGCTTGCCTGGTCGTGCAAACTGAATCGCAAAATGCGCAAGTTGTTGTGGATTAGGCAGTTGAGGCGCCATGTTCAGGATCGGCGGAAGCGGAGGCGTCCGCCGAGGAGGGAAGCGCAGGACGTCGACCGCGCGACTCCAAGTGCATCAACAGCACCGCGACATCGGCTGGGGTGATCCCCGGAATCCGGCTGGCTTGGTCAAGGGAAGAAGGCTGGATAACCGCGAGTTTTTGGCGGGCCTCGGTGCGGAGCCCCGTCAGCGCGGCATAGTCGAACTGTGGAGGAATCGCGCGACTGGCGAGTCTGCGCAATCGGTTCACGTCCTGCTGCTGGCGATCCACGTAGCCCGCATATTTCACGTCGTACTGGACCTGCAATCCAGCTTCTTGAGAGATCTCGCGGAGCTCCGGCACGCGCGCGGTCACTTCCTCCCATTGCACTTCGGGCCGTCGCAGCCATTTCTCGGCGGTGTGACCTTCGATGATCCGTTCGGCGAGCAGGTGCTCTGCTAATTGGATCTGTCTGAGTTTCTCATCGAGTCGCGCGACACGTTCAGGGTCGACCAGTCCGAGGGCAGCGCCGAGGGGAGTCAGGCGTCGGTCGGCATTGTCCTGCCGCAGCAGCAAACGGAATTCGGCTCGGCTGGTGAACATCCGATAGGGCTCGTCGGTCCCGCATGTCGTCAAGTCGTCGATCAGCACTCCCATGTAGGCTTCGTCGCGCGAGATCAGCATCGGCGGACGATCTTGGCGTTGCAGTGCGGCATTGGCTCCAGCGACCAGTCCTTGAGCGCCGGCTTCTTCGTACCCTGTGGTGCCATTGATCTGACCGGCGAAGTAGAGGCCGGCCACTCGTTTAGTTTGCAACTGGCGATCGAGCTGTGTCGGCGGGCAATAGTCATACTCCACGGCGTAGCCGTAGCGCATGATCTGTGCCTGCTCGAGGCCTGGGATCAAGCGAACCATCGCGTCTTGTACGTCGCGCGGGAGACTGGTCGAGATGCCGTTGACGTAGACTTCGTGCGTTCGCTGGCCTTCCGGTTCCAGGAACAACTGGTGTCGATCGCGCTCGGCGAATCGCACGACTTTATCTTCGATCGACGGGCAGTAACGGGGCCCAGTCCCTTGGATCTGCCCGCAGTACATCGGAGCGCGATGCAGATTGGCGCGGATCAGTTCATGAACCGCTGGGTTGGTATAAGTGATCCAGCAGGGCAGTTGCGGGTGGGGCAGTTGATCGGAGAGGAACGAGAATGGCTGTGGCTGATCGTCGCCGGGCTGTTCCTCCAACACCTTGTGGTTGATCGTCCGGCCGTGCAGCCGCGGAGGAGTTCCTGTCTTGAACCTTCCGAGCTCAAAGCCCAGTCGTCGCAGGGCCCCGCTGATCCCATGCGTCGTACCTTCACCGGCTCTCCCGCCCGCCGCCTGATGTTCTCCTGTGTGCATGACCGCCTGGAGGAATGTTCCGGTGGTCAGGACCACAGCGCGAGCGCGGTAGATCGCATCGCCCCGGACGCGAACCCCTGCGATCCGCGGCCGTTCGCCGTGCGGTTCAATCAGCAGGTCTTCGACGGTTTCCTGGCGCAGCGCGATTCCTGGTTGATGTTCCAACAACCGCTTGATTTCGTGCTGGTAGGCCTTCTTGTCGGCTTGCGCCCGAGGGCTGTGCATGGCGGGACCTTTCCGCCGATTGAGCAGCCGGAACTGGATGCCGGTCGCATCGATCGCTCGCCCCATCAATCCGCCCAGGGCATCGATCTCGCGTACCAACTGGCCCTTCGCAACGCCCCCGATTGCCGGGTTGCAGCTCATCTGACCGACGGTGTCGAGGTTGGTCGAAAGCAGCGCTACGGAAGCGCCAAGCCGTGCGGCGGCAGCCGCCGCTTCGGTGCCCGCATGACCGGCTCCCACCACCACGACATCGAACTCATATTCACATGGCATCTGACGACCGCTCGGTAAATGTTGCGAGGAGCCAAGCTAATCCGTCGGTTCGCAATCCGTCGAGCCCCGAAGGTCCAGTCGCGGCGGGCAAGCGGCTCGGAGAATCCGTCTCCGCGATCGCTCGTCGGGCCGTTTCGACTCGGCGGACCGTAGTCGTTGTGCCGATTGCGTGAAATTATCAGGCTTGGTTCAAGCCCCCGTCGGGGCTCGGTCGATGGTTGCGAGGCGGGCTGCTACGCCCGCTCCCAGGGGGCTTTCGTACGCACGGATGCTGGACAGTGGTCCAGCAGACCGCGTTTGCGCGCCGGTGACGTTTCACGGCGTGCGATGGCGGGGCGTGACGGGCTCCACGGCGGCTTTTGTTCGTGGCTGGCCTCGAGCAAATCGACCCATGCACCGTGGCACATTCCCATCGTTGCGATGCCTTCCCGGCAGTCAACATGGCTGGACGCTTGTCGGACTGGCGTTGCTCAGTCTGCTGGCACCCGGGTCGGCTTCCGCCGTGGAGCCGCCGCAGCATGCTCAACTTGCAGATCGGCCGGTGATCCCTCGCGAGATTCCGCGGAGCCACTGGAACCAAGGGGAGATGGATATCCCCATCAGCATTGCGCCGAATGGACTGCGGCCTCGGTCTGTTCAGTTGCTCGTGTCGACCGACGAGGGTCGAACGTGGCGCGTCAGCAGCACCGAATCGGCTCAAGCACGATTCTTTCGCTTCGTGCCGGAAACCGAAGGCGATTATTACTTCGCCACACGGACGTTCGATCAGCGCGGACTGGGATATCCACCGGGTGATCCCACGCCGTTGCTCCGAGTGACGGTGGACCGCACGCTGCCCGATTTGAAAGTCGATGCTTCCGCAACCTTTGATGGTGCGGTGACGATCGAGTATGTCGTTCGTGACGCTTCATTCGCACCCGTGCCGCCGCGCGTGTTCTATCGTCGCGACCTGGATCATCAGTGGCAGGAAGCGACCGATGCGGTCCATGAAGCATTGCGGCCGAATGAGCCCGGGACGGCAGCCGATGCGATGAATGGACAGTGTGTGCTGAAATTGCCCGGCGATTGGCGGACGACCTTGGTGCGCGTTCAAGTGCGCGACCAGGCTGGCAACGAATCGGCGACCACCGCCAGTGTGGAGCGCCCTCGCGTTGCGATGAACCCAATGGCCCGTTTGGCAAGTAATGGT
>Ga0114939_10002850_pt1 | contig 12451 bp, 11 predicted proteins | sample AshMeaCrysSpring_FD_87196 | JGI IMG/M metagenome (GOLD analysis project Ga0114939, IMG submission 87196) | Groundwater microbial communities from Big Spring, Nevada to study Microbial Dark Matter (Phase II) - Ash Meadows Crystal Spring | ecosystem: Environmental > Aquatic > Deep subsurface >... | reverse complement strand
GCCAGGGAATCGGCGACCTCGCCCATCCAGATGGGGTCATCGAAGAAGTGGCGCCCGATTTCGCTCGGACTCAGGCCCGTAACCTGCCACTGGTAGAGGGCGAGCATGGCATAGCGCCGCGCCTGGCTGCGGCGGCCGGCCATGTCAGCCGATCTGCCGCAGCAGGTTGACCATCTCGATGGCGGACAGGGCGGCCTCGGCGCCCTTGTTGCCGGCCTTGGTCCCGGCGCGCTCGATGGCTTGCTCGATGCTGTCCACGGTCAGCACGCCGAAGGCAACGGGGATGCCGTGCTTGAGGCTCACATGGGCGATCCCCTTGACGCACTCCCCGGCGACATACTCGAAGTGGGGGGTACCGCCGCGGATCACGGCCCCAATGGCAACGATGGCGTCGTAGCCGCCCTTGGCGGCCAGGCGCTCGATGGCCACCGGCATCTCAAAGGCGCCGGGGACCCGCACCAGGGTCAGGTCGGCGTCTTCCGCCCCGTGCCGCTTGAGGGTGTCCACAGCGCCCGCCAGCAGGCTCTCGACCACGAAGCTGTTGAAACGCGATACCACCAGACAAAAGCGGGCGTTCTGGACGCGCATGTTCCCTTCGATGGTCTTGATCATCATGGGTGGGTTCTCGTGGCCTGGGTGAAGAATGGGATGGAAAGGGGCCTGGCCGGATCAGGCCCCGCCGACGTACTCGACCACCTCGAGGTCGAATCCGGAGATACCGTGCATGGCCTTGGGGGCGCTCATGACGCGCATCTTGCGCACGCCGAGGTCCGCCAGGATCTGGGCCCCGATGCCGTAGGTCCGCAGCTCGGTGCGGTCCTGGCGGCGCTGGGGTACCGGATCGTCCTGACCATGGATATCCAGGTCGCGCAGCTTTGCCAACAGGTCCGGGCCGCGATCCCGGTTGCGCAGGACCACGATCACCCCCTCGCCATGTGCCGCGACCTGACGCATGACGTCTTGCAGCGGCCAGCCGCAGCCCGCATGGCGGGTGGCGAAGAGGTCGCACAGGGTGTTCTGGATATGCACCCGCACCAGGGTCGGGCGATCCGGCACGATCTCCCCCATGGTCAGGGCCAGGTGGACCTCGTTGTCGATGCTGTCGCGATAAGCGACGACGCGGAAATCGCCATGCTCTGTGGGCAGGTCGCACTCGCACTCGCGCAGGACCGCCTTCTCATGGTTGACCCGGTAGTGGATCAGATCGGCGATGGTCCCGATCTTGAGCCCATGGGCCTGGGCGAAGACCTCCAGGTCCGGGCGGCGGGCCATGCTCCCGTCCTCCTTCAGTACCTCGACGATCACCGCCGCCGGCTCAAGCCCGGCAAGCCGGGCCAGGTCGCAGCCAGCCTCGGTATGCCCGGCCCGGACCAGGACTCCACCGGGCTGGGCCATGACCGGGAAGATGTGGCCGGGCTGAACCAGGTCCTTGGCCTCCGCCGCCGGTGCCACGGCGGCACGGATGGTCGTCGCGCGATCCGCGGCGGAGATCCCCGTCGTCACCCCCACCGCCGCCTCGATGGAGACGGTGAAGGCCGTAGAATAGGGCGAGTTGTTGTCCACGACCATCAGCGGCAGGCGCAGCCGCTCGCAGCGCTCCCGGGTCAGGGTCAGGCAGACCAGGCCCCGCCCGTGGGTGGCCATGAAGTTGATGGCCTCGGGAGTCACCTGATCCGCCGCCATCAGTAGGTCGCCCTCGTTCTCCCGGTCCTCGTCGTCCATGATGATGACCATCTTGCCCTGGCGCAGGTCTTCGATGATCTCTTCGATCGAGTTCAGGTCCATGGTGGAGTTCGTTGCAGGTGGCCGGAAGGAAAGCAAAGTAGATTAGCAGATTCTGGAACAGCGTGGCCACCGCCAGCGCGCGACGCAACCCTCAGGCGCTTCCCTTCAGGAAGCCATGCCGGGCCAGGAAGGCCTCATCGATGCCCCCGGCCCCGCCCTGGGGCTCGGCGGCCCGCTCTCCCAACAGCAGGCGCTCCAGATACCGGGCGATCAGGTCCACCTCCAGGTTGACCTTGGTCCCTGGGCCATAGCCGCCGATGATGGTCTCCACCAGGGTGTGGGGGACTATGTTCAGCTCGAAGACGCGCCCGTCCACGGCGTTGACCGTGAGGCTAGTCCCGTCCACGCAGATCGACCCCTTGTGGGCGATGTACTTGGCCAGCTCGGCTGGTGCCTGGAGCGACAAGCGCCAGGAGCGGCCGTCATCGTGGCGCTCCAGCACCTCCCCTACCCCGTCCACATGACCGCTCACCAGGTGCCCTCCCAGCGGCGTGGCAAGCGTCAGGGCCTTCTCCAGATTGACCGGGCTGCCAGCCTTGAGCGCCCCAAGGGTGGTGAGGCTGAGGGTCTCACGGGAGACGTCCGCCGAGAACTCGGCGCCGTTCAGGGCCACCGCGGTCAGGCAGACGCCATTGACGGCGATGCTGTCACCGAGGTTGACGCCCCCGAGCCCCAGCTTCCCGGTCGCTACGGTGAGGCGCACGTCCCCACCCCTCGGCTCCAGACGGCGGAGCTGACCTATGGCTTGGATGATGCCTGTAAACATTGGATCTTGCACCCACTCTCATCAGAACCTTTGATCGCGCAAGGGCTGGTCCCTCGCGCCGACTTGTCTCGCCTCAGCGCAGCCATCCCCTCCGTCACGCCAACTCCGCAGGGCGGTGCATCGGGGGCCGTCCTCGAACAGACGCTGGACCCGCCTACTCTGGCAGGGTCCGAGTGCCGCCGGCCGCCCCTCGGCGTGCAGGTGGGGGCGAATCTTGACGACACACCCCACTAGACCGGCGCCCCGGCGCGGCCTGCGAAGCGTCTTTCGCGCCTTGAGTCCGCCACTGGGGTAGCACCTGCGGGCGGCACCACCGGCCTGATCTCCAGCCCTTGTGGGCCCAGGGGGCGGTGCGCCTTGAGGCGACTCGACCGGGACGTCCACATGTCCCCGACGCATCATCGAGGAGCGGTTGGAAACCAATCGCCATACCGGGGTCCAGCGCCGTTCGCTCGCGGCGTTGCCGCCAGCGGAAATGCCGGCAGTCCGGCGCGCAGAGGCCCTGCTGCCCAACCGCCACAGCCGTCTGGACTCCGTGGGCGCCAACGGGCAGGGGTTGCCCTCTCTCGGTCCCGGCCAGACCGCGCGGGCCGGCCCTTGATCCGTCCAGCGCCTTAAGTGCCGCGATGCTCGGTTATGCTCCCACGCCGCCCGACATTCAGGTTACAGCCTATCGTGCGTCAGGCATAATTGCGGGTTTTTGACAGACCGCAGGAAGACCTTGTTCAAGAACGTTCGATTTTACCGGTTAGCCGGGCCTATGGCCCTGGACGGAGCCGCCCTCGAGGAGCAGCTTGGGACCCGCCGTTTCCGCCCCTGTGGTCCGTTGGAGATAACGACCCTGGGCTGGTGTGCCCCCACCGGCGAGGACACCGCAGCCCTGGTGCATGGCGTCAACGGTTGTCTCCTCATGAGCGCACGACGCCAAGAGCGGCTGTTGCCGTCCACCGTCGTCGCGGAAGCCCTAGATGAACGGGTGGCAGAGATTGAGGGGGCCGAGATCCGCACCCTGGGCCGCGCCGAGCGGCGCCGCCTGCGCGAGGACATTCTGACCGAGATGCTGCCTCGCGCCTTCCTCCGCTCACGGCGAATCCCCGCCTACCTGGACACGGTCGCAGGTTGGCTGGTGGTCGACGCGGCCAGCGACAAGGTCGCCGAAGAGGTCGTTACCCTCTTGCGAGAAACGCTCGGCAGTCTGCCCGCCCGCCCTCCAGCCCCGAATCGACCGGTCGGGCCGCTGCTCACCCACTGGGTGGAGCACAACGACCTGCCACCGGGTTTCGCGCTGGGGCAGGATTGTGAGCTGCGCGACGCAAAGGACGCCCAGTCGGTCGTACGCTGTCGCGGCCAGGACCTCGCCGGCGAGGAAATCCAAGGGCACCTGCGTGCGGGCAAAGAGGTGGTCAACCTCGCACTGGAATGGGATGACCACCTCTCATTGCTGCTGCGCGAGGACCTATCCCTTCGGCGTCTGCGCCTGGCTGACGCATTGATAGAGGACGCCTTCGGCAGTGGCATAGAAGACCCGAAGGCCCGGCTGGATGCCGAGCTCGCCCTTATCGCCCTGGAGCTGCGGGGACTGCTCGCGCGGCTCAGCGATATCTTCGACCTTGCCGCCGAACAGGCACCACCCGCTGGGCCCTAGCCCGCTGGATTCCTTTACTTTGCCGAACCTAGATCGACGACGAGGCACTATGTCTGTCAATCCCAACCCCCTCGAGCATGGCCCGACCAGCGCAGACCTGCTCGTCGACGAGCAGGCCGCCGAGCAACTGCGAGCCGAGTCACTTGCCTTCCCATCCCTGACGCTATCCCGCCGCCAGCTATGCGACCTGGAGCTGCTCCTGAACGGCGGCTTCCATCCCCTGAGAGGGTTCATGGACGAAACGACCTACGACGCGGTCCTCGAGCGCTGTCGGCTACCCGACGGATCGGTCTGGCCTGTCCCCGTTGTCTTGGATGTAGGCCAGGATGCCGCGGCAAAATGGAATATTGGCGATCGGTTGGCCCTGCGCGACGCCGAGGGCTTCATGCCGGCCGTCCTGACCATCACGCAGATCTGGCAACCAGACAAGGCCAGGGAGGCGCTCGCCGTCTACGGTACCGACGACCCCGCCCACCCCGGGGTGCGGTACCTCTACGAGCGGGTCGGGTCCCACTATGTGGCGGGGACGCTCGCAGGGATCGCACTCCCTGCGCATCATGACTTCGAGGCCCTGTGGGACACCCCGCAGGAGCTGCGCCACCGATTCCGCAAGATGGGCTGGCGCAACGTGATCGCCTTTCACACGACCAATCCGATGCATAGGCTCCAGCGCCGCGTCATCATCGACGCAGCCAAGATCCATCAGGCCCACATCCTGATCCATCCCGCCGTGGGCGAGACCAAGCCGGGAGACCTCCACTACTATGCCCGCGTGCGCTGCTACAAGGCGATGCAGCGCCACCTGCCGCTGGATATGTCCGAGCTATCGCTGCTGCCGCTGGCCATGCGCATGGCAGGTCCGCGGGAGGCCCTCTGGCATGCCCTGATCAATCGCAACTACGGCTGCAGCCACTTTCTGGTGGGCCCTGACCATGCATCACCGCCACGCGGCGTAGATGGGAAGGCCTTTTACGACAAGTACCAGGCCCAGGACTTCCTGCGCGACTTCGCGGGTGAGATTGGTATCGAGGTCGTCGCGCTGCCGGAGTATCGCTATGTGCCGAGCCGCAAGGCGTTTATCCCGGAAGACGAGGCAATCTCTCAGGGATTGGAGACGATCTCGCTCGGGCACGAGGAGCAACGCCAACTGCTCATCAGCGGCAAGGATGCCCCAGAATGGTTCAGCTATCCCGAGGTCATCGAAGAGCTGCGTCGGGTCTATCCTCCGCGCAGCCGTCAGGGCATCACGATCTTCTTCACCGGTTTGTCCGGGTCCGGCAAGTCCACCCTTGCCAACATCATCTATGCGAAGCTGGTGGAGGCCGGTGGTCGCCCGGTGTCGCTGCTGGACGGGGATATAGTGCGGCAGAACCTCTCAAGCGAGTTGGGATTCTCCAAGGCACACCGGGACCTAAACATTCGACGCATCGGCTTCGTGGCCAGCGAAATCACCAAGAATGGCGGCGTCGCCATCTGTGCCCCCATCGCCCCCTATGCCCAGACCCGCCGGGCGGTCCGAGAGCTGATCGAGCAACACGGCTCCTTCATCGAGGTGCACGTGTCGACCTCCCTGGATGTATGTGAGTCGCGCGACCGCAAGGGTCTGTATGCAAAGGCCCGCAAGGGCATCATCCCGGAGTTCACGGGGATTAGCGACCCCTACGAGGTCCCGGAGCGACCGGAGCTGCGCATCGACACGGGCGCCCTTGGACCATCGGAGGCCGCTCAGGAGATCCTGTTGTACCTGTTCAAGGAGGGCTACCTCGACGACGATAGTTGACACCCACCTGGGCACGCGATGCCCTGGGCTGAGACCGGCCAGCCCCGGGGCCTCACCCGCAAGCACCCGGGGCTTCAAGACATGAGTGCTTCGATCTCAGTCCCTCGCGGCTTTCGTTGGGCTCGGGCAATCAACCCCGACCGTGGTCGTTGGGACAGAAACCTCCACCGTGCACCTGGCAGCTAGGCACCGCTTGCCTGGCAACCCTCCGCGCGGCGACCGCACAGGGTGTCGCACCGAGCCTGGGGCGGGGCCCCAGGGTAATGCCGGCGCAGTCAGACGCCAAAGTAACCCCGATACCATTCGACGAAGCGTTCCACCCCCGCGGCAACCGGGGTGGCCGGCTGATAACCCGTGTCGCGCACCAAGTCATGGACGTCGGCATAGGTGTCCGGGACATCGCCAGGCTGCAGCGGCAGCAGGGTCTTCTGCGCCTCTTTGCCTAGACACCGCTCGAGTACCTCGATGTACTCCATGAGCTCGACCGGCTTATTGTTCCCGATGTTGTAGAGCCGGTAGGGGGCATTGCTGGTCGCCGAGTCCGGGTCATCTCCGCTCCACAGCGGATCTGGCTCAGGTACCCTATCCAGCACCCGAATCACGCCCTCCACGATGTCGTCGATATAGGTGAAATCACGCCGGTGCCTTCCGTAATTGAACACCTCGATGGGCTCTCCGGCGAGGATCGCCTTGGTGAACTTGAACAACGCCATGTCCGGCCGTCCCCAGGGGCCATAGACGGTAAAGAACCGCAGCCCCGTGGTCGGGATCCGGTACAGGTGGCTATAGGTATGGGCCATTAGCTCATTGGCCTTCTTGCTCGCGGCATAGAGGCTCAGCGGGTGATCGACGTTCTGGTGGACCGAGAAGGGCATACTGGTGTTGGCACCATAGACCGAGCTGCTCGATGCGTAGACCAGGTGCTCGATGCCGTTATGGCGACAACCTTCGAGGATATTGGCAAACCCGAGCAGATTGGTATCCACGTAGGCCAGTGGATTCTCGATGGAGTACCGCACACCGGCCTGCGCGGCGAGGTTAACGACACGGCGGGGACGGTGGGCGGAGAAAACCTCGGAGATGGCAGGGCGATCCTCCAGGTCGACACGCAGATCGGTGAAGCCGGAGTACTGCCGAGCGCGCTCCAGGCGCGCCTTTTTCAACTCGACGTCGTAATAGTTGTTGAGATTGTCGATGCCGACTACCTCGTCCCCACGCGCCAGGAGGCGCAGGGACAGGGCCGAGCCGATGAACCCCGCGCTACCGGTAACCAGAACTTTCATAACAGCTCTAACAGCTCCAACGATCAGGATGAAGGTTTAAGGGGACCCTGCGGACAAGGCAATCTGCCGGCGACCGGATCAGCCATGTGCCTTGGCGGACAAGGGAAGGCCAGGCGCCTCAAGCCGACCGCCCTTTGGCGTACTCGAATCGACGCCGCGGGCGCGCCTAAAGGCGTCCGTCGACGGTATCCCTCGGCAACAGGTGCTTGACGTCGTACAGGACTGCCCCCGGCTTGCCGAGGGCGCGCAGCTCGGCGGCCCCCAGGGACTGAAACTGGCGATGCGCCACCGCAATGATGACGGCATCGTAGGTACCCGGGACGAGATGGTCGATCAAGTCTATCCCGTACTCTTCACGTGCCTCCTCGTGACTCGCCCAGGGATCATGGACATCACACGCGATTCCATAATCGGCCAGCTCGGCGACGATATCCACGACCCGGGTATTGCGCAGATCCGGGCAGTTCTCCTTGAAGGTCAACCCCAACACCAGCGCCCTGCTCCCTGGCGATATCCCACCGCGTTGCATCATCAGCTTGATGACTTGGCTGACCACATAGGCGCCCATGCTGTCGTTGAGGCGCCGCCCCGCGAGGATAATCTCCGGGTGATAGCCGATTGCCTGTGCCTTATGCGTCAAATAGTATGGGTCGACCCCGATACAATGACCTCCGACCAGCCCGGGGCGAAAGGGGAGGAAATTCCACTTGCTGCCGGCGGCCTCAAGGACCTCTTGGGTGTCGATGCCGAGGCGGTTGAAGATCACCGCCAACTCGTTGATAAGGGCGATATTGACGTCGCGCTGGGTATTCTCGATGACCTTCGCCGCCTCGGCGACCCGGATACTGCTTGCCTTATGCGTCCCCGCCACGATGACGCTGCGGTAAAGCGCATCGACGAAGTCCGCGACCTCGGCGGTGGAGCCAGACGTGACCTTCTTGATCGTCGGCAGGCGGTGCTCCTTGTCGCCCGGATTGATACGCTCCGGGCTGTAACCGGCATAGAAGTCACGATTGAAAACCAGTCCCGAGACCTGCTCGATGATCGGCAGGCATACCTCTTCGGTCGCACCCGGGTAGACCGTCGATTCGTAAATGACAATACTGCCCGGGCGTATCACCGTACCGATAGTGCGACTGGCGGACTCCAAGGGCCGAAGGTCCGGGGCCTTGTGCTGATCGATCGGAGTCGGCACCGTCACGACGAATACGTTGCAATCGGAGAGATCGGCCGCCTGGTCGGTGTAGGTCAGCTGGGCAACCGAACGCAATTCCTCGGGATCGACCTCCAAGGAGCTGTCCCGTCCGGACCTGAGCTCGTCGATCCGTGCGCGGTTGATGTCGTATCCAAGCGTCGGATACCGCTTGCCGAACTCCACAGCCAACGGCAACCCGACATAGCCGAGTCCAACGATTCCAAGCTTGACCTGATGCAATCCAAAGTTGAGTGGCATAAGACACAGAACCGCGCGCACTAAGTGAGGGAGCCGAATGCCGCTCTCCGGCTGAGCATGGCTCGAAGTCCGCTCATGGTAACAGCGCGAGTGTCCCAGCGCGACAGGCGCGGCGGGCCGAGACCCACACGATCGCGACCCTGAGCCTCCACATCCCAGTCGGGCACACAGATCCCGACACGCCGAATGACCATCGTGGTGAGGCAGACCGCTCCGCACCACGACCGGGTTGCGTCGCCATGGTGGTCCCCTCACCCCGAGCAACCAGGGGCAGATACCGGCCCCGGTGCATCGAGCCGGGGCCGATGGAAGACACGCGACCCCAGGCCGGGGTAGCCCGAGGGGCCGTCAGATATCCTCGTGCTCCAGGTGCCCCCGCCGCTTCATAAGGTCCACGATGCGCTGGGTCAGGATCAGCTCCATCGCATACATCATCTTGCCACCAGGGATCACCAGGGTATTGAAACCGGTGATCATGGCCCCATCGATCAGGCCCTTGAGGCTGAGCTTGTACTCCACGCTGGGCTTTGACCTGAGGAAGTGGATCATCACCAGGCTCTGGTCGGCCGTGGGGATGCTGGTGTTGCAGAAGGGGTTGGAGGTGTCGGTGAGCGGGATGCGCTGGAAGTTGATGTGGGTGACGGAGAACTGCGGGAGGATATAGTGCATGTAGTCGTACATGCGCCGGTAGATAATGTCCATTACCTCCTCGGGCCTGTAGTTGCGCTCCCGGGTGTCGCGGTGGATCTTTTGCACCCACTCCAGGTTGATGGTCGGGCAGACGCCGATCAGCAGGTCCACATGCTTGGCCAGATTCATGTCGCAGCAGACAACGCCACCATGCAGCCCCTCGTAGAACAACAGATCGGTGTCCGGGGGGATTGGCTCCCAGTCGGTGAAGGTCCCGGGCTCGGCGCCGTAGAGCACCGCCTCCTCGGCGTTGTGAACATAGTGGCGCCGCTGCCCGGTCCCGGTCTCGCCGTAGCTCTGGAACAGCTCCAATTGCCTGTCGAAGAGGTTGCCCTCGGGGCCGAAGTGGCTGAGATTGCGTCCCTCCTCCTTCGCCTTGGCCAGCTCCGCCTTCATCTCAGCACGGTCGAAACGGTGGAAACTGTCGCCCTCGACAAAGGCGGCACGGGCACCGACGCGCTGGAAGATGTGCTCCAATGCGTTCTTGACGGTGCTGGTGCCGGCCCCGGAGGAACCAGTGACGGCGATGATGGGGTGCTTTCTGGACATGGGGACCTCCTCGGTTCATATCATCTGTTCGTATGGGGTGCTGGCATGTCCGCCGTTCCTGAGGGCCGGATGCGGACATGCCCGCACCCTCGCTGCGGTCGTACCTCAGGCGACGCTCGCCCGGCCCTGCACATCGGCACCAAGGGGGAGCGGCAGGAAATGACCTGCTGCCGCTGTGGTAACCGGCACAAGCCCTTGAAGCATAGCCGCAGCACCGATTTCGGCAATGGCTTTGGGCAAATGGCCGGCCGGGGGCCATGCCGGCGGCCTGGCCCTGCGCGGGCGGCACCCGGAGGCCCATGGACACCCTGATCGAGGCCCAGGATCTGGTCCGCCTCTATCCCGGCGTGCGGGCGGTGGATGGGATCTCGTTTCGCGTCCGCAGGGGGCAATGCTTCGGGCTGCTGGGGCCGAATGGGGCGGGTAAGACCACGACCCTGGAGATGCTGGAGGGCATCCAGGCCCCCAGCCGGGGGGCGGTGCTGTTCCAGGGCCGGCCCCTGGGTGCGGCCTATCGCGAGGCCATCGGCATCCAGTTCCAGGCCACCGCCCTGCAGGACTTCCAGACCGTGGCCGAGTCCCTGACTATGTTCGCGAGCCTGTACCAGAGGACGGCGGACAGGGCTGAGCTGATCGACCTTTGCAACCTGGGGGAGATCCTGGGCCGCGACACCCGCCACCTCTCCGGCGGCCAGCGCCAGCGCCTGTTGCTGGCCATCGCCCTGGTCAACGACCCGGAGCTGGTCTTCCTGGACGAGCCCACCACCGGCCTCGACCCCCAGTCCAGGCGCAACTTCTGGGGGTTGATCGAGACGGTGCGCCACCGCGGCAAGACCATACTGCTGACCACCCACTACATGGAGGAGGCGCAGCGGCTGTGCGACGAGGTGGCCATCGTCGATCGCGGCCGCATCGTCGCCCAAGGGTCGCCTCAGGGTCTGGTGAAGGCAGAGTTCCCGGCCACGGCGGTGCGCCTCCCGCTAGGGTCCTGGCCTGCCGCGGAGCCACTGCCCGAGGGGGCCGCGGTGCGCGGCGGCGCCATCGAGCTCTACAGCGACGATGTGCGGCCCATCCTGGAGCACCTGGAACGGATCGGGGCAAACTTGAGCGAGCTGCGGGTGGAGACGCCGACCCTCGAGGACCTTTTTCTTAAGCTGACCGGGCATGCGCTGAGGGCCTGATATGTGGCGCCGTATCCGCGCGATCCTGGTCGCCCGCAACCGGGAGTTCTACCGCGACCGCGCCGGGCTCGGCTGGAACATCTTCATGCCGATCCTGATGGTCCTGGCCTTCGCCTTCATCTTCAGCGGCCCGCCCGAGGACCTGCTCAAGGTCGGGGTCATCCGCGGGCCGGACGGGGCGACTGAGGCGCAGTCCCCCTTCCTGGCTACGCACCATGTGACCTTCGTCCCGGTGGTGGCCAGCGCCGAGGGTGTCGCGAAGGTGGAACGTCATCAGCTCGACCTGCTGCTCGACCTTAGCGATGCCCCGGGCTATTGGGTCAACCTCGAATCGCCGCGGGGCTACCTGGCCGAACGCCTCCTGCTGGGGGCCTATGCCGCGCCTTCCCAGGGACAGGCCCCGGAGCGGCGGACCGTGACCGGGGAGGCCCTGAGCTACGCGGACTGGGTGCTGCCTGGGGTGCTGGCCATGAACGTGATGTTCAGCAGCCTCTGGGGGGTCGGCTTCGTGGTGGTACGCTACCGCAAGAACGGTGTTCTGCGCCGCCTCAAGGCGACGCCCCTGACGCCCTTCGAGTTCCTCGCCGCCCAGGTCCTCTCGCGGCTCCTGGTGGTGCTCGGGGCCAGCCTGATCGTTTACCTGGGGGCTGCCTCGCTCCTCGACTTTCCCATGCGCGGCTCCTACGCCGCCCTGATCCTGGTATTCGTCTCCGGGGCCCTGTGTCTGATCAGCCTGGGGCTGATCGTCTCCGCGCGGCTGCGCACCGAGGAGCTGGCGGACGGCATCCTCAACCTGATCTCCTGGCCCATGCTGCTGCTGTCCGGAGTCTGGTTCTCACTGGAGGGGGCCAGCCCGGCGGCCCAGGGCCTGTCGAAGGTCTTTCCCGTCACCCACATGGTCGCCGCGGCCAGGCGGGTCATGATCGATGGGGCCGGGGTCCTGGACGTCCTTCCGGAGGTCGGCCTGCTCGCCGGGCTGGCGCTGATCCTGCTCGCGGTCGCCGCTGGGCTGTTTCGCTGGGAGTGATACCGGCAAGCCGCCGGGAGGCGTGGACCTGTATTCCAGTATCCGGTAATCTGCTTTTATTCTTGCCAAACCGCCGTCGCCGCAGTGCCCCCCGTGATCCTCGACAACCTTTCCATCGCCGGCCTGTCCATCGCATCCCTGTACCTGCTGCTCCCAGTGCTCTTCAGACGCGAGCTCTGGCGCGTGAACGAGGATCCAGCCCAGGTGCCCCGCCAGGTGAGTGGCACCGGCACCTGGAGTTGCGCGGCCGAGGCGCCGCCCTGCCCTGAGGGCTGAGGCCCAACGCGGCGCG
>Ga0114939_10002849_pt1 | contig 12452 bp, 8 predicted proteins | sample AshMeaCrysSpring_FD_87196 | JGI IMG/M metagenome (GOLD analysis project Ga0114939, IMG submission 87196) | Groundwater microbial communities from Big Spring, Nevada to study Microbial Dark Matter (Phase II) - Ash Meadows Crystal Spring | ecosystem: Environmental > Aquatic > Deep subsurface >... | reverse complement strand
CGCGCCGGCTTCGATGGCGGCCAGCGCGTTGGCGACGCCGAGTCCGCTGTCGTTGTGGGTGTGGATGCCGAGCGGACACCCGAGCGAGGCGGCGGCGGAGGTGGCTTCGGTCACAAAACCGGGCAACGACCCGCCGTTCGTGTCGCAGAGCACGAGCGCCGAGGCGCCCGCGTCCCGCGCCGCCGCCAGTGTGGCCAGCGCGTAATCGCGGTCGTCGCGGAATCCGTCGAAAAAGTGCTCGGCATCGTAGATGACCTCTCGACCCTCGGCCTTGAGATGGCGGATGGTGTCCGCGATCATCGCGAGGTTCTCCTCCGGCGTGACACGGAGCACCTCTGTGACATGGATGCGCCAGGTTTTGCCCACGATCGTGACCACCGGCGCGCGCGCGTCGAGCAGGGCGCGCACCTGCGCGTCTTCGCCGACCGGCACCCCGCCCCGGCGCGTCATCCCGAAGGCGGCAATGCGGGCGTGTTTCCATGTCCTGCGCGCGGCTTCCTCGAAGAAGGCGGCGTCCTTCGGATTCGAGCCCGGCCATCCGCCCTCGATGTAGTCAATGCCGAAGGCGTCCAAGCGCTCGGCCACGCGGAGTTTGTCGAGGACCGAAAACGAAATGCCCGTGCCCTGCGTGCCATCGCGGAGGGTCGTGTCGTAGAGCGAGATCGTTTTCGTGTTCATAAACCGGAAACCCCCACCTTACACACACCCGCCCGCCCCGCTCAATCATCTGTTTTTTCATCTGTTTTTTCGCGCGCATACGGGAAGCGGGGCGGCGCGGATTGTGCTTCCGTGCGGGGGCGGACGCGTGTAGGGATACCGGCCAGGCCCGAAGAGACCGAATATGAAAGAACGCAAGGTTGATCCGCGGATTCGCGAATTGGTGGGGGAGGTGGCGGAGGGGCGCGATGCGCAGCTTATCGAGGAGATGATCGACACCGCGCTCAAGTTCGGGCGCGACGGAGCCAACTTCGCCGACCTCAAGCTCTACAACCGCGCCATGCGCGAGCTCCGCCTCGCGGCCAGCATCTTCGCCAAATACCGGGGGATCCGCAAGGTGGCCGTCTTCGGCAGCGCGCGCACGAAGCCGGAGGCCGAGGAATACAAGCTCGCCCGGGCGTTCGCCTCGCGGATTGTCGCCGAGGGCTATATGATCATCACCGGCGGCGGCGACGGCATCATGGGAGCCGCCCAGGAGGGCGCGGGGGCCGAGAGGAGCTTCGGGCTCAACATCCGCCTGCCCTTCGAACAGAAGGCCAACGAGACCATCGACGGCGACCCGAAGCTGGTGAACTTCCGGTATTTCTTCACCCGCAAGCTCAACTTCGTGAAGGAAACCCACGCGTTCGCGTTGTGTCCGGGCGGATTCGGAACGCACGACGAGGGATTCGAGGCGCTGACCCTCATCCAGACCGGCAAGAGCCCGATCGTGCCGATTGTTCTGCTCGACCGGCCCAACGGCCACTATTGGGAAACCTGGCGGAGGTTCCTCGCCAACGACCTGCTCGAGCAGGGCCTTATTTCATCCTCCGACTTCAATTTCTTTTTCATCACACACGATGTCGAGGCGGCGGTGCAGCACATCCTCCGCTTCTACCGCAATTTCCATTCGTATCGCTGGGTGCGCGAGAAAATCGTCATCCGCATCCACCGGAGGCTCGCGGACGCGGCCCTCGCCGGCCTCAACCAGGAATTCGCGCACCTCGTGACGGGCGCGCCGATCATCCAGACCGGGCCGCTCAAGGAGGAAGCCGACGACACCCACCTCGCGGATTTCCCGCGCATCGTTTTCACGCCGCGCAAAGATTTCGGGTGCCTCAGGCTCTTCCTCGACGCCCTCAACGACGCCCGGACCGAGTCCGCCTGAGAGAGCGGTTCAAGATCCCGGGGGATCGTTTTCGTCCCAGAGGAAATTTTCGAGGCGCAGGCGGTTGAGTTTCTGCCGGGCCTCCTCGGAGCGGGGTCCCTCGGTGACGGCGAGTTTTTCGTAGAGGGCCGCCGCCTCCTGGATGCGGCCTTTGGATTCGAGCATGCGCGCCGCGTCGAAGCCGGCTTTGTAGAACCAGAAAAATTCCGGCTCGCCACCGGCGGGAACCTCCAGGGCGGCATAATAACTCGCGAGAGCGGCGTCGGTTTCGCCGGCCTTTTCAAGTGCCGCTCCGATTTTTGTGAGGGCCTGATTCCGCCAGCGCACGGGCGAAGACGGTCCCGCCGCCGAGCGCCAGGCCTCCGCCGCGAGGCGGAACGAAGCGGGGTCGGTGGCTCCGAGTGCGAAAAGCGTGTCCCCTTTCTCGATCACGGCGGCGTTCCGCAATTCGTCGTCGGGGTTTGACGCCAGCAGGTTGTCGAGCACGGCGATGGCCTCCCGGGAACGGCCGGTGGCATTCAGGAGCAGCGCCTGCGCAAGCCGCGAGCGCAAGGCCAGCGGGCCGCCCCGCCTCACGATGTCCTCGTAAATTTCGAGGGACTCTTCCATGCTTTGCGGGTCCATCGTGCGCGAGGCGGCCTGGGCGGCGAGAAACTGCGCCCGTTCGTCGAGTTCGCCGCCGGGTGCCGCGGTCGAGGCTTCGCTGAAACGCGCCCGCGCCGACACATAATCGCCTTTGCGGAAGAGCACCTCGCCCAGCTTCATCAGGACTTCGGCCCGGCGCGGCGATTCCGGATACTTTTCCAGAAACTCGCGGGCGGACTTCTCCACAGCGGGCGCCGAATCGGGCGAGCCGTCGTCGGCCGCGAAGACTTCCAGCGCCCGGGCGTCCTCGGCCACCTGGGGCGGCGCGTTGGAAATCCTGAGTAGGTCGCGCCTGGCCCCCTCGAAATCGAGCGCGATGTAGCGCGCCTCGGCGGCGGCCAGCCCCGCTAGGGCGTTCCATGGCGCGGGCGCGGAATTCGCAAGCCGCTCGAGAACCTCCGGCGCGGCGGGATCCCGGCGCCGCGCCATCGCAAGCGCCATCGCAATTTCCAGGGGCGGGTCGTCGAAGCGGGCCGTCTCCCCGCCGTCTCCCGCGAGGATCCCCGCCAGTTGCGCGTTGAATCTGGCGGACGCCCAGCCGGACCCACCGGCGGCGAGCTCGAACGAATGTCCGGCCGCGCGGTAGTCGCCCGCGCGGGCCAGCGCGAGACCCCTCAGAAATTCCGCCTCGGGGCCAGAATCGCCCGCGAGCGGGGCCAGGGCGTCGCCGGTCCGGCCGAGCGAGGCGGCCATTTCCGAGAGTTCCTTCCTGGCGGCGGGTGCCAGCGGGTCGTCGGGCGCCTCCGCCAAAAACGCGCGGTAGGCCTCCGCCGCGCGGCCCCATCGCGAGAGTCCGGCCTCGGTCCGGCCCAGATAAAATTTCGCGAGGCGGGCGCGCGGCGATCCCTGCGAGGCCTCCGCCCATCTCGCCAGATCGGCGGGAGAGGGGGATTCCTGGGACGCGTAGAGCCGGTCGAGGGCGGCGAACAACTCGCGCGCGAGCGGCGGCCACGCGGAGCGGTCGAGAAATTTTTCCAGCGTGCGCTCGGCATTTTCCCGGTCGCCCCGCGCGGCGGAAATCTCCGCGTCGAGCATGGCGGCCCTCGCCTGCAGGTCGGGCGGACCCGGCGGCCGGCCGGCGAGCGCCCGGCGGGCGGCCTCGTGGTCGCCGGCGAGGAAGGCGGCCTGCGCGGTGAGGAGACCGAGTTCGGCCTCGTCGGCTCCCCCCGTGGCGCGGATCGCGCCGATCAGGCGCAGGGCCTCCGCGCTTTGGCCGTCCCGCGCAAGGTAGTCCGCGCGATCGAGATCATCGCGGGGCGTGCGGCTCTCCGCCGGGATTTCTTCGAGCGCGGCGATGGCGGACCCGAGATCGCCGGAGGCCGCGAGCGCACGGGCCAAGCCATTGCGGGCGGGGCCCCCGAATGCAGGGTCTCCGGCGAGCGAACGGAATTTTTCGAGCGCGGGTTTCACGTCGCCCGCCGCAAGCCGGGCCTGGGCGGCCCAGAATTCGGCAGCCGGATCGCCCGCGAATCCGGCGAGGATCGCGGGAACCGCCTCCGGCGAGCCGGTGTCGATGAGAGAACGCGCGAGGAGAATCGCACGCGCGCGGGCGGACTCCCCGTCGAGCGACCCGGGATCGATGCCTCCCAAAATCGCCGCCGCCACGGTCGGCAATCCCCCCGCATACGCCCGCTCGGCCGCTTCGAGTCCGTCTGCACCCCCGGCGGATGCGGCGGGCAGGGCGCCGGCCGGGGCGAGGAGGATGACAATTGCAAAAATCCGGAGCACGGCGGAGCGTATCATGACACCCGGGATTTTTGCGAAAGAACTTTCGCGAGGTAACGTCCGGTCACGCTGGCCGGGTTGGCGGCGATTTCCTCGGGCGTGCCGGAGGCAACCACCCGTCCGCCGCCGGCTCCGCCCTCGGGTCCGAGGTCGATCACGTGGTCGGCGCATTTGATGACCTCGAGATTGTGTTCGATGATGACGAGGGTATTGCGGGCGTTGCGGAGCTTGAGAAGCACCTCCATGAGCTTGTGGATATCCGCAAAATGGAGGCCGGTGGTCGGCTCGTCCAGAATGTAAAGCGTGCGGCCGGTCGCCCGCCTGGCCAGCTCGGCGGCGAGTTTGAGGCGCTGGGCTTCGCCACCCGAGAGGGTCGTGGCGGACTGGCCGAGCTTGAGGTAGCCGAGGCCGACATCGTGCATGGTTTCGAGTTTTACGGAAAGCGACGGGATATTGCGGAAGAAACGGGAGGCATCGTCGATGCTCATCTCGAGAACATCCGAGATATTTTTCCCCTTGTAGGTGACCTCGAGGGTTTCGCGGTTGAAGCGCCTGCCCCGGCAGACCTCGCATTCGACATAGACGTCGGCAAGGAAGTGCATCTCGATTTTGATGACGCCGTTGCCCTCGCAGTGCTCGCAACGGCCGCCTTTCGAATTGCTGGAAAACCGCCCCGCGTCGTAGCCCCTCACGCGCGAGGCGGGCAGTTCGGCGAAGAGGTCACGGATCGGCCCCATGGCTCCGGAATAGGTGGCGGGGTTGGAGCGCGGAGTGCGGCCCACCGGGCTCTGATCGATGACGATGACCTTGTCGAGTTGCTCGGTTCCGACGATCGCCTCGTGGGCTCCGGGATTTTCCTTCGACCCATGCAGGTCGCGGGCGATGGCGGCGCGGAGGATCTCGTTGACCAGCGTGCTTTTCCCGCTTCCCGAGACGCCGGTGACGCAGGTGAGGCAGGAAAGCGGGAAGGCGGCGTCGATATTTTGCAGGTTGTTCGCCCGCGCGCCGCGGACGACGACCCACCCGTCCGCCCGCGGGCCCGCCTCGTCGAGCGTGGTGCGGGGCGCCACCCGGCGGCGCGGCACGGGAATGCGCAGCCCGCCCCGCAAATACGCGGCCGTGAGCGATTCCTCGTTTGCGAGGATCTCGGCGGGGGTTCCGCTGGCGACCACCCGCCCGCCCCGGGGGCCGGCCCCCGGCCCGAGATCGACGACATGGTCGGCCGCGCGGATCGTGTCCTCGTCGTGCTCGACAACGATCACCGAATTCCCGAGATCGCGGAGCGAGCGAAGCGTCCCGATGAGGCGGTCGTTGTCGCGTTGGTGGAGCCCGATGCTGGGCTCGTCGAGCACGTAAAGCACGCCCGCGAGGCCCGACCCGATCTGGGTTGCAAGCCGGATGCGCTGGGCCTCGCCGCCGCTCAGCGTCGAGCTCTCCCGGTTGAGCTGCAAATACCCGAGCCCGACCTCGTCGAGAAAATCCAGCCGCTGCCGGATCTCGCGCATCACATCGCGCACGATTTCGCGCTCGGACGCCGAGAAATCCAGCTTCACGGCAAGTTCCCGGGCGGCCGAGACCGGCAGCGCACAGAATTCCTCGATATTGAACGCCCGCCCGGAGTTGTCCCGAAGGGTCACCGCGAGGATTTCAGGGCGCAGACGCGCGCCGCCGCAGGCCGGACATGTGCGCCGGTTTTGAAACGCGCGCAGGCGTTTGCGGGTGAACTCGCTCTGGCTGCCGGCGAAAAGCCGCTCCACCGAGGCCACGAGCCCCTCGTAGGGTTTCGCGGTCGGGCGTCCGGCTCCACCCACCGCGAGCGGCCGGTCGCCGCTTCCCACGAGGAGGAGCCGGCGGAAACCCTCCGGCAAATCCCGGAACGGCACATCGTCGCGCGCCGGTTCGGCCGCCCGCAGCGCGGCCAGCAACGCGGCGTAATAGGCCGCCATGCGCTTGTTGCCCGTCTTCCACGGCAGGACCGCCCCGCCGGCCAGCGACTTGTCGGGGTCCACCATGAGGGCCCCGTCGAAATACAACTCGGTGCCGATCCCGTGGCAATGCGGGCACGCGCCATGATGGCTGTTGAACGAGAAGCTCTTCGGCGTGAGTCTGGCCAGGGTGAAGCCGGTCTTCGGATTGCAGAAGTCGGTGGAAAAGAGCTCGTCGGTCCAGGCATCCGACGCGAAGAAGCTTACGACCATTTTGCCATCGCCCCAGCGGAGGGCGGTTTCCACCGAGTCGGCCAGCCGGGTCTGGATACCGTCGCGCACGACGAGGCGGTCCACGACCGCCTCGATGGTGTGGCGCCGGTTTTTATCGAGCCGGGGAATCTGGGTGGCGGTGAGTTCGACGATCCCGCCGTCGATGCGGAGGCGCACGAATCCCTCTCGGCGCGCCTTGTCGATGACATCCCGGAATTCCCCTTTCTCGCCGGCGACCAGCGGCGCGAGCACCATCAGACGCGTGCCCTCCGGGCGCGCGAGAATGGCGTCGCAAATTTGCTGCGGGCTCTGTCTGCGCACCGGTTCGCCGGTCGCGGGGTCGTGGGGCTGGCCGACAGCCGAGAACAACAAACGCAGATAGTCGTAGATCTCGGTGGTGGTCGCGATGGTCGAGCGCGGGCCGGCCGCCGCCGTGCGTTGCTCGATCGCGATCGCCGGAGAGAGCCCCTCGATGTAATCGACATCCGGCTTCTGAAGCTTGTCGAGAAATTGGCGCGCGTAGGCCGAGAGGCTCTCCACATATTTGCGCTGGCCCTCCGCATAGAGCGTGTCGAAGGCGAGCGACGACTTCCCGGAGCCGCTCAGGCCCGTGATGACGACCAACCGCCCCCGCGGGATGTCGATATCGACATTCCGCAGGTTGTGCTGGCGCGCGCCTCGGATCCGGATATGCGAATGGGTCTCGGGCATTGGGATTCTACCGACCCGCCAGAAAAGCACACCCCGCCCCGCTTTGCCAGCTTATCCGCCGCGCTTCCGGCTTGAGTCGCGACCCCCGGCGGGAGGATGATGGAAAAGAACGATGCTTTGCGAACGTTACATCCGGTATTCGGCCACGGCGCTTTTCTGGCAATTCGCGGTGGGGGTCTGGCGTTCGTGCGTGAATATCGTGCGGTGCCGTCCGACGGTGGTGGAGAGCGAGTGCGTGGGGCAGATTCTCACATTCATCCGGAGCACGCTGCCCTCGACGATTTTGATCACCCTGCTCTACGGATTCGGGTTCGCCTATTACGTGATGACGCGGCTGCCTTCGGTGCAAATCTTCCGGGAACTCGCGCTGCCGTATATGGGCGGGGTATTTTTCATTTATGTGATCCCGGCGGCGATCGCGAATCTGGTGGTGATCCGGGGGGTGGTTTCGCTTACGTCCGACATCGCCTCTATGCGGGCCTCGCAGGAACTCGACGCCCTCGAGGTGGCGAGGTTCCATCCGGCGCATTTCGTGTTCATGCCGCGGGCGCTGGCGCTGATGCTCGGCGCGCCGTCGCTGTTTTTGCTGGGGACGTTTTTCACCTTTCTGGGGGCGTGGATCGCGTGCCAGTTCACGTTCCGGCCGGGGCTCCTGGAATTCTGGGATGTCTTCACTTACAGCATCAACTCGTGGAAGGCGTCGCTGGCGCTTTTCAAGGTCGGCCTCACGGCGTGTGTGATGTCGTTCATCGCCGGGTATTTCGGTTTTCAGGGGCCGCTCATGCGGGCGGAATCGGTCGGGCGCACGACGACCGACGCGGTGGTCACGGCGACGCTCGCCATCACGACGATCAACATCCTCGTCGGGTTGCTTGTGGATTAGGGAAATGGAGGGAGAACTTGCATTGCGTGTGCGCGGGTTGTCGTTGCAGGCGGTCCCGGAGCCCGGCCGCACCCTCGACTTCGACCTCCGGCGCGGCGAGATCCTCGCGATCATGGGTGGAAACGGAAGCGGCAAGAGCCTGCTTGTATCCTGCCTTGCGGGCCAGCGCGCGGCTCCGGGGGCTTCGGTGCGGGTCCACGGCCACGAACTCTTCGACCCGCGCACGCGGGCGGCGGCGCAGGCGCTGCTCGGGGTGGTTTTCCAGCATCCGGGTCTGCTCCGCACGCTGCCGGTGTTCGACAACGTCGCCCTGCCGTTTTTGCAGGAATCGCTCGGCCTCACCGGCTCGCTGGCCGGGCTGGTCGGGCTGCGGCTCGACATGGTGGGGTGCGGCCACCTTGCCTCCTCGGCTCCCGAGGCGCTGGGCGAGGGCGACAAGCGGTGTGTGGCGCTGGCCCGCGCGCTTTCCGGCACGGCGAGGGTGCTTCTGGCCGACGAGCCCGCCTCGGCGCTCGCCACGGCCGCGCGCGAGCGGGTCGAGGAACTTCTTTCGACACTGGTGCGGCGCGGGGCGCTCGACGCCTGCGTGATCTGCACCCAGGACGCCGGTTTCGCCCTCCGGGTCGCCACACGGTTCGCCTTTCTGCGCGACCCCGACCCCGCGACGGGCGGCATGGGCGGGTTCCGCGAGGAACGCCCGGCCGACAGAATCTTCGAGAGCCCGGTCCCGCCGGAAATCGAATCTTTCCTTTCCCGGCAGAGGGAGTGGAATATCCAGCGGAGCCCATGAGCGATCCGCAAACATCCGAGGCCGCGCCCAAGCGCAAGATGCGCTCGCTTGTCGCGAGGCGGTTCGACATCCAGCTGCCCGTGCTGCTCATCTTCGTCGCCTTCATTGTGGCCGTCGCGATTTTCATCTTCCGCGAAATTTCCTCCGACCGGATGAGGTTGTTCCGGGGCGGGCAGCCCATCACGTTCCTTGCCAAAAGCGCCGAAGGCATCGGCTTCGGCAGCGAGTTGGTGTGCCAGGGCATTGTTGTCGGGCGCGTGCGCGCGATCAATGTCGCCGGCAGCCCCGATGCCGAAGGGACGGTCGAATTCGCCGTCGAGGCGGCCCTGGAAAAACCCTACGCGCGGTGGAGGTTCCGCGACGGTCCGTCCGTGCGCGCGGGCATCGGCCCCTCGTATCTCGGGCTTTCCTCGATCGAGTTGCGGGTGAAGGACATCCTCCCGCCGGGCGCGCCCGCCGAGCCCCAGACTCTCCGGCTCCAATACCAGCAGGGCCAGGTGGGCCGTATCAAAGACGACCTCGCCGCACTCATGGAGGCTGTTGTCAAAAGCTCGTCCCAGCTCGGCGAGCGCGTGCGCGACGGCTCGGCGTCGTCGATCGAACGCACGATCTGGAACATCGACCGCGTCACGGAAAAATTGGACGCCGCCGTCACCCGCCTCACCATCGACTCGCCGGAAGCCAAGAGCCCGCTCACCCAGTTCGCCGAGAGCGCCGACAAACTCGCGGCCCTCGTGGACACGCTGGGGTCGGACGTCAAGATGCTCGCGGCGGAGTCCGCCGAGACCGTGCAACTTTCCCAGTCGGCCGTCGCCCGCCTCGAAAAATCGATCGCCAGTATCGAGAAAAGTTCGATCGAGGTCATGGGCGAGACACCCGCCGAGCGCCGCGCCATCCGGGCCGAGATGCTCGAAACGCTGCGCAATCTCCGCGAGGCCTCGGTTTCGCTCAAGGACCTCATTCCGCGCGTGGGCGACACCGGCTTCGGCCGGATGCTCATCAAGAAAGACGAGCCCGAGCCGTCTCCGACGCCCCGGAAAAAACCGCGTTGATGCAGGCGGAGATCGACCGCTTCCTCCGGTATCTGGCCGTCGAGCGCGGGCTCTCCGAGAATTACCAGATTTCCACCGCCCGTTCGCTCGAGACATTCGCGGAATGGTTCGGGCGGACCAAACCCGGATCGACCGTCAGCGACGTCACTCCGGAGGACCTCACCGCCTTTCTGGGATTCCGCAAACACGCCGGCATGGCCTCCGCCTCCATCAAGCTCGAGGCCATCGCGCTGCGCATTTTTTTCCGGTTCCTCGCCGGACGCGGTGCGGTCGCCGCCGACCCCGCGATCCATCTGCCCATTCCGCGGACCGGGACGCACCTGCCCGCGACCCTGCGTCCCGACCAGGTGGCCAGGTTGATGGAAGCGGCCGCCTCGGCCGACCAACTCGGTCTGCGCGACCGCGCGATGCTCGAGTTGCTCTACGCCAGCGGTCTGCGCATTTCCGAACTCTGCGGCGCCCGGCTCGAAAATTACCATCCCGACGAGGGGTTCATCCGCGTCGTCGGCAAGGGAAACAAAACCCGCCTCGTCCCCGTGGGCTCCCAAGCCCGCGAGGCCATCGCCCGCTACCTCGCGACCTCCCGTCCTGCGCTTGTGTCCAAACGGAGCGGAGCGGAGATTTTCCTGTCCGTGCGCGGAAAAAAACTCACCCCCCAGCGCGTCTGGCAACTGGTGAAATTCTACGCTGCGGCCGCCGGGCTCGGCCCCGAGGTGTATCCGCACCTTCTCCGGCACAGCTTCGCCACCCACCTCCTAGCCGGCGGCGCCGACCTGCGCATCATTCAGGAAATGCTCGGTCACGCCGACATCTCGACCACCCAGATCTACACCCACGTCGATTCGTCCCGCCTCCGCGCTGTGCACAAAAAATTCCACCCCCGCGCGTAGCCGGCCATCCCCGCCCCCCCGGAATTTTTTGGTTCTTCCGGGAGGTTCCTGTTTCAAAACGCAAACCGCGATAAACTCCTGATCGGGAATCGCGCGAAGCGCCCTTGCTGCGGCAATGCTTTGCCGTTCTGGAGGTAAGGCTGCGTATCGCGGATCGGGCCCTCTTTGAAAAAGCGGCTGCGGAGAAAAAATCGCGGGCCTTTGTGCGGTTGGGCGAATCTTCGGCTGGAATCCGCCCTGCCCCAAAACTGTGGAGAACCACAGCAGCAAGGGCGGGCTGCGCCCGTCCCGGGAATTCTTGAAAAATCCCGTTTGACCACCGGACGTTCCGTTGCTAGCCTCCGGCGCGTGCGGGGGTGCAGCCCCTGTTAGCGAATCAGCAAAACAAACAGCCCAGCGATGGAATTACTGCTCGATCGTCCCGTGCTCGTTCTTAACCGCCTCTGGCAGGCCGTCAATACCTGCTCGGTCCGGCGGGCCTTCACGCTTCTCTATCAGGGACACGCGCAGGTCGTGTCCCAGGAGGGCGCCAATACCTTCCTCACCCACGATTTCCAGAGCTGGAGGGAATTTTCCCGCCGGGCCCCGGAGGACGAGATGGTCCACACCATCTCGCTTTCCATCCGCATCCCGCGCATCATCGTGCTTCTCCTTTTCGACCACATGCCGAAAAAGGAAGTCAAATTCACCCGCCACAATGTCTTCGAGCGGGACAAAAACACCTGCCAATACTGCGGCACCGTCTTCGTACGCACCGAACTCAACCTCGACCATGTGCTCCCCCGCGACCGCGGCGGGCAGACCACATGGGAAAACATCGTGTGTTCCTGCATCCCCTGCAACACCCGCAAGGGCAACCGCCTCCCCCACGAAGCCAATATGCGGCTCATCCGCCGCCCGAAACGCCCGAAGTGGCGCCCGTTCGTGAATATCTCCCTTTCCAACCAGCCCCACGAAAGCTGGAAACACTTCCTCGACATCGCTTACTGGAACGTCGAACTCGGCGACTGACCCGAATGGCTCCGGCACCCCGGGGGGATTTCTCCCATAGCCCAGGGCAAGCGCCGGCGACGCCCGGGGTCTTCGATGGAATGGGCATCTGACCTTAAGGTTCAGCATCCCAAACCAGCCTCAAGCTAGCACCATTCGTGCCGGTCCCTTCGAATGGATGTCTCCGCGTTATTTTTTTTGTCGTGTTCTTCGGGTTCAATATCCGGAGCCGCGTCAGGAATCGAAAGCATATGGGCGGCGGAGCCGCGTGTTGCTCGCTGCTTGAGAAACTCTACGGTTCGCAGTGATGAAACCTTCTCGGCAAGCGCCAACTACCCCGGCGACCTATCCCCACCTGCTTCCGGCATCCGCCGCTACGGGTTCTGTCACCCGGCGGCCAGGCTCACCCGCGAGCGCATCACCTTCCACTCCGGCCTCCCGCTTGTTCCCGGCGACCCGCCGCCACCGCCACCCAAACCCGCCCTATTGTGCCCGTGCAGCAAAAAGGAAATGGTTGCGATTCTGCGAATCGCCGCAAGCTGGAACGTCGGACGCGACCCGCCGTCCCCAACCCAGCGACCCTAGCCCGACTTTCTCAACTGGAGGCGATTTTTCGCGATTTTCTGGCCTCCGTGTCCCGCCGAGCCGCATAAATACAGGGGGGCTCTTCGAAAACTCGTTGTAGTGAAGACCAACCCTCTTCT
>Ga0114939_10002848_pt1 | contig 12462 bp, 8 predicted proteins | sample AshMeaCrysSpring_FD_87196 | JGI IMG/M metagenome (GOLD analysis project Ga0114939, IMG submission 87196) | Groundwater microbial communities from Big Spring, Nevada to study Microbial Dark Matter (Phase II) - Ash Meadows Crystal Spring | ecosystem: Environmental > Aquatic > Deep subsurface >... | reverse complement strand
CTAATTTAGCTGAAGCTGACTTAAGCTATGCGGATTTGAGATTCACAAACTTAGCGATCGCGAATTTGACCCAAGCTAATCTCAAAGGTGCTAATTTGATCGGCGCTAATCTTAAGGGCGCTAATCTTGATGGCGTCAATATGCAGGATGTAGTTACATCATATTCAAGTTTTTAGGGTTTTTATTCTCAATAATATGAGTAAACTATCAATTATTTGAAATTTAAACCAATATTTCCTAAAAAATTATGGCTATTAATTAGTGGTCTGTCACACAAATTACGATGAGTTTGTAGTAACCGTGGAACAGGCATCCTGCCTGTTTTGGTTCATAAAAGAGGCAGGATAACTGTTCCACAAAGACTGATGAAAATGAAAATTTCTGGGGTTAATCACTTCGCCAATTACCCAGGTCACTTATAAGTCTAATTTTAAACGCCTAACAAAATCCTATGGCTAGGAAATTATATCAAATCCGGTTAATTGCACCTAATAAAATAAGCCTAGCTCACATCTTGCACCTGTTATAAACTCTAAATAAAGGAAACGCGCGTATCATACTGATTTATTGACTAAGTTTTGACCCGCTCTTAGACTGTAAGTCCCTGTCTAGTAGCGAAAAGTCCTCTAAAAGAGGACTAAGAAATAATTATTTCAGTGTAATATTTATCACGTATTTATATTCTTCTAAGTTTTTTTGCGTAAAGATACAAGATGTGAGCTAGGCATCCTTTCCACCCCTCGCGACGAAAAAAATGTACCCATTACCTAAGTGATGAGTTAATTTCTGATTCCCAATATTTGTAGATGTTGTTGTACTAATGAAGTGCATCGTAAAGTATTCAATTGCATAGCGATGAAATGACCAGTAGCTTTTTCTGAACATTTTAGATTCCACCAATTTAAGCTTTCTTGATGTAATTCTTGCATCAGTTTTGGATTATCAACCAAGCCTTTAATGATTCGCTGAATTTCACTCCAATGTTTCACTTTAATTATTGGCGCGCCATTTAAATACCATCGAGAAGGTAAATATTCAGCTACAACTATACTGTTAATATATGTTAAGAGGTCTAACCAGTTCAGTAAAAAATGCAACTCAACCTATTTTACAAAAAAACTGTAGAAAGTCTACTAAAACAAGCATCATCAGGAAAAAAACAAGATTTTGAGAGAAGTTTAGGTGTCGTTAATTTAACATCTTTAGGGATTGGGGCAATTATTGGTGCTGGAATTTTTGTGTTAACTGGGCAAGCTGCTGCTAAATATGCTGGACCATCCATAACAATATCTTTTATATTAGCTGCTTTTGCATGTCTTTTTTCTGGGCTTTGCTATGCTGAATTTGCTTCAATGATACCTATTGCAGGTAGTGCTTATACTTATGCCTATGTCACTTTAGGTGAAATAGTAGCTTGGACTATTGGCTGGAATTTAATTTTAGAGTATATATTTTGCGCCGGAACCATTGCTGTGGGATGGTCTGGATATTTAGTCAGCGTTTTGAAGGATATTGGTATTTTAATTCCTGAAACTTTTGTAAATCCACCCTTCAATTTAGCAGCGGTATTTATTGTTGCTGCCATGACTTTATTTCTGATATTTGGCATTCGCCAGTCAGCGTTATTAAATAATATTATTGTTGCCATAAAGGTGACGGTAATACTGTTATTTATATTTTTTGGCTGTAGGTATATAAATCCAGAAAATTGGACGCCCTTCATACCTGAAAATACAGGAGAATTTGGCAGTTATGGTTGGAGTGGTGTATTGCGAGGTGCGGGAGTAATATTTTTTTCTTATTTGGGCTTTGATAGCATATCTTCTGTTGCCCAAGAAGCAAAGAATCCTCAAAGAGATATGCCCATAGCAATCTTGGCGTCATTATTAATTTCAACTTTCTTATATGTAGGTGTAGCGCTAGTCCTCACGGGAATAATTCCTTATCAACTATTAAATGTACCCGACCCCATCGCCGTGGGAGTTAATGCTGTTGGCTATGGTTTGCAATGGTTGCGACCTCTTATTAAAGTTGGAGCGATCGCTGGGTTAAGTAGCGCCATACTCACAGCTATTTTGGCTCAGTCAAGAATATTTTATGCAATGGCCAAGGATAATTTACTACCATCTCTAGTGGCATCAGTACATCCTCAACTTAAAACTCCCCATATCGCTACAATTTTATCTGGTTTTGGAGCAAGTTTATGTGCGGGATTATTACCAATTAATATATTAGGAGAATTAGTATCTATTGGAACCTTGCTAGCATTTCTATTTGTTTGTGTTGCAGTACTAATTTTACGTAAAACTCAACCAGACACACCTAGACCTTTTAAAACGCCTTGGGTACCCTTCGTTCCCGTGATGGGAATTCTTACCTCAGGGGTACAGATGCTAGCCCTTTCCATAGATACTTGGTTGAGATTAATTGCCTGGTTGACCATTGGCTTTGTTATTTATTTTGCCTATGGGAAAGCGAATAGATGGCGATTAGCCGAATTAGAAGCCTCAGACTTATCCCCTGATTTCAACAATGTCAATTAACAGTCAATTAACATTTGTGGAACAGGCATCCTGCCTGTTTCTTTCCTCTAAATACAACAAAAACAGATATTTGTGGAACAGGCATCCTGCCTGTTTATTGAGTTACAAACACAAGTTTTTTGATCACACAGGCGGGACGCCTGTTCCACCACCCTGTTTATTGAGTTATATCAAATCCGCACTTCATCGGTATTATTCTCTCTTTTCTCTTCCCTTGGTGTCCTTGGCTCAGGAGCGGTTTTATTACTTATAAGCTACCGGATTTGATATTACAAACACAAGTTTTTTGATCACACAGGCGGGACGCCTGTTCCACAAGCCTGTTTATTGAGTTACAAACACAAGTTTTTTGATGAGACAGGCGGGACGCCTGTTCCACATTAATTAAGATTTTTGTAGCTCATTCACACTACAAAAACCACTGTGCCAAGGATGTTTTTCTTCCTTTGGAATTGGCGAATACTTAGCCCAAATAGTTCCATCAGCAACTTGATAAAAGAAACTAATAGCAACTGTATATTCACCATAATTAGAAGTACTTACCTTAATCTCTTCTCCTATTACAAATATATCTCCATTACTATTAGTCGCAGTTTCAGGAAATGTATATGGAGGAGGTAGCGGCTGCCTTTTTTGAGGTTTTTGGAAACGAGGCATTGGTTTACCACCGCCAAACTCCCTCGATTCTGGTAATGGATACCGAGAATTTACATTTGCCGACTTAGGTAATGGCTTCTCTATAGATGGTTTAGGAATTTTAGAAACAGGGGGTTGACCTAGTGTCGTTTGTACTATTTTTTCCGTGCCATCCCCAGTAGTTTGAATGCCATCCTTTTTTACTACCGTGAGAATTTTGGGCTTATTTAATGCTGGTGTTTGAGGAATAGATTCCGGTTGAGTATTATTGGGTTGATTATTGGGTTGAGACTGTGACATAAAAGTGGTAACTCCTAATGCACGACTATCAGGTGCGTTTGCCAAAGTAAGTCTTATATTTGTAGGCTTATATTTCTGGAATAGCCGTTATTGTCATAATTTGTCGTCGGTGCGATTTGGCGCTTTAGGGGCGAATCAGCTTTATTTTCTAGGATTGAGGCTTTTTGGGCATGGGTTTTGGACTACCAATAAAAGGACGATTTTCTCTATTTTGATTAAAAGGCTGTTTCTGAAAAGGTTTTCTACCACCTCTGCTACTCTTACCACCATCACCAACAGGGGATGGCACAGATTCTCCAGAAATAATCACCAAGTCTTGACCAATACGTCGGACTTTAAACTGCCAAAAATGTTTGATTGACTTGGGGGGTAAAAAACCCTTTAATCTAATTTTAAAAAATTTAGGGCGATCGCTTTCGGATTTTGGCTTTTGTTTGATTGTTACCAACACTATGCCGTTTTGAAAATCCTGATAAGCAACCTCTCCCTGTATGGAAAAATCATCAGCCCGGTAAACAAACTCTTTAATTTCTTGGTTGGGTTTTAGGATTTCTGGTTCCCAAATCCCCATCATTTGAATGTGCAATTTAATTTCTGAATCTTCTGGAGGCGTTTTTGGATATACAATCCATAAATGCTCGACTGTTAAATCTAGCTTTGATTTTATTAAACTAAATAACTGCCCTTTAACAACAGCATCAATAACAGTACCGTCAGATGCAATTAATACACCCTTATTAAATTCTTCACCGCCAGGAACATACTTTGCCCATAATAAACCTATAGCCCGATGCTGCCGAGACCTTGTTGGAGGTGATATAGGTTGGGATACTATACGAGAACTTTTTAAAACCTGTGTCTGTTTCATGCTAGAATTTCCCCAAATCTTCAGTTAAAGCATTGTTATTTGTTTAAATTTGTTTAAATTTGTTTAAATAACTTATTTGTTTAAATAACTTATTTATTTAAATAACAATGCTTCATTTCTCCCTGTGGTTATAGAATATTTCTACTTAACGAAAATCTAATAGTCAACTATTCCAAACCATATATAGTAATATCATTTATTCTGCTGGCATTGTCCTGTGGTATTTTAAGGCTTTATCGGCGATAGTGCCTGTTTGACGCGGGTTAATACGGCTTCAATCTCCGATACCTGCAGCGCACCGGAGAAAGTTTCCCCATTCATTACAAAAAAGGGTGTCCCAGAAATCCCAATACTTTCAGCTAATTTCATATCATCTCGAATAGCACTATCAGCAGCCCTTCTATCAAGTTGAAATTTATCCATATCCAAACCTAGTTTTGTAGCAGTGGCTAGATATAACTTTTCACCTAACTGTTTTTGGTTGCTAAATAAAATATCATGATATTCCCAAAATTTGTTTTGCTTTTGTGCAGCGATCGCCGAGACAGCAGCGGGTAAAGCTTCATCATGAATGGCCATCAAAGGAAAATGCTTATAAACTAGTGTAACTTCATCTTTATGCTTTGCCATAAACTGCTTTAACGTATCATGAGCCTTGGCGCAATAGGGACATTGAAAATCAGAAAATTCTACTAATAATATCTTTGATTCCGCAGCACCGGTGGTAGGAGATTGGGCAATGATTGATTTGGGATTATTTGCGACTTTTTGTAAAAACCCTTGCCTTGCTTGTTGTAGTTTTTGCTGCTCTTGTTGTTGATAAGCTTGGACTGACTCCAGAATCACATTGGGGTTTGTGCGAATAATTTCTAAAACTTGGGATTCTAACTTTGGGTCTATTTTGTTAGCTGCAAGTGCAGGCAGTGACAAGTTAAAAAATATGTATATTAAAAATATAGTGACACAAAGGAGTTGATTAAAAACTCTTTTTATCAAGGGCATTAAGACTGCTAACATTGGGGCATTTGAATTAACTACTCTCCTAGTATTGCTTGGGTTTTGTAATTTGTGATAAATTTGGATAAATAAAATTATTAAGAATTATAAGGATTATATATACTTTGCGCGGGCATAATTAGAGTTTTTGAAATATCTTAGTACACCTGGCATACTGAGATTCTTCCCGACCGTCAGAATGACAGTTTATGACCGTGTAAAGTATATCTATTCTCATTCTTCAATATGGCCTAATCTAGGCTGTTGAGTTTGGTGGAATTTTTACTTTTTTGATTGATGCAGTTTTCTGTCCTATAACCTTAATTTTAATCCCAGGGCAAATAGCCATTTGCCCCTACATGACCATATATTTTCCATGAGTTTTTGAAGGTGAAAAAGGCACAGCCTCAATAGTCTGGTTGTCTGTCATACATTCTTTGTTGGATTGAAAAATAAAAATTGAAGTGTATATTTTGTATATTGTGATTCCGTGGAACGCCCGATAAGTTGGCGCTGAGTCCACCATGAGCGCGTCGGTTTGGGTTCCCGAAGTTACTTCAACGCGCTTCAGGGCTTCCAGCCTGTTCGTGGAAAATTTTTTATCCAACAGAAACAGGCTGGAAGCCTTTTCCACAGGTAACACAAGAATTTCAAGCTAATTCCTTAACTTCAACTTTAATCTCTCCTTCACTCAACTTAAGCAATAACTCATCGCCAACATTTAACTTTCCACGACTGCGGACTATCTCCCCATTTTGATTCCTAACAACAGCATATCCCCGCTTTAAAACAGCCTCTGGGTCAAGAGTCACTAATTTTTCCTGCAATAATTCCAGGTGCTGGTTAGCTTGTTGTAATTCTTGGTTGATTCCTTGAAGTAAACGCTGGCGCATCCAGGAAAATCTTTCTAATTCCTGTTCTACTTGCCTATCTAATCTAACTCGACGCAAACGATTTCCCATTATTTCTAATTGATTTTGGGAATTGACGATAGTGTCACAAATAGCTTGATATAAAGTCTGAAACCTTTGTTGATGTTCGTCGTACAGGTGAGAAAATGATGGCACCACTAATTCTGCTGCGGCAGTGGGTGTATGTGCTGCTGTATCGGCGACTAAATCTGTTAATGACTCATCTCGGTCATGACCAATACCTGTAACAACTGGTATGGGACAATTAGCTACAGCCCTAACAACCCTTTCATCATTAAAGCAAGCTAATTCTTCTACTGCGCCACCACCTCGCGATAAAATTACTACTTCTGCACGTCCATCATTTTCCACTCGTCCAATAGCTGTAACAATGGATTGGGGTGCTAAATCACCCTGCACTACAGCGGGGGAAAATAAAACTTTTAACCCAGGATATCTTTTCTTTAGAGTTTTTTGAATATCACCCCAAGCAGCAGCAGTTGGGGAAGTTACCACAGCTATGATTTTAGGATGGAGAGGCAGCGATCGCTTTCTGGTGAGATCTAATAAACCCTCTTGTTGTAAACGGCTTTTTAATTGTTGATAACGTAAAGCTTGCAAACCCTGACCCCCAGGTAAGGCTTGCCATACGTTTAAATTATATTCGCCTCTTTGCTGGTAAAGGCGAATGCTACCCAAAACAATAACCTGCTCTCCTGGCTGAGGAGTTTCCACAAGTTTCGACAATTGGCTATTCCAGACTACACACTTAATTGATGCTGCCCCATCTTGAAGTGTAAAAAATAACCCCTTTGGATGACGATTAGCGCTAGAGACTTCCCCAACAACCCAGCAGGAGCGTAATTTAGGATGCTCCTCCATAGCCATTCTCAGATACTCAGTTAGTTCCGATACTGTGATAGCTATGTCCGGTAATTTATTTGTTGCTGACTCAAAAGCCATAGGTCAAAGCCCTGTATGTAGGAACTTAGAATATAACTATATTTTTTATCGCTACATTTTTAAGTTATATTTATAAACTTTAGTCGATTTATACTAAACCATAGCGTACACTTGAGTGTATACCAAAGAGATATTTTTGATAGTGACAACAGACTTGTAAATTTCAGATAAATTCCATAAATTCTACTAGCTATCCTTATCATTCTGCCATTTATTCGCCAAAAAAGCTTATTATTCGCTATCTATCCTGACCCCATAGCCTAGGCGATGGCGCTACCATACTCTAACCTATTTTTTTTTACCAGAGTCACTGATTGACATTCTCTCAATAAGGCAGTACAAAGGTTCTAAACCGACTCCCCAACCCACCCTTTATAATTAATAAATTTAGACTCATGGCTGTTAATACCTCCGATAATGCAGGCAAGCAAAAAGCCCTAAACATGGTTCTCTCCCAAATAGAACGCACTTTTGGCAAAGGCACCATAATGCGTTTGGGCGACGCAACAAAAATGAAGGTAGAGACCATCTCCAGTGGAGCGCTCACCCTAGATTTAGCATTAGGTGGGGGATTACCTAAGGGGCGAGTCATCGAGATTTATGGTCCAGAAAGTTCGGGTAAAACAACAGTAGCGCTCCATGCCATAGCTGAAGTCCAAAAAGCTGGAGGAATCGCAGCTTTTGTGGATGCGGAACATGCCCTCGACCCAACTTATGCGGCTGCTGTGGGTGTAGATATTGAAAATTTACTAATATCCCAACCAGATACAGGGGAATCAGCATTAGAAATAGTAGACCAATTAGTGCGCTCCTCAGCTGTTGATGTCGTAGTAGTAGACTCAGTAGCAGCTTTAGTGCCCCGTGCTGAAATAGAAGGTGAGATGGGAGATGCTCACGTTGGTTTACAAGCACGATTAATGAGTCAAGCTTTACGTAAAATTACTGGAAATATTGGTAAATCTGGTTGCTCAGTTATTTTCTTGAACCAATTACGTCAAAAAATTGGTATTAGTTATGGCAACCCAGAAACTACCACTGGTGGTAATGCTTTAAAATATTATTCTTCTGTACGTTTAGATATTCGTCGAATTCAAACTTTGAAAAAAGGTACCGATGAATTTGGTATTCGCGTCAAAGTCAAGGTCGCGAAAAATAAAATTGCTCCTCCTTTTAGAATTGCTGAGTTTGACATCATATTTGGCAAAGGAGTTTCTATCATCGGTTGTTTGGTTGACTTAGCAGAAGAAGTCGGGGTACTCAATCGTAAGGGGTCTTGGTATAGCTACAATAATGAGAGCATAGCTCAAGGTAGAGACAATGCTATTAAGTATCTGGAAGAAAGACCAGAAACTGCGGAACAAATTAAGCAATTAGTATCAGAAAAACTAGATAAAGGCGCAGTGGTTTCTTCTAATTCTGTGAAGAAGGGTAGCGAAGATGAAGAAGAGGAAGAAATGGAAATGGAAATGGAAGATGAGTAATTAATTACTTCTGAATTACTTCTGATAATCTCTGAAAAATAGTAGAGACGACCTATTGGGTCGTCTCTACTATTCACTATCTCAAATTAACTATGATGGGTTGACATCTGAGGCTTGTAGTTGCGCTTAAGCCTGATAATCTGTCACACCATCTTTGTCGAGTAAGAGATGGAACCGCCGAGACGTGGTTCAAATTCATACCCAACAAAAATGAGGTAACAGACTACTAGTTAAAAATATTCCCGGCAATTTTTTTCGTAACGCTCTTATATATTACCAAATACAGTATTTTGATGTTATAGCTCTAATATAAGGTCACTTATTATTTATCAATAATAAAATTTCCTCCGGAACTTCTGATAAGAATTGGTAAACTTGGTCGGAAAAGAAAGAAAAACAAACACTACCCAATCTAATCTTATCCCCATCTTTTAGTTTGATGGATTGATATACAGGCTCGCCATTAACAAAGGAACCATGAGTACTATTTAAATCTTTTAAATAAAAGCCTTGATGATTTACATATTGAATTGCAGCGTGGTATCCAGATAACTGCTGATTAAGTACGGTAATTCCACAATTGGAATCGCTGCCAATAGTCCAAATATTTTGTGCTTGATGTAAACAATGGGAGACAGCTTCAGATAAATTAGTTGTTACATAGGCATCGCGATCGCTAACCACAGCATGTAAAAAAAGTTCTTTAGCTCCAGTAATTGTAGGATTATATATATTTTCTAGCTGGAGAATTTCATCTAATAAGTTATGATGGCGTTCATATAGCTTGACAAATATTTGATAAAGTCTTAATCTTCTCTCAACTTCTGTTTCTTGGGAATCAGCCAGATTTAGAGAATCTGATAGCGTGAAAAATCGTGAATTACTTATGTCAGTCATGACTTATCTTCTCACCCTATAATCTGGGAAGATTGTGATTATTTACAACTATTTTGGCTGTAAAACTCTCAATAAAACTTAGTTTTGTAAAATCAAAACAAAGGTAGTGATTTGATTTACACAACCACAATACAACTTAATATCATAGAAAATTTTAAGAAAAAAGTAATTTTTATGCTCAAACCTATGATTGGTGGTAATTATAGCAATTATCTACCTATATATCTCTATAGAAAATCTTAAGAATATATTGATTGCGTAAGTTATTTCTGATAGCTACCTAAATGCATACCACTTTTATGGTTATTTTCATATTTATCTTGAGATAGATATAAATCGTGATGATTTGTGTATTTATTATGATGTGAAAGATGAATTTAGGTAAAGAAATTTTTAGTTATGATTTTTAATTCCTATTTATGAGTTTGGGAGGCTATAGCAAACCTCTTCTACCATTGGGGCGCACGGTCATCCAATTAGTTTTAGCTAAGGCTAACTGTTCCTCACTAATTTTTGCGCCGGTCAGATTCGCGCCACATAAATTTGCTCCTCGGAGATTGGCATTATTGAGGTAGGCATAACTTAAGTCAGCACCTCTTAAATCAGCTGCTTCCAAGTCCGCATGGCTAAGATAAGCTTTAGTTAAGTTGGCATCTCTTAAATTAGCTCGATTTAGGTTAGCCCTTCCAAAGTCGCTGTTATATAAATTTGCACCTTGAAGATTAATTCTTTCCAGTTGGCAGGAATGGAAGTTGGTTCCAGATAGGTCAACACTTTGCAAGTCTAATAACCTTAAGTTGTGTTGAGCAAAATCCCGTCTACCTTTAACATAAGCTGTAAGAAGACTTTGAGTATCTAACTTACGGGGAGTTTGTGTTTTTTGACCTTGATAACCACCACTATTGCTATTAGGTATGGTCATTGGTTTCGCACTCAGGAGACGATGTTGAACCGGTAACGCTTCTGCGGCTGCTTTTGCTTTACGGGCACGTATTGCTGCTGCAACTTGAGCGACTCCAGCACCAGAAAAGCCTGTGGAAGCGTTAGTGGATACTACTGATGTATCCTCCCGGCCAAAAGGGCGCTCTTTTACAGAAGGATATGCTTGGTTAATCATTCCTTTGGCAAGGCTATCTAGATATGGCTCTATTTCTAGAGCTCGCAATACTTCTTCTGATGATTGGTAGCGATTGCGAACGGAAACTTCTAGCATTTTTTTTAGGACTTCAGCGAGGTGAGCGCTCACAGGTACTAAATGTTCCCATATCATTTCTCCCGTGGTGGGGTTATATTCTAAATCTTTTGGTGATTTACCCGTGAGTAAATAAATGCAGGTAACTCCCAAAGCGTAAATATCGCTGGCATAAACGGGACGCATTGCCATTTGTTCTGGTGGGGCAAATCCTGGGGTTCCAATGGCATAAGCTGTTAATGCTGTATGTCCAGATTGCACTACTGCGGCTTGGCTAACTTGGTTTTTTACTGCTCCAAAATCAATTAAGACTAGTCTACTATCTTGGGCACGGCGAATTAAATTGGCTGGTTTTATATCTCGATGGATAACCTGTTGACTGTGGATGTATTGCAATAAAGGTAGCATTTCGCTTAAAAATTGCTTGGCTCCAGCTTCGCTTAAGACTCCACTACGTTTAACTTCTTGCTGGAGAGTCGCACCACTTATATACTCCTGGACTAGGTAAAATTGTTCTTTATCTTCAAAAAAGTCTAGTAGTTGGGGTACTTGAGGATGGTTTCCAACTTTGCCCAATGTCTGTGCTTCGCGCTCGAATAATTCTCGCGCCATCTGCATGATATGGGGAGCTGTTCCCGAAGGACGCAATTGCTTGATTACACAGGTCGGTTCACCTGGTAAAGCTTGGTTGTGGGCTAAAAAAGTAGCCCCAAAGCCACCCTGACCTAATGATTTAATAACTCGATAGCGATCGCGCAAAAGCAGTCGCGAACCGCAAGACTGGCACCTTTCGCTGTAAGGTAAATTTTCTGGATTGGAACAGTTAGGATTTAAGCAGTAGCTCATGCGCTATAACTCGCTGCACGGATAAAGTTTGGGAGCATTACACCCTACTCTAATTATTAGGATGATATTGCACTTCTACCAGGTTAATTCTGCTGGAAATCTATTGAAGAGATGCTAAAGATACCTTGATTTTACGTAAAGCATTTGTAAATAGACGAGAATTTACTATCCCTCACTAATATTTTGTTCAATTTCTTTTTGTTTCTGTTTAAGATATTATGTTTTTTAATACTATTATCAGTACATTCTCCCATGACAACTAGGTAGAAGTATTCTTTTTATATAAACTTCAACGTAATTTTACATACAGATATTACTTCAACGGAAATATTTCATAACATGAAAAATATTTTTCATGACAAATAATTAAGCCAGTATTGAATAATTGTTCATGTGTTTGTTATAAAATAGTTGAACGTAGAGTGGAGAAAAACCATGAAAAGCGTAACTCTTATGAAATGTGCTTGCGAGACTTGCCTTTGTGTTGTATCCACTGAAGAAGCCATCGAGAAGGAAGGAAAGTATTTTTGCTCCAAAGGCTGTGCAGAAGGGCATAAAACTGTGAAAGGGTGTGCCCATAATGGATGTGGGTGTTAATTAAATTGGCCAATTGCTAATGGCTAATTGCTAATGGCTAGGTTTTTATTGGAATTGCTCTAGATTGCGAAATATTAGGTAGAGACGGCTCAGTGAGCCGTCTCTACTTGTTTAACGAAGAAACTGATGTTGAAGTCTTCTTTATTATGACCAAAGCAGTTGAATTCTAGGTTGTTGAATCAGTTTCTTTTTAGAGGTAAAAAATTCATGCAAAATTTGTGTTGATGTAGGG
>Ga0114939_10002847_pt1 | contig 12463 bp, 14 predicted proteins | sample AshMeaCrysSpring_FD_87196 | JGI IMG/M metagenome (GOLD analysis project Ga0114939, IMG submission 87196) | Groundwater microbial communities from Big Spring, Nevada to study Microbial Dark Matter (Phase II) - Ash Meadows Crystal Spring | ecosystem: Environmental > Aquatic > Deep subsurface >... | reverse complement strand
GGCGCGCGAGGCCATCGGCAACGGTGCGGCGAAGGCGAAGCTCGACCAGCTGGTCGCCTTCACCCAGGGATTCGCGAAGGCGGGCTGATGGCGGACATCCTCGACACAATCCTCGCGGCCAAGCGGGTGGAGGTGGCGGCGGCTCGCGCACGGCTTCCCCTGCCAGACCTGGAGAGGCACGCGGCCGCTGCCTCCTCGCCGCGCGGGTTTGCAGCGGCCATTTCGGCGAAGATCCGAGCCGGCAAGCCGGCCGTCATCGCGGAGATCAAGCGCGCGAGCCCCAGCATGGGCGTCTTCCGGACGGACTTCGATCCGGCCCGTATCGCGGCCTCCTACGCGGCCCACGGCGCGGCGTGCCTATCCGTGCTCACGGACCGGGAATACTTCGGCGGCTCGCGCGAGGACCTCCAGGCGGCCCGTGCAGCCTGTTCGCTGCCGGTGATCCGCAAGGACTTCATCGTCGACCCTTACCAGGTCGTCGAGGCGCGCGCGTGGGGCGCCGACTGCATCCTGCTCATCATGGACGCGGCGCCGGACGCCGAGCTGGCTCGCTTGGAGTCCCTGGCGAAGTCGCTCGGCATGGACGTCCTCGTCGAATCCCACGACGCCGGGCAGCTGGAACGGGCATTGACGCTCACGACCCCCCTCGTTGGCGTGAATAACCGGGACTTGCGCACGTTCGAGATCCGGCTGGAGACGACGCTGGACCTCGCGGGCGCGATTCCGCCGGGACGCATCCTGGTGGCGGAAAGCGGTATCACGACCCCGGCGGACGTACGGCGCTTGCGGGCGGGAAAAGTAAGCGCATACTTGGTGGGCGGCGCCCTGATGGCCGCCGACGATCCCGGAGAAGCCCTTTCCCGGCTGTTTTTCGGAGGGTAGGGAGGCGTTGTAATCCAGCAACAACGGGGAGGCGTTGTTGCATATTTCACACCCCCCCCTTGAGAGAATGTCCGGGCTTTGGCATCATGCGAGAGGCTTCTCAAAAAAATTTGGGAGAAGTGCCAAGAATCGGGGCGGTAAAACTCCCCTCGTGGTTCCCAAGCGCTTTGTGATTTCGGCCTCACTCAATCAAAGGAGATTTTGATGAACAAGAAACTGATCGCTCTGGCAGTGGCGGGCGCTTGCGTCGCCCCGACCGTCATGGCCCAGACCGCGAACCCTGTGACGCTGTACGGTCGTATCTACGTGACGGTGGAATCCGTCGAAGCCGACGGGCCCACGGCAGCGACGCAGTCGCTTGGTAACAGGTCCCGCATCCAAGACCAAGCCTCCTACCTCGGCGTCCGCGGTACTGAGGACCTCGGCGGCGGCCTGAAGGCCGTCTTCCAGCTGGAAACCAGTTTTGCCCCGGACCAGAACCCGGCCGTTACCGGAACCCCGAACGCGACCACGCCGCGCGAGACGGGCTTTGCAAACCGCAACAGCATGGTCGGCCTGCAGGGTAGCTGGGGCACGATTTTCGCGGGACGCTGGGACACGCCGATGAAGCAGGTGATCACGGCCACCGACCCGTGGGGCGACCTCACCATCGCCGACGTCAACGGCGTGACGATGGACCAGGGCAACTTCAGCCGTCGCCAGAACAACTCGCTCCAGTACTGGTCGCCGAAGTTCATGGGCGCCCTCGATCTGAAGCTGATGGCCACCTCCAACGAGGGCAAGACCGCCAGCGCGAACCCCAGTGGCTACGGCGCGTCGCTGACCTGGAACAAGGGCCCGCTCTACCTGACCTACGCGTACGAGCAGCACAAGGACGGCCTGCCGGGAGGAGCGCCGGGTGCCTCCACGCCGAACTACAAGGAAGAAGGCAACGCGATCGGCGCGATCTGGCGCTTCGGCAATGCCCGTCTCCTGGGCAGCTACGGCGAGTACAAGAAGACTGGCGGCGTCAAGGACAAGTCGTACCACGTCGGCGGCGACTGGAAGATCAACGGCGGCAAGCACAACCTCATCGGCACGTACATGAACGCCGAAGAAGGCGCTGGCGATTGCGACGCCTACTCCGTCGGCTACAAGTACGACTTCAGCCGCCGCACGTTCTTCATTACCAGCTACACCGAAATCGACAACAGCAACGGCATGAACTGCAACTTCGGCACCGGCTCGTTCGCGAGCGCCGGGTTCGACCTGAAGGGCTTCTCGGCCGGCCTGCGTCACGTGTTCTAATCTCCCTCGGGAGATTCACGGCAGTCTCGGGGGCGCGGCGAAAGCCGTGCCCCCTTTTCTTTGGGCAGCACCCCGTGGAAGGCCCTGGAATGTTCACCGATCTCGATCGCCTCCTCGTTGCGGCGGACAACGCCTTGCGGACGCTTTCCGGCGCGGTCGTGCCATCGCGCGCGACCCCGGGCGAGAAGAGCCTGAACCCCGGCCAGGCCGAGGAGCGCCGACATGTGGCCGGTCTCATGCGCGTCGACCACGCGGGGGAGGTCTGTGCCCAGGCCCTCTATGCCGGGCAATCGCTCATGGCGCGCGACCCGCGCGTTCGCGATGCGCTCGAGCACGCGGCGGCCGAGGAGCGGGACCACCTCGCCTGGTGCGCGGAGCGGCTGAAAGAGCTCGACTCCCGGCCGAGCTTGCTCTCACCCTTCTGGTACGCCGGTTCGTTCGCGCTCGGGCTGGTCTCCGGCGCCGCGGGCGACCGCTGGAGCATGGGCTTCCTGTACGAGACCGAGCGGCAGGTGGAGAAGCACATCGACGGGCACCTGGAGAGCCTGCCGCGCGACGATGCGCGCAGCCGCGCGATCCTCGAGCAGATGCGCGACGACGAGATCCGGCACGCCAATACGGGCCGGGCGCTGGGCGGCGGCGAACTGCCGCTGCCCATCCGCGGCGCCATGAAGCTCGTCTCGAAGGTGATGACCCGGACGGCGTATCGCGTCTAGGCGGGCAGGGCCGGGATCAAGCCTCGCGGATCTCGAAGTCCGAGGTCACTTCGGCGGTCTTCGCGAGCATGATGGTCGCTGAGCAGTACTTTTCCTTGGAGAGCTTGATGGCCCGCTCCACGTGCGCGGGGTTCAGCCCCTTGCCCGTGACGATGTAGTGCAGGTGGATCCGCGTGAAGACCTTGGGGTCCTCGGGAGCCCGTTCGGCTTCCAGTTCCACGACGCAGTCGACGTAGTCCTGGCGCGCCTTGCGCAGGATCTGCACCACGTCGATGGCGCTGCAACCGCCGGCCCCCATCAGCAGCATTTCCATCGGCCGTGCGCCGAGGTTGCGACCGCCGACATCGGGAGCGGCGTCCATCACCATCGCGTGCCCGCTGCCACTCTCGGCGACGAACGTGATTCCCTCGACGAGCTTGACGCGCGCTTTCATGGCGACTCCCCGGGTGCGTTCTTGAGGATGTGGGTCTCGAGCCAGGCGTTGAGCAGGCTCCATGCCACCGCCAGCAGCGCCGGCCCGACGAAGAGCCCGATCAGGCCGAAGGCAACCGCGCCACCGAAGACGCCGAGGACGACCAGCAGCATCGAGAGCCCGCCGGCGCGGCTCATGAGGATGGGCTTCACGAAGTTGTCCACGGAGCTGATGACCAGGACGCCATAGGCGACCATGAAGATCGCCCAGCCGGATTGACCTTGCGCATACAGCCAGGCCGCCGCCCCGCCCCAGGCGAGGACCGGACCCATCGGGACGAGGGAAAGGATGAACGTGAGCGCCGCGAGAAGGGCCGCCGCCGGCACGCCCGCGATGAGGAAGCCGACGAACGCCACCGCCGCCTGCGCCAGCGCCGTGCCGATCAGGCCGTACACGACGCCCTTGACGGCGTTCTGCGCCGTCGCCAGCACCGACACGCCCTGTTCCGACCCGGCCAGCCGCGTCATGCCGGCCTGGATCATGCGGGCGACGTAATCGCCGTCCCGGTAGAAGAAGAACGCGACGAAGATCGCCAGGAGGATCTGCAGGAAACCCTCGCCCGCCGCACTCCCGGCCGTGACGAGGAACGTCTTGGCGGGATCGACCAGGCTGCGGGCGAGGGAAACGATCTCCGCGCGGCTGCCGATCAGACGGTGCCAGTACTCGTCGATGGACGCGCCCACGAGCGGCAGGCCGGTGAGCCACCCGGGCAGTTCGTAGGGCCCGCGGTCGATATAGCCCCGGATCAGGTCGATCGCCTGCGACGAATGCGTCACGATGCTGTGCGCCGCCAGCGCGACCGGCATGGCGATCACGAGGATCATCCCGAGGGCGAAGAGCAGGGCGGCGGCGGAACTGCGCCCGCCAAGCCGGTCGCGGACCCACCGGAAGGCGGGCCACGTGGAAAGGCACAGCACCGCCGCGAAGAGGAGGGCCGCCAGGAAGGGCCGGATCACGAAGAAGCAGCCCACGACCAGAAGGGCGATGCCCGCAACCCGTGCGTACTGTTCAAAGCGGTTGGTATCCATCGCCGCCGGCGGAGTCGTTGGGGAGGGCAATTCTATCCGACGGGCGCCCCGGCGTCCCGGCCGGCGACGCTTGTTTGACACAAAAGCCTGATTTCCCTAAACTTTCGGGTTCGCATTTCCCAAACAAGGGGCCCAAAGTATTTCCGGCGCCCGCCGGAAGCACCCAGGGGCACCGCTACGAAAGGACCTTCATGAAGACCTTCTCCGCCAACCCGGCGGAAGTCAAGCGCGACTGGTACGTCGTCGACGCCACCGACAAGGTGCTCGGGCGACTCGCCGTCGAGGTTTCGCGCCGGCTCCGCGGCAAGCACAAGCCCGAGTTCACCCCCCACGTCGACACCGGCGACTACATCGTCGTGGTCAACGTCGAGAAGCTGCGCGTCACGGGCGCCAAGACCACCGACAAGAAGTACTACCGCCACTCGACCTACCCGGGCGGCATCTACGAGACGAACTTCTCCAAGCTGCAGGCGCGCTTTCCAGACCGGGTGCTCAAGCTCGCGGTGAAGGGCATGCTGCCCAAGGGGCGGCTGGGCTACGCGATGATCAAGAAGCTCAAGATCTACGCCGGCCCCGCGCACCCCCATTCCTCGCAGCAGCCCAAGTCCCTCGAGATCTAAGGAGCGACCATGATCGGCAAATACAACTATGGCACCGGCCGTCGCAAGAACGCGATCGCGCGGGTCTTCATCAAGGCGGGCAAGGGTGACATCGTCGTCAACGAGAAGCCGCTCGACCAGTACTTCTCGCGCGAGACGGGCCGCATGATCGTGCGCCAGCCGCTCGAACTCACCAACCACGGCCAGACCTTCGACATCAAGGTCAACGTCTTCGGCGGCGGCGAGTCCGGCCAGGCCGGCGCGGTGCGCCACGGCATCACCCGCGCCCTCATCGAGTACGATCCGACCCTCAAGCCCGCGCTCTCCAAGGCCGGGCTGGTCACGCGCGATGCGCGCGAGGTGGAGCGCAAGAAGGTCGGCTTCCACAAGGCGCGTCGCCGCAAGCAGTACTCCAAGCGCTGACGCGGAAGGGTTGTTCCGGCTTCGCCCGAACACGAAAAGGCCGCCTTGCAGGGCGGCCTTTTCGTTCCGGGCCGCGTGGCGGAGCGGACGGCAGACAGGAGGATTCGAGAGATGATCAAGGTCGGAATCGTCGGCGGCACCGGGTACACGGGCGTGGAACTGCTTCGGCTCCTCGTCACCCATCCCGGTGTGGAGATCGCCGCCATCACCTCGCGCGGCGAGGCCGGCACGCCGGTCGACCGCATGTTCCCGTCGCTGCGCAAGCACGTCCGGATCGCCTTCACGGACCCGGCCGCCACGGACCTCACCGCTTGCGATTGCGTGTTCTTCGCCACGCCGAACGGTGTCGCGATGGGGCAGGTGAAGCCGCTGCTCGACGCGGGCGTGAAGGTGATCGACTTCTCGGCGGATTTCCGCCTGAAGGACATCGCCACATGGGAGAAGTGGTACAAGATGAAGCACGCCTCGCCGGAGTTGGTCGGCGAAGCGGTCTACGGCCTGCCGGAGTTCAACCGTGACCGCATCCGCGGCGCGCGGCTGGTGGCCAACCCGGGCTGCTATGCGACGGCCGTGCAGCTGGCGCTCCTGCCGCTGGTGGAGACGGAATTCGTCGATCACGCGTCGCTGGTGGCCGACGCGAAGTCGGGCGTGAGCGGCGCCGGACGCAAGGCGGAGGTCGACATCCTGTTCTCCGAGGCCTCCGACAACTTCAAGGCCTACGCCCTGGGCGGCCACCGCCACCACCCCGAAATCGTCCAGAGCCTGCTCGATGCGAGCGGCCGTCGCATCGGGCTCACGTTCGTGCCGCACCTCGTGCCCATGATCCGCGGCATTCTCGCGACGGTGTACGCGCGCATCACGCAGGAGGCCGACTTCCAGGCGCTCTTCGAGAGCCGCTACGAGGGCGAGCCCTTCGTGGACGTCCTGCCGCCCGGCTCGCAGCCGGAGACGCGCTGGGTGCGCGGGTCGAACCTGTGCCGCATCGCCCTGCACCGGCCGCAGGGCGGGAACACCCTGGTGGTGGTCGCGGTCGAGGACAACCTCGTCAAGGGGGCGGCCGGACAGGCGGTGCAGAACATGAACATCGCCTTCGGGCTGCCGGAGACCCGCGGGCTAGAGCAGGTGGCCCTGCTGCCGTGAGAAGCCTCACCCGGCGGCTGCGCAGCAACTTCGGCATCCGCTCGTCGCGGATGCAGATCCGTTCGCAGCTGGCGTGGCACTGGCGGTGGCTGCTCAACGGACTGGCGCTGGTCGTCGTGGCCGCCCTGGTTTGGTGGTTGGTGGAGAACAGCCACCGCATCACGGGCTTCAACCGCGAGGAGGCGCGCCAGCAGATCGCGACGCTCACCGAGGAGAACGCGCGCCTGAAGCGCGAGATCGAGACCGCCCGGACGGGGGCGCTGGGGCAGGAGCGGCAGGTCGCCATCGAACGGGCTGCGCAAATGGAACTGGCGCGCAACGTCACGCAGCTGCAGGACGAAAACGCGGCGCTCAAGGAGGACCTGACCTTCCTGCGCAACGTGATGTCCACCGGCGCCGCGCCGGCCGGAATCGGCATCGCCAACCTCAAGGTGGAACCCGACGGGGCGCCGAACGTGTTCCGCTACCGGATGCTGCTGACGCAGGGCGGACAGCGCAAGCAGGATTTCAAGGGCAAGGTCCAGGTCGTTGCCCGCGTGCAGCGGCAGGGCGTCGTGGACAACCTGGTGTTTCCCGAGGCTTCGGCCGGCGACGCTGCCGGGGCGGTGGAATTCCGCTTCTACCAGAAGGTAGAGGGCCGCTTCCGGCTGCCAGAAGGCGCCGCCCTCAAGGGGTACGAGGTCCGGGTGCTTGCGAATCCCGGGGGACAGGTTAAACTTTCACGATCGGTCACCCTGCCCTAGGAATCCCCATGTTCGGCAAGTCGAGCAAGCCGAGCCCGATCGACAGCCTGATCGGCGCCGGCACCACGATCACCGGCGACATCGCGTTCGTCGGCGGGTTGCGCATCGACGGCCAGGTGAGGGGAAACGTCCGGTGCGGCGGCAACAAGCCCGGCACACTGGTGCTCTCGGAACTGGGCAAGGTGGAGGGCGAGATCGACGTCGCCCATGTCGTCATCAACGGCACGGTGGCCGGTCCGGTGCGGGCGACGGAGTACGTCGAACTTCTGCCCAAGGCCCGGGTCACAGGGGACGTGACGTACAAGTCGATCGAGATCCACGTCGGTGCCATCGTGATGGGGCAGCTGGTCTACCAGAATTCCCAGAAGAGCGACAAGGTGGTCGAACTGAAACCCGCGGCCGGCGCGTCGGATTGACCCCGGTCACCCAAGGAGATACCCATGAACGACATGTCCGCCACGATGCCCGACCCGCTGGTCTTCACCGACAGCGCCGCCAACAAGGTGAAGGCCCTGATCGAGGAGGAAGGCAACGCCGACCTCAAGCTGCGCGTCTTCGTGACCGGTGGCGGCTGCTCCGGCCTGCAGTACGGGTTCACGTTCGACGAGGCCGTCAACGAGGACGACACCGTGATGCAGAAGAACGGCGTGAGCCTCCTGATCGACCCGATGAGCTACCAGTACCTCGTCGGCGCGGAGATCGACTATTCCGAGGGGCTTGAGGGTGCCCAGTTCGTGATCAAGAATCCCAACGCGTCCTCCACCTGCGGCTGCGGGTCGTCGTTCTCCGCCTGATCGCACCGGGGATCCGCGGTGCCCTGAGGGGGAGCTTCGGCTCCCCCTTCGCGTTTCAACGGGGGTAGATCGCCCCTAGGACGCAGGGGTGGCGGGCGCCGGTGACCGGGCCGAGGTCGAGTGCCTCGCGGCGCACGCACTTCCGCGCGAGCCACGCGAAAGCCAGCGCTTCCACCTGGTCGGTGGGAACGCCAAGCTCGTCCGTCAAGCGGACCGCGCGCGGGGCTGAAAGCTCGCCGATGCGTTCGGCCAGGCGCCGGTTTCTTGCCCCTCCGCCGCACAGATAGATCTCTGTCGCGCCCGCGCAGTGCCTGGCGATGGAATCCACGATCGCGCGGGCGGTGAATTCCAGCAGGGTCGCCTGCACGTCCTCGGGGGCGGGATCCCCTTCGATGCGGGCAGCCAGCCAAGCGAGGTTGAACAGCTCGCGGCCCGTGCTTTTCGGCGGCGCCAAAGCGAGGAAGGGTTCCGCGAGAAACCGTTCGAGCAGCCGTTCCAGGACCCCGCCGGTAGCCGCCCAGGCGCCGTCCTCGTCGAAATCGGTGCCGACGTGACGTATCGCCCATGCATCCATCAGCACGTTGCCCGGTCCGCAGTCGAACCCCGAGACCCGGCGACCGGGGCGCAACGAGGTCGCATTGCTGATTCCCCCGATATTCACGACCGCGCGATGCAGGTCCGCCGTCGCGAAGACGGCCTCGTGGAACGCGGGCACAAGGGGGGCGCCCTGGCCTCCTGCCGCCATGTCGCGCCGACGAAAGTCCGCGACGACGTCGATGTCCGCCAGCTCCGCCAGCAGGGCGGGGTCGTTCACCTGGATGGTGAAGCCTTCGTCCGGCCGGTGCCGCACCGTCTGTCCATGGCAGCCGATGGCTCGCACGCGGGTGGCCGGTACGCCGGCCTGCGACAGGACCTGCGCCGAGGCCTCGGCATACAGGCGCGCGAGGCGAACGGCACTCCGCCCCTCGAGATCGAGGCTGTCTTTCCCCGGGGAACTGAGGGCGAGGAGGTCGGCCCGCAGTGCGGCGGGAAACGGGACGCTGGCCCTGGCCAGGACGCGCGGAATCCTGTTTGAGAGATCGGCCAGGACGGCATCGGCACCGTCGAGGCTGGTGCCCGACATGATGCCGATGAAAAGGTCGGGCACGCTACTCGAAGCGGGGCGTGGAAGTGCCGCGGACCATCGCGATGCGGGCGTCCGCGTCGGCGGCCTCGGCCTCGAACCGGGCCTTCAGGTGGGGGGCGACCGGCGTTGACTTGGGGAGGGCGACCTTTATCGGGTCCTGGTGCTGGCCGGCAACCTTGAACTCGTAGTGCAGGTGGGGGCCCGTGGCCCAGCCCGTGGCGCCCACGAAGGCGATGGCGTCGCCCTGCCGGACGCGGGCACCCGCGCGCACGCCGCTCGCGAAGCCGGAAAGATGGGCATACAGCGTCGTGATGGCACCGCCGTGCTTCACCTCGAGCACGTTGCCATAGCCGTTGCGCCAGCCGGCGAAGACCACGTGGCCGTCGCCGGCGGCGAGGACGCGGGTGCCTTTGGGGGCGGCGAAATCGACGCCGACGTGGGCGCGGCGGTCTCCCATGATGGGGTGCGTGCGCATGCCATAGCCGGAACTCACGCGGGAGAACTCGACCGGCGAGCGCAGGAACGACTTGGCGCGGCTGGTGCCGTCCAGTTCGTAATAGGCGTCGCGGCCCTCCTCGTCCGGGAAGAGCACGGCGGTGTACCGCCGGCCCCCGTTCACGAACTCCGCCGAGAGGATCCGGCCGGGGGCGACGAGCTCAGTGCCCTCGTAGTGCATCTCGTAGATGACGGAAAGCGTGTCGCCCTTGCGCAGGTCCGAGTGGAAGTCGATGTCCGTCGCGAAGATGCGCGCGACCTGGGTGGCGATCGCATCCGGAATGCCCGCCGCGTCCGTGGCGCCGAACAGCGAAGACTTGACGGCGGCGGACCGGTAGTAGACGCGCGGCGAGGCTGCGATGGGGCGCTCGCGCGCCGCAAATCCATTATTGCCGCGGATGACCTCCAGGACCGACGTCGAGCCGACGAAGTAGCGAAGGGAAAGGAGTTCGCCTTCCTCGTTGGTCTCGACCTGCATGGACCGGCCGGGCACCAGTTGCCGGAAGATCTGCCGGCCGACGGTATCGGACCGCAGGAATGACAGGGCCACGTCGTCGGAGACGCCCAGCCGCGAGAGCAGCGCCGCCACCGTGTCGCCGCGCTGGACTCGTTCCTGGTTCAGGAACCGCGCGGGCGGCATTACGGCAACGGGTTCGGGAACCGGGAGCGGCAGCTCCACCGTGATGGCGGTCTTCTCGAACGTCTCCACCGCAGTGCCGGGCGCGATCCCGAACGCCGTGACGACGCCGAGGGCGGGCAGGCCGAGCAGCATAGCGCCAAAGGCAATCTGCCTTGCGGGCACGAGGCCTGCAAGGCGCTGCGCTAGAATGGCGGCCTTTTCGACGGTCATGGCTGGGCTCGGGAAACGACAAGGATAGCAGAGCCCCCCGGGGCCGGAAAGTGGAATCCCCTCCGATGAGTCACACGAACGACCTCCTGTTGATCCGACGCGGCGCCGACGAGTTGATCGTGGAGGAGGACCTCGCGCGCAAGCTGGCGAAGGGCAAGCCGTTGCGCGTGAAGGCGGGCTTCGACCCGACGGCGCCCGACCTGCACCTGGGCCACACGGTGGTGCTCAACAAGATGCGCCAGTTCCAGGACCTGGGGCACCACGTGATGTTCCTGATCGGCGACTTCACGGGCATGATCGGCGACCCGAGCGGCCGGAATGCCACGCGGCCTCCCCTGACGCCGGACCAGATCGCGGCGAATGCGGAGACGTACCGGTCGCAGGTCTTCAAGGTGCTCGATCCGGTGCGGACCGAGATCCTCCTCAACTCCACGTGGTGCACGCAGCTGGGCGCCTCGGGGATGATCAAGCTTTCCGCCAAGTACACGGTGGCGCGGATGCTCGAGCGGGACGATTTCGCCAAGCGCTTCGCGGACCAGCGCCCGATCTCGATCCACGAATTCCTGTACCCGCTGATGCAGGGGTACGACTCGGTGGCGATGAAGGCCGACGTCGAGCTGGGCGGCACCGACCAGAAGTTCAACCTGCTGGTGGGCCGCGAGCTGCAGCGGCACTTTGGCCAGGAGCCTCAGGTGATCCTCACCATGCCCCTGCTGGAGGGGCTCGACGGCGTCAACAAGATGTCCAAGTCCCTGGGCAACTACGTCGGCATCCAGGATCCCGCCGAGGAGATGTTCGGCAAGCTGATGAGCGTGTCCGACGATCTCATGTGGCGCTACGCCGAGCTGCTTTCCTTCGAGTCGATGGAGACCATCGCGGGGTGGAGGCGCTCCGTCGCCGAGGGCGCGAACCCGAGGGACGTCAAGGTCACGCTGGCCCAGGAGATCGTGGCGCGCTTCCACGACCAGCTGGCCGCAAGGCGCGCCCTGGAGGCGTTCGAGGCCCGCTTCCGCCACGGCGAGATTCCGCAGGACCTTCCTGAACAGGTGATCGGGGTTCCCGCGGAGGGAGGGGGGATTGCGCAGGTGCTGAAGTCCTCGGGCGTGTGCCCGAGCACGTCGGAGGCGCTGCGGATGCTGGAGCAGGGGGGGGTCAGGGTGAACGGCGAGAAGGTGTCGGACAAGGCGCTTCGCCTGCCGGCGGGCGCCACCTACATCCTGCAGGTGGGCAAGCGGAAGTTTGCCCGGGTCTGCCTGAAGGCGCCGTCCTGACCGGGGCGCCGCAAGGTGCTTGACCGGGCCGGAAAACCCGCTATAATCGCGGTCTTTTCGCCACCTGCCCAACGCATTCGGGCGCGGCGTACGCTCTTTAAAAAGTTACAGCCGATAGAGGTGGGTGCTGTGGGGGATTTGCTGGGTTCCGAGCCGTTTTTTGGTGAGGGGCTTTAGGAGATACTTGCAGTGCTCACGAGATGGATCCATGTGATTCTTTTGTGAGTTTTTGGGATTGAACTCAAGAGTTTGATCCTGGCTCAGATTGAACGCTGGCGGAATGCTTTACACATGCAAGTCGAGCGGCAGCGCGGGGCAACCTGGCGGCGAGCGGCGAACGGGTGAGTAATGCATCGGAACATGTCCAGTCGTGGGGGATAGCCCGCCGAAAGGCGGATTAATACCGCATACGCCCGGGAGGGGAAAGCAGGGGACCGCAAGGCCTTGCGCGATTGGGTTGGCCGATGTCCGATTAGCTAGTTGGTGGGGTAAAGGCTTACCAAGGCGATGATCGGTAGCTGGTCTGAGAGGATGATCAGCCACACTGGGACTGAGACACGGCCCAGACTCCTACGGGAGGCAGCAGTGGGGAATTTTGGACAATGGGGGCAACCCTGATCCAGCCATTCCGCGTGAG
>Ga0114939_10002846_pt1 | contig 12466 bp, 10 predicted proteins | sample AshMeaCrysSpring_FD_87196 | JGI IMG/M metagenome (GOLD analysis project Ga0114939, IMG submission 87196) | Groundwater microbial communities from Big Spring, Nevada to study Microbial Dark Matter (Phase II) - Ash Meadows Crystal Spring | ecosystem: Environmental > Aquatic > Deep subsurface >... | reverse complement strand
TGCGTCCTTCGCGGCGCCATGACCCTTGGTGGCCGTAGTGGCCGCGGTGTGCGTGCGACCTTCGGCTTGCCGCAACAGGCGATCTCCTGTTCCCTTGTTGGCGGAGGGGAGTATCCCCATGTCGTACGTCGTCACCACGACGGGTCGGTGCCCGTCCGGCGTACCGGCCCTGGTGGGTCGGGAGAGACCTCCGCGTCAGAAGGAGAGTTCCGGGCATGGGATGGCAGGAGAAGATCACGGCTGCCGCGGGCAGGCTCGCGGCTGAGGCGAGCAAGAACCAGGACAGCATCGAGCGTGGCATCGACAAGGCCGTGAGGCTTGCCGACGAGAAGACGGGCTCGAGGTACAGCGAGCAGATCCGCAAGGGTGGTGAGGGGCTGCGCTTCGGGTTGAGCAGGCTCATCGGGCCAGCCGGCGGGGACAACAGGCCGCGCTGAGCCACGGTGCGGTCTCACATGAGCACCGGTAGCGGCGTGGCGGGGCGAGCCCGGTGAGCGTCAGCGCATTGCTGGTGCTGCTGGGCCTGGTCCTGCTGGTCGGCGGGGGTGAGCTGCTGGTTCGTGGGTCGTCCGGCCTGGCCCGCAGTCTCGGCCTGTCGCCGTTGGTGATCGGGCTGACAGTGGTGGCGTTCGCGACGTCGGCGCCGGAGTTCGCGGTCACCCTCGGCGCGACGCTCAGCGGTGAGCCCGACCTCGCGGTGGGCAACGTGGTGGGCAGCAACATCGTCAACGTGCTGCTCATCCTCGGGGTGTCGGCGCTGGTCATCCCGCTGGCGGTGGCCTCGCGGGTGGTGCGCCACGACGTCCCGGTGATGCTGGGACTGTCGGTGGCCGCGCTGGTGCTGGCCCTGGATGGGCGGGTCAGCCCGCTGGACGGGGTCGTGCTGCTCGGCGTCCTGGTGGTCTACACCGTGACCTCGGTGGTGGGGGCACGGCGGGAGACAGCCGCTCGGCGCGCCACCGAGCGTGAGTCGGTGGCGGCAGGAACTCCGGTGTGGCGCGATGTCGCCGTCGCCCTCAGCGGTGTCGTACTACTGGTGGCGGGGGCGCGGTCGCTGGTCACCGGGGCCACCGACATCGCGCTGGCGCTGCAGGTGAGCACCGCGGTGATCGGCCTGACAGTGGTCGCGATCGGCACCTCCCTGCCGGAGCTGGCCACCTCGGTCGTCGCCGCCTGGCGCGGGGAGCGCGACATCGCCATCGGCAACATCGTCGGCAGCAACATCTTCAACCTCGGAGCCGTACTGGGCCTGTCTGCGGTGCTGTCCGGGGGCGGGGTTCCGGTCGCCGCGTCGATCATCGCTGTCGACCTGCCGCTCATGGTCGCCGCGGCGCTGGCGCTGCTGCCCGTGGCCGTCACCGGCTTCCGGATGGCCCGAGCCGAAGGCGGACTGTTCGTGCTGCTGTATGCCGCCTACACCGCCTACCTGGTGCTGGACTCCGCGGGGCACGACGCCCTCGAGGGGTTCACCACCGTGATGCTCTGGTTCGTGCTACCCCTCGTCGCGGCCACGCTGCTGGCCACTCTCGCGTTCGAGGTACGCCAGCGCCGGCGACGGCATCTCGCGGCACCACACAACGAGTTCGAACCCGCCGAACCCTCACCCTGACCGGGTTGCCGGGCACGCTGGGCTGCCCGGATGAGGACGGACCGCGACGTCAGGACGGTTCCGCCGCGCCCCGCATCGGCGGGATCGGCTGACCGGGCGCGAGTTCCGCTTGCGCAGCGGCTGAGTGCCGTGCGCGTGCAGTGGCGACGACGGTGGCCACCGGGCAGGTGCACGCCATGTGGTGGGAGTCGCCGGGTTCCTACGGGTTCGGTCGGGCCCTTCTGCACTGTCGGGCCGGTGGTCGGGTCTGCACTGTGGAGGGGTGAGGGCCGGGCAGCACACGGCGGTGCGTCGTGAGGTGTATCTGGACAACCTCAAGGTGGTCCTGATCACGGCGATCATCGTGATTCACGCGGTGCTGGGGTATGCGGGCCTGGTACAGGTGTGGACGTACAGCCCTCTGCGTGAGGTGACCCTGTCGCCGGTCACCGAGTTCATGGTGTTCATCGTGGCGGCGCCGTTCGGGTTCTTCCTGATCGGTCTGCTGTTCCTGGTGGCCGGGCTGTCCACCGCCCCGTCCCTGCACCGCAAGGGAGTCGCGACCTACACCCGCGACCGGCTGCTGCGGCTCGGCGTGCCGTACCTGGTGTACGTGCTCGCGGTGCAGCCGACGGTCACCTACCTGCTCGAGCACCCTCTCGGTGACGCCCCGGGGTCGTACTGGCAGGAGTACCTGGCCGAGGAGGGCTCGCACCGGCTGGACTCCGGTCCGTTGTGGTTCGTCGGCGCGCTGCTGGTCTTCTCCCTGGGCTACGCCGGGTGGATGGTCGCGAGCCGACGGTGGGGCTGGCCGCAGCTCGCCTGCCGGCCGGTGACCGTCGGCGGGCTGGCGCTGCTGGCCGCCGCGGTGGGCCTGGTGTCCTTCGCGGTCAGGGTGATCGCGCCGTACGGCAGCGAGGCCGGGCAACTGGACCTGAACTACTGGGAGTGGCCGGGCTGCCTGGCCGCCTTCTGCCTGGGCATCGTCGCCGCCGGGCAGGGCTGGCGCGGCAAGGTCCCCGAGCACCTGGGGCGGCGCGGCCGGACGGTGACCCTGGTCGCGGTCGGCCTGATGTTCATGCTGCTGCTGGTCGCCGGGGCGCGTGACGTGGTGGAGACCGAGCTGCTGGGCGGCGCGCACTTCTTGGCCCTGGGCTTCAGCCTCGTCGAGGCGGTGCTGGTGGTGTTCGGCCCGATGTGGCTGCTCGCCGTGGCCCAGCATCGGCTGCGGGGCCGGCTGCCCGGCGGCGCCTGGCTGGCCCGCAGCGCGTTCGCGGCGTTCATCCTGCAGACCCCGGTGCTGATCGGCCTGGCCCTGGCACTGCGACCAATAGACCTGCCGGCGGAGGTCAAGGCCCTCGTCGTCGCCGCCGTGGGCGTGGCCATGAGCTACGGCCTGGCCCACCTGCTCATCACCCGCGTCCCCGGGGTCGCCCGGATCCTGTGACGCTCGTCGGGAACACTCGCCGTGATCCGCCGACGTCGCCACCGGTCAGGGCGCCGTGGCCGGCGCGGCGGGAGACGACACGTGGCCGCCCCGGAGCGGTCGTCCGGCCCTGGCGCGACCACGCGGCCGCTGCTGCCATGAGAGGGACAGCAGGGAGGTGTCCTCATGACTGTGCTGCACCGCCCACCCCGTGCCGAGCCGGTGTTGTCGTCGCTGACCGACCGGTACCTCGACGCCGTCGCCCACCAGCTGCCCCGGCAGCGCCGGGAAGAGGTCACCGCCCGGGTGCGGGCCAGCATCGAGTCCGACGTCGTCCGACGGGTGAGCGCGGGCGTGCCCGCCGCCGACGCGGAATGGGCGAGTCTCGCCGAGCGGGGCGACCCGAAGCGGGTCGCCGACACCGAAGCCGGACCCCGATGGTTGATCGGCCCGCGCCTCTACCCCGACTACGTGCGGGTGCTGCGCACCGTCGCGGTGGTCGTGCTGCCGCTGGTGGCGGCGCTGGTCGCGCTTGGCAGTGGATTGGCCGGTGAGAACCCGCTCGCGGTGATGGCCTCGACCCTGGGCGCTGTGGTCGGCGCAGCCATCCAGGTCGGGTTCTGGGTCACCGTTGTGTTCGCGGTGCTCGACCGACGCGGCGTCGTCCTGGACAGCGGCTCAGCGGTGTGGTCGCCCGATGACCTGCCCGCGGCATCACGGACCGGTGTCGGGCTCGGCGAGACGATCGCCGGGATCGCCGTCCATGTGCTGCTCATCGGTCTCGTGCTGTGGCCGTGGCAGTACTGGCCCAGCGCCGACGCCGAGCCGGTCCCGGTGCTCAACGCCGACCTCCGACCGGAGATCACCACGGTCCTCGTGGCGCTGCTCGTCGCCGGCATCGTGCTGGCCGCCCTCACCTACCGGGTCGGGCACTGGACGGTGGGGTTGGCCATCGTGGACACGGTGCTCGACATCGCCTTCGCCGGTCTGGTCATCTGGCTGGTCGCCACCGGCCGCCTGTTCGACCCGGCCTTCCTCGACACGCTCGCCGAAAGCCCGGTGCTGAGCCCCGACCAAGCTGAGCAAGCCGTGACCGCCCTCGGCGTGCTCATCGGCTCAGCCACCGGCCTCGGCTGCGCGATGGACCTGCTCGACAGCTGGCGCAAGACCTTCAACACGTTCGACCGGTAGCCCAGCTGGACGGTGCGACTCGAGCCACCGGCCCTCCCGCGCCCCGTCGCGAACGCCCCAACAGACGGACGTGGTTCGACATGTGCGAGTCCAAGCGCCCGCCGGGTCAAGGGTTCAGCTGGGCAGGCCGTAGGGCAGGCCGGGGTCGGTGGCGGCGATCTCGACGAGCCGGTTGTACTTGGCGACCCGCTCCCCGCGGGCGGGGGCGCCGGTCTTGATCTGCCCGCAGCCGGTGGCGACAGCGAGGTCGGCGATGAAGGTGTCGGGGGTCTCCCCGGAGCGGTGCGACACCATCTGCCCGTACCCGGCGCGGTGGCAGATCGCCATCGCCTCGAGGGTCTCGGTGACCGTGCCGATCTGGTTGAGCTTGATCAACGCGGCGTTGGCGACATGGTCCGCGATCGCCTTCGTGATGATCGCCGGGTTCGTGCAGAAGTTGTCATCACCCACCAGCTGCACCCGATCCCCGAGCCGGGCAGTCAGCCGCTGCCACCCCTCGTGGTCGGCCTCCCCGAGACCGTCCTCGATGCTCCAAATCGGATACGCCTCGACCATCGCCGCGTACCGCTCGATCATGTCGTCGCTAGACAGCGCCACCCCATTCACCCGGTAGGAGCCGTCAGGCTGATGGAACTCCGACGCGGCCGGGTCCAGCGCGATACCGACACCGTCGCGGCCAGGCGCGTACCCGGCGTCAGAGATCGCCGCCACAATCGTGTCCAGCACCTCCTCCGGCTCAGCCAGATTCGGCGCGAACCCGCCCTCGTCCCCAAGCCCAGTGGCATGCCCACCAGCGGCCAACCGCTTACGCAGCGCCGCATACACCTCCGCGCCCGCACGCACCGCCTCAGCCATCGACGGCGCCCCCAACGGGGAGATCATGAACTCCTGGAAGTCCAGCGGATTGGGCGCATGCGCGCCCCCATTGAGCACGTTGAAGCACGGCACCGGAAGCCGGCCCGGCGCGCCGAACCCGGGCAGCCAGGCATGCAGCGGCCTACCGTCCGACGCGGCCAACGCACGGGCCAGCGCCATCGAGACCCCCAAAATGGCGTTCGCCCCCAGCCGGCCCTTGTTCGGCGTACCGTCCAACGCGATCAGCGCCTCGTCCACCTCCGCCAGCGACGTCCACGACCGCCCCCGGAGCACCTCGACGATCTCCCCGTTCACGTTGCCCACCGCAGCCAACACCCCACCGCCACCAAACCGGGCCGCATCGCCATCGCGCAACTCGACCGCCTCCCGAGTCCCCGTCGACGCCCCAGACGGCACCCCCGCCGCCGCACTCACCCCATCAGCCAGCGCCAGCGTGACCTGCACGGTGGGCCGACCCCGAGAATCCAGCACCTCCAACGCAGACACCGAACGAACATCGAACGACGACACAGCAACCTCCTCGCACCAGCAGTCGCCACCGACGCTATACCCCGCCCACCCCGGCCGTTGCAACTTTCCCCCCTAGCACCCGGCCGTTGCCCCGCTGACCAGCGGCTCGTCGATACCGACCCACCCGGGGGGTCGCCGCCGGCAGTGCAACACCTGGGCCGACCGCGCCGCGCACGGCTGCGCGCATGCCTACAACGCGGCATCGAGACCGGCGCCCTGGACGCACAGGCCGACCTCGCCGTCGCAGGCAGCCTGCTGACCGGCTCCTGGTACGCCTACGCCATGGGCGTCCCCGTACCCGACGACTGGGCACCCCGGGTCGCCGCCCTCGTGTGGCGGGCATGCGGCGGGGCACCGCCACACTGACCACCACGACCCGGCGGACGCCGGGTCCCTCGGTCTACCCACGCCCTGACGGACATCGTGGACGCCGACATCCGCACAAGCGGTACCGCAGACTCGCCCGAGGCCACCCGCTGTCGGGTGAGCGGCCAGACTGGCGGCATGCCCGCTTCCCCGGACCTCGACACCTTGCCGGACCGGCTCGACACGGCCGTCGCCTACGCCACGAGCGCCGTGCCGGTCGCCCATCCGGACCAGACCGTGGCCTCGGTCCGGTCGCGGTTGGTCGGTCAACGGTTCGACTCCGTGGCCGACATCGCAGTGCTGGTGGACCAGCGGCTGGTCGGGTTGGTGACGATCGAGCGGGTGCTGGCGGCGTCCGACGACGAGGTTGTCGCAGGCCTGATGGACGAGCAGCCGCCCAGCATCGGCCCCGGGGTAGATCGCGAGGTGGTGGCGTGGACGATGGTGGGCCACGGCGAGAACAGCCTGCCGGTGGTGGACGCCACCGGCACATTCCTGGGTCTCATCCCGCCCGACCACATGCTGCGCGTGCTGCTCGAGGAGCACGAGGAGGACCTGGACCGCCTCGGTGGAGTCCTCCGTCGCAGCCAGCAGGCCCGCACCGCCAGCGAGGAGCCGCTCCGCCGCCGTCTGGTGCATCGTCTCCCCTGGCTGGTCCTCGGGCTGGCCGGTGCCATGGTGTCCGCCTGGCTCGTCGGCTCGGCCGAGGACCAGCTGACCCAGACGGTGCAACTGGCGTTCTTCCTCCCCGCGATCGTCTACATGGCCGATGCGGTCGGCACCCAGACCGAGACGCTGACCATCCGCGGCCTGTCCGTCGGTATCGCCATCGGGCGGGTGCTGCCCAAGGAGCTCGGCACCGGCATGCTGATCGGTGCGCTCATCGCCCTCGTCTTCGCACCGTTCTCTCTGTGGCTCTTCGACGACACCGACGTCGCGCTCACGGTGTCGCTCGCACTGTTCACGAGCTGCACCCTTGCCAGCGTGGTGGCGCTGGCTCTGCCGTGGCTGCTGTCGAAGGTCGGCCGCGACCCTGCGTTCGGCTCGGGTCCGCTGGCCACCCTCGTCCAGGACCTGCTGTCGCTCACGATCTACCTGGGGCTGGCCGCAGCCTTGGTCGCGTGAGCGTCGGGTCTGGCGACCTCGCCGTCGAGGGGACCCCGGTGGCGGCACCCACTGCCACATGCCGTTCCCCGTGGGTGAGTCCGCCCGGCGGCTTGGGTCGGCGCCGAGCTTCTCGAGCCCGCCGAAGATGTACAGGCGCGCCTGGCCCTACTCATCTGCGCCAGCCACGGACGGGAACCGGGGGCGCGCCAGAGTCGGCCTCACAGGCGCATGTGCAGATCCGCGAGTGGTCCACTGGCTGGAACAGGAGTGTGCGCGTGAGCGGTCATCGGTAGTGCGGTCACGCGGCGGCGCGGGTGGACTTCCGCCTGTCCAACCCCGCCATCGGTCCCAGGCCCGACACGTCACCCTTGCCCGCCTCGAGGAAGTCGGTCGTGGACCCCGGCAGCTGCAGCAGGCGGATGGTGTGCCGGGTCGGGGCGGTGTCGAACACGACATGGTCGTAGTCCTCGACCAGCCGCTGGTCGGCGAGCAGCGTGGTGAACTCGTCGAAGGCGGCGGCCTCGGTCGGACCGGCACCCCCAGAACCTGGGCGACGTTCGAGGCCGGGTCGGTGCTGACCAGCAGAACCAGGCTACCCTGGTCGGCCAGGTGCACAGCACTCGCACAGATCAGCGAGGTCTTGCCGACACCACCTTTGCCGGCGACGAAGAGGAACCGAGGGGGATCGGCCAGCCACCGCATCAGCAGCAGCCCGTCCCCCGCAGCATCCAGCCGTACCGGTGGTCGTCAGCAGCGCAGCGCCCTCGGGCACCAGGCGAGGGGTCGGTGTCGTACCGTACCCGGCGAGCTCCAGCAGCTCGGCTGGGGTAGCGCCCGGCCAGCACCGCGGCACCGTTGACGCTGGTCAGGGGAAGCCCCTCCGATCCGGTGCTGGCCAAGAACGCCCGGGCCATCGGGTCATGGGCGAACACCAGCGGCTCGCCGGACAAGTTGTGCCGAGCTATATCGGCCCCACGCTCCCTCAGGTGCGCGAGGTCGGCGGTGAAAGTGAGCGGGGCCTCGTCGACATCGGGCCGGCAGACACCGCTGCTGCTGCACAGGGCCGGCTCGAAGGCACGCACGGCCGGCCGAGGCTCGACTCAGCCGGGCTTGAAGGCACGGATGATGGCCGAATGCATGCCGGGAGCCACCTCGTGGGTGGGGGCTATCGCCACGTCGGTGAACCCGGCGTGGGTGAGCATCTCGTCGAACTCGCCGATCGAGAGCGCTCCGGCGATGCAGCCCACCCACGAGCCACGCTCGGCCCGCTCGTGCGGTGCCAGCGAATCCTCCGCGACGATGTCTGAGATGCCCAGCCGTCCGCCAGGAGCGAGCACCCGAAAGGCCTCGGCGAGCACAGCGGACTTGTCGGGGCTGAGGTTCACCACGCAGTTGGAGATCACCACGTCGACGGCCCCGTCGGACAGAGGCACGTTCTCGATCTGGCCGTGAAGGAACTCGACATTCGTGACACCGGCCTGCGCCGCGTTGCGCCGGGCCAGGTCGAGCATCTCCTGCGTCATGTCCAGGCCGTAGACGAACCCCGCGGGCCCGACGCGGCGGGCCGACAGGAGCACGTCGATGCCGCCGCCGGAGCCGAGGTCGAGCACCCGCTCGCCGGGGCGAAGGTCGGCGACCGCCGTGGGGTTGCCGCAGCCCAGGCTGGCCGCGACGGCCTCTGGCGGGAGGTCTGATCGGTCAGCGACCGAGTACAGGAGCGCCCCGAGCCCGGGTTCGATCTCGGTGGCGCTCGGCCCACAGCATGAGGTGTCGTCCCGTGTGACACGTCGGGCCGATGCCGCGTAGCGGTCGCGGACCAGTTCATGCACGGGATGCTGCGCGCTGCCGGACGTCGAAACCATGTGCTCCTCCAGAGCGGACGGTGGTGCTCTCCAACATCCTCCATCTTTCGATGATTGTCAATATTGATGACCGACCACATCGGCATAGTCTTGCCGGGTGCCCGCCAAGCGCCCGGTCCTCGGTCCTCTCCCCAACCTGCAGGCCTGCTGCGAACCGCTGTCGGCCGAGGTTCCCGACGAGAACGAGTCGGCGGCGATGGCCGCGGCATTCCGAGCACTCGGTGATCCGGTGAGACTGCGGTTGCTGGGCCTTCTTCTCACCGCCCCGGGCGGCGAGGTCTGCGCGTGTGACGTCGTGGCGCCCCTTGGCCGCTCCCAACCGACCGTCTCGCACCATCTCAAGGTGCTGCGCGAGGCAGGTCTCGTCACCTCGACGCGCCGAGGCACCAACATCTGGTACTCCGTCTGCCACGACCAGATCGCCGCCCTGCGATGCGTGCTTGACCCCGCCCCTCAACGCATCGCAGCGACATAGGCCTGATACTTGCTGTTGCCGCCCGAGAGATTGAACACGCGCGCGAAGCCAACGTTGCGAAGAACGTTCTGACCGGCGTTGCCGGTGGTGCCCTTGTTGCAGTAGGTGACTGTAGGAAGGGTTGGGTCGAGCTCACTGACGCCCCCGGACTGCTTGAGGGGATGACCACCGCGCCTTCGACATGGCTCACGGCATGGTCGGTCGCCGAGCGGACGTCGACCACCTGCCACCGCTCACCGGCGGCGACTCGCGCGATGAGCTCGGCCGGAGTGATGAGCGGGGCGTGCCCGTTGATGGCACCGTCCAGAGCCATGCCAGCATTCTCACGGCCCTAGCCCAGGTGGGCGCTGGTGTCGGCCTGATCACCGCGTCCGTGCTGAACCGTCGGCAAGACCGCTCATGACGGCCACCGCGCGGCCTCAGACGTAGGCGCCCTTGCGCAGCCAGCTCATGGCCAGCGAGCCCCACAGCGGCGGGAGGTAGAACGTGACCAGTCGAAAGGCGATCGCGGTCGACACCGCGACGGCGCTGGGGACTCCCACCGCCTGCAAGCCGTAGGCGAAGCCGGCTTCGGCCACGCCCACACCGCCGGGCACCGGCATGATGCCAGCGAAGAGGCTGACGAAGGTGTTGACGAGGATGAGCTGAGACAGGCTCACGGACTCGTCGAAAGCGGACAAGCAGATGCCGAGCACGATGGCCTGGACGACTTGGCCAGCGAGGTTGCCGCCGAGCATCATCGACACCTTCGCCGGGTGCTTCACCACGGTTAGGGATTCCCGGGCAACGCTGGCCTGGCCCTTGAGGGCTTCGGTGAATCGCGGCACCGCTCTCTTCACGCGAGCCCGCCGCCGCGGCAAGGCCAGGGTCGTGACGCCCCACAGAAGGGCGATCAGCAGGGCAAGACCGAGGAGCGAGGGGCTGGCCGACGAGCTGTCACCGGAGCCGGAGGCCGGGGTCACGGTCGTCGTCACCCCGGGGAGCGAACTGAGCCCGATCACCAGCAGCAACGACACCTGGACGACAAAGCCGCTGATGCCGTCGATCATCCCCATCGGGATGGCCGCCCCGTACGGCACGCCCACCCGCTCGAAGAACCTGATCTGCAGTGCCGCCCGAGCGCCGGTCGAAGGCAGCACCAAGGCGAGGAACTGGATCGCGTACTGGAGCGCCAGCACCGGCACGTAGGGCAGTGCCCGTGTGGACGATCCCAGGGTGGAGAACGAGAAGCCGACCTGCGCCAGCGGGGCCACGAGCAGGGCGAGCAGCAGAAGGGCCCAGTCCGCCTGGCGAAGCTCGTCGACGATCTGCGAGACGTCCACACCGGCCAGCAGGCTGATCAGGGTCGAGACGATGACGAGCGTCACCGCGAGCCTGGCCAGCGATGCGCTGGTGACCCGCCGCAGCTGCACCGCCGGGACGTCCTGCGCGTCGGTCACGGCCACCGTCCGGGCACGCAGCTCGTCCAGCACGTGGTCGGTACCCATGGCGCGACGCAGCGCCGGGGTGAGCCCTGGCTCCTGAAGGTAGGGAAGCATCTTCTCCACCTCACCATCACCGAGCGCTGCTACTGCTGCATCGGCGGCGCGCTGGGGTCCGACGAGCAGCCATGTCGTCACGAGCAGGTGCACGCGGTCCAGCATCAGGTCCGTTGTCGAGGCGGCGAGGCGAGCGCGGCCCATCTCCGCCCACGCCCAGCGACCGTCCTCGGTGGCGACGACGTGCTCGGCGGTGATCGTCCGATGCGCGATGCCCTGCGCGTGCAGCGCCACCAAGGCTGCCCAGACCTCCGCAAGCGTGCGCTCGGTCAGTTCCTGCGTCGGCACGTCAGCCAGGGTCCGCTGCACCGCAGCAGTGACGACCATCGCTTCGCCCAGCACCCCCTGCCCTGCCATGACCACCGGCAGCACGGGCACCCCGGCTCGCTGCGCCAGCAGGCTCACCAGCGCCTCGCGCTCCACCCGTTCGCGGCGTGTCATCGACAGCCGAGGGGACTCGCCGCGTTTGGTCAAGGCGTCCCACAGTGACCCGATGAACTGGGCGTCCCAGGCGTCTCGGCCCATCACCGTGACCAGAAGGTCGGTCCCATCAGCCGTCTCGATGGCGAAGTGCTGCTCGACCGGCGCTGAGGTCGGCAACGGGCGAGCGGTCGAGGCCACGATGCCCAGGTCGAGAAGTGCATCGATCACCTGAGGCGGCGTGAGGAGCCCCCCAGGGGAGCCGCGAAGCAGGTGCACGGTAGCCGCGGCGGCCAAGCCGACCGCGGCTCCGGCCAACGCACCAGACGCATAGGCGAGCCCGAGCGCTGTCGTGGCCACTGCGCCCAGAACGAGCACGAGCCGTCCGACGATGCGGAACGGACGCGTGACGTGGGGCGAGGCGGTGACGATGACGGCCGTCGCAACAGAGATTCGCAGGGGTACGTAGACGGCACCGGTGTCGGCGCTGAACAGCGTGGCGATGCCCTGCTCGGGGGGCGTGCCGCCGAGAACGCTGACCAGAAGCGCGAGAGCGACAGCCAAGGCAAGGGCGATCACGTAGTCCCAGAGCAGCGGCAGACGTCCCCGCCGGAGCCCCACAACCGGTGCCAGCGCGACGACGAGCACCCAGACCAGCAGCAGGGCGTAGACCAGTGGCCAGAACCACCCCAGTACCGGGTCGACGTCCTTGAGCAATGCGTCGAGCGAGGTGTCGAAGGAGGTGGGTCCTGGGGCGTCACCCGACAGCGCGGCGATGATCGCTACGGCGACGATCAGGAGCAACACGTCGGTGGGCCGTCGTCGCCGACCAGCACCGACCGCTGACGAGAAGAGGCGCACGCCACGAATCGACGCGAACTCAGACGATGTCAGCTCCATATCGGCCACTCGATGCCACGCGGCTGGCGCTAGGCGCTGAGGACCGCAAGGGCCTTGCCCATGTGCTCGACGAAGGCTGCCAAGTTGAGATCCGGGTCTTCACTGCCCCCACCCAGAACCCCGACGGGGTCGTCACGTCCGGCCTTGGCCATGCTGCCCACCAGACCGGGGATGTCGCCGATGTGGTCGACATGCAGGTGCGACAAG
>Ga0114939_10002845_pt1 | contig 12467 bp, 8 predicted proteins | sample AshMeaCrysSpring_FD_87196 | JGI IMG/M metagenome (GOLD analysis project Ga0114939, IMG submission 87196) | Groundwater microbial communities from Big Spring, Nevada to study Microbial Dark Matter (Phase II) - Ash Meadows Crystal Spring | ecosystem: Environmental > Aquatic > Deep subsurface >... | reverse complement strand
GTGGCTTTTCATGTCCTTCTACTCCTATTCCATGCCCTAAACCGTGAACAAAATATTCTCCGAATCCTGCACTTTTTATATACTCTCTCACTAATCTATCAATCTCTTTTGTATTAATCCCAGGCTTTACCATTGAAACTCCTAGTTGTTGAGCCCCTTTTACAGCATCGTAAATTTCTTTTAACTTAAAATTTACTTCTCCAATACTATATGTCCTTGTTATATCTGAATGATATCCTTTGTATATACAGCCAAAATCTATTGTTAATAATTCTCCTAATTCTATTTTTTTATCTGTTGCCCTTCCATGTGGTAACGCTCCCCTTTTTCCAGAAACTACAATAATAAAATCAACTTTTTCAGCTCCTAATTTTTTTGCATTTCTCTCTATTTTATCAGCTAAATCTTTTTCACTCATGTTAATTTCAAATTCATCTAATCCTCTTTCAATTGATTTTTGTGCAATATCACAAGATTTTTTTATAGTTTCTATTTCAGTACCTCTTTTTATAGCTCTTTGATTTTCAACTAAATTTTTGCTCTCTACTAATTTAAAAGGTAATTTTTGAAGTTCTTTATAAAGTGAGTACACTACTGTATTTTCTTCAAAAATTAACTCTTCTATACCATTATTCTCAGATATTTCTCTTAAACATTGTACAAAATTTTTATCTTTCAAAACTATAATTGAAAACTCTTTACACTGCTCTTGAGCTTGTTTTTCATATTTACCTTCTATTAAAATATATTTTTTTTTAGAAGTTATCAATAGGTATCCACCACTTCCTGTAAAATTTGATAAATAAAATTTATTTTCTTTTTTTACAACTAATAATCCTTGATTTTCTCTTAACATTTTCTCCTCCAAATATAGTTAAAGAAGCTGAATAAAATCAGCTTCTTTAACTTAGAAATCTAGCTCTAATTCTTCTAAAATATCGTTATCCTCTTGTGTAAATATTTCATGAATTTTTTTGCTTTCTGCTTCAGATTTTAATTCCTCTTTTTCTAAAACTTTAAAGAATGGATAATAAACTAAAAATGACAATATTAATTGAACTATCTGAATAAATGGTGCTTTCCAATCAAATCCAGTTAAAAATCCTTCAAAGAATAATGGTAAATATGGTGGATCAAAAAATGGTTTAGCTAAAAATCCGTATTTCATAAGAGCTAATGGCATTAAACTTATTAAAGAACTTCCTAATACAAATGGTATAAATAGTATTGGATTTAATATTACTGGTCCTCCAAATAAAATTGGTTCGTTTATTCCAAATAAACCTGGTATTAATGAAACTTGTGCCACTTTTTTATATCTTTTTGTTTTTCCAAATAACATAGCTAAAACAAGTCCCATTGTAACACCAGAACCTGTAAAGTTTACAAATGCTGAAAATACTCCCCCTGTTGCAAAATGTGGTAGCGGTAATCCTGCTTCCTTTGCAGCTATGTTTTCTGCTAAATATTGAACAAAAATTGGTGATAAAACTGGCGACAATACTGCTGAGTGAATTCCAAAAAACCAAAACATTAAACGAAGCATTATTACAAACCATACTACAAATAAGTTATCCATGCTTCCTATTGCTGGAGCTAAAACTTTCATTATAACTTCTGGTAAAAGCATTCCTCCTGAAAGAGATGATACTAAATATCTTAAGCTTATGAAAAATATCGCTATAAAAGCTGTGGGTGTTATTAATTCAAATGATCTAGATACAAAATCAGGCACACCTTCTGGCATTTTAATAACTAATTTATGATCAGTAAAATATTTATAAATCTCAACAGTTATCAATGCAATAAATATGGCTGTAAATAGACCTTTTGAATCAAAATATTTTATATCTAAACTACCATCTTTATTTAAATTAGTTACAGTTACCAAGAAAGAAAATAGCGACAGTGTAACTGCTCCAACAGTGTATATTTTATATCTTTCACTTAAAAAATAAGATATAGCTATAACTGCATAAACACCAACAAAACCTAACGAAAACTTTATTAACAAATCAATTAAATAAACATTATTTGCAAACCAATCTTGAACCATTTGAGAGTTAGCAAATATATTTTTTAAAGTTTTCAATGGATATGCCATCGATCCTAATAATAAAATCGGCGTTAAAACAACCATTCCTTTTTTTACTGCTGTTAAATGTGGTTGCTTATCAATTTTTTCTGCTATTGGAACTAATATTTTTTTTATAATACTTTCAAATTTTTCAAATAATCCCATCATTCTCCCCCCTTTTATCCGTGATATCTTTTATGAGCTACTAAAGCTTGTTTTAAAACTGTTGCTCCATCCATTGCACCATAAATTTCTGCACTTAATAAAACTGACGGTTTATTATTCTCTTTTGCAACCTCTTGAACATAATCAAATTTATGACCTAACTGAGGTCCTACAAGAACAATATCAAAGTTTCCTATTTTTTCTGGAAGTCTATCTACTGGAATCGCTTCCATTGGTTCAAAGTCTTCATTCTTTAATTTCTCACTTTTAGCTATAACTTTTTTTATAGCCCCCATCATCATCGTAGTTGAAAACCCTCCTGCACAAACTAATAAAATCTTCATATACCCTCCATTTTGTTGTTTTTTTGTTTTATATATACGTTATTGTATCAATTAAATTATTTTTTTCAACAAAAGTTTATTTCAATTTTTTTGGAAATAAACTTTTATATACGAAATAAAATTAATATGTTAAGATTTTAAAAAAATTTGGGAGGTTATTTAGATGTCAAATGAAGAAATGTTAGAAGAGTTGGAAATGGTAGTTTTTGGAATAGTTGGACACGCTGGGGAAGCTAAAGGATACGCTTATAAAGCTCTATCTTTCTCTGAAGACGGAAATTTCCAAGAAGCCGAAGAGATGCTTAAAAAATGTGATGAAGCTGTTTTAAAAGCACATCATATCCAAACTGATCTTATTCAAAAAGAAGCTGGTGGAAATAGGATGACTATAACAATGCTTTTTGTTCATGCTCAAGATCACCTTATGACTGCTCTTTCAGAAAGAGAATTAATAAAAAAAATGATTAAACAAAATAAAAGAATTCTTGAATTAGAAAATAAAGTAAAAAATATATAAAAAGAAAAAGGAGAAAATTTTCATTAAAATGAATTTTTTCTCCTTTTATTATATAATTAGTTTTTATAAATTAGTTCCAGTTTTTTTAGCTGAGAATAAAGCTAGAGTTAAAATCAAGTCCATTATGTTGTTAACTTTGTATATTTGTTCCTTCTGTAACTAGACTCCCCTCAAGATTCATTTCTAATATAAACTTTAAATAATCTTCTACTAAGCTCTCTTGATATCCAGCCATTCTTTCTTTTTTCATAGCTTCAATTACCTGTTGAAACTCCGAGCTTTCTATAGAATCTAATTTTTTCAAACGAGACTCTATACTTTTTTTACTAATTGAACGATAATACTCATCTATATTCATATTAAAAAATTCTATATTTTCAGAATATCTTTTTTTTAACTTCTCAGCTATTCCCAATCCTTCTGGATCAAAATCTCCTGAATAATATAGTTTTACATCTCTTTTTACTAAATTATCCAATATAATTAAAGATGAAAGATTCAATTGTCCCGCTGTACATACAATGGTTTTTTTTACATCTAATTTTTTTAATCTTTCAATTACTTCTCTAAAAACTGCTGGATTTTCAAAAATAAAAACCTTTTTATCTATTGCATCTAACGTCTCTATGTTTCTTAAGTTGTAAAGAGATATATTCAGAGGTTGGTTCTCGTCCCAAAATTGACTCCAACTTTCCTGCCCTAAAATATTAAATCCCATAGTAAAATTAAAAAATTCATCTTTTACTATTCTATTATTCCAGAGAAGTTCAGCTTCGTCTTCTAGATGATTGGTTTTTTTACTTTCTGAAGAATACCACAAATAATCTAAGAATAATCTTCCTTCTGTTCTATTTTTATCAAAATAATGCGAATCTCTAGTTATTTCTGCTGAAAGAATAGGTAGTGATATATATCTTTTTTCTTTTAAAACTATATTTTTTATGTATAGCATAGCTTTTTCTATATTTAAAACAATCTCTAATAGTTTTTCAGGAGATTCTTTATACGTCTCATTTAGAATTGAACTCTTACTTTTTTCTACCCAATCTTTTAAAGGAAGATTTTGAAAAAAATTCTCTCTCTCCAAAATCTTTTCCTCTACTATATCTTTATAATATTTAAAACTATTTTCATATAACTCTTTCATCAAAAGTTCCGAATCAAGTTCTTTATATTTTTCTCCTTTAAAATACTCAAAAAATTTCTCAACTTTAAAAGATACTATATTTTTCTTTTTTATACTTGAAGATATAAAACTTAAAAAAATTTCGCTCTCTTTGGATAAATTTTCTAAATGTATCACTCCTTTTAATTTTCCAGTTTTTTTATAACGCTTTAATATCCCGTCAAAAATCTCTTTGTAACTTTTATTCTTTAATATTAAAAGTTTAAGCTCTTTATACATGAGTTTTCAACTCCATATTTTTTCCTGTCCATTTATAATTTATAAGAGCTACATTTTCATCATTTTCTCCTCTTAAAATCTCAGCAATAGAAAGTCCACTTACACTCGAGTAATCTCCCCATAGTATTTGAGAGTTTAATATATAATCTAAATTTAAACTTTCTAAATGATTAAATAGCATCTCTATATTTTTTTCATCAACTCCTGCAAAAGCTTCGTCCATTGCTACAATTCTTGGAGCACTTAAAGCCGCATATTCATACCTTACATATAGTGCTGCAAGAAGAGGAAGATACATTGATATTGCTTTTTCTCCACCTGAAAGTTGATAAAAATTATTATTTGTCATCTCTTTTCTTTTTTCATTTTTTTTCCAATAAAATAATCTAAACTCATACCATTTTCTAAAATCTAAAACCTCTTTAATTATATTGTAATAACTTATACTTTCCTCATTTTTTTGAGAACGATTTATAACTTTTCTAATTTTAGTTAAAAAGTGATTACTAAACTTTTTCTTTTCATCCTCTGTTAAACGATCTTTTCCATTTAATATTTTAAGAAGCTCATTTGTACCTAGTTCATCTTCAGATTCAGCTTTTTTAGGTTCCCATTTCAACTCTAGCTTTAAAGAACTTGTGGTCTCTAGATTATTCATAAGAGTATTTATTTGTTTTATCCATCCTTGAGAGTTATATATAATTGCAAGTACTTTCTGACTTAAGTTTTCTAAAAGTATTTCCTCAAATATTTTCCTATCCCCTTCTGTTATTAGCAATTCTAACTCTTCAATTTGACTCTCTAAATAACCTTTCAAATTAAATATTGGTTCTTGAACTCTATTTGCTGTAAATGTATAATCCACTCTTTCACTATTTTTACTTTCAGAAAATAAAACTTTCGATTTTATTTTATAGTCACTAAGAATATTCCCATGTTTGCTTATTGTTTCACTTAAAATAATTTGAATCCTATTCACACTAATCTCTGTGAAATCAACTTCATTAATTTTTTCATCTACATATCCTAAATTTAACTCATCATTATAATTTTTTTCAGCCACTCTTAAAATATCTCTTTTAGTTATTATATCTTTTTCAATTATATCTAGCTTTTCATCTAAACTTTTTTTATCACTATATCTTTTTCCTAACTGTATGTAACAAAGTTCTATCTTTTTAGGTAATTCTTTTTCTGTATTTTTTAAGCTTTCCATTTTTTCTTGCATACTTTTTATATCTATATTTTCACAAATATTTTTTAAAATTTCAAAATTTTCTTTTTTTATAAACAGCTCTTTATTTTCTACTTTTCTTTCTTCATGAATATCATCTATCTCTACCTCTAAAAATTCTATCTCCTCTTCTAAACTAAAAATGTTGGATTTTATAAGCTCTCTTTGAATTTCAAAACCCTTTAATTCTAATATTAAATCCATTACATTTTCTCTAACTTCACTTAACCTATTCAAAGAATCTATATTTTTATCTATAGTTGTATCTCTTATTTTATCGTAGATTTTAGCATCTATTTCTTTTATTTTTAAAGTTATATTTTCTATTTGAACTCTTATTGATTCTTTATTTTTTTCCAAAATAAAGAATTGCTTTTCCAACTCTTTTGAATTTTCTCTTCCTGATTTTAAATCTTTAAAGCTTGGACAATTTTCATATTCATTTTTCAACTTTATCTCAAACTTTTGTAACTCTTCTAAAGTATATATCTTTTCATTTTTATCTATTTTTCCTGCTAAATTTCCAATTTCAAAATATCCATCTTTATTTTCTTCAATGTCAATTAATTTTTCTTCAACAGTGTTTTTTGAAAAAATAAAAGTTCCATACTCTTTATTTTTAAATTTTAAAGCTATATCTTTATTTTTTTCCTGTACTAAAATAATATCTAAACTAAGTACAGAATTTAAATTATAAAAAGGTATCCCTTCTTTTTCTAATCTTTCCATATTTTTAATATTAGAATTGGCAATATTTAATCGTTCTAACTTTAATTTTAACTCTCTTTGGAATTTATAAAATATTTCCTCTATATAAAATTTTAATTCTTCTAATTTTCCATCTAATAAATAATCCCTTAAAATCTCATTTATCACAAACATCTCTTTTTCTGAAATTTTAAAAATTTCACAATTGTCTTGCCATAATATCAATTTTTCTTTAAACTCATCCTCTATTTCAGCTAAAAGATTTTCCAGTCTCAACTGCTCTTTTTTTGTAGTATCTATATTCAAATCATTTTCTTCTAAATCTATCTCTAAACTTTCTATAGCTTTTTTATAACTTTCATAATCTTCAATATCTTTTTTTACATTAGCACATAGTTTTTTATAATCATTTAACTTATTTTTCAATTGATCAAATGAATATAAATTTGAAATTCCCATTTCTTCAAGAGAACTCTCTAATTCAAGGTTTAAATCTTTAGAATCTTTTTCTAAATCCCCTATTTTTTCTAAATATCCATTTAATTTTTTAATTTTTTGATTTAAACTATTTTGTTTATCTGACAATCGTTCACTTTTTTTCAAAACTCTATATTCTAAAACCTCTAACTCCTCTGCACACTTTATTTTTTCATCATACTTTGAAAAATTATTATCTTTTTGCAATAACTCTCTTTCTTTTCCTATATTTATCCTTTCTATTTCTAAACTCTCTTTTTCTTTTTCAAGATTTTCTATGCAATTAGTTATTTGAACAACTTCATTTTTAAAAGTTTTCAATCTATCTTCAGATATTTTCATTTCATTTTTTGCTAAAACCATCTGTTTATTTTTATTAAAAAGTAAAGCTTTATTATATTTTGAAAATACATTATCTATTTCTATTACAGATTTTAAAGCTTTTTTACTATCCTCTATTTTATTTTTTATAATATCCATCTCTTCCATGGCTTCACTTATACCTTTTAAATCCTCTTTACTAAGAGTTTTTAAAGAGTCATTTAAAATTTCATACATTTTTGTGGGCTTAAACTCTTTAGAAAGTTTTGGAGATCTTATATTTATAATTAGATTTAACAAATCTTCATAATATTCTACGCTATCAAAACCAAAAAATATCTCGTTCATAGATTCCATATAAGCTCTTTGAGAGTCAAAAAAGTATCCACTTTCTTCCATTATATTTTTAAGTTGCTTTTTTTGTAAAATAACATCTAACCCTTGCTCTTTTCTTTTGAGCTTTATATCTTTTCCAATTCTTTTTCCATCTTTTACAATAAAATACCAAACATCAGTGGGTTTATCTTTTTGAGCTTTAATTCCCATTCCAACAGTTATATAATTTTCTATACCATTTTTTTTAAACTCCATAAAAAGATAAGCTGTACGTTCAATATCTCCATCTTTTTGTAACATATAGTTATCTAATTTTCTTGAAACTGTTCCAAAAGGATCAAGTCTTGCAGGAGCTCTATTTCCATCTAGTAACAATGGTATAAAGCTTTGTAGTGTCACTGATTTTCCAGACCCATTTCCTCCTCTTAGAAGAAGTTTCCCATTATGAACAGGTATCTCTTCATAGTCATAATACCAAAAATTTACCAATCCTAATTTATTTATCTGCCATCTATTTTCTCTACTCATTGTACTCTCCCACTATCTTCCCACACAAAGGATAAATTTTTACTGTACTTTCATCCACTCTACTTATAAAATTAAAAAACTCTAAAATTTGAAGAATATCTTTTTTTATATGTTCATTCTTTTTCTCCCTTGAAAGCTTTGTCCACTTAGTTTCATTTTTTTCTCTTAACTCATCAATAAGAGTGTCTATCTCAATCTCCTTTAAAAATAGGATTTCCTGTGCATCCACTTCAAACAATCCCAAAGCTATTTTTTCTCTTATTAGCGCATTAAACTGTAAACATATTTTATCATCATCACTTCTACCTGGGAATCCATTGAAAATATTTAAATTATCATTTACCGCTGTAACTACCATATTTTTATGAATTTGAATATTCCAATTTAAATATTTTTCTAATACTGTATCTATTTCATCTTTATGCTCTTTGCAATATTCATACTCCTCTTGTTGCTCACTATAGATAGTGTTGTTCATAACTAAATCTCTATAAACTTTTGTTTTTAAATCTGTAACATCTTTTTCATCCTCTTTATAAATTGATGTTATTAAATATCTAGAAGTACCACAACTTTCTAGAAGCATCTCTTTCTCTTCTAAATCGCTTTCAGTTTTATCAATTACCTTGATTATAGGTATTTCTATTGCGTACTTTAAAACTCTTGTAAGAGAAATTCTATTTTTTCCTTCTAACCAATTTAAATTTATTGAGTCCTTTAAATCAGAAAATAAAAACTGTTTTCCTTTTTCAGCATTATCTAAAAAATAAAGTAGTTTTAAAAACACTACATAATCAAGAGTTGAAATAAAGCTTTTTATTCCCATGGAAAAATGTTCCCTTCCTGGGATTTTTTCTAATTTTAAAAAATCAGAACGAACTATTAATTTATATTTTAAATATTCATCAATAAATTTTTTGTAAATACTACTATTTTCTTTTATGGAATAAAACATATCTTCATCTGTACTTTTATAAACTATATAGTTATTTAGTAGATGTTTTAATTTCTCCATTACTTCACCTCTACTTTTAAGTCTGGTAACTCTAAATCCCCATCAACACACTTTAAACTAACTTTATCTTTTGATAAATATTCTTCACGAGATATATTTTTCAGTATTAATCTTCTCTCTTCTTTTGTTAAAAGTGGCATTTTTTTTAGTTCTAAATTACAATTTTCTTTAAATTTTAAAAGTATGTTCTTTTCTTGATTAACCATTTCTAAACGTTCTTTAATTTTTTGTAATTTTTCATCAGTATTCATTTTAAAAGGACTTTTTACTACAACATTAGCCGCTCCTCTTCTTCCCTCTGTCAATAAAACTCTAGTTGGTTTTTCAAGATAGACAGAAGAATTGGTATTTTCAGTTTCTCTTACTTCTATTCCTTTAATGTGTTTTGTTCCCTGTATTCCAAAAACTTTTGATGAAAGTTCTTGGGCTTCTTTTAAGTTTTTACAGTTTTCAAATTTTTCAATTAAATATAAATATTCATCTCTTCTATAACTAATGCTTCTATCTTCATATATTTTCATAGCATATTTTATAATTTTATTTATTATTAAATTTGTATTGTCAAAAAGAGCTTTTATCAAAGGTTCTTTTCCATCATAACTTATAAACCAGTTTGACATAGCTTTTAATCTTTCACTATTTATATTCATATACTCTTGTTTATCGGCTTTTTTAGCTGATGGTATATTCATTTCATACTCATATATAATATCTAAAAACTTCTCCTGCTCTTTTAGAATTTCACTTTTTAATAAATACTCTATACCGCCATAATTTAACTGAATCTCTTTTATAAAATCATTTAAATACTTTAAAAACTTTTCCTTAAATATTAAAAAATCTTCAACTTTTAATATGTTATCTATTTTTTCAGAAGAAAACTGACTTATAAAATTTGTGTAGTTACTACTTAATGTTTTAAAACTTAGCTTTACTTCACCCCACCATTCATATATATCTTTAGGGCTTTTATTTTTAACTTTTTTATAATCTATAAGTAAATTAATAAATTTAATCATAAAGTTTGAATTTAAATGAGATTCTGACTCAACTGAAAGATTTTCTAAAATTATTAACATCTTTTCAATTTCCAAAGAATTTTTAGAAATTTGATATTTAAATTTACGATTTTTAAAATCTTTTATACTATTTACATTTTTAGTATCTGCATCTCCTATTAAATTTTTCCACTCTAACAGAGAACTTAAATCTGATTCTAATTGTTCTAAACTGTAGTTTTCAAATCCATAGTAGTTTTTTATAGCTTCTAAAATCTCATCTTTATATAGCCAATATTTCATTTCATTAAAAAAATTAAACATACACTTCATTATTACTCGATAACGTTCACTATTTTCAACTGTTAAATATTTAACTTCATCTATTTTACCTTTAAAATTCACATCTTCTCCTTTCAAGTCTATTTTTTATTATTATATCATATTCTTTTTTAATCAAACTAAATTAGTATTTCAATAAATAAAGTTTATTGTTAACAAAGTATAATATTTTGATGTAATTTATTCGGTCAGATAAAATATAAATTAGGAGATTTCCAGACCTAACGGTATAGAACTCTCCTAAATATTTGCAGACCTCAATTGTTAATATCTTGTTTTATTAGCAGTGCAGGGGTTTTTACTAAACTTCCTACACTGCTATCTATTAGTTGTAGTTGTATATTTTCTTGTGCTAATTTTATTTTATTAGAGTTCGATATACTACCTCTATTCTCCTGCACCAGTTTTTTTATATAGTCACTTTTAAGATATGTTTCCTCTAAAAAAATTTCAACAGAGCGTAATCCACTATTTAATCTTCTTTCAACATTTTCAAAACCAATTCCACGACCACGTGTTTCTATTAAATAACTTAAACTTCCAAGTAATCCATAAGCATTTCTTGCTAACCCACTATCTGATGTTGCACGATAAATTGTAAATGGGGTACCATTTTTAGGTTTTTTAAATGGATTGTAATATAAATCAGTAGTATAACCCTCTTTTGGTAATTCTCTTTTAAATTTTTCCACAGTTGCCATGGCCTCACGTCTAAGAGCTATTGGATAATTAGGATTTGTTGGATAAAGAGTAAGAATATCAAAATATGGTACTGCTCCTCCTGGTAAAACCCCTTCGTAAGATTCTGCATCAGCTATATACTCATGAAAATCTATAAAAACTTCTGGTAGAAAAAGATCATATATATTTCTTACAGCACTAGCTTCTATTGTATAGTTTTTTTGGTGATCATCATTTATATCAATCTTACTTGCATTCACTCTAGTAAATTTTGCCGCTCCATCGGGATTAATTCTTGGCATAATAACTATATTTATTCTATCTAAAAGATAGTTCATATCACTTTTTGCAATTCTCTTTAGAGTACCCATTAAAATATCACAACTCATAGGTTCGTCTCCATGTTGCTGAGCTATTAGCATAACAGTGGGTTTGTTGTTTCTTGTATTTTTAAAGGTTAGTTCTTTTCCCCTTGAAAGTACAAAAGCTGGCAAGTAGTTCTTGTCTTTTGTAGGTCCTAAAAGATTTACTACAGTACAATTATTAGAGGTATGAATTGCGCCTAAATAATCTAACATCTCTCTTTGAGTTGTAAAAGTACTTCGATCAGCATTTAAGGCTGGAGTAGTTAAAATAACTGGAGTTACTGGGAAAAATTTTTTCACTGAAGCTGGTTCTTTATAGTCACTTCCTGGAAAAGTAAAAATACATTTTACTACTAATAAAAAATAGATCAATATTTTCATGGTACCCCCATTAAAAGTCTTTTTTTATAATATTACCGTAAAATTCTAACAGTTCCTTTATTAATTTTTCACTATTTACTACGTAAAATTCCTATGTTCTTATTCTATTTTTAGTAGTCATTTGACTCACTCCACTTAAAACTTTTTTATATCACAATTTGTATATATATAAAAACTTTTGTTCAATTAATAATCTTTTTCATATTTTTTTGAAACAAATTAATATTTTTTATTTTTGAAAATTACTTTTCATTAAACAATATTAGAAAAAAATATTTGATTTATTGTATATTTTAATGTACAATTGTACATATTTAAAGTGAAATATTTAACAAAAAGGAGTACTAGATTTATGGAATCAAAAAAATTAAACTGGCGTATGCTGGCTATGATGGGATTTACAATTGTTTGGGGATTTGGTAACGTTGTTAATAACTACGCAAACCAAGGTTTAACAGTTGTTGTTTCTTGGATATTAATTCTTTCCCTTTACTTTTTACCATATGCACTTATGGTTGGAGAGATGGGATCTGTCTTTGATCACAAAGCTGGAGGAGTTTCAAGTTGGGTTGG
>Ga0114939_10002844_pt1 | contig 12468 bp, 10 predicted proteins | sample AshMeaCrysSpring_FD_87196 | JGI IMG/M metagenome (GOLD analysis project Ga0114939, IMG submission 87196) | Groundwater microbial communities from Big Spring, Nevada to study Microbial Dark Matter (Phase II) - Ash Meadows Crystal Spring | ecosystem: Environmental > Aquatic > Deep subsurface >... | reverse complement strand
GGGCGGGGGCGGGGGAGGCGACGGCGGCTCAGGTGCCGGCGGTTCCGGGGCTGGCGGCTCGGGGGCTGGGGGTACCGGTGCCGGCGGTTCGGCCGGCGGTTCCGGGCTCGGCGCGGGCGCGGCATCGCCACCTCCACCGCAGGCCGCCAGCGTGGAGATCATGGTCGTTGCCCAAAGCGACTGGAGAATTCGCCGACGCCGGGCGTCGAGCTCCCTGTTCGATTTCATGTCGTGCGACCTCACGCTGCCGCATCCGCCGGTGACCGGCGCAGCGTGGGGCGCGCGGTCGATCGATATCCGGTTTCGGACGAGAGCGGTTTCGCTGGCGATTATCCGGACGCGGCGGGAGCCAAGACCCCCTGATTCGCTGGTCTGGCCGCGTCGATTCGTGGCGTGCGCCACGCTTGCCGTCGGCGTTTCCCCGGACCCGGGGTGCCGCGGGCGGGAAGGCGCCGGTTCAATCGATCCGGTCGAGCTTCAACCCCGCCGCGCGCCATTCCGGAAAGCCGCCGCGAAACCAATGCACCTGCTTGTAGCCGGCCTTGAGCGCCGCGTGGCTGGCCTTGAAGCTCTTCCAGCACTCGGCGCCGTTGCAGGCGAAGACCAGGGCCGCGTTGCGGTCCTGCGGCAGCTTGGCCAAGTCGAACGTGTCCTGAGAGGCGTCGAAGTCGGCTTCCTTGGCACTCTTCTCGACGTAGGGCACCAGCCTGGCGCCGGGCACATGGCCCGCCTTGAACTCGGCTTCGGTGCGCGTGTCGATGTAGGTGGCACCCGCGCCCATCAACTGGCCGACGGCAGTGGCGTCCACCACCTTGGCGCCCGGCAGTGCGCGCGGGGTGAAATAGCCCAGCGTCGAGACGTACTCAAAGGCAGGCGTGTCCACTGGTACCAGGCGGCCCAGCGTCTGCGCGGACTCGCTGGCATTGAAGGCGCCTGCCAGCGCGTTCTGCAGCGCCGGCAGCGCGGCGGCGGCGGGGCTGCCCTGCCTGACGGCCACGGACAGGCCGGGCACGGGCTTGCTCTGCATCACGGCCTTCACCGGCTCGCCGGCAGCGCTCCAGCGGTCGAACACGGCCTTCTCGACCACCACCACGTCGCAGCGGCGCAGCTGCAGGCACACCAGCAGCGCCTCCTGGTAGCGGGTCTGGTACACGCTGCCGAAGTGCTTCTTGATGGTCGTGTTGGCGGCATTGACCTCGCCGCGCAACAGGTAGGTCACCACGCTGTCCTGCGCCGGCAAACCCAGCGCCTTGCCCCGAGCGGCGTCCAGGCTGTCGATCGCGCTGGACTTGGGCGCCACCAGCACGGCCTGCACCGGCCGGTCCACGCCCATCACGGGCGTATAGCCGTAGCGCAGCGCACTGCCCACCACGTGCGCCGGCGCGAAGAACACGTCGCGCGTGCGCGAGCGGGTGCTGGCGAGGTCTTGCGCCGCGTCGGTGGACAGGTCGATCGACAGCTCGCCCAGCTTCTCGCGCTTCAGCGCGGCCTCGACCACGCCGCGCAACGCGTCGTAGGTGGCGAAGCGTGATCGCTCGCCCTGGTCGCCCGGATTGATGAGCACGCCGCCGGTGCCGGCGCCGGCCGCATGCGAGGTCGCGGTCAGTGCCAGCGTGGCCAACCCAAGCGCCAGGCGACGAGCAGGACGCGAGGCCCTCAGCAGGAGATCAGGTATCGGCATGGATCGCACCTACGCAAGGTTGAACGAGGAGTTCTGCTGGCTCGCCCGCAGCCGTCGGCAGCGGTGCAAACTGGCTGTCCTGTCAGTTTAGGGCGACACCTGTGCATTCGGAAGGCTGATCGACCGAGTTGACGTGACCGCGTTCACACCCGCGCCGGCCGCAAGGGCCGTGGTTGCAGATGGTTTCACGGCCCCGGCGCACGCTGCTGGACGGGGCTCGCGACGGTCCGCCGATCCGGGAGCTCATGACCTGCATCAAGTGCTCAGGCCCCAATGTCCGATAGCGTGGCCGGTTTCAACGCTGTCGCCGCGTCATGGACCTCTCCAGCATCGCCCCCGACATGGGCCGGCTGCTCGAACGCAGCGGCCTGGCCCCGCTGCGCCTGCGCGGACGCACACTGCTGCCCATCGTGCAGGGCGGCATGGGCGTGGGCATTTCGGCGCACCGCCTGGCCGGCAGTGTGGCCGCGCTGGGCGGCGTGGGCACGCTCAGCTCGGTCGACCTGCGCCGCCACCACCCGGACCTGATGGAGCGCACCCAGGGCCTGGCCGCCAGGGCCGGCGGCGAAGCGCAGGCTAAGGCCGAGATCGACGCCGCCAACCTCGTCGCGCTCGAACGCGAGGTCACGGCCGCTCGCCAGGGGGCCGGCGGCCTGGGTCTGATCGCGATGAACGTGATGCGCGCCGTCAGCGAATACGCCGCGCACGTGAAGCGCTCGCTCGAAGCCGGCGTCGACGCGGTCGTGGTCGGTGCCGGCCTGCCGCTGGACCTGCCCGACCTGGCTGCCGAACACCCGAACGCGCTGCTGGTGCCCATCCTGTCCGACTCGCGCGGCGTCGCCCTGATCGTCAAGAAATGGGAACGCAAGAAGCGGCTGCCCGACGCCATCGTCATCGAGCATCCTCGGCTGGCCGGCGGCCACCTGGGTGCGGCCAAGATCGACGACCTCAACGATCCGCGCTTCGACTTCGAGCGGGTCATCCCCGAGTCGATCGACTTCTTCCGCAAGGCCGGCATCGAAGGCCAGATCCCGCTCATCGCCGCCGGCGGCATCCGCTGTTTCGAGGACATCGCGCGCGTGCAGTCCCTCGGCGCGGCCGCGGTGCAGATCGGCACCCCGTTCGCCGTGACCGAGGAGGGCGACGCGCACCCCGAATTCAAGCGCGTGCTGGCCGAAGCGAAGGACGAGGACGTGGTCGAGTTCACCAGCGTGGCCGGCCTGCCTGCGCGCGCGGTGGCCACGCCGTGGCTGAAGGCCTACCTCAAGATCGAACAGAAGCTGCAGGCCGTGGTGCACACCAAGACGCGATGCACCAAGGCCTTCGACTGCCTGGCCCAGTGTGGCCTGCGCGACGGCCTCTCCGGCTGGGGCCAGTTCTGCATCGACCACCAGCTGGCCGCAGCGCTGCGCGGCGAGGTCAAGAAGGGCCTGTTCTTTCGCGGCGCCGGCGCGCTGCCCTTCGGCAGCCAGATCCGCAGCGTGCGCGAGCTGATGGAGCGATTGCTCACGCGCGCAGGTGATGCACCGGCTTGTGAGCGTTCGCCCATGCCGGCCGCTGCCTACGGCTGAGGCCGAGGAGGCTGCGCCTGGTCAGCGGCAGCTGCGACAGCCGCCGCGTGAGTCAGGCACGCCAGGCAGAGGCAGCCGACGTAGCGCCGGCCCAGGCCATCCAGCGTCGCCGCGTCGAGCGCGACGGTCGAACAGGCGCAGGGTGTCGCGTCGTGCGCACCACATCGAAAGGCCGCGCCGCAGCGCGGGCAACGGGCATTGTTCTCGGTGCCGGTCATGGCGGGCCTGCATCTTCGCTCATCGCCGCGCTCGGACCGCAGGCGCGCGTCCGATACGGCCGCGCGGCCCCGGGGACGATCACGCCGCGCCGGCGGCGCGGCGAACGGCTGCGGTCGGCTCGCAGGCGGAGCGCTGCGTACTCGCCGCCACGGGTCTGGTCGTGACCCCGCCAGGTGTCAACTCGCGCGCGGATCGGCCGGCAGGGCGATGCCGTGGTGGTCGAGCGCGCCGGCCAGCTTGCCGCGCGTTGCCGGCTTGAGGACGATCTCGTCGCAACCCGCCATCTCGGCGTGCACGCGTTCGATCGGCAGCAGCCGGGCGCTGGTCAACACGAGCAGCGTGTGCACGCCATGCGCTTGATCGAACTCGCGGCACCGCCGGCACAGCTCGATGCCCGCACCGCCATCGCGCGCGTCGTCCGTGACATCGACGAACGCAGCAACGAAGCGGCGCGACGCGAGCAGCACCACGGCATCCGGCGCCCGGTCGACGACGTGGACCGCAAAGCCGAAGCCGCGCAGCAGGGCGCACAACGCCTCGCGCGCAGCGGGATCGGTGTCGCAGACCAGGACATCCGCCGCGCCGGGCGCGCCCGACGCGCGGGTGCGGCTGCGCTGCCTGGCGCGCCGCACGGCCGCACGGCGCTGGGCTTTGCTGGGCGGCGGCTTTGCCATGGGCGAGTCCGATGGCACGACGGGTTCGACCACTGCGGCGAGCACGGGCAGGCGCGCAGAGGCGTCCGCAGGCGCCCGTGTAGGGGCGTTCGGTGTGCGCTGCCCGACGGGTACGGCGGATGCGAAGCCCGGGCCGGCGGCCGCGTCGCGCAGCGTCAACGGCACATCCGGCTCGGTGACGGGTGTCGCAGCGGCGGCCGGGGCGGGGTCCGACGGCGCCTCCAGATCGTCGAGCCAGATGGCGCCGCCGGAGGCGCGTGGGGCGGTGCGCCGCCGGCGTGCAGCGGGTTCGTCCAGGCGAGATCCGCAGTGCAGGCAGCGCAACCCGTCGGGGGCATTCAACCCGTGGCAGGTCGGGCACAGGTGGACGAGCATGAGACGGCCATTTTCAGGTCACCCGCGGCGCCGTCGGCGCCCGACGACGCGGTTGGCGACACCTGGCGCGTCGCGACGTGTCGTAATCCACGGCACCTGTGGCGTGCAGCCCAGTGTCGGGGCGTGACCTGGTGACGCGTACCTCGATGTCATCCGCAACCGCGCGGCGCAAGGCGCCGCCGGCACCGTCCACGCGACGTCCGATGGCGGTCCATGCCCCGCGCTATGACGGCAGGAAATCCACCGGCCAGGTCACCACCATCTGGTCGACGTCCTTGGCGCCGAAGTCGAACTGGCGGATGCGCGCCAGCAGCTTCTGCTCCAGCTCGCCCGCCTTCAGTTCCGACGAGACCACGCGCACGCCGACCACGTCACCCGAGGGCGCGATCTTCAGCTCGACGACGACCTTGCCTTGCAGCGTCGGGTCCTCGCGCAGCGCGCGGTTGTAGATGGCGTAGATGGCGCCCTTGTTGCGCTCGAAGACGAGCTTGATCTCCTCGATCGAGCGCGAGGCCTTGCCGCTGCCGCCCTTGGACAGCGTGCCGCCCTTGCCGCCGCCGGCGCCCACGCCGTCGCCGGTGCCGTTGCCCTTGGAGCCCCAGCGGCCCCCGCCGCCGGGGCCGCCGCCGCCACCACCGCCGGCCACGCCTTCGACCAGCGTGCTCGAACGGCCGGCCAGCCCGCCGCCGCCGGTGTCGCGGCTGTAGGCGGCCACGTTGATGCCGCCGCTGCCGTGGGTGGCATTGGAGGTGATCAATGCGCGCGTGGGGATGCCGGGGTCGGTGCCGGCGCCGACGCCGGGGCCGGTGGCCACGCCCACGCCGGGGCCGGGCTTGATGTCCTTTTGCAGTTGCACGGCCAGCGGTGCGCCGCGCAGTTCGGCCAGGCTGTCCTTCATGGCCAGCAAGCCGACGCCGGAGGCCTTGCGGCGTGCGCCTTCGATCTCGCCGGGCGGGCGGTTGGGCTGCGGATTGCGCGCCTCGGGGAGCGGGGCGCGCGCTTCGCGCTCGCCGGGGGCGCGCTGGGTCGGCTTGGCGGGTTCGACCTTCGCCGGCTCGGGCTTGTCGGCGGGTGCTTCGGCCTTGGCGACCTGGGTGTCGTCGGCCTTCTGGATCGGCGTCGGCAACGGCTTGGCCGTCTCGCGCTCGAGGATCAGCTTGGCAAAGCGCGGCGGCAGTTCCTGCGGCGCGCTGCGGTCCTCGACCGGACGGGGCATCAGCAACAGCACCAGGCAGATGACGACGCAAGCGGCCAGCACCGCGCGCAGGATGCGGCGAAAGCGCGCTTCGTCCTCGGGCGATACCGCCCAGGCCAGCACCGGCACGCGAAAGGAGATGGCGGCAGCGCTCACGATGTCTTTACCTTCTGCGCGACGGCGAACGAGACGTCCTGGAAGTCGGCGCGCGCGGCGGTGACCATCACCTTGCGCAGCAGCCGGTAGGGGATGTCCTTGTCGCCCATGATGGTGACCGCCTTGCCTTGCTTCTCGTTCTCCTTGCGGATCACCTGGCGGCCGGCCTGCAGATCGAGCTCGGCCTTCAGCGGTGCGATGAGGTCGTCGCCGCTGGCCAGGGCCTCGGCCACGGTAGCGATGCGCCGGCCGTCGACGACGATCTCCGAGCCGGTCACCGTGATCACCACGGTCTGGCGCGGCGCCTGTTCGGCGGTGGACTCGGGCAGCTTGACGGCGCGGCTGGTGGTGAGCAGCTCCACGCCGGTGGACGACATCAGGAAGAAGATCAGGATGGTGAAGATGTCGATCAGCGACACCAGGTTCATGTCCAGCCCGGTGTGGTTGCGCGCCTTGCGTTCGGCGCGCTTCTGGATGGGGGTCAGCTTCATCGTCGTCCCTTCACCGCTTGGCCACGCTGATCGGCGCGTCGCCGATCGAGATGTCCGGGAATAGCGACACGCGCTGGATCTGCGCGCTGCCGGGGGCGGCGGTGTGGGTCTCGCGCACCGCGTCCATCACCTGCACCAGCGTCTCGTACGAGGTCTCGGGCTGCGCCAGCACGGTGGCGGCGGTGGTGTCGGGGAACTTGCCCTTGATCTGCTGCAGCAGCGACGACAGCGTCGCCGTGTCGTAGCGCCCCTGCACGCTGGGGATCTTCTGGATCAGCCCGCCGATGCGGTCGCCGACGTCGAGCGCGTCGGGGCGCAGCACGATCTCGAGCTTCAGGTCCTCGACCTTGAGCTGCTCCACGCCGGGCGACTGCGCCGGCAGCGTCAGCTCCAGCACCGACAGCCGGGTGAACACGGCGGTCGACAGCAGGAACGGCACCAGCACGACGACGAGGTTGATGAACGCCGTGACCTCGAGTTCGGCCACGCGCTTGCGCAGGCGTCTGACACGCATGACTGCGCCTCCTTCGCGGATTCGTTACGGGACGGATGGCGGCTGCGCTCAGCGCGCCGGGGCGTGGTCGGCCTTCAGCCGCTGCACCAGGTTCAGGAAGCTGATCTTGGCCGCCTCCAGGCCATCGACGATCTCGCTCGTGCGCGCCTGCAGGAAGGCGTGGATGAGCAGGAACGGGATGGCCACCGCGAGCGCGAACGCGGTGTTGTTCATCGCGATCGAGATCGACGCCGACAGCATCTCGGCCTTCTCGGCCGGGTTCACGGCGGCCACCGCGGTGAAGCCCTTGATCAGGCCGATGATGGTGCCCAGCAGGCCCACCAGCGTGATGACGTTGGCGAAGGTGGCGATGTAGTGCGTGCGCTTCTCCAGGCGCGGCACGATCTCCATCATGCCTTCCTCCATCGCCGCGTCGAGGTCCTCCCGGCGGCCCGGTGTCTGCATGCGCGAGATGCCGTTGGCGACGATCTTGCCGATCGCGGCATCGGAGCTGGACGCGACGTGGTGCACTTCCTTGAACTTGCCGCCTTGCAGCATCGGCAGCATCTGGTCCCAGAGCTTGCGGTTGGCCGCACGCGCGCGACTGAGGAAGACGTAGCGCTCGATGGCGATGGCCAGCCCCACCGCCATGATGGCGATGCTGAAGTAGATGGCCACGCCGCTGTCCTGGAAGAACTTGATGGCGAATTCGAAGATGTTCATCGGATCGACTCCTGCAGCGAGAAGGGGGTGTGACAACGAAGGATTGAACGGTGGTGCGCGGCTCAGCGCGAGGAACTAGTGGACGATCGCCGGACCTGCGCGTCGTAGCTGATCTGGCGGCGAAAGACGTCGCGGTCCAGGGGCGCCAGCGTTTCGTCGAGCACGCTGGACACCGGCCGGCCCGCCAGCTCGCCGGGCACCGGCTTCTTCCAGGGCACGATGTAGAGCACCTTGGGCAGCTCGCGGTTGCCGATGATCTGCGTGCGGTCGATGTCGGCGCGGTCCTGCGCCAGCGCTCCTCCCGCGGCGAGCGCTGCGGTGAACGCGACCACCCGTGTTCGTGTGGCCAGACGGGTCATGACTTCTCCTCCCGCCGGGCCATGTGGGCCGCGTTCTTGCGGTTCTTGAGGTCGGCCACCCATTTGGTCACGGCGTTGTCGCCGGCGGGCGTGAGCACGAGGTAGCGGTCGTACAGCTCCAGCGCGCGGGCACCGTCGCCGAGGTACAGGTCGTTGAGGATGGCCAGGTTGAGCACGGCGGCAGCGTAGCCGGCGTCGAGGTCGATGGCCTTCTCGTAGGCTTCGCGCGCCTTGGCGAACTGGCCCAGGTGCCGGTAGGTGATGCCAAGCTGGTTGAAGTACGCCGGCTGGTTCGGGCCGGCGCGCACGGCGCGCTCCAGGTCGGCCACGGCTTCGTCGAGGCGGCCGGCCTGGCGGTGCAGCAGCCCCAGGTTGGCATGCACGCCGCCCAGCTCGGGGTGCGACCTGGCGAGCGCGCGCAGCGCTTGTTCGGCTTCGCTGTGGCGGCCGGCGCGCATCTGGCGCAAGGCGTCGTCGAAGGCACGTTGCGCCGCAGCGGGCACGGCGGGTTCGGCAGCGGCCGGGCCGCCGTGGGGTGCAGCGACGGGCTGCGCTGCGGCCGCAGCGACCGGTGCTGGCACGACCGCGCTTGGGGGGTGCGCCGATGGTGCCGGCGTTGCCGCTGGCACGACGCGAGCCACGGCGGCAGCAGCCGTGTCGCGTGCGGCATCGAGCGTGTGGCCCAGCGTCGCGCAGCCGCTCAGTGCCAGCGCCAGGAGGCCGGCGGCGAGGGCGGCGCCACGCGGCGCGCGCGCGCGCACGGAAAGTTCATCGGATGGCATCGATCGTCACCTCGCTCTTCTCGCTCTTGCCCCAGCGCACCGGGCGCAGCTCGCGCAGCGCGGTGAAACTGTTCTTCACCCAGGCGTCGTAGACGCCGTCGGCGGTGCGGCGGGCATTGGTCTCGTGCAGCTCGATGGCCTTCTCCTCGAACGGGTAGGCCTGTTCCTCGAGCATCACGTCGTACTGCTCGCGCTCGAGCTTGGACAGCTTCTTCGGTCGCTGCGACGTCATCAGCGACTTGCCGAAGTCCTGGTACAGCGACGCCGTGTGGTAGGTCGCCGCCGTGACGGCCTCGGCAACGCCGTATTGCGACACCGCCGAGTACGCCTGCAGCACCTCTTCCATGCGCGCCTTCTTGAGCTTGAGCTGGCGCTGCAGCGGCTCCACCAGTGCCACCTTGCGATAGGCTTCGAGCGTCGGCTCGGCGAGCTGCAGCGAGGCCAGGGCGGCCAGCGCGCGGGTGCGGTCGTTGCGCTCGCCGCTGCCCGCAGCATCGGCCTGCACGATCTCGCGCGCCAGTGCCATGGCTTTCGCGGCTTGCCCGTCGGCGCGCGCCATCGTGGCCAGTCGCGCGCGCGCCTCGAGGGCGGGCGCCAGCGGTTGCGGGTGCGCAGCCACGTAGCGCTCGTAGGCCTTGGCGGCGGCCGCCTTGGCGCCGGCCTTGTCGTGCAGCTCGGCAGCGTGCCATTGCGCTTCGCGGGCGACCTTCGCATCGGTGGCGGCGGCAGCCAGCCGCTCGAACTCGCCGGCTGCGGCGCCCCATTGCTGCTGTTCGGTGTAGGCCACGGCCAGCTTGCCCGCCACCTCGACCTGCAGCGGATGCTGCGGGAAGCGCCGGCGGAAGTCCTCGAGCTGGCGCGCGGCGCCGGCCCAGTCCTTGTCGCCCAGCATCAGCGCCGCAGCGTCGTATTGGGCGTGCGCGCTCACGGTGGACCCGGGTGCCACCGCCGCGACGCGCGCGAAGTGCGCTGCCGCGTCGGCGTTGCGGCCGGCACTGCGTGCGCTCTCGCCTTGCTTGTAGATCGCAGCGGCCTGGCGCTCGACCAGATCGGCACGCGCGGCATCCTGTGCGGGGACCAGCGCCAGCAATTCGCCATAGCGCTTTTCGGCCTGTGCGAATTCGCCGCGTTCGAACGCCGTGTGCGCCAGCACGGTCCAGGCGACGCGGCGCTGGGCCTGGGCGGCCGGGGGGTCGCGGTCGAGCACCTGCTGCGCGAGCTCGCTGGCGCGATCGCTGTCGCGCAACGCGAACAGTTTCTCGGCTGCGTCGGTCAGCACCGGTGCGGTGCGCTCGTCACGCGGGAACGCCTTGGCGAATCGCACCGCACTGTCGACCGACGTGCGCTGCAGCGCGGCACGCCCGGCGTCATCCGCCGACTTCTGCAGTCCGGCATAGGCCAGCAGCGCGGCATAGCCGGCGTCGGCGCTGCGCGCGTGCACCGGATACCCGTAGGCGGTCTTCTCGAACTCGACGGCGGCCAGTGCCAGCTGGCCGTCGTCGTGAAGCAGCTCGGCCAGCAGGAAGCGGTTGGCCGGCGCTTCTCCGTCGTCGGGGAACGCGTCGAGCAGGGCGCGGTACCACTGCGCGGCCTCCTTCACGTCGGCGCCGTTCTTGTCCTTCTGCGCGCGGGCGTGGAAGTGGCGGGCGAGTTCGCCCAGGTGGGTCTTGACCCGCGGCTGTGCCTTGGTGGTCCAGGCCTCGGCGTTGGCACGCTGGTATTCGCTGCCCACACCGTAGCGCTGCACGTAGTCCTTCTTCGCCTCCAGCGCCAGCGAGTCGAAGCCGTTGGCCTGGTAGATCTCGATCACGCGGGCCTGCAGCAGCGGTGCCTGAGCGTGCAGCGGATCGCGACGGGTGAAGGCGCCGAACGTGTCGGCGGCGTCCTTGACGCGCTCCTGCTTCAGGTACAGCTCGGCCAGTTGCTGGTAGACACGGAACTCGTAGCTGCGCCGCGGCGCCGTGTTCATGAACGGGGCGATGCTCTGCGCGCCTTGCAGGTTCTGCAGCGCCAGGCTGGTGACGCGGAAGGTGTCCTCGACCAGCTCGCGGTCGGCCCGGGTCAGCGCCGGCAGGTCGGCGAGGTCGATGTCGTCGGGGTGTCCCGCCAGCCTGGCGTCGAGCACGCCGAAGAAGGACGCCAGCGCATCCTCCAGTCGGCCCAGCTTGAACTGCGACCAGCCCTTCATGTACAGCGCGCGCTCGTGGTAGGGCGTGCGTTCGGGGTGTTGCAGCACCACCGTGTAGGCCTGCTCGGCGCGGCCGTAGTCGCGCGCGGTGAACAGCAGTTCGCCGCGGCGGAACTGCGCCTCTTCGCGGTACGCGGTCTGCGGATGCTCGGCGACCAGGCGGTCGAGCACCTTGAGCGCCTCCTCGAGCTCGCCGCCCAGTTCGTGGGCACGCGCGAGCTGGTACAGCACGCGGTCGTTGCCGGGTTGGTTCGGGTACTGCTTGAGCAGGTCGCCGTATTGCCGGATCGCAGCGCGCCAGTCGCTCGCCGTGCCTTCGGCGCGCCCCTCGGCGATGCGCGCCTCGACGCGGTCCATCTCCAGGTCGCCCAGACGGCGCAGCACCTCGGCGCGTTGGGGCGCCTTGGGAGCCCCTTCGACGAAGGCGCGGTACACGGCGATGGCCTTCTCGGGGTCTGCCGCAATGCCGCGGTCGGGCTCGACAGCCACGCTGCGTCCGGCCAGGCTGGCCAGCGTGGGCTCCTCGTCCTTCACGCGCGGCGTCGAGCAGCCGGCCAGGCCGGCGGCGATGAGAAAGGCGAGGCTAGTCCTGGCGTGCACGGTCTTCTTTCCGGGCCACGGTGGCATGGTCATAGAGCTGCGCCATGGCGTAGCGGGCCTGGCCGGCATAGAGGGCCAGACGTTCCTTCTGCCGCTCGAGGGCGGCCACGGCGATGTCCTGCACCGCCACCTGCTGTTCGCCGGTCAGCGCCGCCACGCGCGGAATAAGCGCCTTGATGCGCTGGTCCAGACCGGTGATACGGCCGCCAAAGCCCTCCAGCCGCTTCGGCTCGTCCTGCTGCGCCCGCTGCAGCGCGGCGTCGCGCTCGCGCGCCTGGGCCAGCGCCTGGTCGATGGTGCGCAGCGACTTCTTCGCCTCCCACACGCGATCCGGGAACGCGGTGGCCAGCTGCCAGGTCAGCGCCCCCGAGGCCAGGCGCAGTCGTTCGCGCGCCTGGGCTGCGGCAGGCGATTCGGGCGTCGCGGCCAGGGTGGCCTTGCCCTGCTGCACCAGGGCCAGCCACTCGCGCTCGCGCGGCGAGGCCAGCGCGGCTGCGTCGGCCTGCGATTGCACGCGTTCGAGCTCGGCCGCCGCAGCGTCACGTCGCTGCGCGAGCGAGCCGAGGTCGAGGCCTTGCGCGCGCTGGCGCACCTGCGGCAGGCGCTCGGCATAGGCCTGTCGACGGTTGGCCAGCATGTCGCCGAAGGTGCCGAGGTTGTCGGCCCAGTGCGCCAGGTTGCGGCCCAGGAACAGCAGGTCGCGATAGTTCTTGAAGGCTTCCTGGAACTCGTGCTCGGCCAGCACCTGGGTCAGGTGGGCCGGGTGCGGCAGATCGGGCAACTCGCGGATCTGCCAGAACCAGCCCATCTCGCTGCCCGGGTTCTTCTGCGCCAGCGCTTCGAGCAGGCGACCGCTGCGGATCGCGGTGATCGAGTCGTCGAGCGCCTGGGCCTCGCGTTCATAGGCGGCCAGGGCCTGCTCGTAGCCTTGCAGGGCCTGGCCCAGCGCGCCGATCTCGGC
>Ga0114939_10002843_pt1 | contig 12471 bp, 11 predicted proteins | sample AshMeaCrysSpring_FD_87196 | JGI IMG/M metagenome (GOLD analysis project Ga0114939, IMG submission 87196) | Groundwater microbial communities from Big Spring, Nevada to study Microbial Dark Matter (Phase II) - Ash Meadows Crystal Spring | ecosystem: Environmental > Aquatic > Deep subsurface >... | reverse complement strand
ATATCAAATCCGGTAGCTTATGAGTAATAAAACCGCTCCTGAGCCAAGGACACCAAGGGAAGAGAAAAGAGAGAATAATACCGAAGAACAGCGGATTTGATATCACGCCATAGCGGAGCATGGCACGGGAGTGCCATAGGCGCATACCAATGGTTGGCGATCGCCTAGGCACAAAGTTTCGTTGCTTATTTTGATCAAAAATTTTAATTCATACTCCTATTCAGCAACGCGGATTTTGAAATGTGTAAGTTAGAAGTTAGGAAAATTATTTGGGGTTCTCTGGTTGTAAGTCTATGGCATAAATATTTTTGCCTTCTATATTATGTAACACTACTTTCATAACTTGAGTTTGGGAATCAATTTTAACGGTGCCAAAAAATTGTAATCCTTCTGATGGTGGTCTATTCTGTTTCATCTGAGGAGGAAGACTTTGAAATTTCACCTCTGGGCCAAAGGTATTATCTAGCTGGCCAGGACCAAAGGTGCCGGAGTTAAGGGGACCTGCGACAAATTCCCAAAAGGGTTTAAATTCTGTAAATTGAGCTTTGTTAGGATTATAGTAATGAGCTGCTGCATAATGAACATCTGCCGTCAGCCAGACTATATTACTAATATTTCTTTCCTTGATAAACTTCAGTAACTCCACAAGTTCTAATTCTCTTCCTAATGGCTGCCCATCTCCATTTGATTGATTTTCAAATTTGTCTTTGCCATCTCTAACCATTAAGCCAAGGGGCATATCGCTAGCAATCACTTTCCATGTAGCGCTACTGTTTAGCAACTTTTGTTTTAACCACCTGAGTTGAGGATTGCCTAAAAATGCTGTTTCATTGCTGGCGACTTTCTGATTGTTAGAGGTGTTAGGACCTCTGTAGCTGCGCTGGTCAAGCATAAATATTTCTAGTAATTGACCATATTGAAATGACCGATAGATTCTTTCTGGGTCATTAGCATTAATACGAGTCGGTGTATATTCTAGAAAAGCTTGTTTACCTCTGGCAGCTAATAAAGAAACACTTTTCACTTGATAGCGATCGTCATCTAATAGTATTTTCCCTGGATACCAGTTATTAACTGTCTCATGGTCATCCCACTGGACTAGTTGGGGTATTTCCCTATTAAAGCGAAGAATATTTTTATCTAGTAAGTTGTAAATATAGTTTCCGCGAAACTCTCCTAGGGTTTCGGCGACTTTAGATTTTTCTGGTGTGGTGATATTTTTCCATATGCTACCATCATCAAGTTTAACTTCTCCTTGAATTGGGACATCAGCGTAGATGTAGTCACCGGAGTGGATAAAAAAGTCGGGATTTAAACGACGAATACTTTCATAAATTTTCATCCCTCCTAATTCTGGGTTAATACCCCAACCTTGACCAGCGGTATCCCCTGACCAAGCAAAGAAAATGTCTTTTTGAGATTTAGCTTGAAATTTAGTTGCATAGGGAGTACGGAAAGTTCCAGTTACAGGTTGACTATAAGTACCAGGGTTTGCTAAATCTTCAAAAGTCACGCGGTAAAAGATTTGTTGAGCATAGGGTAAGTCTGAGAGATAAAGTTTGGCTGTATAGTCACTAACTTCTAATGCCGCAGCACCAATAATACGTTGGGAATTGCGAAAATTTTCGTTGGTGGAATATTCCACAATCATCCTGGCACTTCTATCTGTCTTACTCCAAATGATGCTGCTGTTACCGTTAATATCTCCACTGGCAACACCGTAGGGAATTTGCGGTCGCATTTTTTCGGAGGTGATTATATTTGGCGCCTGTGCTTTGACTGGAAGATTTTTAGCATAGAGAATACTAGAGCCTGTAATCACTGATGCTGATGTTAGTAAAAACTGGCGGCGGGATAAATGCCCTGATGAAAGCTTTGATGAAAGCTTTGAGAAAATTCTCTCGGTCATGATTTATCAAAAATATATCAACTCGTTAATGACCCTTGTTTTAGCATCAATTATTTAAATGTAGTTTAGTTAACTGTTAAGAATTTGAAATTTTTTCTAGTTGAGGTCTTTCTCTAATATCAAATCCGGTAGCTTATGAGTAATAAAACCGCTCCTGAGCCAAGGACACCAAGGGAAGAGAAAAGAGAGAATAATACCAAAGAACTGCGGATTTGATATAATTACCAAAAAAGATATTGAATCGTCTTTATCTTAAATTGCGCCTTTGGTATATAGAATTTCGAGAAATAACTCCATAACATATAGCCTTTCCGATTCCCATGAAGTACAGAATAACCCCTCTCCAACCCTCCTCCAACTTCGGGTCGGGTGCCCGATAGGGCGGGTCGGGTGTATTCGTAGTGATTGGGAAACCCTATAAGATTATGCGAAAATATCTTCTTTGATGGGTTTAGTGCGGTTGTCGTAATGATATACTTGTATATCATGTATAGCAAAAGGATGTTTTATGATAGCCATACGTTTACCACCTGAAATTGAAGAGCGTCTGGAAAATCTTGCTAAAGCAACAGGACGCACCAAAACCTATTATGTTCGGGAGGCGATTCTCCAATATTTGGAAGATATGGAAGATACTTATCTTGCTTTGCAACGCTTCGAGAAAAAGGGAAAACGATACAGCATGGAAGAGGTAAAAGAAGAACTTGGCTTGGCAGATTGAATGGGATGAAGAGGCCCTTAAAGAACTCAAAAAGCTGGGACATACAGCTTCAAAATCCCTGGTTTCCTACCTAGAAAATCGTATCGCTACAGATGAAGACCCCCGGCGGTTTGGGAAAGCCTTGACAGGTGATAAAGTTGGGCTGTGGCGCTATCGTGTCGGAGATTACCGTATCATCTGTCGTATTGAAGATGAAATAATAGTTGTTCTTGTGTTGCGTGTTGGTCATCGCCGCGATATTTATGATTCTTGATATGTGAAATAGTAGTCTGTCACATAATCTTTGTCTTGTCAAAGATTTAAGCATCGAGAGTTTATTCAATATTTGTATAATTTTTTAAATTTACCATACCCAACAAAGATGCCGTTAAATTAAAAACAGTTTATTAGTTTAGTTAACTGTTAAGAATTTGAAATTTTTGGGAAGTGAAAGCCAAAATAATATGAATCGTTTATTTTGGTAGTTTTTCATGCCTCACGATTTACCCCGCGCCCAAACTCGTCTAAAATTTATCTCTCCCAAATTTAATCCTCTAATTTTCTACTTCACCCAATGGGTCTTACCTATTCTATTGCGCTTTAGATTGCGCCCTTGGTTGCCTACTGGAATCGCAAAAATAGAGGTAACTGGCGCTGAATTATTAGCTAGTCTTTATCAAAAATTTCAAAAGGGAGATATACGCTTTTTAATGGCTTTTCGTCATCCAGAGGTTGATGACCCCCTATGTATGATGCATTTATTTTCTAAAGCTGTTCCCAAAGCTGCTAAGAAATTAGGCATTATTTTAAATTTACCTACTCACTCCCACTTTTTGTATGACCGGGGAATGACTATTTGGGCTGGGGATTGGTTGGGTTGGTTTTTTTCTAGTTTAGGTGGATTACCAATTCATCGTGGTAAACGTTTAGATAAAGTTGGCTTAAAGACGGCACGGGATTTATTTGCTAATGGTATTTTACCAATGACGGTGGCACCAGAGGGGGCAACGAATGGACATAGCGATCGCCTCAGTCCGTTAGAGCCAGGTGTGGCCCAATTAGGTTTTTGGTGCGTAGAAGATTTACAAAAGGCTAATCGCCTAGAGGAAGTTCTTATTGTCCCCATCGGCATTCAATATAACTATATAAATCCTGACTGGAAAAAAATTGATTGGTTATTAAGTAAATTAGAAGCTGATTGTGGTTTATTCTATAGCGCTGTATCTATTGAAGGATTAGAAAAACAACACAACGAAAACCCATCCTCTTATTTATATGAGCGATTGTTTCAGTTGGGAGAACATGTACTTTCTGTAATGGAAAATTTTTATAGTCGTTTTTACCATCAACCCTTTAACAACAAACCTCTGGAAGAATTGACTGATAAAAACCAAGCCCTAGCTTTGAGAATACAAGCTTTATTAGATAGTTCATTACAAGCTGCTGAGCAATTTTTTGGCTTAGAATCCCAAGGAACAATTATAGAGCGTTGTCGTCGTTTGGAAGGCGCTAGTTGGGATGATATTTATCGTACAGATTTACCAGATATAAAGAATTTATCACCGATAGAAAGAGGTCTAGCTGATTGGATAGCTGAGGAAGCCGGGTTACGAGTATTGCATATGCGTTTGGTAGAAAGTTTTGTAGCGGTAACGGGTAGTTATGTTAAAGAAAAGCCAAGCTTTGAAAGATTTTCTGAAACTACTTTGATTTTATTTGATTTAATTGCCAGAATTAAGGGTGAAAAAAGTCCTAAACGTCCTCGTTTAGGTTGGCGACAAGCAAATTTAACTGTCGGAAATCCCATATCTGTTACCGAAAGATGGGAAAATTACCAAGCTAGTAGGCAAGCAGCCAGAGAGGAAATTAATAAGTTAACAGATGAATTACAGACAAGTTTGCAGAAAATGATTGTTTGACAAAATATGTTGTTTTTTTCCGGAAATATTCCACCAAATTGGTAGTTAAATAAAACAAAAAAACTAGCTACCCCGATTTAATGAAAAAACATATTTTTAAAATATTGCTAATGATTTTAATGTCCCTAGGTGGATTAGCAATTGCTAGTGGAGGCATTTTTATCTACTCATTAATCACAAGTTTTGCTGAATCAACAAAGCCTATAGAAGATGTATCACAATATCGAGAAATATGGGAAAGTTTAGATACCTATTCACAGCAGCAAGTAAAGCATTTTCCTAGTAAAATACCTAGCAATGCAAAAAACCTCCGCTTGTATTATACCCCTGGTCATTTGCAAGGGGGAACAGTTTTCCAAATGCGGATGCAATTACCAGCAGATGACATCAAAACCTTGCAATCGCAGTTTCGGAAAATAGCTAAACGTAAGTATATACCAGGGAGTCAAAATAATAGTCCAAAGTCGGAAACTATTCCTAGTGGAGAAAATATCAGCTTTAACTATAATTTATATGCTGGAGAATCTGAAACCAAAGAATTTCCTCCTAATTATGAAATCTTAGTTTTAGAAGATACCAGAGGCGCTCCAAAATACGATTGGAATCATTCAAACTTGTATGGCGTAGCGATTAAGGTTTCAAATCATGAAATTGTTTATTGGATGGAAGATTGGTAACGATTATGGTTATTTTTCCCATATCATCTTTCCCAGCCCTACCCCTGGTAGATTCCCGGCTGTTATAGAGTTAAGGAATTTTGCACTCTAATTTACAGCAAGGGCGATCGCGATCTTTGTAAAATATGTTCTACTTCTAAAATCTAATCTACGTTTACAAATTTTTCTAGTTGGCAATTTTTTATTCATGGGTAACAAGCTTCCCTCTCAACCTCGCGCTTTGATTCTTTATAATCCAGCAGCAGGTCAAGCATCTAATGTCATCCAATCCTTAGAAATGGCTGCTAATATATGGCGAAGTAATGGCTGGGAAGTTGAATTACGTCCAACCAAAGCCCCCGGTGATGCCACAATTCAAGCACATGCAGCAACAACCATTGGTTATCATGTCGTAGCTGCGGCAGGAGGAGATGGCACTGTAAATGAGGTAATTAATGGATTAGTTGGCACAAAGACTGCTTTAGCTGTGTTACCTATGGGCACAGTTAATATTTGGGCGCGAGAATTAGGACTGCCAATGGATGTAAAAAAGGCTGCTAGCGCATTTTTACAAGCAAAATTAGCGCAAATTGATTTAGGTAAAGCTGGAAAGCGTCACTTTTTATTAATGGCTGGTATTGGTTTTGATGGCGCTGTTACAGAAGTTATCCGCCCAAAAGAAAAGAAATTATTGGGGGCATTGGCTTATGTTAAACAAGCCGTCCAATTGGGGTTGCGCTTTCGCGGCGTTAGTACTCATATTCGCATTGATGGTAAGAGAGTGCGGGGAAAAGTATTAATGGTAGTTATTGGAAATAGTCAACTCTATGGTGGGGTGTTTAAATTGACTGCTAACGCAATTGTTAATGATGGTTTATTGGATATATGTGTAATCAAAGGAAGAAGTATGTTTGAAGCCCCTTTTAGATTACTTTCCATTTTTACTAAACGCTATAACCGCGACCCAAGAGTCGAATATTTTCAAGGGAAAAAAATACAAATTAAAGGTAAGAAGTTATTAGCTGTGCAAATTGATGGGGATTATTTAGGTAAAACACCAATGAATTTTGAAGTTGTGCCAGGTGGATTATCAGTTTTAGTTCCAAAAAGTGTTGATAAGTCATTATGGATTTAGTAAGTTAAGGTGGATTTGGATAAAAATAAGATGGTGTAAAACTCAAATAGTAGATATTGCATCATTTTTATCAGGCAGGAATAGCCGCAAAAATTGCTACTATGCTTGATTTGTGAACCGCCTAAGAGCGAGACCGCCGCGTTCCTAGAAGCCAAGAACCAGATTGTTTTAGTAGTAGCTCTGGGCTATTCCTATCAGGTTAAAAATAAAAAGTATTTTATTCCGTGGAACAGGCTTCTAGCCTGTTCGTGGAAAAATTTTTTGATAACAAAAACAGGCTAGAAGCCTGTTCCACAAGTACTTAACAATGTTTATGGATGACATAAACAGGCAAGATGCCTGTTCCACAAATACTTAACAAATTTGATGCTGTGGGGCTTCTACCGGATTCAGCTAAAAAAAGCTAAATCTTATAATCCTAGTTCTATAATTTGTTTATTTATATACACAAAGAAATATGTTTACCCCACTTTTTTCTCTATATAAACACGTAAAATCCTGATTTCAAGTAAATAATATCACCATCGTTCCAGAAATATATTCCCTGCTCAAATAACTGGCGGCAGCATATCTTTTACTCGCACCTGTAAATCAGGAAACTGTAATGGGGAAATAGCTTCATTCTCATCTAAAATAATTTCTTTGTCATAACCATTTTCACTTGGTTGTCGCAATACATATAAAAGAGGATTAATTACATCTAAAATCCAATAATCCCTAATTCTTGCTTTTGCATAGGATTGACTTTTTATTTCTCGGTCAAATTTTAAACTACTATCAGCAACTTCAATAATCAAATCAACTTCATCTGGTGTCGGATGATGGTCTGCGTAATCTATAGGGTCAATTTTGACAACAGAAATATCAGGTTCGGGTTCTGAATAGTTATTTAATGTTATTGGGTCTTGACTTATTATCCAAGCAAAACCGTCTAAATGTCTTTCAAATAATTTATAAGTTCTTGCTACTGCAGAAGTGTGGGCTGTACCTTTTGCACTCATCCAAATAATTTTTCCTTCTAGCAATTCAACCCTTTCATTTTCATCTAAAATACCACTGGAAGCAATGCGATGGTATTCCTCTACAGTCCACAAACGTAAGTTAAATGTAGTTTCGATGCTTTGCATGGTAAATCAGATATTTCAAAGGCAAATTAAACCAAAAGACAATAAATTTACTCTAGTCTGTTTATTCTAGCTTGTTTGTATTGATGTGCTACCTAGTATTTACTGTCATCACGACCTCATTATATATAGAACTCATGATTATCTAAACTTCTTAAGTAAATGCATGTAAAACTAACCCTTAAGTATAGGACAGATATAAATTGTGTCCCAAGCCCTATGATGGTCACGCATATAAATTTGATACTAATTAGGAGGATATAAATAATTTCCTACTAATCTACAATCCAACATCCTATGATATTGCACAAACAAGGAACTTTTGAAGGTGCTGGTGGAGTGCCACTTTTTTGCCAAAGTTGGCATCCAACTGGTGAGACACGTGCTATTTTTATAATCGTCCACGGATTGGGGGGTCATAGTGATTTGTATGGAAATATTATCCAGCACCTAGTGCCCAAGGGTTATGCTATCTACACCTATGACCATCGAGGTAATGGGCGATCGCCTGGTCAGCGAGGTTATATTAATAGTTGGGATGAATTCAGACAAGACTTAAAAGCCTTTTTACACTTTGTTGAAACCGAAGAATTAGAAATACCCCGTTTTCTTTTGGGTCACAGCATGGGCGGATTAATCGTTTTAGACTATGTTTTACGCTATCCAAAGGAAAATCTCCAAGGTGTTATAGCCTTAGCCCCTGCATTAACTGTAGGAGTATCACCTTTAAGAATGATTATTGGTAAAGCCCTTTCTAAACTAATGCCCCGATTTAGTCTTAGCCTTGGGATTAAATTAAGTAAAGCAACTAGAGATAAGAAAGTTTTAGCTGCCTATGCCCAAGATTCCTTAAGACATAATAAAGCTACATCTAGGCTTGCAGCACAATTTTTGTACACTGCTGACTGGGTACAAATCAATGCTGATAAATTGCAACACCCTCTTTTAATTCTTCATGGAGGAGCTGATGAAGTTACCTTACCTCAAGGAAGCCGCGATTTTATCCAAAAAGTTTTCTTTGCAGATAAACAGTTAAAGGAGTATCCGGAATCCTACCACGAAATTCAAGATGATTTTGGCCATGAGGAAGTAATCAAAGATTTAGAAGAATGGTTGGAAAAGCACATCCTATCACCTATAACAGTTAAAAGTTTAAAAAATCCGATATTAGGTTAACTCTATACTAGAGTAATAAGTTGGCTCTATAATTTATGTATAGTAAAAGGCTATGCCATCTAAAATGTAAGTCATAAATCATCCAATAATCGATTTATCTTCAAAATCAATATGAATACTTAAATATAAAAACCAGGTTGTTCAAAAAACCTGGTTTACTTAAGTATAATTTAACTAATGTATAATCGGATTCATGATATTTACAATTTATAACTGGCCATTATCTTCCCCTAACCAAGCATCTAAACAAGCTAGGGCTTGGGCATCATCTTTTTCAATAGCATCATAGGCTAAATTCATAAAAAGACGTACAAGTTTTATACTTACAACTTGTTCATCCATCTTTAAAGTTGTTGCTAAAGATTGGAAAAGCTCTTTTTCTTCAAAACTACTAAAATTTATTTCTAGTTTTTGAGAATGAATATTTGAAGAGTTAATCTTTAATAGTTGAGTGAGACAATATTTACCTTGATTATTTAGTTTTAATTGGGCAATAAAATCTGTTTTTCTGTAGCGAAAACGACGATATTCTTGTTCTGGATCAATTAATTCCTTATTTTCTTCGGCTAAATATTTTATAATCTCTTCATATTTACAATGATAACCGTCTAATATTAGTTGTTCAATTTCAATAGACCATAGTAGGTCAAACATTTCTATAAGTTCTTGATTATCCATGCTTTGTCGGGTATTGTAATCTATACCAAACAACTGATGGGCACCACTTTTGGCAATACGAATTTTGTCTTGTCCTTGAATTGTAATCATAGGTAAAGTCACAAACTTTAAATAAATTGGTATTGAAGATTGAAGGTGGTCAAGTAATCACTTACTTTAAACTTAACTTCAATTCCTGGGGAAGATTCTAATAATTTTGTTAATTATTAAAATCAGCCTGTCCCATTTTTTCAATAATCTTTTAATTTATCTACGTGCTTTTACTACTATCAACCGGATAAAAAATAATCATGGATTAAATGGATTGAAGGATTACACCGTTTCACGAAAATAGTAATACAAATTATTTCTCCCCTACCTCATATCTTGCACCTGTTATAAACTCTAAATAAAGGAAACGCGCGTATTATACCTGAGATTTAGCCCGCGAGGGACTGAAAGTCCCTGTCTAATAGCTAAAAGTCCTCTAAAAGAGGACTAAAAAATAATACTTTAATGTAATATTTATCACGTATTTATATTCTTATGAGTGTTTTTGCGTAGAAGTGCAAGATATCAGCTACCAGGGCAACGGACTTCCATCCCAGGAGAAAAACTGGCCGCTATCTTCTTCTTTTAAATTTTCAATGACGGTCAATAGTTGATTTACAGTGCGCTGTATCGAAAATAACTTTTCTGAAGGTACATTATTTTGGAAAGGTTTAGATAATCTAGTATCAGTTGTGCCTGGATGTAATACAGAAATTATAGTATTAGGGCTACTTCTAGAGTATTCAATGGCTGCTGTTCGTATGAACATATTTAAAGCAGCTTTGGAGGCTCGATAGCCATACCAACCACCCAATTGGTTATCTCCAATACTACCTAACTTAGCAGAAATACTAACAAAGACAGAGCGATCGCGATGTTTCAGCAAGGGCAATAAATTTTTAGCTAGTAATACAGCGCTAATACTATTAACTTGAAAATAACGGAGTAAATTTTCTGAATTTAATTGCCTTAAACTTTTTTCCGGTTGTTGTTTTCCTTCATGGAGAAAACCAATACAGTTAATGACTAAATGTAGTTTGCTAATTTGCCCTTTTATTTGTTTAACAACTTCTTCTATTTGGTTTTCATCTGTTACATCCATTTGAAAACAAGTTATTTTTAGAGGATGCAAATTTGCTAACTCTAACAATTCCATCGCTGATTCAGGATTTCGATAGGTGGCGAAAATTGTAGTGGCTTTATCATCTAATAAATGTTTGACAAATCCATAACCTATCCCTTGACTGGCACCTAAAATTAGAATATTTCTTTTTGGATTTTCATCCATATTCCTAAAAACCGTAATTAACAGTAAAATATAAACCGCTATCTTGAGCATTATTACCTTTATCCTGTAAGTCTACAAGGGGAAAGGCAAAATCGGTACGGATATTTAATTTTGGTAGGGGTTGCCATAATAAACCTAAACCTAATCCAGCTAAAAAGTTTTGATTAGGCGATCGCACTGGATTATCTGCAGCATTCCAAACTGTCCCTAAGTCTAAAAATGGCGCAACTCTAACTATTGGTTGCCCGCCTTCGTTGCGGTGTAGGGTAATTTGGTCTTCTACGGAAAATCTCACCCCATTGTCACCAATACGGGCATTTTGCCTAAAACCTCGTAGGGATTGCCCGCCACCAATGACAAATTGATGGGAAGCTGGTAAACCATCGGGGCTTAATTGTAGGTCTGCTTGAAGTATTAATAAATTATCTTGGTTGAGAATCTGCGCCCTTTGGGCTTGCCCTAACCAACTAAAAAATTGTCCGTCTGGATTTCTATTACTGGTGGCTCCCAATATTGCGGTGCCTACATTAAACTGCGACCTAAAACCCCAGGCACCTCTAACATCTCTGATGACGTAATCTTGTTCAAATCTAAATACGCTTGTTGTTGTATCGTCTATTTGAATATCTTGGATTAAAGTCTGTCCATCTCGATAGTTAAATCCTAAGGATAAAGCTAACTCTCTTTGAGGCGATCGCTCTAATGGTTGTCGATAACTAATGTCGTAGGAGTTGGCGCTACCTTCAATGCCAAAACGTTTAAATTTTGGGTCTGTAATTTCATAACTGCTAGGACTCACCCGAAATTGTATAGTCCCATTTTTCGCATTAAGTGGCAAACGATAACTTAAATCATATACATTTGCCCCCCCTGTAGTTGTCCGAGAGTAGGAAGCGCTTAACTGGTCCCCATTTCCTGTTAAATTTCTATGGGTAAAATCTAAATTGAAACGCTCTGACCCCACACTGGGTGATGAAAAATTATCAATGCCAATACTACCCACCACAGGATTTGCTTCTACTACCTGCACGGCTAAAATACTTTTACCGATACCCTCCCCAGCCCTTAAATTTGCTTCTACATTCTCAAATAAAGGGTCTAATCGCAGTAAACGTAAGTGATTTTCTAACTCTATCTGACTCACAGGAGTGCCGGCACCAAGTTTAATTCGACTACGCACATAGTCGGGGTTGATTTTTTTAGTCCCTCTTATTTCAATGCTTTCTAAAGACCCTTCAATTATTTGTAATTTCACTAATCCGTCAACAACAGGTTGTTCAACAACAACTGCCCTAGAAGTTATATAACCTTTATTTAGATAAAGTTTTGTCACCGCATCTGCTGCTTGACGAATTTCTTCAAAAGTTAATGATTTTCCAGTAAATTCTTGAACTACTGCCTGTAATTCCTGGGGTTTAAAGACTGTGCTGCCGATTATTTCTATTTTATTGACATTTACACGGGGAGAAGAAGGAGGAGTGGCAGGAATGGTGGGAGGTGTAGGGGAATTTAGAGGAGTGGGCGAAGGAAGGGGAATCGGTATGGGTTGGGGTTTGGGTGTTAATTGAGCGTTTGCTTTTGCATTGGCGCCAAGCAATAAGATGAGAGATATGGTGTTAATAAAAAGTTGTTGATAAATTTTCATTTGTTTTTTTATCAGGACTTAGGCAAAGTGTACGTAACGTAGGGGCGAATGGCATAGCCTGCGGCAACATAAATGTACGCCCTTATGACACCATGGAGGTTATAAGATTTCTTTGTGTAAGTCCTGATATAAATAACTCACGCAAAATGTACCTAACGTAGGGGCGCTCTTGCTTCGCCCTTATGACACCATGGAGGTTATAAGATTTCTT
>Ga0114939_10002840_pt1 | contig 12485 bp, 11 predicted proteins | sample AshMeaCrysSpring_FD_87196 | JGI IMG/M metagenome (GOLD analysis project Ga0114939, IMG submission 87196) | Groundwater microbial communities from Big Spring, Nevada to study Microbial Dark Matter (Phase II) - Ash Meadows Crystal Spring | ecosystem: Environmental > Aquatic > Deep subsurface >... | reverse complement strand
TAATGACGCATGCCCAATACACGCTGAGCGGCGGTTCGACAGACGGCAAAAGCCTCGGGCAAAAAAGTATCTAAGCTTTCACCGGCTTGATAACGCTGCTTGAATGCGGCCGTCTTAGCTCGCAGCTCCTCATCCGAGAGCGCGTCGGTAGCCGCCTCTAGGGCATTGATGCGCTCAACAATCTGGCGCATCCGTTTTAATTCACGATTATTTTTGGTGCCGAACAAGCCGCTGACGAAACGAGAAAACATGGTCACTACTCAGAAGATGGGCAAATCAACGCAACATTCTACCTCCTTTCGAGGGTCTGAAAAGCATTGCGTGCATACTGACTGCAGAAAGCATTAGCCCGGCACAGGGGCCGGGCTAATGAGAAGAAAGCAACAAGGTCGTTATCGCTTAGCCACTCGAATAAACGTCGTGGGGTCTATCTGTTTGCCGTTACGCAGCACTTCATAGTGCAAGTGCGTGCCAGTGGATCGCCCGGTTGAGCCCATATAAGCCACTAACTGATCCTTGCTAACGATGTCGCCCGCCTTCACCGCGACAGCGCGTGCGTGAGCATAGCGTGTGACTAAACCATCGCCATGATTGACTTCAACCACGTTACCGTAGCCAGTACGCTTTCCTGCAAAGGTCACCACACCATCGGCCACGACAAAAACATCACTGCCTTCAGTACCCGCAAAGTCGATACCGGCATGGAAAGCCGTACGACCTGTCATGGGGTCTGCACGATAACCGTAGTTGGAGCTGATATAGGCATCACGTACAGGCATGTTATTCAAATCGACGCGCTGACGGCGTGTCTGAAGCACGTTATCGAGCGCTAATAATTGCGCTTCACGCAACGCCAACTCTTCACTCAGACTGGATAGCGTCTTATCAATACTGTCTTTGGTGTCCGGCAATTCAATCGGTTGCTCTGGGCCACCCATGGGGGGCTTTTTGGAAAAATCGAACTCGTCGCCTTTCACCTTTGCGGTTTCAGCCAAATGCGCGCCCAACGCATCGATGCGCATCATTCGGGCCTGAATATCTGCCATGCGCGCAGCCATCGCTGCGAGCTCTTCTTGTTGAGCTCGGTCAGCTGCACTTAAATGGGTCGCCGGCGAGGCCGAGAGCTTGCTATATGCCCAAAAGCCGGTCGCGCCCAAACCCGAGGCCAGCACAAACAAACCGACGGCTGCACTGCCAATTATTTTGGGACTTAACTGCAAACGAATCGGTCGATTATGTTTACGGTTAAAAAATATAATGTTCATCTCACATACCTCTTGGCGAACGAGCGCAATTTGCGCATGCTGAACGCCTTGATCTGCGGCCAATCGTCATGTCACGTCACAACCAACCTACCGCGCTTAAACAGCTACTCCAGCTCGGCAGTTTCCAGCCTCTGCTGCGGGGAAACACCCTGCAGGCAACACATGAGTTGATATGGCAGCAAATAGTTGATGAATCCATCCGGTCTTCTTGCCGGCTAACATCGCTGCGAGAAAGCACACTCACCGTTTGCGCGGATCACGCGACCACTGCGAGTCAGTTGCGTTACTTGCAGAAAATCCTGCTACAACAACTGAAACAACACAGCGAATTCAAATCGGTTCAGCGTTTACGCATCCTCATTTCAACAGCGCCCCCATGCCCACCTGTCTCTGCAAAAAGTTTGCCAACCCTCAGTGAGAGCACAGCAAAACACCTGCAAGAAATGGCAGATTCCTTGGAGAATTCGGAGCTTAGCGGAGGTTTCCGTCGTTTGGCAAGCTATACTCGCCAAAATCGGACGGATAGAAGTGATTAAATAACAACCAAAAAGTCTTGATTGCAGGATTGTCTGAGCGAAAAAAAGCGTTTAGGGCTTAATGGCTGGCATCGGCTTTAACGTAGCTGATGGGCGTCAGTCGCTCATCAGGAAACGTTACTTCTTCCCAGGCATCCGGGGCATCCATGATGGCGCGCAATAATTTGTTGTTGAGTGCGTGGCCGGACTTAAAGCCTTCGTAGGCACCTAAAATACCCATGCCAAACAAATACAAGTCACCAATCGCGTCCAACATCTTGTGACGGACAAACTCATCTTCAAAACGCAAGCCGTCTTCATTCATCACACCTTGGTCGTCAACAACAATGGCGTTATCCATACTCCCCCCTAAGGCCAAGTTATTGGCACGGAGGTACTCGATATCGCGCAGAAAACCAAAAGTACGCGCACGACTGACTTCGTTGACAAAAGCAGTGGTGGAGAAGTCGACACTGGCCCAACGATGCTCATCGCGAAAGGCGGGATGATCAAAATCGATGGTGAAAGACACTTTGAAACCGTCATAAGGATCAAAGGCGGCGATTTTATCGCCGTCTCTGACTTCTACACGACGCTTGATGCGAGCGAAACGCTTGGGCGCTTCTTGCTCCACGATCCCGGCGGCTTGGATCAGGAACACGAAAGGCCCGGCGCTGCCATCCATGATGGGGATTTCAGGGGCACTGACATCGATCACGGCGTTGTCGATGCCAAGGCCCGCTAAGGCCGACATGATGTGCTCAACGGTACCGACACGAACATCACCCACCACAAGGTTGGATGACATCATGGTTTCGCGCACCAGCAAGGCTTTTGCCGGTATATCGACTGGCGGTTCGAGATCCGTGCGGCGAAACACGATTCCCGAATCGACAGGCGCAGGCCTTAGCGCGAGAAAAACCTTCTCGCCGCTATGCAGGCCAACACCACTGGCGCGAATCACTTGTCTTACGGTACGTTGCTTGAGCATTTGTAACAAATCATGTCAAAGATGGCTCATGTTAGCAGAGCCGTCTTAACCGCTCAATCCGCTTGACGACGCAAGAAAGCTGGAATGTTCAGCAAACTGGTGTCGCCGCGACGTGTTGTACCGGCTTCTTTATTACGTTCCCAAGTTGGGCGATCGTATTTGGCATACGGGTCTTGTTCGATGGCTGGCACCGTGCCGCCGTTCACGACTTGCTGAACCGGCACGGACACAGTGGCTTGCTGAGCGACCTGAACTGCAGGAGCTGCCGCCACTAAAGTCATCCCCGCTTTGGGCTGTGCTGCGCGCACGGCACTCGCCTTAGGCAGGCCGGTAGCAACCACGGTGACACGAATTTCATCACCCAGGGTTTCGTCGAGAATGGTACCAATCACCACGGTCGCGGACTCGGACGCAAAGTTCGAGACGATGTCACCAACCGTGGAGAACTCATCGAGACCCAGGCTTTCATTGGCGGCAATCGACACCAGTACGCCGCGCGCACCCTTCAGCTGCACATCGTCGAGCAAGGGGCTGTGAATCGCCATTTCGGTAGCGATACGAGCACGCTCTTCACCTTTAGCAGAGCCTGTGCCCATCATGGCCAAGCCTTGTTCCGACATCACGGTGCGCACGTCAGCAAAGTCGACGTTGATGACACCGGGATTGAGGATCATGTCAGCGATGCCCTGAACGGCACCCTGCAACACATTGTTAGCCGCTTTAAAGGCATCAACCAAAGATACTTTGCCCAACACTTGCAGCAACTTGCCATTGGGAATAGTGATCAGCGAATCCACATGGTTAGACAGCGACTCGATACCCTGCTCGGCAACATCCATGCGCTTTTTGCCTTCGAAGGGGAAAGGCTTGGTGACAACACCAACGGTGAGAATACCCATTTCACGTGCTACTTCGGCGACGACAGGCGCACCACCGGTACCCGTGCCACCACCCATGCCGGCCGTAATAAAGACCATATCGGAGCCCTGTAAGGCTTCACGAATACGATCACGGTCTTCCACAGCAGCCTGACGACCCACTTCCGGGTTGGCACCCGCACCGAGGCCTCGAGTGACGTTATCGCCCAAGTGCAGCAGAGTTTTGGCATTCATTTTATTGAGTGCCTGTTTGTCGGTATTGGCGCAGATAAAGTCCACACCCTGTACGTCGCTGTTAACCATGTGCTCAACAGCATTGCCACCGCCACCGCCAACGCCGATGACTTTGATAATCGCTGTGCCCAGCTCTGGTGTGTTGTCTGCAAATTCGAAAATGTTTGTCATGTTGATTCTCCAGCCCCTAAGGGCTTCCGCCGATTTTTATAAGTGCTACGCCGTGAGGCTTCCTGCCCATACCGATGGCTCGCCTAGCCATCGGAATACCATTGCTCCGAAGAGCGAATACTTAAAAGTTGCTGGCGAACCAGCCTTTCATTCTGCCAATCAAACTGGCGCCGTCATCTTCACGCCGCGAGATTCGATTTGAACCGGTTTGACCGGAAGCCAAGGTGCGCTGCATGCCATAAAACAGCAGGCCGATGCCCGTGGCATAAATTGGGTTGTGCAACAGCTCTTCCATGCCACCCAACTTCAACGACTTGGGCATGCCAATACGCACGGGCAAATGGAAAATGGATTCAGCCAACTGCACCGCCCCTTCAATTTTGGCGGAGCCGCCAGTCATCACCACGCCAGCAGCCAGTTGGTCGGCATAGCCACAACGCTCAAGCTCCATCTGCACGATGCTAAACAGCTCTTCATAACGAGGCTCGACGACAGCCGAAAGTGTTTGTCTGGCCAAGGTGCGTGCCGGGCGATCGCCCATGCCGGGGACGCTGATGGTTTGCTCGGGATCGACCATTTGCGGTACCACACAGGCATAGCGCACTTTGATTTCATCCGCGGCCGGCGTCGGAGTACGCAAGGCCATGGCGATGTCGTTGGTGACTTGATCACCAGCAATGGGAATCACAGCCGTGTGACGAATCGCGCCACGAACAAAGACCGCAATATCGGTTGTGCCGCCGCCAATATCGACCAAGCACACGCCCAAGTCTTTTTCATCATCGGTCAGCACACCATGGCTGGATGCCACTTGCTCTAAAACAATATCGTCAATCGCTAGACCCGCTCCACGAACGCACTTCTCGAGGTTTTGCGCGGCGTTAGCCGAGCAGGTCACGAGGTGAATATGGCCTTCCAGTCGAACGCCGGCCATGCCCAAGGGATTACGCACATCACCTTGATCATCCACGATAAATTCTTGCGGCAAGACATGCAAAATGCGTTGATCGGCTGGGTTCGCGCCGGACTTAGCCGCATCAATGACGCGTTCAATATCGGTTTGGCTCACTTCACCGTCACGAATGGCGACGACGGCTTGCGAGTTGCGCCCGCCGATATGGCTGCCTGCAATCCCGATGTATGCCGAGTGAATGCGGCAGTCGGCCATTAACTCGGCCTCCGCCACAGCACTCTGGATGGCCTCTTGCATCTGATCGATGTTGACCACCACACCCTTGCGCATGCCCTTAGACGGCTTCATGCCGTAGCCGACAATTTCCAAGCTCTGCTCAGCCTGATTAATTTGAGCGACCATGCACACCACTTTTGAGGTGCCGATATCGAGTGCAACGATCATGGGTGCCTGTGTCATATTTGCCATCTCTGCCTTCCTGGTCGCGAGCGACCGATGTCCTCAACTTAAATTCCTAGTTCAACCTTGACGCCATCCAATGGCCACGCCATTGCGATAACGCAGATCCACTCGGGCAATGCTGCCAATATCAGCGGCTAACTGCCGGTCATACAGCACCGTAAAACGTTCCAGCTTGGCTAAGGTGTCCTGTGCATCAACCAGCACCTCCACACCACCTTCCAAGGTCAACAACCAACTCATGCGATCGGTTAATTGCAATGTCTCAATGTGCAAGCCCACCCGCTGCAAAATTCGGTCCATGGCTTGGTACTGTTGCAACACAAATCGCGATTGCGCACGTGGGCCGATTAAGCGTGGCAGATCCGTCAAGCCAATCACCTGCTGTGGTCGAAACACGTCGCCAGCAGCACTCACCAAACCGTTATCACCCCAGTGCGCCAAGGCGCGCTTTTCCACCAGCGTGACACGAATGCTGTCGGGCCACTGCCGACTCACCCGTGCTTCTGCCACCCAGGGATAGCGTTGCGCCAAGGCTTGCAGCTCACGCACATTGGCGGAGAAAAAGTTGCCTCTGACCTGACGCTCCAAAGCGGCCTGCAAAGACGCGCGCTGGGTTTGCACCAAGTCACCGGCGACCTGCACATGACGAATCGGTGTCTCTTGCAACCACTGGGTCGCCATCACTTGCATACCCGCACCAATCACCAGCAGCGCAGCAAACGAGACCACCAATACCGAGCCACGAAGTAGCGTTGAGCCTTGGCCGGCCCAGTGAGCACTGCGCGTCGACAACGCAGACCAAAAGCCCTGACGAGGAGCGCTGGTGCGTGCGATGGGACGGCGTGTCACTTGGCTGGACATTAGGCGGCCTCGACCTTCATGGTTTGCGCCAAAATCGTTAGCACGAGTTGGGTGAAATCAATGCCAGCGGCTTGCGCCGCCATCGGCACCAACGAGTGATCCGTCATGCCAGGTACGGTGTTGATTTCCAGCAGCCAGAATCGGCCTTGGCTATCGCGCATGGCGTCGATACGTCCCCAACCGGCAGCACCGACTACCTCAAACGCTTCCTCAGCAATGGCCTGTAGGCGACGCTCATCGTCCTGACTCAGGCCGCAGGGAATTTTGTACTGGGTGTCATTGCGCTGGTACTTGGCTTCGAAGTCATAAAAATCGTTGGCCGGAATCATGCGAATCACCGGGAGCGCCTTGCCATTCAGCATGCTGACGGTGTATTCGCTACCTTCAATAAAGTGCTCAGCGATGACTTCGCTATCGTGTTCAGCCGCAACGGCGTACGCCTTTGCCAGCTCGTCCACGCTATACACTTTGGCCATGCCAATACTGGAGCCTTCACGTGAGGGCTTGACCATCAGTGGCAGGCCTAATTCCGCCACAACCGCGTGAAAATCCGAGTTGGCAGAGAGTCGGCGATAGGTCGGCGTGGGCAAACCACAACCTAACCAGAGTTGCTTGGTACGTGCCTTGTCCATGCCAATCGCTGAGGCCATCACACCACTGCCGGTGTACGGCACACCAAACTGCTCCAACACCCCTTGCATCACGCCATCTTCACCGCCACGACCGTGCAGCACAATAAAGGCGCGGTCATAGCCTTGCACTTCCACGATGTCGCGCTCAGCCGGGTCGAAGCCATGAGCATCGACACCTGCCGCTTGCAACGCTTTCAATACGGCGGCGCCACTGATGAGCGAAATCGGACGCTCCGCAGCCGTGCCCCCCATGAGCACTGCCACCCGACCTAATCGCTTCACATCCACCTGATTCATGTTCAATCTCACTTTTTTGCTGCGGTCAGATAGAGACCGTTTTGGGCCAGCTCCAGCGCGATTGCACCCACCGTGCCCGCACCTTGCGTCAGCAGCACATCCCCGGCACGTAATTGCGAAGGCAAGAGCTGCGCCAACTCATCCATTTTTTCGACAAAGACCGGATCCACTAAGCCACGCGTACGGATACTGCGCGCTAAGGTTCGGCTGTCGGCACCAGCAATGGCTTTTTCACCCGCGCTGTACACATCCAGCAGCAGCAGTTGATCCACGGTCGACAGCACTTGCACGAAGTCTTCAAAGCAGTCGCGGGTACGGCTGTAACGATGAGGCTGGAACATCATGACCAAACGACGACCTGGGAAGGCCTGACGAGCGGCCGCGATAGTGGCGGCCACTTCGCGCGGGTGATGACCGTAGTCATCGACTAACTGCACACCGGCCACAACGGCTAAGCGTTGGAAGCGACGACCGACGCCTTGGAAGTTAGCTAAGGCACTGACAATCGCGGCATCTTCCACTTCCTCATCGGTGGCGATGGCGATGGCCGCCAAGGAGTTCAGCACATTGTGCAGGCCAGGCAAATTCAAGGTCACACGCAAGGCATCACGACCGGCACGATGCACGGTGAAGTGCGTTTGCAGACCTTCCTGATGAACATCGGTGGCACGAATATCGTTATCGGCATCGAAGCCGTAGGTGATGGTCGGACGACCAATTTTTGGCAGCAGCTCGCGCACTACGGGATCATCACCACAGACCACCGCCAAACCGTAGAACGGCAGGTTGTGCAGGAACTCGATGAAGGTGCGCTTAAGCACCTCGAAGTCGCCGCCGTAGGTATCCATGTGGTCGGCGTCGATGTTGGTCACGATCGATGCCATGGGCTGCAAGTGCAAGAAAGAGGCATCCGACTCGTCCGCCTCAGCCACGAAGTAGCGGCTGCTGCCCAATTTGGCATTGGTACCGGCGCTATTAAGCAAACCGCCAATCACGTAGGTGGGATCAAAGCCGGCCTCACCCAGAATCGACGCAATTAAGCTCGTCGTCGTGGTTTTGCCATGTGTACCCGCAATCGCGATACCATGGCGATAACGCATCAGCTCCGCCAACATTTCAGCACGACGCACGATGGGCAGACGGCGCTCTTGCGCGGCCTTCACCTCAGGGTTGCTGGAATCGATAGCGGTGGAAACCACCAGTACGTCGGCTTTTTCGATGTGTGCAGCGTCGTGACCGATAAAAATTTCAGCGCCAAAGGATTTCAGGCGATCCGTGGTTTTACCCGCTTTAGCATCAGAGCCGGCCACTTCGTAACCTTGGTTCAACAACACTTCGGCGATACCGCACATACCGGCGCCACCGATGCCCACAAAATGAATTCGGCGAATGCGGCGCATTTCCGGGATTTCAATCAGGCGTGTACGCGGAATGGCTTTCATGCATGACCTCTCAAAATAGCGTTAACGACCAATGCCGTGGCATCCGGCTTGGCCAGCGAGCGGGCTTTTTCAGCCATCGCTTGCAAGGTAGAACGATCCAATAACTCACGCAGGGTGACGGCAAATGCGGCCGGGGTGAGGTCGCGCTGTTGAAATAAGCGAGCGGCACCAATATCACTTAAGAAACGGGCATTGGCCGTTTGGTGATCATCGACCGCATGCGGAAACGGAATCAGAATGGAGGCAACACCCGCGGCGGCAATTTCAGAAACCGTCAGGGCACCGGAACGACAAATCACCAAGTCGGCCCAGTCGTAAACCGCTGCCATGTCATCAATAAAAGGCAGGATGTCTGCTTTTACGCCCAATTTGGCATAGACAGCGGCGGCTTTATCGGCATGCTTACGCCCGGCTTGATGACGGATCTCGGGGCGCAACTCCTCGTTCAACGCCGCAAACGCGGCAGGCACTAACTCATTTAACGCTACCGCGCCCAAACTGCCGCCCATCACCAGCACACGCAGAGGACCACGACGCGCCGCATATCGAGCACGCGGCTCCGCGAGGGTAGCAATTTCATCGCGCACCGGATTACCGACCCAGACCGCTTTGGTGCAGGTGTCGAATGCGTCAGGGAAAGCTTGCAATACCTGTGTCGCGAACTTGGACAACGCCTTGTTAGTGAAACCGGCAATCGCGTTTTGCTCATGAATATAGAGCGGCAAGCCGGAGAGACGCGCAGCTAATCCGCCGGGGCCCGTGACATAACCGCCTAAACCAATAACAGCATCCGCATTGACGCTGGCAAACACACGCGAGGCCTTCCAGACGGCGCGAATCAGCTTGGTCGGCGCTTTCAGCAACGGCTTTAAGCCATTACCGCGCAAGCCACCCACGTCTAAGTAGGTCATTTCGAATCCGGCTTTAGGCACTAAATCTGCCTCAATACCTGCTTGGGTACCCAACCAATGAATACGTACGCCTTGCGCTTGCAAGGCACGCGCCACGGCGAGCGCCGGGAACACATGGCCGCCCGTTCCACCCGCCATGACCACCACAGACTTAACGAGGGTCATAGCCACCTCCTTCGGCGCGACGCAAACCGCGTTCGCTGACTTGGCTCGACTCGGCATCAATTCGCAGCAAAATCGCTAAAATGACAAAGACCATCACCAAGCTGGAGCCACCATAGCTAACTAAGGGCAGGGTCAACCCCTTCGTGGGGAAAAAGCCAATATTGACCCCGATATTGATCGCCGATTGCACGCCCAACATGACGGCCAAACCATAGGCCACGTATGCGGAATAGAATTGACCACCGCGCTCAGCACGCTGACCAATGCGCAGTGCCGCAGTGACCAAGGCAGCCACCGCAATCAACAACAATAAAACACCTAACAGACCAAACTCTTCGGCATACACGGCAAAGACAAAGTCGGTATGCGCCTCAGGCAAATAGAACAGCTTTTGCACGCTATGGCCTAGGCCCACGCCAAACCAGTCGCCACGACCAAACGCAATCAGACTTTGTACCAACTGGTAACCCGTGTTGTACTGATCTGCCCATGGGTCGGTAAACGCCAACAGACGCTTCATGCGGTAAGACTCCATCATGACCACCGGGATACCGGCCAAGGTCACGGTTGCCATCACCGCCAGGAATTGCTTTAAGGGCGCACCCGCTAAAAACAGCATGGAGGTGGTCGCCACAATCACCACCAAACTGGCGCCAAAGTCAGGCTCCAACATCAAAAAGAGCACCACGAGGAACAGTGCAGCCAGCGGCTTAATAAAGCCTATTGCTTTGCTACGCACTTCCTCTTGGCGTCTAACCAAGTATGCCGACATGGCCAATACTGCGGCCAATTTCATGACCTCAGAAGGCTGCAGTGTGATACCGCCAAGGCCGATCCAACGCATACTGCCATTGACCCGACGGCCGATGCCGGGGATCAACACAATCGCGATCAGAATCAATGCAAACAAGAAAACCCAGTAGCTGTAACGGCTCCAGAACTGCATGGGAATCTGCAATGCCAGGGCACCCACCACTAGGCCAATCGCCAAATAAATCGCATGACGAATGAAGAAATAGAATGGGTTGCCGAAATTCGCTTCCGCCACACCCATGGATGCCGAGCCAACCATAATCAAACCAACGCACAACAAGAAACCGGACGCGAGCAGCAACACCTGCCGCTCAGTCAGCTCTGCCGCGACATTACGCAGCATGTGCAGAGGTGGATTTAGGCGTTGGCTGGTCATGCGCGACCCTCAACAAGACGGCGCACACCGGCCACAAACTGATCGCCACGATCTTCATAATGCTTGAACATATCGAAGCTCGCGCAAGCCGGTGACAGCAACACAGCATCACCGGCTTTAGCGAAACCCTTAGCTTGCGAAATGGCCTCATCCAGCGTGCCGCAATGGAAGCGCGGCAAGGCGGCGGTAATCGCCAAATCAATCACCGGTGCATCTTCACCAATTAAGATCAGTGCCTTGCCAAATTGAGCCATGGCCGACGATAACGGCGTGAAGTCCTGACCTTTACCGACACCACCGGCGATCAACAAAATCTTGCCGGAAATCGCTGCCCCCAAGCCATTGATGGCAGCCAATGTCGCACCCACGTTGGTGCCTTTGGAGTCGTTGTACCAGCCCACGTGATCTTGCAACGCCACCCGTTGGCAACGGTGCTTCAAGCCCGTGAACGAGCGCAAAGTGGACAGCATGGCATCCATGGGTAGGCCCACGGCATCGCCTAGCGCCAAGCAGGCCAGCGCGTTGGCCACATTATGGTCACCAAAAATTTGCAGTTCACTGACAGCCATCAGTGCTTCACGGCCGCGCGCCAAGAAAGGCTTGCCCTCTATGATGCGAACACCAAAGTCATTCAAGTCAGGTGCGTTGAGGCCGAAGCTGGCGCGTGGCAAATCATCGGCAATCAGCGGTACGGTCAAGGCGTCATCGCGGTTGAATACGAAGCGCTGACAGTTGCGGAAAATACGGTGCTTAGCTTGGTGATACTCCACCATGCCCGTGTAACGATCCATGTGGTCTTCACTGAGGTTTAAGACCACGGCCACGGCCGCCTTCAAAGAGTGCGTCGTTTCCAACTGGAACGAAGACAACTCCATGACATAAAGGTCTTTTTCACCTTCGGCGAGCATATCCAATACCGGCGTGCCGATATTGCCGCAAACGCCCGTGCGCTTGCCGGCGGCCTCACCCATCAGGCCCACAATCGTGGTCACCGTGCTTTTGGCATTGGAACCGGTGATTGCCACGATAGGCGCCTTCGCGGCACGGCAAAACAGTTCCACATCACCGACCACTGAAACGCCCGCCTGAATCGCGGCCGCAATTTCGGGCTCACGAATGGATACGCCGGGGCTGCTGACCACTTCCGTGGCACGCAACAATAATGCCGCATCTAGCTTGCCTAGGCTGACATCGACATCGGGAAACTCAGCACGCAGCTCAGCCAAGCCCGGCGGATGTTCGCGAGTATCGTTCACGGCAACGGGATAGCCCTGCGCCTTCAAATAGCGCACACAGGATAACCCGGTCTTACCCAGACCGATCACCACACGTAAACCGTCACGCTGAATGAGCATACTGCTGTCTCCTTAGCGCAGCTTTAAGGTCGCAAGACCGATCAACACCAGCATGAAACTGATAATCCAGAAACGCGCCACGACGCGTGTTTCCGGCCAGCCTTTCAGCTCAAAGTGGTGATGAATCGGCGCCATACGGAAAATTCGTTTGCCGGTCAGCTTAAAGCTTGCGACCTGCAGCATGACCGAGAGCGCCTCGATGAC
>Ga0114939_10002838_pt1 | contig 12490 bp, 9 predicted proteins | sample AshMeaCrysSpring_FD_87196 | JGI IMG/M metagenome (GOLD analysis project Ga0114939, IMG submission 87196) | Groundwater microbial communities from Big Spring, Nevada to study Microbial Dark Matter (Phase II) - Ash Meadows Crystal Spring | ecosystem: Environmental > Aquatic > Deep subsurface >... | reverse complement strand
TAACAAATTATTTTTCAATTTAAATTCGACCTGGCTGGCGACTATAAGTCGCGGCTACACAAACAAAACCCGTCTTCACGGGTTAAAGAAAAAAATTAGTTCCACGGGTGCTAGAAACTCATCATATTTTTGTGGCAGACCACTAATCAAATAGTTAAATAAGGGACTTCCAGAAAATCAAATTAATCATACTCTGTTGTATTTAATACTTGTTAAAAATATAAAACCCCGGTTTTTTCTCTATATAAATAATGAAATAGAGTAAATGTAGTATTTTTTTTAACAAATTATTTTTCAATTAAAATTCGACCTGGCTGGCGACTATAAGTCGCGGCTACACAAACTAAACCCGTCTTCACGGGTTAAAGGAAAAAAATAGTATTTGTGGAACAGTTTTTCCTTCCTTATTCTAGTTGAGATAGTGGCACCTTCACCTCACCAAAAATCCAACCTGGCGATGCATAATGTATCTATCTAGAATAGATAAATACCTAGCAATATTCATAATTACAATTAATTTAGTTTATGCGTCAATTTATCAATGCTTTTTTCCTACTGGCTTTAACACAATTATTCCCTTTATTATTTACCAATGCCGCGAAAGCTGAAGAATCAACACCTCAATTACCATCGATAACTACCCCATCACCTCAAAAGGTTTCAACCCAACCATCGGATTCTGTAACTAAAGTAGTTGCGGCTAAGTTGATGACGAATTTTCCTGATGGTAATTTTTACCCAGAGAAACTAATTACCCGTGGTGAGTTAGCTTCTATTTTAGTAAAAGCTTTTCAATTAGATAAACGCCAAGCTGCATCTAAGGGGGCAGATATTACACCACCTGCTGACGTATCTCCTGGGCATTCGGCATTTAATGATATTCAGACTGTTTTGAAAACTGGAATTATGAAGGGCTACCGCAATAATCTCTTTTTCCCAAATCAAAGAATCAATCGGGCTGAAGCCCTGGCGATTTTTGCTCAAGCCTATGGTGTGTTTCAATTTGGAGATGATACTGTTAATGAAATTTTAGCGCCACATCCTGATGCTGCTTCTATTCCTGGATGGGCCAGAAAGGCGATCGCTACTATCGTCACAGAAGGATTTATAAACACCGATACTCAAGGAAACTTATTTCCCCTACAACCAATGACAAGAGGTGATATGGCTTTGGTACTTAGTAAATTTTTACAAAGAGAACAACGTCTTCCTGAAACTCCCGTAGTCCCTGATATCCCTAATACTAGTAAGTAGTTAATTTAATTATTGGGACTTTGCCAATGGTTAGTATAAAAGAATCCTACGGTTTGGAAAGAAATTTATTTGAAAAATTTAAGGAAAATGTAGGAAAAATGTAAGTTTAAATAATTGTATATGTCATTATACTAACTTATACGTCCATGTCCCTCTTGATTACTTTAAGTGTGCTTGTGCAAAGGTTATTTTGTTAACAAGCAGACCGTGGGAGAATCAGAATCGGAATACCTAAGAGAGGAAAGCGTTTTAATATGCATCTGAGTGAAATCACCCATCCAAACCAGTTGCATGGTTTATCAATTAAGCAGTTGGAACAAATAGCCCGTCAAATTCGGGATAAACACCTCCAAACCGTAGCAACATCTGGTGGACATTTAGGCCCTGGATTAGGTGTTGTTGAATTAACCCTTGGGCTTTATCAAACTCTAGATTTAGATAGAGATAAAGTTCTCTGGGACGTAGGACATCAAGCTTATCCTCATAAATTAATCACGGGACGCTACCATAATTTCCATACCTTACGACAAAAGGATGGGGTTGCTGGTTATTTAAAGCGTTGCGAAAATCAATTTGACCACTTTGGGGCAGGACATGCTTCTACAAGTATCTCCGCTGGTTTAGGAATGGCTTTAGCTAGAGATGCTAAAGGAGAAAAATTTAAAGTAGTTTCTGTGATTGGTGATGGTGCCCTCACCGGTGGAATGGCTTTGGAGGCTATTAACCATGCAGGACATTTACCTAAAACTAATTTAATGGTTGTCCTCAACGACAACGAAATGTCTATTTCTCCGAATGTGGGCGCCATTCCTAGATATTTAAATAAAATGCGTATCAGCCCACCAATGCAATTCCTCACTGATAATTTAGAGGAACAATTTAAAAATATCCCCTTTGTTGGTGAATCCCTATCTCCTGAATTAGCACGCATCAAAGAAGGTATGAAGCGTTTAGCTGTACCTAAAGTTGGGGCAGTATTTGAAGAATTAGGCTTTACTTACATTGGACCTGTAGACGGACATAATTTAGAAGAATTAATTACCACTTTCCAACGAGCTCATCAAATACCAGGACCTGTTTTAGTCCATGTTGCCACCGTCAAAGGTAAGGGTTATGAGATAGCAGAAAAAGACCAAGTTGGTTATCATGCCCAAAATCCCTTTAACCTATCCACCGGGAAAGCAGTACCTTCCAATAAACCCAAACCTCCCGCATACTCTAAAGTATTTGCCCATACTTTAGTTAAACTAGCAGAGCAAAATCCTAAAATTATTGGTATCACCGCCGCAATGGCAACCGGTACCGGTTTAGATAAATTACAAGCCAAACTTCCCAATCAGTATATTGATGTCGGCATTGCCGAACAACATGCTGTCACCTTAGCTGCTGGTTTAGCTTGTGAAGGAATGCGCCCTGTTTGCGCTATTTACTCCACTTTCCTACAACGGGCCTACGACCAAATAGTTCATGATGTTTGTATCCAAAACCTACCTGTTTTCTTCTGTTTAGATAGGGCTGGAATTGTAGGCGCTGACGGCCCTACTCACCAAGGCATGTATGATATTTCCTATCTACGTTGCATTCCCAACATGGTGTTAATGGCACCTAAGGATGAAGCGGAATTACAACAAATGGTTGTTACAGGTATCGAGCATACAGATGGTCCTATTGCCATGCGATTCCCCCGTGGTAACGGTCATGGCGTGCCTTTGATGGAGGAAGGTTGGGAAGCTTTGGAAATTGGTAAAGGCGAGATTCTGCGTAATGGAGATGATGTATTATTAGTCGCCTATGGCACTATGGTATATCCTTCCATGCAGGTTGCTGAGATTCTTCACGAGCATGGAATTGAAGCAACTGTAATTAACGCCCGTTTTGCCAAGCCTTTAGATACTGAATTAATCTTACCTTTAGCCAAGAGAATTGGACGAGTAGTTACTTTTGAAGAAGGTAGTTTAATGGGTGGTTTTGGCTCAGCAGTAGCAGAAGCTTTGTTAGACGCTAATATCAATATACCTGTCAAGCGTATTGGTATTCCTGACCTTCTTGTAGAACATGCTGAACCTGATCAGTCTAAGATAACTTTAGGCTTAACAACTTCTCAAATGGCTGAAACTGTTGTGCAGACATTTTTTAGCAAGCAATTGTCTGCTGTATGAAACAGTCTTGAATTCTCTTAACTTATAACTTAGCCCAAGAAACCAGGTGACTTGAAGATACCTGGTTTCTCCTTATTTGTGTAGACTAATACCCGTGGAACAGGCATCCTGCCTGTGATATCAAATCCGGTAGCTTATGAGTAATAAAACCGCCAAGGCGCCAAGGACACCAAGGGAAGAGAAAAGAGAGAATAATACCGAAGAAATGCGGATTTGATATGATTTTGTGATTTTGTGATTTTGTGAGTGCAACAGTCATGCTGTCTGTTATTTTTGGAATAAAACAGGCAGGATGCCTGTTCCACAAATACTTATTAAAGTTGATGTAACCGACTAGTTTTGGTTTCACAAATACTTATCAAAGTTAATGTTACCGACTAGTTTTGGTCTGTCATGGCTTAATTAATGTTTCCCAAATATTGATGACTTGTTGGAGCGATCGCGGCATACTGTTTTGCTCTAAACTAATATAGTGGGTAACAGTATCTTGACTCTGATAAGTCGTAGTGGGAAAGTCAGCCACAGCGGCAGAAGTTAGATAACTCAAACCGTTAAAATTAGGAAAACGGCGATTCTCTAAAACTTTTTTAAACTGTTCCACTTGTTGAGGCGTCAATGTTTTGACTACCACTGGACGAGACCTGATATTAGGGGCAATGGTAAATTGGGTAATATTACCATCACTGGTAAGGGTTACAGTTGTTGTTCTTCCCGTAAAATCTCCGGAAACTGTACTTTTTAAAATCACATCCGGTTCAAGTTTGGGTATGTTTTCAATACCGCCAAATAACTCAAAGGAAACTCGCACTGCAATTTTGGCACCACTGGCGGTATCGTTTTGGGCAATACGAGAAGCATCTTGGCTAAGGTGATAGACAAAAGTACTATTGGGACCTGTAATAATTGCTTGCCAACCTTGAATCAAAATTTTTGTACACAATTGATTTGGACGAAATATACCCAAACAACCATCAAAATCAGCGGGTTTTATTTCGGTAATTTTGAGTTGTGATTTAGTAATTCTTGTATCCTTGGAAACTTGTTCAATTAGTTTTCTCCCAACTTCTTCGGGTAAAACATTTGGAGTTGCTTGACTCAGCAAATTAACATATTGGGGGACAGTTGTTTGAGTTAGACCAGGAGGCACCATAGCAGTCATAACCGCTATGGAACATAAAATAGCCGTGCCAAAAAAATATTTTGACTGACTAAAATTGAAATATTTCATATTTTTGATTGGATTTACCAGATTTATCGTCAAATTTTTAACAAAAAAATTGATACATTTAATCTCATTAAAAATTCACACTACAAACGGGTAAATTGCTAATTATTTTATACCCCAATAAAAACAGTGTAGCGACGTATTTATGAGATTATTTAATGTATAGCCTGCAAGAAAGTTGCGCCAACATGATGGCACTTTCATTATTTTTTTAGTATAGCAAAAGCCCATGCAAGCTGTTTACATTGCGATAATTTTTTCCCAAGCGTTGATGACTTGTTGGAGCGATCGCGGCATACTGTTTTGCTCTAAACTAATATACTGGGTAACTGTATCTTGACTCTGATAAGTCGTAGTGGGAAAGTCAGCCACAGCGGCAGAAGTTAGATAACTCAAACCGTTAAAATTAGGAAAACGGCGATTTTCCAACAGTTTTTTGAACTGCTGTAGTTGTTGAGATGTGAGGGTTTTAACTACAACAGGACTAAATCTAGCAGTGGGACTACTTTGAAATTTGGTAACTTTACCATCGTCGGTGAGAATAAAAGTTGTAGTGCTGCCGGTCAAATCCCCAGAAACTGAACTTTTAAAAATTGCGTTAGATTCAAGTTTGGGTATATTTTCACTACCACCAAATAACTCAAAGGAAACTCGCACTGCAATTTTGGCACCACTGGCGGTATCGTTTTGGGCAATACGAGAAGCATCTTGGCTGAGATGATATACAAAGGTACGACGGGGACCTGTAATAATTGCTTGCCAACCTCTAATCAAAATTTTTGTGCAGGCTTGGTTAGGGCGAAAAATTCCCAAACAGCCATTAAAGCCAGCGGGTTTTATTTCAGCAATTTTTAGTTTTGATTTAGAAATCCCCGTATCCCTTGCAACTTCTAGAAGAAGCCTGTTAGCAACTTGTGTTGGTAGAGTATTTGGGCTTGCTGTTGGATTTGCTTGAGTTACCAAGTTGGCAGATTGAGGGGAAATTGTTTCTGCCCATCCAGGAGCGATCGCTGGAGTCAGAATTATACCTGAACAAAAAAACGCCATCAAAAAGCTAGATTTTAACTGCTGAATATTTGAGCCTTTCATAGATATTTACCTGATATATTTACATCTCTAAAAAATCTGAATAATACATACTATTTGACAATAAATTTTTGACTATATTGCCAACTTGTCAAGGTTGGACTATATAGAAAATCTCTCCTAATATATGCTTATGAAAGAAAAGAGGCTTAATAACTTATTTTTTGTGAATTTAAAAGTAGAGTTTTTCGTATAAATTGATTTTAGTTTCTATTAAGTTTTTTACAGTTCAAAGATAATCTACAAATTTTTATGACTGCAGTACCCTTGAGTAGTATTTGTAGATATGACTTACATCAAGCCATATAAGTTCCTCCCATATTCCAAGAGGTTATTGGCTCCAAGATAAGTTTCAAAAGATAAATTTAAATTTATAACCAGCCAAATTAACAACGTATCATCTCATCTGACCATTTTTATATGTGACAAATAAATAAGTCTTTATAAAGTTATTTTTGGAAATTAATTGAAGTAATTAAAGTAGTTTAAATTATTTAATTTAAATCTCTAACTTGTAAAATTTGTAATAGCACTCGCAAGAATTCCCATGATTTTTTTAATATCTCGTAGATAATATTCTGTTAAATCAATACTGATGATTTGATTCTCTAATTTTAAAAATTTCCAATTAGTACCAGATGTAACAGCACCATAAATTACTGCGATTTCATTGCCTTGGTTTTGATTAAATATTCTAGCTGCTACCATTTCCGCAATACACTGACCTAATCCAGCATGTATATTTTCCTTTTTTGCTTCAATAATAATTATAACTGGTGCCGTGATGACTAGCACTTCAGGAGAATGGCTAATAATAAAATCACAAATTCCATTTAAACCGCTCTCTATATCAACACTAAAATCTACACCGGAAAAGAGATTTATTTGTTCTTTAAATTGCCTCCGCAAATCTATCAATATGGGCGAAATAATCATTTCAGAACGAGCCTTTTCACTATTACTAGCCGTAGCAATTGGTACATTATAAGCAAGAATTTCAGTTAACAATGGACTGCAATCTTTTTCTGGAGAATCGGCAAATATATCAACTTTTTCAAAGGTTTTTAAATTAAATGCTTGTTTGATTCCTTGTAAATTAAAATCGCTGTAAGACATATTATTGAGGATTTAGGTACTGGGAGATTTAATTTGTTGGGTTGTGACCCGACAAGAAAATTTTAGCCCAGCTGTAAGATTTTAGGGTCATGCATCAACCAATAATCCTGCAAGGGATTATAGGGCGTCATGCTCTAGACGCCCTATGAATCATATTAGTCAGGAATAGCCGCAAAAATTGCTACTATGCTTGATTTGTGTAACCGCTCCTGAGCCAAGAACGCCAAGTTTTCGTAGAGTTTGCGGCTATTCCTATGTATATTAATTATCTTCCGTAAGTAACTCCGTCATTGTTACAAACTGTGGTCTTCTCCCAAAGGCTAAAAATCTCATAAATCGTACAAACTTACCAAATATATGCCTTTATAGTTATTTTTGATGGACTGTATTTTTGACTCAAAATTCTTCCCAGGGAAATCATGAAGATTTTGGGAAAGTACTATATAAAGTACTATATTATAGATATATAAAATATTTGGAGGTAAGAATATGACCCAAGCCTTGCCCAAATTAATAACCTTTGATGAATTTATCGAATGGTATCCCAACAACGGTAAACACTACGAATTACACAAAGGAGTAATTATTGAAATGCCACCCCCAAATGGAGAACACGAAAAAGTTATTGCTTTTTTGTCCCGTAAGTTAACTGTGGAGTTCGACCGTCTAAATCTACCGTACGGAATTCCCAAAACTGTATTCGTTAAAACCCCTTCAGGCGAATCCACTTATTCACCCGATATATTGTTATTACACCTCGATAATCTAAGTAACGAACCACTTTTTAAAAAACAATCCACAGTCACTCAAGCAGCATCAGTTCCTTTGATTGTTGAAGTTGTATCGACTAATTGGCGTGATGATTACTATGACAAGTTTAGAAATTATGAAGAAATGGGTATTCCCGAATATTGGATTGCTGATTATGCTGCGCTGGGTGCCAGAAAGTTCATCGGCAATCCCAAACAGCCAACTATTTTTGTATGCGAATTAGTTGATGGTGAATATCAGATGACTCCGTTTCAAGGCAATAATCTCATTGTGTCGCCTACTTTTCCCCAATTAAATTTAACTGCACAACAAATTTTTGATTCCGCAATATAAATTATAAACTCCTCGCGACTTTTGGAATTTGTGCTTGAAAATGCTGAATTTAGATAAAAATAGCTTTAAATTCAGCCTCGCTAAAAAATCAAGATATTTTCCCAGTTTTTTAATAAAGTTTTATCATACTTGTAAAACTTCCATGCAAAGTAAGATAAATTGAATCCATGAACGCAACAGCTAATCAAGTATTTCCCATCATTTGGGATAATGACTCGGTATCATTAATAGACCAAACTCGCTTACCTGGTGAATATAGCTTTGTGGAAATTAGCCGTTGTGACGATATGGCGAGGGCGATAAAAACAATGATAGTCCGAGGGGCGCCCGCTATTGGTATTGCGGCAGCCTATGGGATGTATCTTGGCGCTAGGGAATTAAAAACCCAAAATCGAGAAGTATTTTTTAAAGAATTGGAAAAAATCGCGGCGGTTTTGCGTTCAACTCGCCCAACTGCAGTCAATCTTTTTTGGGCTATTTCTCGGATGATGAGAACTGCTTATGAAAGTTTAGGCAGTATAGATGATATTAAAGCAATTTTATTAGAAACGGCTCAAAAAATTCAATCGGAGGATTTACAAACTTGTTTGGCAATTGGTAATCATGGTTTGGGCATTTTACCAACAACTCCTGAAAAGTTAAATATTCTGACTCATTGTAATGCTGGTGCTTTGGCTACTGGAGGTTATGGCACAGCTTTAGGTGTTATTCGGTCGGCTTTTCGAGAAGGACGTTTGGAAAAAGTTTTTGCTGATGAAACTCGTCCTCGTTTGCAAGGCTCAAAACTCACTGCTTGGGAATGCGTCCAAGAAGGGATTCCTGTCACGGTGATTACCGATAGCATGGCTGCCCATTGTATGAAACTCGGTTTAATTCATGCTGTAATTGTTGGTGCGGATAGAATCGCAGGTAATGGAGATAGTGCAAATAAAATCGGTACGTATAGTTTAGGTATTGTGGCAAAAGCTCATAATATTCCTTTTTATGTAGCTGCACCTTTATCTACTGTGGATTTTGAATTAGCTGATGGTGCGGGTATTCCCATTGAAGAAAGAGACTCCGCTGAAATTTATCAAGTTGGCGATACAATTCTGACAACTGGCGGTGCTGAATTTTATAATCCAGCTTTTGATGTCACTCCTGCTGAGTTAATTACCGCTATTATCACCGAGCATGGGGCTTTTGCTCCTGAGGAGTTAAAGAAGTTTAAGGATAAGCAGGTTGTTTAGGGTTTAGTTTTTACACGCAAAGGCGCATACCGGCACCAGCCTAGACGGGAAAGAGAAATTTGACTTTTTCGTGTCTTTGTGTGTAAGAGGGTACAAAACTGTTGATATACTTAAATCCTTTAAAACTTCTATAGATGTTCAATCTTATGAATCAGATTAGTCTCTTGAGGTATTTATTCGCAGGGACATTTTTTTTCTTTGGTTTACTCGTTACATTTCCCGTGCTATCTCAAGATAGTCAACCTTTACCAACAAATAAGCCAACAGACATACCCCAAGAAAAAAAACTGGGGCAGGAATTATTTAAAGAAACTATTAGTTGTATTTTAGGGAAGATTCCTAATCCAGCCAAAGCAAATCAAGGGGCTTTACAATCTGCTTCCATGCAGTGCGTTTTCAGAGTTGCTGTAATTGCAAAGGATGGAAGTGTTAGGCCTGATGCCAGCGATCGCATGACAGCGTTAATCAAGGCATTAGGTATCAATGTCCCAAAACCAGTTAGTAAAGGTCAGGCAAATATAGCACTAAAAAAGGTTCCAGAAAGTAAAGTGTTTAGTGTAGCCGTGAAGTTAGGGACACAGACAAAGAATTTTTTATTTGATACGGGTGCTTCAGCTTCTATTGTTGATAGCCAAATAGCAAAAAAATTAGGTTTACAAGCAACTCCCATTGCCAGCGATATCTTGCAATATACAGTTGTTGGAAATGACTGTAGTAAAATCCAAGCTAATTTTCATCCCTTACCGGGTTTAACAGTAAATACTGCTACCGTTAATGGTTTAAATGGTTTAGGATTACCTCAAACTTCTATTCCCGGTAAGTTATCTGGTGTCTTGGGATTAGACTTTTTAAGTAATTTTGATATGCGAGTTAATCCTAGTAAGTTACAGTTAGAATTATTGCCGCCATCGCCGGATATTTCTGGCGCTATTCCTATTAAGGGAAAATTAGGAAATGTCATTGCTGAAGTTAAGGTAAATGGTAAAGGTCCATTTAATTTTCTTTTAGATACTGGAGCTGATACGATGGTTATCTCTTCAAACTTAGCTAAGAAATTAGGTATTGATAGTAATAAGGCAGAGAAAACCCAAGTTACGGGATTTTGTGGTTTAGAAAATGCCAGAAAAATTAAGTTAAGTCAAGTTAGTGTACAACAACATCAAGTAAATCAATTAGATGGAGTGATTTTAGAAAGCAATAATATTTTTAATATTCTAGGTATTGATGGTATCATCGGGCAAAATTTCTTAAATAAGTATCAACAGCATTGGCGTTTTGGTAAGAGGGATGAATTGGGATACGTAGAAAGTGGAAGTTTAGTTTTAACGCCAATAAAATAAAATTTACTTAATATATTAAGTAAATTTCCAAGTCAATTTTAAATTAAATTTCCAAGCCAATTTTCAAGTCAATTTCCAAGTAAAATTCCAAGTAAAATTCCAAGTAAATTTGGTTTTTTCGTACATAGGGTGCTAAATTTTCAATTAAAGTCGAAATTTTGGCTTATTTTCAAGGTTTACAGTCATTAATAGTTTAAATTTCGGCAATCTTATTATTTTGAGGGTAATAATGGCTGTAAGGAAAGTATAGCAGGACTTTCAAGTTTATTTTTTAACAAATTTAGCACGCGCTTTGTACGGAAGAACCGAATAAATACGGATAAAGTTTAAAGATTAGATGTATCTATTAAGTATTATTTTTATTTCTCGGTAGAAAATATAGATTTGGTAACTTTATCATCGGTGCATTTATTTTAATCTTATTTAACCTCTCTTCATTAAGCAAAACTTTAAGTTCCGATGATTAAATTAATTCTCAAATCCTCTTCAAAATTCGCTTATCAAAACTCATTACTAATTAAAAACTGGTTCAAAATTATATTTTTAAGTATATTATTTAGCAATATATTTACTAGTTTATACAAATCGTCGTTAGCTGTATCTTTAACTCAATTAAATAACAGTGAGGATATTCCACCTGAATCTAATTTATCCTCGGTCAAACAAAGTCAAAAAAACAACAATGGCGAGGAAATTCTGAACGAAATAATGAATTGCGTTGAGAAGAGAATGAATGGTTATACCCAAGCTGATATTGACGGTTTATCAAAGAATTGGACACAATGTACTAACCAGGTTTTAACAATAGCCAAAGATGGAAGCATTCGCCAAGATGCCAGCGATCGCACTATTAAATATCTCCAAGCAGCAAATTTCCAAATTCCTCAACCTACCAGCAGAGGACAGGCAAAAGTTCAATTAAATTTTCTCCCCAACAGCAAAATATTTACAATTCCAGTCAAAGTTGGAACAGAAACCAAAATATTTTTACTTGATACTGGGGCATCAACTTCTGTCATAGATACTCAAACAGCAAAAAAATTAAGCTTATATACAACTCCTATACCGGGGGATATATACAAACAGAGAGTAATTTGTGATGACTGTTCTCAAGTGCAGGCAAATATACATCAATTACCGAGTTTAACTGTTCATTCCACAACAAATTTAATCCCCAATTCAACAACAAACCCAGTTACAAATTCAGTTACAGATTCAGAAAGTAATTTAATTCTAAATCCAGCAGTAACAGCAGCAACAGTGACTGGTTTACATGGCTTAGGATTACCTCAGCACTCAATGATTGGAAATACATCAGGGATATTAGGCTTAGATTTTTTAAGCCGATTTGATATGGTAGTTAACCCTAAAAAAAGAACTCTACATTTACTACCACCATCCCAATCAATTACGGGGGGAATTCCTTTACAAGGAAGATTAGGTGTTATGACAGCAAAAGTCAAAATTAATGGAAAAGGACCTTTTACTTTTCTTGTAGATACTGGTGCCGAAAGCGTAATTTTATCAAAATCCTTAGCCCAACAGCTTTCATTAAATGATGTCAAAGGTAAAGAAATAGATATGATGGGATTAGGAGGTTTAGCAAAAGGCAAGGAAATAAAATTATCAAGTGTAACAGTAGAAGAACATAATGCCTTAGAAATTGATGCAGTAATTTTAGATACGCATTATTTCTTTAATTATTTAGGAGTACAGGGGATTTTAGGGCAAAGCTTTTTAAGTAAATATCATCAACATTGGCACTTTGGTAAACGTAATTCTACTGGTTATATTCAATCTGGGAGTTTAATTTTAAAGAACTCTGGCGACTAGAAGTCGCGGCTACACATACCAAACCCGCCTACGCGGGTTAAAAATCTTTAGTCCAGGTTACACATGCCAAACTCGCCTACCTCACATCTTGCATCTTTACGCAAAAAAACTTACAAGAATAGAAATACGTAATAAATTTTACAC
>Ga0114939_10002837_pt1 | contig 12492 bp, 10 predicted proteins | sample AshMeaCrysSpring_FD_87196 | JGI IMG/M metagenome (GOLD analysis project Ga0114939, IMG submission 87196) | Groundwater microbial communities from Big Spring, Nevada to study Microbial Dark Matter (Phase II) - Ash Meadows Crystal Spring | ecosystem: Environmental > Aquatic > Deep subsurface >... | reverse complement strand
ATCATGAGGTGCTCCGCGGCATGGACGTCCCCGGTGCGCAGGCAGATCCCGCGATACAGCGCGGCGATCCCGGCGGGCCGGTCCGTGGCGAGCTGCTCGCGCAGGCCGATGTGCAGCCCCATGTGCAGGAAGGGGTTGGTCTGCCCGAGCTCGGGCGGGAAGTCGCGGCCGAGCGCGCCGTCTCCCCTGCGCAGCAGCGCGTGGTACTCGGGATGGAGGCCGGCGACCTCCGCGACCCGCCGCTCCAGCGGCTCGAGCGGCCGGCCCTCCTCGGCCTTGCGGAAGGCCTCGACGAACACCCGGCGCATGCCCTCGCGGTCGCTGCCGTACATCCTGCGCGCTCCCTTGCCTCGCGGGTGGCCTAGGCCGTCTTGTGCGGATAGTCGCACAGGTCGGCGATGCGGCACTCGCCGCACCTGGGCCGGCGCGCCTGGCAGACGTAGCGGCCGTGCAGGATCAGCCAGTGGTGCGCGTCCTTCAGGAACTCGGGCGGCACGTGCCGGAGCAGGCCCTTCTCGACCGCGAGCGGCGTCTTGCCCCTGGCGAGACCGGTGCGGTTCGCCACGCGGAAGATGTGGGTGTCCACCGCCAGGGTCGGCTCGCCGAAGGCGGTGTTGAGCACCACGTTGGCGGTCTTGCGGCCGACGCCGGGCAGGGCCTCCAGCGCCGCCCGCGCGCGCGGCACCTCGCCGCCGTGCCTCTCGAGGAGCTGTCGGCAGGTGGCAATGAGGTTCTTTGCCTTGTTGTTGTAGAGGCCGATGGTGCGGATGAACGCCGCCAGGCCGGGCTCGCCGAGCGCCAGGATGGCCGCCGGTGTGCGCGCGACGCGAAAGAGCCGCTCGGTCGCGAGGTTGACGCTGCGGTCGGTGGCTTGGGCCGACAGGATCACGGCCACCAGCAGCTCGAAGGGCGAGCCGTAGACGAGCTCCGTGGTCGGCGCGGGGTTCGCGCTGCGAAGCCGCTCGAAGATCTCCCTGCGTCGGGCCTTGTTCATCCCGCCTGGGCGGGCTGGGTGGGCGCGATCGCTGTCCTCGCCGTGCGGCGCGCGGCGCGGCGGCCGATGACGTTCTTGAGCGCGATGAGGAAGCCGAGCCCGAGGAAGGCGCCGGGCGGCAGGATCGCCACCAGCGCGCCGTGGAAATCGTCTCCCAGGCTCAGGGTGAGCGCCTTCGCCCAGTCGCCGAGCAGCAGATTCGCCTGCGCGAACAGCGTGCCCTGGCCGAGCAGCTCGCGCAGCCCGCCGAGCGTGACCAGCGCCGCCGTGAAACCCAGTCCCATGCTGATGCCGTCGAGCGCGGCCGGGCCCACGGCGTTCCTGGAGGCGAAGGCCTCGGCCCGGCCGAGGATGGTGCAGTTCACCACGATCAGGGCGATGAAGATGCCGAGGACCTTGTAGAGCTCGTAGAAGTAGGCGTGCATCAGCAGCTCGACCAGGGTCACGAAGGAGGCGATCACCACCACGTAAACCGGAATGCGGACCTCGGGGCGCACCGCGCGGCGGATCAGCGAGATCGTGACGTTCGACAGCACCATCACGGTCGTCGTCGCGATGCCCATGCCGAGCCCGTTGGTCGCGGAGGTGGTCGTCGCGAGCAGCGGGCAGAGGCCGAGCAGGGCGACCAGCGCCTGGTTGTTGTGCCACAGGCCGTCGCGGACGATCTTGCCGTAATCCACCCCGGCCATCAGCCGGTTCCCCCGGTCAGGGCGCGCGCCTGTGCGGAGCCGGCGGGCGCATAGAGCGCGTCACCCTTGTCGCGCACGTAGAGCAGGGCGTTCTTGACCGCCCTGACCACGGCGCGCGGGGTGACGGTCGCGCCGGTGAACTGGTCGAAGGCCCCGCCGTCGCGCTTCACCTTCCACTGCTCGGACGCAGGGTCGGTGAGCGACTTGCCAGTGAAGCCGAGGATCCAGTCGGTGCGCTGCTCCTCGATCTTGTCGCCGAGACCGGGCGTCTCCTTGTGCGAGACGACGCGCACGCCGCCCAGCGTGCCGTCGCGCAGCACCGCCACCAGCAGGTGAATGGGCCCGGCGTAGCCATCGGGCACGGTCGGCGTCAGGATCACGCCCACCGGCTGATCGCCGGCGTAGGCGCGATAGATCGTGGTGCGCGTCCCGCCGAGGCGCTCGGGGTCGCTGACCTCGATGCGATCGGTCGCCATGTCGTTGGACACCCGGCCCGCCGGCACCAGCACCGAGAGCTTGGCGAGCAGCGCCTGACGCTCGTTCTGCGCGATGCGGTCGGCGGTGGCGTGGTGGGTGACGGCGACGAGTCCGGCGCCCGCCACCGAGAACGCGCCGAGCAGCAGGCCGGCGACCAGGATCGAGGTCTCAATCTTCATGACGTCCTCCCCCCGCGTGACCGAACACGCGGGGGCGGGTGTAATGGTCGAGGGTGGGTGCGGCGAGGTTGAGCAGCAGCACGCTGAAGGCCACGGCGTCCGGATAGCCGCCCCACGACCGGATCGCGTACACGAGCAGGCCGATGGCGGCGCCGTAGATGAGTTGTCCGCGCGGCGTGGTGCAGGCGCTGACCGGGTCCGTTGCGATGAAGAAGGCGCCCAGGATCGTGCCGCCGGTGAACAGGTGAAACGCGGGGAAGGGGTGCGTCTGCGGGTCCACCAGCCAGAACACGCCCGCCGCGAGCAGCAGCGCGCCGAGCATCGCGACCGGGATATGCCAGGTGATCACGCGCCGCCAGAGGAGATAGACGCCGCCCAGCAGGAACCAGTTGCCCACCCACTCCCAGCCGCGGCCGCCGAAGTCGCCCCACAGCGGGCTCTGGCGGATCTCGCTGATCGTGTAGCTGAGGCCGAGCTTCTGGCGCATCACGTCGAGCGGGGTGGCCTGGGTGATCGCGTCCCAGGCGAGGCCAGCCGGCGGCACGCCCTGGAAGATCACGCCGAGCGATTGGCTGAAGCTCAGGGGGTGCTCGGCGAGCAGCGACGGCGGCAGCCAGGCCGTCATCTGCACCGGGTAGGACACGAGCAGCAGCACGTAGCCTGCCATCGCCGGGTTGAAGGGGTTCTGGCCCATGCCGCCGTACAGGTGCTTGACCACGGCGATGGCGAAGGCGACGCCGACCAGCGTGAGCCACCACGGCAGGGTGGGCGGCACGGACACGGCGAACAGCCAGGCCGTGACGACGGCCGAGAGGTCGGAGAGCGTGGGCCCGATCGGCCGGCCGCGCAGCGCGAGCACCGTGGCCTCGGCGCCGACCGCGATCAGGCTCGCCAGCGCAAGGTTGATCACGACGCCCCAGCCGAAGTACCACGTTAGCGCGGCGATGCCCGGCACGAGCGCGAGCAGCACCTCGGCCATGACGCGCCGGGTCTCGTTCGGGCGTGCGGTGTGCGGGGAGGACAGGGTGGGGAAGGCCATCGCTCAGTCCTCGGAGCTCGCCGGCGCCGCGTCCTGGGCCGCCAGCGCGGCCTTCTTCGCGGCGGCGCGCTCGATGGCGGCCTGGATCGCCGCCTTCTTCGGATCGATGCCGCCGTCCGCGGACGGGGCCTCGAGCTCTTCCTTCTTCCTGCGCAGCTTGGCCTTGCGCTCCGCTTCCTGCCGCTCCAGCCGCGCGACCCGCGCCTCGTGGCGGCGGCGCGCCTGGTCGGCACGGCGCTTCTCCTCGCCCTTCGCCCAGGCCTCGGTCTTGGCGTAGCGGTAGTACTGCACCAGCGGGATGTGCGAGGGGCAGACGTGCGCGCAGCAGCCGCACTCGATGCAGTCGAAGAGGTCGTAGTCCTGCGCGCGGTCCAGATCCTTCGCGCGCGCCCACCAGTAGAGCTGCTGCGGGAGGAGCTCGACCGGGCAGACCTCGGCGCAGCGGCCGCAGCGGATGCACGGCAGCGCGGGGCCGGGGTCCGGCGATTCCGCGGCCGTTGGCACGAGCAGGCAGTTCGTGGCCTTGGTGACGGGCACCTCGTCCCCGGGCAGCGCGAAGCCCATCATCGGCCCGCCGAGGATCAGCTTCCGTGCGCCCGGCGCGTAGCCGCCGGCCTGCGCGATCAGCTCGCGCGCTGGCGTGCCGATCAGCGCCTCGAGGTTGCCGGGCCGGCGGACGCCGGCGCCGGTCACGGTGACGATGCGCGAGATCAGCGGCCGGCCGTCGAGCACCGCGTCGGCGATAGCGGCGGCCGTGCCCACGTTGTGGCAGACGATCCCGATCTGGGCGGGGATGCCGTGGCTCGGCACCTCCACGCCGGTGAGCACCCGCACGAGCTGCTTCTCGCCGCCGCTCGGGTACTTGGTCGGGACGACCACGACCTCGACCCGGTCGTCGATGGCGGCGGCGCGGCGCATCGCGGCCGCCGCGTCCGGCTTGTTGTCCTCGATGCCGACCAGCACGCGCCGCGCGCCGACCGCGTGGCGGATGATGAGCGCGCCGGCGATCACGCGCTCGGCGCGCTCGCGCATCAGCCGGTCGTCGCAGGTGATGTAGGGCTCGCACTCGGCGCCGTTGATCACCAGCGTGTGGATCGCGCGCTCGGCCCCCGGGTCGAGCTTCACGCTCGACGGGAAGGCGGCGCCGCCCATGCCGACCACGCCCGCCCAGCGCACGCGCTCGCGCAGCTCGGCCGGGTCGCGCTCCGCCCAATCGGCCAGCGGCGGCGGCAGCTCGGCCCAGGCATCGCGGCCGTCGCTCTCGAGCACGAGGCAGGGGGCCGAAAGCCCCGAGGGGTGCGGCACCACGCGCTCCTCGATGGCGACGACGGTGCCCGAGGTGGGGGCGTGCAGGCTCGCCGACACCTGCCCCTGGGCCTGCGCCAGCAGTTGGCCCTTGCGCACCCGATCGCCGGTCTTCACCAGCAACTGCGCCGGGGCGCCGATGTGCTGCTGCAAGGGCAGCACCAGCCGCGCGGGCAGCGCGGCCGGCCGCAGCGGCGCGCCGCTGGACTCGTGCTTGTGGTCCGGCAGGTGCAGGCCGCCGTGGAACTCCCAGAGGCGGCGCTTCGTCGCGGGAAGGAGCCGCGCGGCGACCGTCATGCGGCCTCCGGGTGCGCGGCGATCTCGCGGCTCGCTGTCTCGCCGGGGTAGGGCCACTTCCAGCCGCGCAGGGTCTGGGGCAGCGGCTCCATCCGGATGCACTCGACGGGGCACGGCGGGATGCAGAGCTCGCAGCCCGTGCACTCGCTCGCGATCACCTGGTGCATCTGCTTCGCGGCGCCGAGGATGGCGTCCACCGGGCAGGCCTGCAGGCACAGCGTGCAGCCGATGCAGCGCGGCTCGTCGACGACGGCGACCCTGCGCACGACTTCTTGCGCCGCGGCGTCGTCCAACGGCACGGGGTCGCGGCCGAGCAGGTCGGCGAGCGCGACCATGGTCGCGGCGCCGCCGGGCGCGCATTTGTTGATTTCCGCCTCGCCGCTCGCGATCGCCTCGGCGTAGGGCCGGCAGCCGGGATAGCCACACTGGCCGCACTGGCTCTGCGGCAGGAGGTGATCGATCTGCTCGGCGATCGGGTCGCCCTCGACGCGGAAGCGGATCGCCGAGTAGCCGAGCAGCATGCCGAAGGTGGCCGCCAGCACGGTGAAGAGGGCGATGGCGCCGACCACGCTCAGCTCTGCACGAGGCCGGCGAAGCCCATGAACGCGAGCGACATGAGGCCCGCGGTGACGAGCCCGATCGCATTCCCCTGGAAGGGCTCGGGCACGTCGGCCACGGCGATGCGCTCGCGCAGGCCGGCGAACAGCGCCAGCACCAGCGAGAAGCCCAGTGCGGCGCCGAAGGCGTACAGCACCGACGCCGTGAAGCCCTTGTCCGCCTGCGCGTTGAGCAGGGCGACGCCGAGCACGATGCAGTTCGTGGTGATGAGCGGCAGGTAGATGCCGAGCGCCTGGTACAGCATGGGGCTCGTCTTGTGCATCACGGTCTCGGTGAACTGCACGACGACGGCGATGACGAGAATGAAGCCGATGGTGCGCAGGAACTCGAGGCCGAGGGGGATGAGCAGCCAGTGGTAGACGGGGTAGGTCAGCGCGCCCGAGAGGGTGAGCACGAAGGTGGTCGCGAGGCCCAGGCCGAGGGCGGTCTCGACCTTCTTCGACACGCCCATGAAGGGGCACAGGCCGAGGAACTTCGCCAGGACGAAGTTGTTGACCAGGATGGTGCCGATGAGGATGAGGGCGTATTCGGCCATGGCGGAAGGGGTGGGACGTTGTCGGCAAACAGTAACGGAGCGACAGGGGGCTCACAACCTACGGATTCGGGGCGAATTTTCTCTACGCCCGCCCGCGGCGCGCCGCAATGCGATAGCGCAAGGGAGCAGGCGTCGGCCACCGACAGGCTGCCACGGCGGCCGACAGGCGACGGACGCGGCTTGACCTGCGCGGACTGTGCGCGGCAGGGATGCCGCGCTCAAGCCTACAGGGATGCATTTACGGCGTGTCCGCGCGGGTCATGCGCGGCCGGCGCTGCGAGTGGGCTTTGCGCCGGATGCTGCGCGCCGTCCTACTTCACCCGCATCCCCGGCTGGGCCCCCGAGTCCGGGGACAGCAGGAAAATGTCCTTCCCGCCCGGCCCGGCCGCGAGCACCATGCCCTCGGAGGTGCCGAAGCGCATCTTCCGCGGCGCGAGGTTGGCGACCATCACGGTGAGCCGGCCCTCGAGCGCGGCCGGCGCGTAGGCGGACTTGATGCCCGCGTAGACCTTGCGCGTCTCGCCGCCGAGGTCGAGGGTGAGCTCGAGCAGCTTCTCGGCGCCTTCCACGGGCTGTGCCGAGACGATGCGGGCGATCCGCAGGTCGACCTTCGCGAAGTCCTCGAAGGCGATCTGCGGGCCGATGGGCTCGCTCGCCGGTGCTGGCGGCGCCGCGGCGGGCGGTGGCGCGTCGCGCCGGGCCAGGTCCTCCTTCGAGGCCTCGAGCATCGCCTGCACCTGCTTCGGGTCGACGCGCGTCAGCAGCGGCTCGAAGGGGCCGATGACGTGGCCGAGAAGCGGCGCGGCGATCGCCTCCCAGGTCAGCGGCGGCACGCGCAGGAAGGCCTCCGACTTTTCCGCCGTGCCGGGGAGGACGGGCCGCAGGTAGCCGATGAGCGCGCGGTAGAGGTTGATGCCCATCGAGCAGACCGCGTGCAGCTCGGCGTCGGCGCCGTCCTGCTTCGCCAGCACCCAGGGCTTCTTCTCGTCGATGTACTGGTTGGCGCGGTCGGCGAGGGCCATGATCTCCCGCACGGCGCGCGCGTAGTCGCGCGCCTCGTAGTGCGCCGCGATCGCCTCCCCCGCGGCGGCGGCGTCGCGCCACAGCGCCGGCTCCGCCAGGGCGTCGGCAAGGCGGCCCGCGAAGCGCTTGGCGATGAAGCCGGCGCAGCGGCTGGCGATGTTCACCACCTTGCCCACGAGGTCGGCGTTCACCCGCGCGGCGAAGTCCTCGAGGTTGAGGTCGATGTCGTCGATGCCGGGCCCGAGCTTGGCCGCGAAGTAGTAGCGCAGGTGCTCCGGGTCGAGGTGGTCAAGGTAGGTGCGCGCCTTGATGAAGGTGCCCCGCGACTTCGACATCTTCGCGCCGTCGACCGTGAGAAAGCCGTGCACGTGCACCGCCGTCGGCGTCCGGAAGTCGGCGCCGTGCAGCATCGCCGGCCAGAACAGCGTGTGGAAGTAGACGATGTCCTTGCCGATGAAGTTGTACAGCTCGGCGGCGGAGTCCTTGCCCCAGAAGTCGTCGAAGTCGAGGCCGGGCGTGCGGTCGCAGAGGTTGCGGAAGCTGGCCATGTAGCCGATCGGGGCGTCGAGCCACACGTAGAAGTACTTGCCCGGGTGGTCGGGCATCTCGAAGCCGAAGTAGGGCGCGTCGCGGGAGATGTCCCACTCCTGCAGGCCGGCCTCGAACCACTCGTCGAGCTTGTTGGCGACCTCCTTCTGCACGTGCCCGCCGCGCGTCCAGGCCTTGAGCATGTCCTCGAAGTCGCCTAGCCGGAAGAAGTGGTGCTCCGACTCCCGGTCGACGGGCTTGGCGCCCGAGACCACCGAGTACGGGTTCTTGAGCTCGCTCGGCGAGTAGCTGGCGCCACAGGCCTCGCAGTTGTCCCCGTACTGGTCCTTTGCGCCGCACTTGGGGCACTCGCCCTTGATGAAGCGGTCCGGCAGGAACATCTGCTCGACCGGATCGTAGGCCTGGGTGATCGTGCGCGCGGCGATGTGGCCCTTGTCCCGGTTGCGCGCGTAGATGAGCGTCGCGTAGTGGCGGTTCTCTTCCGAGTGCGTGGAGTGGTAGTTGTCGAAACCGATGCGGAAGCCGGCGAAGTCCGCCTTGTGCTCGACGGCCACCCGCGCGATGAGCGCCTCCGGCGCGATGCCCTCCTGCCGGGCCCGCAGCATGATCGGGGTGCCGTGCGCGTCGTCCGCGCAGACGTAGTGGCACTCGTGCCCGCGCATCTTCTGGAAGCGCGACCAGATGTCGGTCTGGACGTACTCCACCAGGTGGCCGATGTGGATCGGGCCGTTGGCGTAGGGGAGGGCGCTGGTGACGAGGATCCTGCGGCGGGGCGTGCGCATGCGTTCTTCCGGCAACCGCGGGGCGACATCCCGCGTGAGGCCGCGGATTATTCCATAGCGGCGCGGTGGCCGGCGCGGCTCAGCGGCCGGCGTAGGCGCGGAGCGGGGCCGGCCGGGGCGGTGGCTCGCGCAGTCGGGCCGCCAGTGCGTCGGCGCCCACGGGCGCGCCGAAGTGGTAGCCCTGCATGACCAGGCAACCGCGCGAGGCCAGCCAGTCCATCTGGCTGACGGTCTCGACGCCTTCCGCGATCACGAGGCAGTCCAGACGGTCGCCGATGGCAATGATGGCCTCGACCAGCGCGCAGTCGCCGCTGTCGGTCGGGATGCCCGCGATGAAGCTGCGGTCGATCTTGATGTGATCGACGTCGAAGCGCTTGAGGTAGGCGAGCGAAGAGTAGCCGGTGCCGAAGTCGTCGAGCGAGATGGCCACGCCCGCCCGCTTGAGCGTCTGGAAGAGCGTCTCCGCCACCCCGGCGTCCTCGATCAGCGCGCTCTCGGTGACCTCGATCGCGAGCGCCTGTGGCGGCAGACCGCAGCCTTCCAGCACGTCGAGCGTGCTCTGTGCAAAGTCGGTCTGGGCGAGCTGGCGGGCGGAGACGTTCACGTGCACCGTGAGGCCGCCGAGCCCTTCCTGCCACCAGGCCGACACGTCGCGGCAGGCCTGCTCGAGCACCCACCGGCCCATCGGCACGATGAGGCCGGTCTGCTCGGCCACCTCGATGAACTCGCCTGGCGCCACGAGCCCGCGGGTCGGGTGTTGCCAGCGAACCAGGGCCTCGACCGCCGTGATGCGCTGGCTCGTCGCCTCGACCAGCGGCTGGTAATGCACCCGGAGCTGGTCTTCCTCGATCGCGTGGCGCAGCTCGTCCCGCAGCGAGAGCTGCGAGGCCACGTCCTCGGACATGGCCGCGTCGTAGAGACGGAACTGGTTGGCGCCGGCCGCCTTGGCGCGGTACATGGCGGTGTCGGCATGCTTGATCAGGGTCTGGGCGTCGCGCCCGTCCTGCGGAAAGAGGGCGATGCCGCCGCTCCAGGTCACATAGGTCTGGTACTCCCCGATCCGGTAGTAACGGCCCACGCAGCCGAACACCCGCTCGATGACGCCCGCGACCTCCGCGGCGTCGGCCAGGCCCTCGATCAACACGATGAATTCGTCGCCGCCGAGGCGCGCCACTGTGTCGCCGGCGCGCACGTGGGTCTTGAGGCAGCTCGCAACCTCCTTGAGGAGCAGGTCTCCGAAGTGGTGGCCGAAGTTGTCGTTGATGGCCTTGAAGGAGTCGAGGTCGATGAAGACCACGGCCGCGAGGGTGCCGTTGCGCTGGGCCTTGGCGAGCGCCAGCGTCATGTGGTCTTCGAGCATCGCACGGTTCGGCAGGCCGGTGAGCGTGTCGTGGTGTGCCATGAACTCCGCGCGGTCCTTCTCGTCCTTGAGTGCCTGGTTTGCCTCCGCCAGGCGCTTGACCATCACCAGGAAGAACTTCGGCATCAGCACGAGGCCGAGCAGCAGGCCGGTGATCAGGCCCGGCTGTTCCGCCAGGGTGCCGTTGGCGAGCGTGGCGACGATGAAGCTCGCAAGGCCCAGCAGCGTCGCCACGCGCAGGTAGTGCACGCCGAAGCGCAGGCCGTTGCCCACCATGATCCAGAGGAAAAGGGGATAGAAGGCGAGGCCGGGGAGCCCGAGCTCGTAGACGATGTAGCCGGAGAGCCCCAGGTCGGCCGACATGCCGAGGTAACGCCGCCAGGGGAACCGGTCGGGCCAGCGCCGCACCACGAGGTAGTGCAGCACGCTGACGGCGCCGTAGGCGCAGGCGGCGAGGAGGTGATGCGTCGGCGCCCCGCGAACGACCTCGACCGCGAACAGGGCGATGAGCAGGCCGACGATGACGACGCGAGCGAAGGACTGCGCCTCTTCGTGCGTGACCTGGGGCGAGGCCTGGAAGAAGACGTAGTTGAGCGCCGACCGCGTGGGCCCGCTCTGGATCAGCAAGCCGTCGAGGTCGTCCGGTGACCGGCGTCCGCCGCGGTGAACCCTGTCTTGTTCTCCCATAGAAAGTGCGATCGCTCCGCGCAGGGCTCGCCCGGGCCGGCATGACGGATGCCCGGCCCGGGGGTCTCGCCTGTGCCTCTAACGACCCGGAAGGGGCTTCCTTGAGCAGCCGCGGGGACGCGGGCAGAGGCCGGACCTTGAAAAACCCGCCCCAAAGACCGACTGTTTAACTTGGAAATTCACCGGGGGCCTGTGTAGAATCGCGGCCCTCATTGCTTAACCCCACGATCGTTACCCTTTTACCGGACCGGCCCGCCGCGGCCCCGCAGGAGACCCGAGACATGGCAGACGTGACCAAAGAACAGATCGAAGAGGCTATCAAGGGCTACGTCGAGCCCCACCTCGAGAAGGACTTGGTCGCCGCCAAGGCGGTGAAGGGCATCGACGTCGCCGGGGGGCAGGTCAAGGTCACGCTGCACCTCGGGTTCCCCTGCGACGGGGCGAAGCAGGCGATCGCCGACGCCGTCGCCTCACGCGTGCGCGCCGTCCCGGGCGTCACGGGCTGCGAGGTCGACCTGAGCTGGAAGGTCGTCGCCCACTCGGTGCAGAAGTCGCTCAAGCCCATCGACAACGTGAAGAACATCATCGCCGTCGCCTCCGGCAAGGGCGGCGTCGGCAAGTCGACCACCGCCGTCAACCTCGCCCTGGCGCTCTCCGCCGAGGGCGCAAAGGTCGGCCTGCTCGACGCCGATATCTACGGCCCGTCGCAGCCGCGCATGCTGGGCGTCACCGGCAAGCCAGAGAGCAAGGACGGGCGCACCCTCGAGCCGATGCACGCCTGGCACCTGCAGGCCATGTCGATCGGCTTCCTGATCGACGAGGAGACGCCGATGATCTGGCGTGGCCCGATGGTCACCCAGGCCCTCGAGCAGCTGCTCAACGACACCAACTGGGCCGACCTCGACTACCTCGTCATCGACCTCCCGCCGGGCACGGGCGACACCCAGTTGACCCTGGCGCAGAAGGTCCCGGTCTCCGGCGCGATCATCGTCACGACGCCGCAGGACATTGCGCTGCTCGACGCGCGCAAGGGCTTCAAGATGTTCGAGAAGGTGGAGGTGCCGGTGCTCGGCATCGTGGAGAACATGAGCATCCACATCTGCTCGAAGTGCGGCCACGAGGAGCACATCTTCGGCGAGGGCGGCGGCCAGCGGATGGCGGACCAGTACGACGTCCAGTTCCTCGGGGCGCTGCCGCTCGACATCCGCATCCGCGAGGAGACCGACGGCGGCAAGCCGACGGTCGTCGCCGAGCCGGAGTCGCGCATCGCGCAGATTTACCGGGAGATCGCCCGCAAGGCGGCGGCCAAGCTGTCGCTGCAGGCGAAGAGCTACGCCGCCAAGTTCCCGAACATCGTCATCCAGAACAACTGACGCCGGTGGGAAGCCCCCGCGAGAGCCCCCGCAACGGCGGGGGTTCTCGTTTGCGTCAGAGGTATACCGCCTCGAGCAGCATCGCCCGCGTCCCGGCGGCGTCGAGGAGCTCGAGCGTGTTGCCCAGGATCTGCCAGCGGGCGGCGCGGTCGAGCGCGTCCCGCAGCTTCGCCTCCAGCGCGTCGAGCGGCGCCGGGCAGGCCATCCGGGTGGCGGCGGCCGGCGCGATGCCGATCAGCTCGCCGTCGAGGGCGAAGCTCCCGGCGAGCCGGTTGCAGCCGACCGTCGCCGTGTAGGCCTGCTGCTTGCCGTCGCCGCGCAGGATGAGGTGGGGCTCGCGTCGGCCCTCGGCCGCAGCCACGGGCTCGCCGGCCAGCCGCACGATGCGCCAGTAAGTGTTGACGAGGGAAGCGTCCGCCATCGCGCGCTCGCAGCGTTCGTTCGGCCAGGCGGCGATGAACCGGTTCACGACGACGGTGGGCTGCCGCCCTTCGCCTTCCCTCTTGGGACGCGGCACGATGGCCCCCTCGAGGGTGACGTAGAGCGGTGCGGCGGGGGCGCTGCGTGCCGCAAGGTAGGCGCGTT
>Ga0114939_10002836_pt1 | contig 12494 bp, 12 predicted proteins | sample AshMeaCrysSpring_FD_87196 | JGI IMG/M metagenome (GOLD analysis project Ga0114939, IMG submission 87196) | Groundwater microbial communities from Big Spring, Nevada to study Microbial Dark Matter (Phase II) - Ash Meadows Crystal Spring | ecosystem: Environmental > Aquatic > Deep subsurface >... | reverse complement strand
CTTACACTGGCCAAAGTTTTCTTATTTTGTGCGATTGAGTGCATTTTATCCTCTAGTGATCGATTTCAACTTGGCCGGAACGGACCCGGCCAGGACTTGGAATTCAAACACTGAAAAGCCCTGTTGATCCAGACAGAATAACTGCACGCGCTAAATTCATGCGGAACAAGCCGCTCATAATCCTGATCAGGCGCAACAAGGCGAAAATAACCGTTGTCCACCATCAACAACCATTGCCCGTCAGCTGACCAATCATAAAAAGGAAACGGTGCCGGATTCGGAAGGCAAGGGCAGTCGATAGTAATCGACGACCCTCAGATCCCTCAAAGCGATTCGGGCGCTATCGAGGTAAGCGTTTAATGCCTGCCCGTTTGACGGTGCGGAACCTTCCAAGTCTCACTCGCTGATCAAACTGCGTCCTGTCATCTCCGGGGGTTGGGGGATACCCAATAAGTGCAATAGGGTCGGCGCTACATCAGCCAAAATGCCGCGTGGACGCAAATCGTAGTATTGGTCGCCGATGGCGAAGAGCGAAACCGGCTGAGTCGTGTGGTACGTATGCGGCTCGCCGGTTTTTTCATCCACCATTCGCTCACAGTTACCATGATCCGCTGTTACAACAGCCACGCCTCCCTTGGCATTGATGGCAGCAACCAGCCGTGCGGCGCATTCATCCACAGCTTCGACCGCTTTGATTGCCGCCTCAAGGACACCGGTGTGGCCAACCATATCGGGATTGGCAAAGTTTACCAGGATGAAGTCATCATCGTGATTTTGAATGCGTTCTAATACAGCCTCGGTGAGCGGTCGAGCGCTCATCTCCGGTTGCAAATCATAGGTGGCGACTTTCGGCGACGGCTCAAGATGGCGCGTCTCACCGGGGAACATCGTCTCCACACCGCCGTTGAAGAAATAGGTCACGTGGGCGTATTTCTCAGTCTCCGCGGCATGAAATTGTTTGCGGCCCTGCTGGCTTAACACTTCCGCCAGTGTATTGGAGATTTCAATGTCAGGGAAAATGACTTTCACCGGATATTCCGGGTCATAAGAAGTCATCGTGACAAGGTCCAGGTTCGGAATATAGTGGCGGTCAAATCCGTCAAAATCCGGAAAGGCGAACGAGGTTACGATCTGGCGCATCCGGTCAGCCCGAAAGTTAAAGAAAATAAGGGCATCACCCGGATTCATTGAGACATCTTTTTCTCCCACATCGAGGGCGACCGGAAGCACAAATTCATCGGTAACGCCGTCAGCATACGAACGCTCGAGGGCCGCGGTGAGGGAAGGGGCGGTTCGCCGCGAGCCATCATCATCCAGGTTGCCTTCACGCAAGGCCATGACCCGATATCCCATTTCGGTTCTAGGCCAGCGTTTATCGCGATCCATGGTGTAATAACGGCCACAGACCGACGCGATCGTTCCAGGATGTTCTGTAAGATAGGCTTCCAAACGGCGGGCATATGACAAAGCGCTCTCTGGTGGTGTATCGCGACCGTCGGTTATGATATGAAGAATTGGGGCGAGGCCATGACGTTCGGCCAAGGTCATAAGGGCATATAGATGGTCACTGTGGCTATGCACGCCGCCTTCACCAAAAAGCCCGATCAGGTGCAACTTCCCGCCACGCCCGGCAACATTTCGGACCGTTTCGAGTAAAGTCTCGTTCTCAAAGAATGTTCCGCGATGAATGGCCAGATTGATACGCGTCAGGTCTTGATAAATAATTCTTCCCGCGCCTAAGTTTAGGTGCCCAACTTCGGAGTTGCCCATTTGACCGTCAGGCAAACCGACCGCTTCCCCGGAAGCGTCGACAATTGTGCGTTCCATTGATCTCTGCCACCGATCATAATTGGGCGTATTTCCCTGTATAACGGCATTACCGTGTTCCATTTCGCGAATACCCCAGCCGTCAAGGATAATGAGGGCGACTGGTTTGTATGCTTTCATGTTTAAGGCTCCTTTTGCGGCCGCAATGCGCCGGCGCGAAACAAAAAGCGGCAGGCGAATCGCCTACCGCTTAAATGACTGGCTCCTCAGGTTGGACTCGAACCAACAACCTTGCGGTTAACAGCCGCGTGCTCTGCCATTGAGCTACTGAGGAACATCGAAGTTCGATTATAACAATGGGCTAATTCGTGTCAAGAAAAAAATCAACATTTCGCTCTGGGTCATACGGCGAAATCACGGGTTTTCAAACCTGTCCGTTATACCGGACGAACACAAGACGAATTCCCCGCTATCGCCAAGGTGATAATCATATTGCTTCCCGTTGAGTTCGAATATTACCCGGTAGCCATTGATCAAAGCCTGCGTATACATTACATTAGGTTGTGGGCAACCCAGAGAACCGTCATTCCATACCATCGCCTCGGCGCTGATCACCCTGACCGCTGAACGCTCGTTTCCTGAATCCAACAACAGATCATTAAGTACGGCTTCAAACAAATCAGCCGGAACTTCGCCAGTTGAAAGCGTTTCATCGACATCAGTGAAGTTCGAATTCCCTTCTTCATCGGTCGGCATCACAATAAGTGTCGCCAATGGCGGCGGCGTTCGATTGCTTTCTCGTTCGCTGGTTGTGGATGGGACACAACCAATCAGGAAGATAACAAGCATAATTGAATTTAAAATGACCCAGTAGATCGGGTTGTGCAGGTGTTTGTACATCGCTTTATTGTCCATGCTTATGAGACGTTAAAGACGCGCGAGTAGTTCCCTGCTCAGATTTTCGACAAATCAGATGAATGATGTTAATAATGGGCCTGAATTAGGAGCATCAATGGCGATCGCGATAGTTGTTCATGGGGGTGCTGGAGCTTGGAATCTACCGTTACAGGTATATGGCGAGGCGCGGAAGGCGTGTGAAACAGCAGTGCATACAGGCCGGGCAATTCTTCGGGAAGGTGGCTCAGCCCTTGACGCGGTCGAAGCAGCCGTCACCGTGTTGGAAGATTGTCCGGTACTAGATGCCGGCATCGGTAGTTACCCAAACACAGAGGGCAATATTGAGATGGATGCCCTGATAATGGACGGTCGTACACTTTCACTTGGCGCGATCGCCGCCATTCAGCGGGTGCGAAATCCTATTCAATTGGCCCGTCGAGTGATGCTCGAAAGCGGTCACCAGTTCCTGGTTGGTTCCGGGGCTGATGCGTTTGCGGATCGGATCCACTTCCCACGTTGTGATCCGGAAGAACTCTTGGTTCCCCAGCAATCCAATTTTTCGATTGAACCGGAATTGTCATCGGCCAAGGTGTTGGGGGACACCGTCGGCGCAGTTGCTCTTGATCTAAATGGAAATGTTGCCGCGGCAACATCAACCGGAGGAACGGCTAACAAACGACCTGGACGAGTCGGTGATAGCCCGCTCGTCGGCTGTGGCGCCTATGCGGATAATTGGTCCGCCGCGGTCAGCGCAACAGGCTATGGCGAAGCGTTGATGCGTGTGGTGATCAGCAAGCGAGTATGCGATTTTGTGGCTACCGGTCTCTCCGCCATGGCGGCATGTGAAGCAGCCATACGCTTGCTGGAAGAGCGTACCGGCGGTGAAGGCGGTTTGATATCTGTCGATTCCCGCGGGCAAGTTGGTTTCGCTTATAATACCAGAGCAATGCCATGTGCCTACGCGGTCAATGAAGAACCGATCGTCAGTTCTTGAGCTAGTCCTGTAATTCAAACATGAGGAGTTTCAACAATGGGAGCGGAACACAATTCCAATGTCTACAGTCCTTTTGCAGCGATCCTTCACGGAGAAGAACCCGGCACCGTAATCACTCGCGACGACGCTAATCGTTTTGCAATCATCGCCAGTTTGGAACCGGAAGCGGCGGTTCACTGGCTGGCGATTCCGTACGAGGCGGGTGAGAGCACGGAAAACATGTCCCACAACAATCGCGAACGTTTCCTCAAGCTTATGGATTTTGCTATTACCGAGACAAAAGCCCGCACAGAAGAATATCCACCTCTAGCCAACGGCTTCACGATCAAATTCCATTTTGGCGCGTACGAAACAATCCCGCACGCCAAGTTACATATCTTGTCAGTTGAATAGGCGAATTTTCCAGAGGTGTGTTTTGTCGACCGAATGTCTCAATTCACACACCTCTGGATTTCAACCTCCCTGCCAGACAAATTCGTAATCATTTAACCGTTAGCCGGATCGTTGTCGGCCCATTTGAAGTCAAGTCTAAGAAGAACTACGTCGATATCGATGGGGTCCATGGAAACGAATGAAGATAAAGGCGGCAGTTCTTCACGAGCCAGGTGTTCCATTTAAGGTTGAGACAATTGACCTTGCTGAACCGCGAGAAGGAGAGGTACTGGTTCGAATTGCCGCGGCCGGAATCTGCCACAGCGATTGGCACCTGATGACTGGGGCCACACAGCACGCCTTACCGGTCGTTCCCGGCCATGAGGGTGCCGGAACCGTGGTTACAACCGGGCTTGGAGTTAGCCGGATAAAATCCGGTGATCATGTCGCCCTGAGTTGGGCTCCGAGTTGTGGGACTTGTTATTACTGCCTACACGAAAAACCAAGCTTATGCGAGACATTCGTTGGCCCGCTCTGGGCCGGCACCATGCTCGACGGCCAAACTCGCCTGTCCAAGAATGGCGAACCAATCTATCATTTCAGCTCATTGGCCTGCTTTGCCGAATACGCAGTTGTCCCAGAGGTATGTTGCGTTCCAATGGCCAAGGATATACCCATGACCATTGCCGCGCTCATCGGCTGCGCAGTCACAACCGGCATTGGTGCTGTCTTGAACACAGCCCAGGTTCGTCCGGGCAGTAGCGTTGCCGTGTATGGAGCTGGCGGGGTAGGTTTAAATATTATTATGGGGGCTAGGTTGGCCGGTGCAGCCCATATCATCGCTATCGACACAAATGAGACTAAGGGAGATATCGCCACAGAATTTGGCGCGACCGAAATTCTGATTTCCGGGCCAGAGGTAATCAACGCCATCAAACGCATAACCGGCGGCCGGGGTGCGGATTACGTCTTCGAAGCCGTCGGCTTGCCCCATGTTCAGGAAGAGTGTCTCAGTGCTGTCCGCCCCGGCGGCATGGTCATCCTGGCCGGGCTCTCGGCTATGGGTAGCAGCACGAACATTCCCGGAGCCATACTCACACGACAGGAGAAAACAATCACCGGTTCCTATTACGGAAGCGCTAATCCGACACGGGACTTCCCTCTCTACGCCGGTCTTTATCAGCGCGGATTTCTGGCCTTAGATAAATTGGTTTCCCGCACCTACACCTTGGAGCAGATCAATGAAGCCTACGCCGAGATGTTGAGTGGTGAGATCGCCAGGGGACTAATCGTTTATTGAGTTTAGCGGTCTGGCCCTGGAGCAATCATCTGCCAGGCGTATGTAATGGCATCCTACAAGTTAAGGCAAGCGACAAAAGCTGATTTTGATTTTCTTTACACATTACACCGGTCAGTGATGCGTGAGTACATCGAACCGATTTGGGGCTGGCACGAAGATTGGCAGGCAGAATACTTTTACCGAAAGTTCGACCCCGCTCAGCGCCAGATCATCCGGGTCAATGATACCGATGCCGGCGTGTTGGTCGTGGAAGAACGGCAGGGAGAGTTATATCTCAGCCTGATTGAACTATTGCCGCCCTTTCAGAACAAAGGCATCGGGACGGCCATCATCAGCGATCTAATCGATCGAGCGAATCACCAACGAATGCCCCTGTCTTTGCACGTCCTGAAAACGAATCTTCCGGCTCGCAAACTGTATGAGAAGTTAGGCTTTGTGCTCACGGCCGAAGAGGAGTTCCGCACCAAGTTGACTATCTACCCAAAACCATCTTAGGCACAACCAAAACGAGGTATATCATGACGTATCGATTCCGTAACTACATACTATTTGGTCTAGTAGGGTTAGGCACAGCGCTGTTATTATTTTTTCTTCTGGCCGCGACGACCGAATGGGTGTGGTTCATTAACTGGCTTATCGCTATTAACGCGGTAGCCTTCGTTTTTTACGGCATTGATAAGACTTTATCCAAGACCAAGGCCACGCGAATTCCCGAGGCGATCCTCCATCTGGCCTCGCTTGCCGGCGGATTCTTCGGCGCATTGCTTGGAATGTTGGTTTTCCGGCACAAGAGCAACTTTCGGGAGCACCCGTTATTCATCCCAATTATGGTGATCAGCGCGAGCCTGTGGGGTTTTCTAGCCTATTGGTTTTTCTGGCGATAAGTCGATGCGCCTTACCTTTAGCCTGTGATTACGCCCTTGAATTTCATGCAGTGGTCGGCAACTTGCTCAACTCGTGCCAGCGTTCCATTGCCCCGCTGCGGAATAAAGCAGGATCAAAGTCCGCGAGCGCTTCCCAACCCTCGACGCTGGCGATCTCCCGTTCCTCCTCGGTAAGTTCGAGTACGAGTGTTCGACCATCGGTTCGCATGACGATCGTCAACAGCTCGCTCCCATCGTCGATGATCTCGCGTATACATTGGCGGTCGCTCCCTTCAGGGTAGCGAATAAATGCCGCCGAACAACGTTGGCAAAACGGCAAACTAGCATCACACAGGTCTCGATCGATCACCACGCGCATGATAAAGCTCCTTCCAAATCGTATTCGGATTTTGGCTTTTTATTCTTCTTCTGAAATGTAACTCGATCCAATATGGGGGAAAAGTGACAAATGTCAGGTTTTAGCATACGATTTGTCATTCTCTAATCGCCTTGTTACAGGATTGTTTAGCATCCGGACGAACTACGATGCCCACATACTTCATCACCATTGCCGGCAACATCGGTGTTGGAAAATCGACCCTCGTTGCCCTGTTAAGCCAGAAGTTAGGCTGGCAGCCGGTCATGGAAGCAGTGACTGAAAACCCATACTTGGCTGACTTCTACCAGGATATGACACGCTGGAGTTTTCACTCACAGGTTTTTTTCCTGGTACGGCGATTGCAACAACATCATGACCTTTTACAGCAAGCCAATCCCGTCTTGCAAGATCGTAGTGTCTACGAAGATGCTGAGATATTCGCAAGGAACCTATACCTGCAACAATTTCTAAGCGAACGCGATTGGGCTTGTTATTATGAATTGTACGAAACTCTAACCCGAATGCTGCGACCGCCTGATCTCGTCATTTATCTGCGAGCCTCGCTGCCAACATTAAAGCGACGCATTTTAAGCCGCGGCCGGGAGTACGAACGCAACATTGCCGACGATTATCTACTCGACCTGAATCGTCTCTATGATGACTGGGCTGAACGATTCATCCTGAGTCCTGTCCTGACCGTTGATACCGATAACCTGGATTACGTTCAATATGAGAATCACCTCGATCAGATTTGGACTCGTATCGAGGACCGCTTACACGGCCGCGATTATCTGTCGTTAGGTTGAGGGATGAGCGGTTTCAGGTCGCTGGGCCAGGGATTGGTTGAACCAAACTCGACTTTATGACATTTGCCGTCCAATAAGGTGATCTTCTGCACATCACCAAATTACCGATTCGATCCATAATAGTGTTGCATCGAGTCGGGGGAGTCTATATCAGACTGTCTCGATATTTCATCAAGTCCAGGTTTTCAAACCGGAAAAAGGAGAACCCCTATGAGTGTCTACAAGGTTATTGAGGTTATCGGAACGAGTAGAGTGTCGTGGGAAGAAGCCGCACGCTCGGCGATTGAAACCGCCGGCCAATCTCTTCGAGACCTTCGGGTCGCCGAGATTACCAAGTTAGATATCAGGCTCGACGACGATGAAATTGTCGAATACCGCGCCCGAGTCATGATCTCCTTTAAATACGAAGGAACGGAAGATTAAACGATCGTCCACAAAAAAGGCGTCGTGACCCCACGACGCCTTTTTCCCCCACGGAACCCGCTTAATTTAATCGTTGGAAGATACCGGCCGCGCCCATCCCGCCACCAATGCACATTGTGACCATACCAAATTGGGAATCGCGGCGCTGCATCTCGTTCATTAACTGAACCGTCAGCTTGGCACCGGTGCAGCCCAATGGATGTCCCAAGGCGATAGCGCCGCCGTTGACGTTGATTCGCTCCTCATCCATGTTCAATTCCCGGATAACAGCGATTGATTGAGCAGCAAACGCTTCATTCAACTCAATCAGGTCAATATCTGCGAGCTCCATCCCGGTCCGTTTTAGCACCCGAGGTACAGCAGCGATCGGTCCGATGCCCATTACCTCCGGTCGAACTCCACCGACATTAAAAGCGACAAATTTCAAGATCGGTTTCAGGCCAAGCGCTTCCGCTTTCCGGCGCTCCATAACGATCACCGCGGCTGCCCCATCACTTAAAGGTGACGAATTACCCGCCGTCACACTTCCCCCCTGCATGAAAACCGGCTTTAACTTGGCTAAAGCTTCCAGTGTCGTATCCGGCCGAACGTGCTCATCCTTGTCAAAGATCATCGTAGACCGTTCCGGCCCATTGGGACCGGTTATGACTTCTTCTATCTCTATCGGGACGATCTCGCCGGCGAACACATTGCGCTCATAAGCCGCGGCCGCCTTCCGGTGACTATGCAAGGCGAACTCATCCTGAGCCTGGCGTGATACTTCATATTCTTCAGCCACGCGTTCGGCCGTCAGCCCCATCCCCATGTACACCTCAGGCATATTTTCAACCACATAAGGATTCGGGTTAATCCTAAAACCGGTCATCGGCACCAGGCTCATCGTTTCGGCTCCACCCGCAATGATCACATCCGCGCCATTGGCGATGATTCGCTCCGCGGCCATAGCGATCGTCTGTAGACCACTCGAGCAGAAACGATTCACGGTCTGGCCGGGTGTTTCCACCGGGAGACCGGCTCGCAAGGCGATCGTCCGGGCAAAGTTCAACCCCTGTGCCCCTTCGGGCATCGCACAGCCGATGATCACATCGTCTATTTCGTAGGGATCCAGACCTGGAGCTTTTTGCATGAGGTCGCGAATGACGGCCGCGGCCATCTCATCTGACCGCCAATTTCGGGTTATGCCACGTTTTGACTTTCCGACCGCTGTCCGCGAACCGGCCACTATGACTGCTTCTCGTGTCGTCATGCTTTTGACTCCTTCTAATTGCGCAGCGGTTTGCCTGTCTGCAACATGTGCATCATGCGCTCGCGCGTTTTCTCTTGACCAAGCAATGATAAGAAAGCTTCCCGTTCCAGGTCAAGAATGTACCAGGGATCGACCCAGGCGGGGGCACTGATATCGCCGCCGGTGAGAACATAAGCTAATTTGCCGGCGATCTTGGCGTCATGCTCCGAAGCGAATTTACCCCAAAACAAGGATTTGACGCCTAGTTTTAGGGCATAGAGCGCGTCACGACCGGCGGCGTAGACCGTCTCAGTCTCCGGCGGGCGGGTGCCACTAGCCACTAATTGCAACGCTCTTTGTTTCGCGGTTGCCAGGCGATGATCACTATTCATGACGATGGTGTCATTCGGCGCAAGGTATCCCAATTGTTTGGCTTCCCAGGCGCTGGTTCCGACCTTGGCCAGAGCGATTTGTTCAAAAGCCTCTTGCAAGACCGGCAGGACATCCGCATTGGCCGCGCGCATCACCGGGTTAACTTTGCGCCGGAGAACTTCTTTACATCCACCACCAGCCGGGATCAGACCAACACCAAACTCCACCAAACCCATGTAGGATTCATGATCGGCGACAGCCTCCCATCCGGCCATCGCCATTTCAACACCACCGCCTAGCGCCATTTGATGCGGCGCAGTCACAACCGGCTTTGGTGCATGGCGCAAGTTGAAGGTCGCCGTTTGTAGCGCCTTGACCATCGTATCGAGCGCTTCGAATTGCCCTTGTGCGGCCGCCACCCCCACCGCAAAGAGATTCGCCCCGGCGCAAAAATTATCACCATCGTTACCGATTACCATCGCATCAAAGTCACTCTTCAATCGATCGAGCGCTTTGAAACTCATGTCGATGATATCCTGATCAATGGCATTCATCTTGGCGTGAAACTCAAAGAGCATGACGCCGTCACCCATATCGTGGAGGCTGGCACTACTGTTTTTCTCGACCGTTCGACCGGCGGCCTGTAAACCGGCAACCGTGATTTTCTTTTCGTCCGATGTCAGTGCCTGGTAGCCTCGTGTATCGAAATCATAATACTGGTCGCGGCCGTCTTTCTTGTAAAAGGATGAATGACCTGACGCAAGCATCTCTTTCACCCAGGGAGCGACTTTGAATCCCTCAGCTTCCATCTTTTCGACAGTCTGAGCCACTCCCAGCATGTCCCAAATTTCGAATGGGCCGGCTTCATGGCCAAATCCCCAGCGCATCGCATCATCGACATCCGATAAACGATAGGCTATCTCAGGGGTTACGTAGGCGGCATAGGCAAAACCGTAGTAAAGTAAATGGCGGGCATACTCGGCGGCGCGATCTTCAAACTGCAAAAGCTTGCGCAAGCGCTCGCCCAAGTCCTCGATATTGCGAACGGCGCCAATCGATTCAAAGCGTATCTTGGGCGCGGCCTCGTAATCCATCGATTCCGGGTTCAAGGCCCAGAATTCACGCGCCCCATTAACCCGTGTTTGCTTGTAGAAACCCTGTCCAACTTTATTCCCAAGCCACTTCTTTTCAAGCATCGCTTCCATCAGAGCTGATGCCCTGGCCGGGCGCAGAATCTCCCGATAGGAATCGTGGGGAACAGCCTCATAAAGATTTTTGTTAACATGTTCCATCACATCCAGACCGACGAGATCGAGCAACCGGAAGGTGGCGGTCTTTGGCCGGCCAATGGTGGGACCTGTGATCGCATCAACCTCCGGAATCGTATATCCTTGCTCGAGGGCATACTCGAGGCCATAGGAAGAAGCCACGGCGAAAAAGCGATTGCCGATGAAGTTCGGTGTGTCTTTACAGACGACGACCCCCTTACCCAAGACGCCCGACCCGAATTCCTTCATGAATTCGACTACCTCAGGCGCGGTATCACCAGTCGGGATGATCTCGAGTAACTTCAGATAGCGTGGCGGATTGAAGAAATGGGTTCCGAGAAAATGTGCCCGAAACCCGGCCGAGCGTCCGGCGGCGATCTGGCTGATCGGGATACCTGACGTGTTACTACTCACGATAGTACCCGGTTTGCATACTTCCTCCAGGCGTGCCATGAGTGCCTGCTTCGGTTCTAATTGCTCGATGATGACCTCGATGACCCAATCGCAATCAGCCAGTTTGTCGAAATCATCTTCCAGGTTACCCAGGGTAATCAGGTCGCCCCTATCCGCACGCGCCAGATTTGCGGGGCGGGCTTTGGTCATGCGTTCGTAAAGGGACTGGACAATTCGATTACGAGCTTTAGGGTTGGTTTTCTCGTTTTCAGTTAAATTTGGCGGAACAATGTCCAGCAAGACCACTGGAATACCGATATTAGCTAGGTGGGCGGCAATTCCACCTCCCATCGTTCCCGCGCCGACAATGCCCACCTTATCAATTCGATAGCTCATATGCGCGCTCCTGTTCAAATAATTCGCAGACTGTCCGGGGTATGGGCAAACATCCGAACAATCTGCGAGAAATTATATACCACCGGTCAGGGTCTCCGGTTCATGAGAGACGTTGACCTATTTCAACTCGCGACGTGAATAGCCAAGGATACTACGGGCCACGATCAGCTGGTTGATTTGTTTCGTCCCTTCGTAGATATCGTTGATCTTGGCATCGCGCATCCATTTTTCGACCAACCAATCACGAGAGTAACCTTTTGGTCCAAGCAATTCGACGGCCTTCTGGGTGATCCAGGTAACCGCATCACCAGCTCTGTACTTGCTCATACTGGCTTCGAGGCGGTTGCTCTCGCCGTGGGCCATCTGCGCCGTGGCGCGTAATGTTAACAACCAAGCGCCTTTGTAGCGGGCTTCCATCTCGATGACATCACGCTCGACCGCCGTCAGCTCGTGCAGTGATTTGGTATAGTCGATAACAATACCCTCCTCTGCCAGCTTCTCCTTCGTGAATTCCAACGCGGCTCTGGCGATCCCGATGGCGCTGGCGGCAACGGCCGGTCGCGAGGCATCAAAGGTTTTCATCGCCCCGACAAATCCCTTACGACTATCGACCTGCTGCACTTCAGGGTCTCCCAGCACATTGTCGTAAGGCACGCGGACATTGTCGAAGTGGAGCGCGACGGTATCGCTGGCGCGGATGCCGAGTTTGTGCTCTTGCTTCGCTATCGATACACCCGGCGTATTGGCCTCGACCACAAAAGACTTGATGCCCGCGCGGCCGGCTTTCGGATCGACTGTTGCCCATACGACGCACAAGCCATCCGACTCTTTAAGCGCTAAGGAGCCATTGGTGATAAAGATTTTCTCGCCGTTGATGATCCACTCTTTCGTTTCCAGGTCCAACACGGCTGTCGTGCGCATGGCACTGTTGTCCGAGCCGGCGCCCGGTTCCGTGATGGCCATGGCACCCCACTTCGGATTGCCTTCGGTGAACTTCTTGAGAAAACGAATTCGTTGTTCAGGCGTGCCGGCTGAATCG
>Ga0114939_10002835_pt1 | contig 12496 bp, 12 predicted proteins | sample AshMeaCrysSpring_FD_87196 | JGI IMG/M metagenome (GOLD analysis project Ga0114939, IMG submission 87196) | Groundwater microbial communities from Big Spring, Nevada to study Microbial Dark Matter (Phase II) - Ash Meadows Crystal Spring | ecosystem: Environmental > Aquatic > Deep subsurface >... | reverse complement strand
TCGGCCCGGTCGCCGCGCGCAGGCCGGCGGCGAAGAAGGCGGCCGCGGGCAAGCGGCCCGCGGTTCGGCGCGCACTGCCGGCGGAGGCCGAGGCATGAGGGGGGTTCGCCTGAACCCGCTGGACGCGGCGTGGATCGTCACCGAGTCGCGCGCGGCGCCCAACCATGTCGGCGGGCTGCTGCAGTTCCGCCTGCCCGAGGGCGCGTCGAAGGACTTCCTGCGCCGGATGATGGCCGAGTTCCGCAGCCATCGCCAGTTCAAGGCGCCCTGGAACCGGCGCCTGCAGTACGCCTTGAACTGGAACCCGCTGCCGGTGTGGGTCGAGGACGACGCGATCGACCTCGAGTACCACGTGCGGCACGCGGCGCTGCCGTGGCCCGGCGGCGAGCGCGAGCTCGGCGAGCTGGTCGGCCGGCTGCAGAGCACGCCCATCGACCTGTCACGACCGCCGTGGGAGTGCACGATCATCGAGGGGCTGGAGGGCAATCGCTTCGCGCTCTTCATCAAGATGCACCACTCGCTGATCGACGGCGTCAGCGGCATGAAGCTGCTGCAGCTCGGCATGTCGACCGACCCCGGGAAGAGTCTGGCGTTGCCGCCGTTCTGGGCCCGCGGCTTGGACAGGCCGGAGCGCCCGGCGCGCAGCTCGCCGACGCCGAGCTTCGCCGGCGCCGCCGCCGCCGCGATCGAGGCGCTGCGCGGGCAGGCGCAGTCGGTGCCGCACCTGGCCTCGGCGTTCGGCAAGCTGCTGCTGCGCATCGGCAGTCCCGACGAGGGCATGGCGGTGCCGTTCGACGCGCCACTGTCGGTGCTCAACGGCCGCGTGCGCGAGAAGCGGCGCTTCGCCACCCAGCAGTTCCCGATGGCGCGGCTGCGGGCGCTGGCCGCCGCCACCGGCGGCACGCTCAACGACGTGGTGCTGGCGCTGTGCGGCGGCGCGCTGCGGCGCTTCCTGCTCGAGCGCGACGCACTGCCGGAGAAGTCGCTGACCGCCGGCATCCCGGTGTCGGTGCGGCCCAAGGACGACGAGGGCGCCGGCAACGCGATCAGCTTCATCGTCGCCACGCTTGGCACCGACCTCGACGATCCGGCCGAGCGCTTCGAGGCGATCCACCGCTCGGTGCAGCACGCCAAGGCGCACGTGCAGGGCCTGCCGCGCGAGGCGATCATGAACTACACGATGCTGCTGATGGCGCCGACCATGGTCACGCTGCTGACCGGCATCGGCGGCCGCACGCGGCCGATGTTCAACGTGACGATCTCCAACGTGCCGGGGCCGGACAAGCCGCTGTTCTTCCGCGGCGCGGAGCTGGTTGCCATCTACCCGGCATCGATCGTCACCCACGGCCAGGCGCTGAACATCACCTGCGAGAGCTACGCCGGGGCGATGCACTTCGGCTTCACCGGCTGCCATTCGTCGGTGCCGAGCCTGCAGAAGCTCGCCGTCTACGCGGCCGACGCCATGAAAGAACTCGAGGCGACGTTCCTGCCCGGCGCGAAACCGGCAGCGAAGGAAGCGCCGCCGGTTGCGGCCGCGCCACGCAAGCGCGCCCGGCGCGCGACCGCGAGGGGCAAGGTGCCCACGTCCGAAGGCGGCAAGGTTTCGACCCGGCGACCGCGCAGGCCGGCGGCGGGCTGAGTCTCGACCGGCGCTGGCGCCGGTCGCAGGCGCCTCGCCCGCGCTAGGCCTTGCGGTGCCCGCCCTTGGGCGCCGACTTCGCGGCCGTCTTCGCCGGCTTGCCGGCAAGCCGGGTATCGAGGTTGCGTTCGATGTGATGCTCGAAGGCCGCCTTGAACGGCCGCAGCAGGAAACCGAGCCTCACGTTCAGGTCGATGTAGTGCTCGGTGACGTGCATGTGGCCGTCCACGCCCATGCGGTGGAAGTGCAGCGTGTCGCCGTCCCATTCGGAGGCGAGGTCGTACTCGCGCGCCAGGTCGTCGGCGGTCTTCTGCGCGACCTTCTTCGCCTCCTTCAGCGACAGGTGATGCATGCGCTTGTAGTGGATCTCGGACATCGGCGGTCTTCCCTTCTCTCAGCGGCCCCGGTGCGCCCACACCTCCGGGTTCAGCAGCGACGGCGGCTGCCGGCCGGCCAGCGCCTCGGCGAGATTTTGCATCGCCAGCCGCGCCATCGCCTCGCGCGTGGCGCGCGTGCTCGAGGCGATGTGCGGCGTCAGCACCACGTTGTCGAGCTGCAGGAAGCCGGGGTTCAGCGCCGGCTCGCCCTCGAACACGTCGAGCCCCGCAGCGGCGATCCGGCGCTCGCGCAACGCCTGCAGCAGCGCCGCGTCGTCGACGACCCCGCCGCGCGCCAGGTTCACCAGCACGGCAGTCGGCTTCATCAGCGCCAGGTCGGCCGCGCCGATCAGGTGATGGGCCGCCGCCGAGTACGGCACCATCAGGATCACGTGGTCGGCCTGCCGCAGCAGCTCGTCCTTCGCCAGCCAGGTCGCGCCGCCCTCCTCCGCCTCGGGCAGCCGCGTGCGGTTGTGGTAGACGACCCGCATCGCGAAGCCCGCGGCGCGCCGCGCCAGCGCCCGGCCGATCCGCCCCATGCCGATGATGCCGAGCGTGCGGTGGTGCAGGTCGGCGCCGGGGAACATGTCGAAGGTCCAGCGCTGCCAATGGCCGGCGCGCACCCAGCGCTCCGACTCGCCGAGGCGGCGCGCCGCCGCCAGCAGCAGCGCGAAGCCGTGGTCGGCCACCGACTCGTTGAGCACGTCGGGCGTGTTGGTCGCCACCACGCCGTGCCTGGTGCAGGCCGCGAGGTCGAGGTTGTTGTAGCCGACGGCCACGTTGGCCACGACCTTCAGCCGCGGGCAGGCGGCGAGCAGCGCCTCGTCGATGCGCTCGCCGGCGACCAGAAGCGCGCCGTCGGCCGGCGCCAGTCGCCGCGCCAGGTCGGCGGGCGCCAGTGGCATGTCGTCCTGGTTGTCGTCGAGCGCGTAAGCGGCGCGCAGCTCTTCGACCAGGAACGGATACAGCCGGCGCGTGACGACCACGCGCGCGCGATCGCCGCTCATTTCGTTGCCGGCGCCGCGGCCGGCGCGGGGGCGGCGCTGCCGCGCGGCGTGCCGCCGGGATGGAAACCGATCAGCGCCAGCATCACGAAGAAGCCGGCGATGTACCCCACGGCCACGTGCCAGCCGTGGCGCAGCCACTGCCCGACCGACTTGGCCTGCGGGTAAATGTTGGACAGGGCCACGCCGGCAGAGGAGCCGAACCAGATCATCGAGCCACCGTAGCCGACCGCGAAGGCCAGAAAGCCCCAGTCATAGCCGCCCTGCTTGATCGCCAGCGCGGTCAGCGGGATGTTGTCGAACACCGCCGAGACGAAGCCTAGGGTGAAGGCGGTTTGCCATGAAGCCGGCGGCAGCTGGTCCACCGGCATCATCGAGGCGGCCAGCACCAGCGACACCAGGAACAGCGCGCCCTTTGCGGCGCGCGGAATCAGGTGCCATTTTGGCCGCCGCACCGGCACGCTGGCGAGGATCGCCACCCAGACCGCCGTGCCGAGGAACGGGAAGGCGTCCGAGATGTCGTTGAAGCCGACGCTGACCGTCACGTTGACGACCACGGCCATCACCAGGATGAAGGCCACGATGGCGACGCAGGCCCAGTCGATCTCGACGCCGACCGTGGCGTCCTTCTGGATCGGCTGCAGCGCGTGCTGCTGCCTGGCGGCGATGACGCCGCTGATCACCAACGCCACCGCAGCGGCGATGAACGCCTCGATCACCTCGAGCGGAGAGATACCCGAGATCCACAGCATGGTCGTCGTCGTGTCGCCGACGACGCTGCCGGCGCCACCGCCGTTCGACGCCGCCACGATCGCCGCCAGGTAGCCGATGTGCACGTTGCCCTTGAAGATGATCAGGGCGATCGCGCCGCCGATCATCGCCGCGGCGATGTTGTCGAGGAAGCTCGACAGGAAGAACACCAGCACCAGCAGCACGAAGCCGCCTTTCCAGTCGTCCGGCAGGATGTGCGGCAGCCGGTCCGGGACCCGGCTCTCCTCGAAGTACTGCGCCAGCAGCGCGAAGCCGACCAGCAGCAGCAGCAGGTTGCTGAGGATCACCCATTCGTGGCCGAGGTGCAGCAGGAAGCCTTCGACGCCGGCGCCGGTACGAAACGGCGAAGCAATGATCTTGTAAAGCGCGATCACGACGGCGCCGCCGAAGGCGATCGGCAGCGTGTAGTCGTGCAAGACCGCCACGCCGGTCAGGATGACGGCGAACAGCACGAACTCGACCGAGATGCCGGCGATGCGCGCGCCCTGGAACGCGGTGCCGTCGCCCGCCGCGCACGCCGCCAGCGGCGCGGCCAGCAGCAGCATCAGCGCCCAGAGCCGCCCGGGTGTCGTCTTCACTTCGCCTCCCCCCGCACACCTTCGCCGGTGCGCTCGTTCTTCAGTCTTCCGTCGCCACCACGAGGTGCACCCGGTACGGCCCGTGCGCGCCGAGCACGATCGTCAGTTCGATGTCGCCGGTGCGCGACGGCCCCGAGACCATGTTCAGCGCCCGCGGCATCATCTGCGCGCCGCCGCGTTCGGCGCGCAGCAGGGCGAAGGCATCCTCCATGCCGCGCAGGATCCGCGAGGCCGGCACCAGCGCCACGTGCGTCTCCGGCAGCAGGTGCGTCGAGGCATGGGTCTGTGGCCCCGAGGCGAGCACCAGCGTGCCGGTCTCGGCGAAGGCGCAGAAACAGCCGGTGATGCCGACGAGGTCGGCGCCCTGCGACTCGTCGCGCCGCGGTGGCCGCGCCTCGACGGCGACGCCGGCGCCGGCCCAGTCGAGCGACGACAGCGTCGGCCAGATCACCGCGCGCCGCTCCAGCCCCTGCGCGTCGAGGTAACGCGCCACCGCCGCCGGCGCATCGGCCAGGCGCGGCACCTCGTCGACGGTGCTCGACATCCGCTCCGACATCGCGCGAAAGCGCTGCTTCAGGTCGCCTTCGATCTTCGGCCGCGGCCCCTGCGGATGCCGTGCCAGGTAGTCCTCCATCGCGGCCAGTTCCTCGGCCGTGGCTTGCGCCGGCCGCCGTTGGGCGGCGCGGATGCGATTGAAGATCGCCGCGCGCGCCGCCGAGGTGTCGAACGGGTCGTTCATTTGCGCGGCGGCCGCGTGTTGGCGCGGACGAAATCGGCGATTCGCGCCACCCCGCGCTCGATGTTCTGCTCGCTGGTGGCGTACGAGAAGCGGATGTGCTGGCCCTCGCCCTCGAAGCGTGCGCCGAAGTGAACGTCGGCCAGCACCGCCACACCGGCTTCGTGCAGCAGCCGCCGGCGCAGTTCCTCGGAATCGCGGGCGCCGACCAGCGCGCAGGCGTCGGTGACATTCGGCCAGGCGTAGAACGCGCCGCCCGGCGAGGCGCAGGTAAACCCCGGCACGTCGTTGAGCAGGCGCACGATCAGGTCGCGGCGCGAGCGGAAGCGGCCGCGCATCTTCTCCGCCTCGTCCTGCGGGCCTTCGAGCGCGGCCAGCGCCGCCCACTGGCTGATCTGCGAGGCGCAGCTTTCCGTGTTGGTGATCCAGCGCGTGAACACCGGGGCCAGGGCGGCATTGGCGGTGAAGCCGATTCGCCAGCCGGTCATTGCATAGGTCTTCGAGGCACCATCGGAGATGATCGTCCGCTCGCGCATGCCGGGCAGGCCGGCGATGGAGTCGAATCGGCCCTCGTAGACCAGCCTGCTGTAGATCTCGTCGGCGTAGACCCAGACCTGCGGATGCCGCTCGAGCACGGCGGCAATCGCCGCGTAGTCGGCGCGCGTGAGCAGACCGCCGGTGGGGTTGTGCGGCGAGTTCAGGATCAGCAGCTTCGTGCGCGACGTGATGCGCGCGGCCAGTTCGTCCGGGTCGAAGGCGAAGCGGCGCGACTCGCGCAACGGCAGCGGCACCGGCACGGCGCCGTTGGCGACGATCTGCGACTCGTAGATCGGGAAGCCCGGCACCGGGTAGATGACCTCGTCGCCGACGCCATAGTCGGTCACCGAGGCGATCGCATAGGCGATGAACGGCTTGGCGCCGGCGCCGACGACGACTTCCTCCGGCTTGATGTCGATGCCCCGCAGTGCCGCCATCGAGCGCGCCGCGGCGGCGCGCAGCTCGTCGATGCCGGCCGACGGCGTGTAGCCGTGGCGCCCGCCGCGGATCGCCGCCACCGCCGCGTCCTGGATGTGTTCCGGCGTGGCGAAGTCCGGCTGGCCAATGCAGAAGGAGATGACGTCACGGCCGGCGCGCGCCAGCGCGTTGACCTCGGCCAGGACGACGAAGGCGTTTTCGGTGCCGAGGCTGTCGGCGCGCTTCGACAAGGCGGGCATGCGGGCTCGCTGGCGGCGGAAAGGCCGCCGATTCTAGCCGCGGCCCGCCGCGCGCCGACCGCCGCCCCGCGTCGAAGTCACGCGTCCCCGCCGGCGGCCGGAAGGCGAGCCGCCGGCAGCGCGCGTGTCAGTGCTGGCCGCCGGCCTGCCCCGCGCCGCCGATCTGGCCGCGGATCTCGCCGGCGGCAACACCCCCCGAAGCGGTGGTCGTATGCACGTTCACATAGGTGACGCCGCCGCGGATCGCCTCGACCAGCTCGTCGAACTGGCCGGCGGCAATGAGTTGCCCGCCCGGTCCGATCACGGAAGACGGCAGGATCGTGCCGTTGATCGTGCCAGTCCGGCGCGGGCACTCCGGCACCGTGATCCCGGCCGGGATCGACGCGCCCAGTGCAGGCGTGCCGCATAGCCAGACGCTGACGCCACCGTTGGCACCGTGCTGGCCGAAATGGATGTGCGCCATGAAGGCGTCGCCCTGCAGATCCCGGTAGGTCAGTTCGAAGAAGATCGATCTCGCATCGCCGTCGATCTTCGCCTTGAACTCGCCACTGCCCGGGCTCGACACCGCGGGCACCTCCTGGTAGCCGGTCAGCCGCGCGTGCACGGTCTGGGCAGGCGCGGGCGTTGCCGCAAGCGTTGCCGCAAGGGCGGCGGAGAGCGAAGAGAGTCGGATCCGAGTGCGCATGGGGCCTCCTGGGGTGGCGGGCCGGCAGCCGCGGAACCGGCCGCAACAGCCCTGCGCGGCGAACAGCGCTGCGGCGGCGAATATTCCGCCGCCGCGCGAAGCGCCAGTCTGCCGCAGGGACTACCAGTTCACGCGCAGCGTGCTGCCGGCGTCGACGGCCTCGACGGCGAAGCCGCGGCCGCGCAGCGCGTCGCCGAGGCGCTGCAGGTGCTCGGCGTTGACCGCGCCGCTGTCGAAATCGCGCCAGGGCAGGCGGCAGGAATCGGCGCCGCGCTCGGCCTGCACCGCGATGGCCGCCAGCGCCTTGCGCTCGTACTGCGCGATCAGCTTGGCCGACTCGGCGCGCGCCCGCCACAGATAGGCCGCCGGCAACGCCACCGCCTGCAGCAGCGCGGGCGGCGCGCCGCGCGCGTGGTCCTGCGCCGCCGCGTAGCCGAGCTCGAGATGGACGATACGGATGCGGCGGACGACGTCGGCGACGCGATCGACGTCCTCCTCGCGCTCGACCTCCGGTACCGTGGCCACCGCGAAGCCGAGCGCGACGAAGATCCGGCAGGCGCGCGCCAGCCACGTCTGGCCCGAGCGCTCGAGCGCCTCGATCAGGCCCTGGTCGTACAGGCGACCGGCCAGGCCGGCGGCCACCGGCACCAGCACCGGCTCGACGGGAAACTGCACGCGCAGATCGCCGCGGTCGGCCGCCGCGATCAGGTGCCCGGCGGCCACCTCATTGACGAGCCGCAGCGCCGCTGCGGCCAGCGCCGAGAGGCGGCGCGCTTCGTCGGCGGAATCGACCATCGTCGCCTAGCCGCGGATCTCGAAGACCTGGCGCAGGTAGGCCAGGTAGGCCGCGTCGTCGCACATGTTCTTCTCTGGCGAGTCCGACAGCTTGGCCACCGGCTGGCCGTTGCAGCGGACCATCTTGATCACGATCTGCAGCGGCGTGTAACCGAGGTCGTTGGTCAGGTTGGTGCCGACCCCGAAGGCCAGCCGCGCGCGGCCGCTGAAGCGCCAGTACAGGTCGATCACCTTGGGGAAGGTCAGCGAGTCGGAGAACACCAGCGTCTTGGTGCGCGGGTCGACGCGGTTGCGCTCGTAGTGGGCGATCAGCCGCTCGCCCCAGGCGTGCGGATCGCCGGAGTCGTGCCGCGCGCCGTCGAACAGCTTGCAGAAGTACATGTCGAAGTCGCGCAGGAAGGCGTCGAAGCCGTAGACGTCGGACAGCGCGATGCCGAGGTCGCCGCGGTACTCGCGCGCCCACATCTCGAAGCCGTAGGTCTGCGAGTCGCGCAGCCGCGGCCCGAGCGACTGGCAGGCCTGCAGGTACTCGTGCGCCATCGTGCCGAGCGGGATCAGCCCGTGCCTGGCCGCATACATCACGTTGCTGGTGCCGGCGAGGTTCTCGCCCAGGCGCTCCTTCAGCGTCAGCAGGACCTCGTCCTGCCAGCGCTTGGAGAACCGCCGCCGCGTGCCGTAGTCGGCGATGCGCAGGTCGGAAAGCCGCGCATCGTTGCGCACCAGCGCGATCTTCTCGCCCAGGCGACGGCGGCCGGCCTCGAAGTCCGGCGCCCGCTGTGTGCCGCGGAAGTAGACCTCGTTGACGATCGCCAGCACCGGGATCTCGAACAGGATCGTGTGCAGCCACGGCCCCTTGATGACGATCGAGATCTCGCCCGGGCCCTTCTGCGCCGGCTCGACGTGGATGTACTTGGTGTTGAGCTGGAACAGGCCGAGGAAGTCGACGAAATCGCTCTTGATGAAGCGCAGCCCGCGCAGGTAGGCGAGCTCCTCCTCGGAAAAGCGCAGCGTGCACAGCGCCTCGATCTGCTCGCGGATCTCGGCGACGTACGGCGTCAGATCGACGCCGGGATTGCGGCACTTGAAGCGGTACTCGACCTGCGCGCCGGGAAAGTGATGCAGCACGACCTGCATCATCGTGAACTTGTACAGGTCGGTGTCGAGCAGGCTGGTGATGATCATGGTTCGTGCCGGCGGCCGGGCGCGGCCGCATTGTCGCAGCGGCCGGCCGGCCGATCAAAGCGCGGCGCCGTGCGCCCGGCGGGCTCAGGCCTGCCCGAATCGCGGCGCGCGCCGCGCGCGGAAGGCCTTCACGCCTTCGGCGAAGTCGTGCGTCGCCGCGCAGCGCAGGAAGGCGGCGCGCTCGGCGTCGAGCTGGCCGCGCAGGTCGTGCTCGAACGAGATGTGCATCAGGCGCTTGAGCTGCGCGATCGCCAGCGGCGGGCCCTGGGCCAGCCGCTGCGCCAGCGCCTGCGTCTCGGCCTGCAGCGCCGCCTCCGGCACCACGCGGTTGACCAGCCCCAGCCGCAGCGCCTCGGCGGCGTCGAACCGCTCGCCGAGCAGCGCGATCTCCATCGCCTTGCGCAGGCCGACCAGCCGCGGCAGCGTCCACGAGCCGGCCAGGTCGCTGCTGGTGCCGATGCTCACGTAGCCGAGCGCGAAGCGCGTGCCTTCGGCGGCGAGCGCGAAGTCGCAGGCCAGCGCCAGGCTCATGCCGGCGCCGGCCACCGCGCCGTGCAGGCTGGCGATGACCGGCGCGCGCATCTCGGCCAGCAGCACGATCGCCTCGTGCATCGGGCCGATCAGCGCCAGCGCGGCACCGGTGGGATCGGCGTGCAGCTCGGCCAGGTCGCCGCCGGCGCAGAAGGCGCGGCCGGCGCCGGACAGCACGATCGCCCGCACCGAGTGATCGGAGGCCAGTTCCCGGCACACGTGCGCGAAGGCCTGCGCGGTGGCGCGGTCGAACGCGTTCAGGTGCTCGGGGCGGTTGAACTGCAGGTGCACGATGCCGCCGTCGCGGCTGACCCGCAGCGAACTCGCAGGAGCGTTCATCGCCGCGCCCCCTAGCGACCGACGCGGTAGTACGCCGCCGTCGCGCCGCGGCTGGCCTTCGCTTTCGCCAGCTCGGCCCGCGCCACGGTGCGCAGGTGCACTTCGTCCGGCCCGTCGATGAAGCGCAGCGCCCGGCCCCAGGTCCACAGCGCCGCCAGCGGCACGTCGGGCGTCAGGCCCATGGCGCCGAAGACCTGCATCGCCCGGTCGACCACGCGTGTCTGCAGCTGCCCGGCGACGACCTTGATCGCCGACACGTCCACCCGCGCAGCGGCGTTGCCGGCCCGGTCCATCAGCCAGGCCGCGCGCAGCACCAGCAGCCGCGCCTGGTCGATCTCCAGCCGCGACTGCGCGATCCAGTCCTGCACATTGGCGAACTCGGCAAGGTGGCGGCCGAAGGTGCGCCGCTCCAGCGCCCGCTCGCACATCAGCTCCAGCGCCAGTTCGCACTGGCCGATGGTGCGCATGCAGTGGTGCACGCGGCCGGGGCCCAGCCGCGCCTGCGCCAGCCGGAAGCCCTGCCCTTCCTCGCCGAGCAGGTTCGCCACTGGCACGCGCACGTCGCGCAGCAGCAGCTCGCAGTGCCCGTCGGGCGAGTGGTGGTGCATGACCGGGATGTTGCGCACCACCGTCAGCCCCGGCGCGTCCATCGGCACCAGCACCATCGAGTGGCGCCGGTGCGGGTCCGCCTCCGGGCGCTCGTCGGTCACGCCGAGCACGATGGCGATGCGGCAGTCCGGATGCGCGGCGCCGGTGATGAACCACTTGCGGCCGTTGATCACGAACTCGTCGCCGTCGCGGCGGATGCTGGTGCGGATGTTGGTGGCGTCGGACGAGGCGACATCCGGCTCGGTCATCGCGAAGCAGGAGCGGATCTCGCCTTCCAGCAGCGGCTTCAGCCACCGCTGGTACTGCGCCGGCGTGGCGGCCAGGTGCAGCAGCTCGATGTTGCCGGTGTCCGGCGCGTTGCAGTTGAACACCTCGGATGACCACATCAGCCGGCCCATGATCTCGGCCATCGGCGCGTAGTCGAGGTTCGACATCCGCGTGCCCGGTTCCTGCGGCGTGAGCCCGGGCAGGAACAGGTTCCACAGGCCGATGGCCTTCGCCTGCGCCTTCAGCGGCTCGACCACCGCCCGCGGATACGTGCCGGCCTCGACCAGCCGATGCCACTGGTCGTTGCGCGGCAGCACCTCGCGCTCGACGAACCTGCGCAGCGTCTGCTGCATCGCCTGCGCCTGCTCGGAAAACTCGAAATCCATCGCCGCTCCCCGTCCTGCCTGCAATCGAACCGGCGCCGCCCGTCGACGCCGACCGCCCGTCTTCTACACGCCCAGCACCCGGCGCACGCCTGCCGATGGCGGCGACAGTTCGCCGCCCGTCGCCTGCCCGACGACGCGACCGCGTTCCAGCAGCAGCGCGCGGTCGGCCACCGCGGCGACGAAGCGCGGGTTCTGCTCCGACAGCAGCACCGCCACGCCCTGCCGCTTCATGGCGCGGACGGCCTCGGCCAGCCGCGCGACGATGATCGGCGCGATCCCCTCCGACGGTTCGTCGAGCAGCACCAGCTTCGGCGCCGCCGCCAGCGTGCGCGCTAGCGCCAGCATCTGCTGCTCGCCGCCGCTCATCTGCGCGCCGCGCCGCTCGAGCATGCCGCGCAGGTTGGGAAACAGCGCCAGCAGCGCCTCGAGGTCGAACGCGCGGCCCTGGCTGCCCACCAGCAGGTTTTCGCGCACCGTCAGGTCGCCGAAGACGCGGCGGTCCTCGGGCACGAAGCCCAGGCCGAGCCGCGCGCGCTCGTGCGGCGGCAACTCACCGATGGCGCGGCCATCGAAGAGCACTTCGCCGCCGGTGGCGACCAGGCCCATCGCCGCCTTGAGCAGCGTCGACTTGCCCGCCCCGTTGCGGCCGATCAGCGCCACCACCTCGCCGGGCGCCACCTCGAGCTGCACGTCGAACAGCGCCTGCGCCTTGCCGTAGAAGGCCGACAGCGCGCGCACGGCGAGCAGGCTCATTCAGCCCTCGCCGAAGTAGGCCGCCTGCACGTCCGGCAGCGCGCGGACGTCGTCGGGCGCGCCGTCGGCGATCAGCCTGCCGCGCGACATGACCAGCAGGCGCCGCGCGTAGCCGAACACGACGTCCATGCTGTGCTCGGTGAACAGCACCGTCAGCCCCGTCGCGGCGGCGATCGCGGCGACGAGGTCCATCAGCGCCGCGCGCTCGCCGGCGGCCATGCCGGCGGTCGGCTCGTCCATCAGCAGCAGCCGAGGCGTCGGCGCCAGCGCGATCGCCAGTTCGAGCCGCTTGATGTCGGCGTAAGCGAGGTCCGCCGCGGCGCGGCTGGCCTGCGCCTCGAGACCGACCCGGGCCAGCAGCGCGGCGGCCGCATCGCCATGCAGGCGCGCCAGCGGCCGCAGCGGATCGACGTGCACGCCCGCGTGCGCGGCCAGCGCGACCTGGACGTTCTGCAGCGCCGTCATCGAGGCGAACGCGGCGGCGGTCTGGAAGGTGCGGCCGATGCCGAGCCGTGCCCGCTGCGCCGGCGCGGCGCGGCGCAGGTCGCGCTCGGCGAACAGCACGCGGCCGGCGTCGGCCCGCTGCTGGCCGTCGATCACGGCGAACAGCGTCGACTTGCCGGCGCCGTT
>Ga0114939_10002833_pt1 | contig 12501 bp, 10 predicted proteins | sample AshMeaCrysSpring_FD_87196 | JGI IMG/M metagenome (GOLD analysis project Ga0114939, IMG submission 87196) | Groundwater microbial communities from Big Spring, Nevada to study Microbial Dark Matter (Phase II) - Ash Meadows Crystal Spring | ecosystem: Environmental > Aquatic > Deep subsurface >... | reverse complement strand
GCTGCGTGTCAGCCTTGCCTCGCGGGTTTGGAAAGAGCGTTCCGGCGACAGGCTGCGGCGTTTTTGCGAGCTCTTCGCCGGCACGCCGGAAGGCGGGCGCGTGTTCGGCATCCAGGTGGCTTGCGGCGTTTTCGGCGAGTGGCACCAATGGGGCTTCCTGCGCCACGAGCCGGATGTGAGTCCGGCGATGCTCGGGTTTTTCCGCGGGGAGCTGCGCCGGAAATACGGCACGGATGCGGACCTGCAGGCGGCTTGGGGAGACGAATCCGTCACTTTTGAAACCGCGGGATTCCCCACGCTGGCGGAGCGGATGCGGCGCGATGACGGAATGTTCCGCGACCCCGCGCGGCAGCGGCGCACCATCGATTATTACGACGCGCTGCAGGCAGCCGCGCCGGAGGCAATCCTGCATTTCTGCCGCGTGATCCGCGAGGCATGGCCGCGGCCGGTGGTCACCGGAGCGTTTCACGGCTACTTCAAGTTCCTTTTCGGCCGCGCCGCGCTGGGCGGACACACGCATGTCGCGCGGCTGCTGCGCGCGCCGGAGATCGACTGCCTGTGCGCGCCGCAATCCTACACCGGCTTCTGCCGCCACATCGGCGGAACCGGCGAGTCACGCGGGTTCCCGGGCGCCTGCCGCCGCGCCGGGAAACTCTGGCTCGACGAGATGGACCAGAACACCCACCTCGGCTCCATCCTCGTCCCGCCCGTCGCGAAAACCGCGGAACAGGATGCCGCGATCATGCGCCGCAACATGTTCTATTCATACGCCCACGGCCAGGGCGCGTGGTATTTCGATTTCGGACCATCCAATTTCACCGGCGCCTGGGACCACCCGCGCCTGATGGATGAGGCGCGGGAAATCACGGCGCGCCTGACGCGGGGATACAGCGCCCGCGCTTTCAAACGCCATGCGGACGTGCTGCTGGTCTTCGACACGCGCGTCTTCTGGCACACCGTTCCCGACTGGCGCATCGACAGCGTGGGCGAGGCCGCCTGCGACGAGCTGCCCAACGCTTGGATGCGCAGCGGCGCGCTCGTCGAGGAGGCGTATCTCGATGAACTCGCGGAGATGGACCTCACGCCGTTCCGGCTCGTGGTGTTCGCGAACTGCTTCGTGCTCGATCATGGCCGGAAACGCGTCATCAGCGAGCGTGTCTGCCGCGACGGCAGGCATGTGCTGTGGACTTATCTGCCTGGCTATTCCGATGACCGGACGCTCGATGCGGCGCACGTCGAGGCGCTCACGGGCTTTCGTCTGCAGCTGCGCGAACCCACGGTGGAGCCCTCGCTGCGCATCGAGCGCGGTGGCTTCGGCCCGGCGGCGCAGTGGCTGCGGGTGCGTGCCAGACCGCTGGTGTTCGAGGGTGATTCAATCGATCTGCAGACCTCCGTCCGCACTCCGGAATCCGCCGCCACATGGGCTCCGATTCCGTTTCCGGAAATCATCGATGAGCCCGGCATCGACGTGCATGGATACTATGAAGGCCGTCTTACCTCGGCCTTTGCGAGCCGGGCGATGGACGGGTGGACGTCGTGGTTCTCCGCGCTGCCGCTGCGCCAGCCCGGAGTGTTGCGCGGGATCGCCAGGCGCGCGGGCTGCCGCATCGTTTCCGAGGCCGACGACGCTCTCGCCGAGGGTGGTGGCTGGCTCTGCGTTCACACGGCCGATGGCGGCCCGCGCACGCTGAATCTGCCGGATGGCACCGTCCGGCACCTGCATCTGGGCCCGGCGCAAACCGCATGGATTCCCTTGAAAGAAAGCGGGGAAAGCGGGGTGTATCCATGAGCATGCGAACGGCTTGGATGGTGCTGTGGACGCTCGCCGCCGCGATGATGGCGACGGCCGCCGATGAAACGCGGGTGGTTTGTTACGGAATCTTCGATCCGGAGCGCGATCCGGATCTCGTTTCCAGCCATGCGGGAGCCGGACTGCGTGACATCAAATTCGTGGCGGAGCCGAAAAAATCCGGACCCGGCTCGATGGAACTGGACGTCAGCCTTGCCGCGAAAAACACATCCGGACGCTGGATTTATCCGATTCCAAACGCGCCCTTCCGCGGGATTTCGTTCTGGATTTCAGCGCCCGATCTTGGCGGCGCCACACTCGAACTGCTGCCCAGCCTGCTCGGCGGCGACCGGCAGACTTATCATTTCAAACCGGTGGCCGTCAGCGCATCGGCGGGCTGGCAAAAGGTGAGCCTGCGCGTTCCCGAGGACGTCACCAAGCTCGCCAACGATCCCGGATTCGCCGATCCGAAGCAACTCACGCCGGAGGCGATGCAGCGGCGCAAGCATCTGCTCTTCAGCTTCGCCATCCGCCTGGCTCCCGCCAGCAAGGCCGCTTCATGGCAGGGCAGGGTCTTTTTGAGCGAACTCGAGTTTTCCGGCGATCCGGTGGAAACGGGCGCTCCGCGCGGACCCGCCAAAACAGCGCGGGCCACCACGGGAACCCCGGTGCTCATGCGCATGAAATACCAGCATCCCGCCAACGAGATGGCCTATTTCATCGTGGACGATGGCGAGGGGAACTGGATTCCGACCGCGCAGGGCATTTCCGAATACACGCTCAACTTCAACCACTCCTACACGCGGCCTGGCCCCAAAGACCGGCGCTGGATCTCGGTCGGAATCGGCGGCGGACGCTCGCCCTGGTTCAAGGCGCCGGTGATTGTCACGGGCGGGCCTCTTCCACCGGTCGAGCCTCTCCATGCGGCTTTCCGGACATCCGCCCTCAAAACCAACGCGGCTGATTTCACGGGCACCGTGCGAGGCAAGGACTCCCGCGACAAGCTGTGGATCGCCGCGATGTGTGATGGCGGGTTTCCGATCGATCATGTGGAATTGAAACCGCCGTCCAGCGGAAATTTCCCGCGGGACTTCGAGATCGAGACAACCTCCGACGGCGGTGCTTCATGGCAGGCGGTGCCCGCCGCGCGCTTCCTGCATTTCCCCAATCCCGGCGACCGCGTGGTGCGCATTCCGCTGCATGGCGTCGTGGCGGATGGGGTGCGTGTGACGAGTTACCGCCGCGACGACGATGAGGCGGATCCGGCTTCCCTGAACCTCGGCGGCATCTCCCTTTTCGCCGCGGCCGCGCCGCTCTTCGATGCCATGGGGGCCGATCCCGGACGCATGGCGGCGTGGAACAACCTGTGGCTGACCTTTGGCAGCGCGGAAAACGAAATCCACGAGCGCTTCGATTCCACATGGCCCACCGGCCGGCCATACAGCGGCGGCATGCTGGCGATCCTGACGGCCGAATGGTCGTTCTGGAACGCGCTCAAAATGTCATGGCGGGACAATGCCGCGCGGATGCGCCTTGCGCAAAACCTCGTGTCATTGCCCGTCGATGACGGAGGCTACGTCTGGCTCACCCCGCATCACGACAAACATCTCGAACACAGCCGGCATTATGTCGCCACGCCGATCTGGATTTCCGCAGTCGCCTATCACTATCTGCTCACGCGGGACAAGGCGTTTCTCGAAAGCAAGGATCCCAAAACCGGCGAACCGCTGCTCTCGAAAGTCCGCCGCGCCATGGCCATGCTCACGGACAAGCTCGGCGGATCCGGCGGTCTGGTGACGATCCGGGATCCGGAGCTGCAGGGCACTCCCGATTGCAAGGGAAACACCTATTGGGACGCCTGGCCCTTCGGCCACAAGGACGCCTACATGAACGCGCACTTTTACGAGGCGTGCGGCTGGTACGCGGACCTGATGGAGGCCGCCGGCGATCCTGCCGAATCCGCCCGGCTGCGCTCGCTGCGCCCGCTCATCCGCGAAACATTCAACTCGACCTTCTGGGACGGGGAAAAGGGCCGCTACATCGGCTGGATCGACAAGGATGGCAAGCGCGTGGATTTCGGCTTCGTGTTCCTCAACCTGAAGGCCGTGAGCTACGGCCTCGCCGACGGGGACCGGGCAACGCGCGTCATGCAATGGATCGACGGCGGCCGCTCCATCCCCGGCGACACCAGCGGCGGCGAGGATATTTACCATTACAAAATCGCGCCGCGCTCGACCACGCGTGCGGCGGAATCCGAGGCGGCTCCCTATTTCAAACTGTTCTGGGGCGACGACACGGTGGCGACCAGGGACAGCCCCGCATCATGGGGACTCAACGCCCAGAACGGCGGCATGATCTTCTATGTTTCCTATTACGACCTCCACGCCCGCAAACGCGCCCTCGGGCCGGACAACGCCATGAAGCGGATGAACGTCATCCTCGAAGAGACCGCGAAAGACCACCTGCGCCGCATGCCGAAGAACCCGACAATCGGCATCGGCACCGCAGTGGGCATCCTGCGCGAGTTTCCCGAAAGCGGCATCGTGCCCTTCTACTTCGTGGACGGAGTGATGGGCATCCGGCCCGCGCCCGGCGGACTGCGCATCACCCCCGCCATTCCGGAAGCGTGGCGTGGCGCCACGGTTGAAAGCCTGTCATTCGCAGGAGCCGACTGGACGATCACCGCCGATTCTTCGGTGGAGGAACCCGCCATCACGCGCGCCGCTGATGGCTCGCGGCGGCTGGTCGTTCCCGCGAACAAAACCACCCTTCTCACGCCGGATGGCACAACCCGAACCGAACCATGAACCTCGATATTGAACAAAGCGAGAAACGCTTCGACGCCTGGTGGAACAATGCCCTTCATGACCGCCCGCCGGTCACATTCATGTGGGTCGGCAAGGATGGCGCCGCGCCGCCGGAACTGGATTTTGAAATGGATCGCTATCTCGTGGACGGCGCGCTGCGGCTCTCGCTCTTCGAGCAAACGCTGCCGCTGCGCGTGTTTCCCGGCGATTCGTTCCCGATGTTTTCGGGCGGCATCACCGCCGATCACAACGGCACTGTCTTCGGTCTCCAACTCGGCTGCAGCAAGGCCTCCGTATGGGCGGAACATTTCCTCGAGGACGTCCGCGACGCCTTGAAGCTCCCATTCAGCTTCGACAATCCGTATTGGAAATCAATCCGCGAGGCCACCGACCTCTCGCTCGAACGCGGCCAAGGAAAATGGATCACCACCCTCTGCTGCCACGGCGGCATGAACGCGGACATCCTCGTCGCGCTGCGCGGTCCGGACAACCTCTGCATGGACGCCATCGACGATCCCGAAGGCGTGCAGCTCGCCGCGAATTATCTAAGCAGTTTCTATCCGGCGCTCTATGATGACATTTACCGGCGTCTCGCCGCCCACAACTGCCCGACCAGCGCGGAGGGCGAGCTCAGCCGCCGCCGCACCGGCCGCATCGGCTGCGACTTCCTCTGCATGATCTCCGCGGAGATGGGCCGTGACACGGTCTATGAGTCCGTGGAACGCGACATCAACACCCTCGATCAGGCGTACTTCCACCTCGACAGCGAGGGCGCGCTGCGCCACCTCGATTTCATTCTCGGCCAGCGCAAGGTGGCCGGCATCCAGTGGGTCTATGGCGTGAACCGGGGACCGTGCGTGAAGTGGGCGCACGTGTACACGCGCATCCAAAACGCCGGCAAATCGCTGGAAGTGCTTCCGGTGGATGTCGCCGACGCGCTCGCCATCATGAAACATCTCACGCCCGAAGGCGTGTGGTTCAAGTTCCTCGACCCCGTCTCCGAAGCGGACGCGGAGTATTTCATCGCCGAAGCCGGCAAGCGCTCGAACTGGAAATGAAATCACCGGAAGCCATGAAAAGCCTGATCGCCGCATTGTCATTGGCGCACGCCGCCATCGCGGCTCCGCCGAATGTCCTGCTCGTCATCGCGGACGACATGGGTTTCTCGGACGCCGGCTGCTACGGCGGAGAGATCGAAACGCCGAATATCGACCGGCTCGCGGCCGAGGGCGTGAGATTCACCAGGTTTTATAACCAGGCGCGCTGCTGGACGACACGCACCTCGCTGATGACCGGATACCATCCGAAGCAGGTCGGGGCGGACCCGGACACGGGAGCCGCCAAATACGCGAAATGGAGTCCCGTGCTGCCGCAAATCCTCAAACCCCTCGGCTACAGAACCTATCATTCTGGCAAATGGCACGTGCTGGCCGCCGGCTGCAACTCCGCGCACTCGGCGGGCTTCGACCGCGCTTATGACTTCGCGCAGGGCTATCTCTATTCCACTCCGAAACACCACGCGCTCGACGGCAAAATCCTGCCGCGGCCGTCGCTTGAGGACGGCTATTTCATGGACATCGCCATCGCCGACCGGATGCTGGACTTCCTGAAGGAACACGCGGCCGGTCACTCGGAGCAGCCGTTTTTCGCATACCTGTCGTTTTGCGGCCCGCACTACCCGCTCAAGGCGCCGCAGAAGCATATCGCCAAATACAGGGGCAGATACGACGCCGGGTGGGACGCGCTGCGCAAGGCGAGGCATGAACGGCAGATGAAACTCGGATTTCCCGCAAACATGTCGTTGTCCGAACCGGAGGAGCGCGTGATTTCCCCGCACTCGCCGCAGGATGCGGACAAACAGGCCGCCCACACCAGGCGCTATGGATTCGACGAAATCTACCGCCACACGCCCTGGGAAAAACTTTCCGCAAAGCAGAAACAGGAGCAGCCGCGAAAAATGGAAATCCACGCCGCGATGGTGGATCTCATCGACGGGCAGATCGGGCGCGTGCTGGATCTGCTGCAAGAGCAGGGAAAACTGGACGACACGCTTGTGATGTTCCTGTCGGATAACGGGGCCGACTGCACGCAGATGCTGCCGGACGTCCAACTGCCCGGCGACTTGGTTTACGAACATGATCCGAAGGCCCCGTGGGGAAGCGAGGGCACCTGCCTGGCGCTGGGCCCCGCCTGGGCCTCGCTGTCCAACGCCCCGTTCCGCCGCCACAAAATCTGGGTTCACGAAGGAGGAATTTCCACGCCTTTCGTGGTCCGCTGGCCGAAGGGGATCCCGCTCAAACCAGGCTCCTTCATCCACACGACGGGCATCGTGACCGACATGGTTCCCACGCTCATCGATCTCGCCGGGGGGAAAACCGTGCCGCGATCGCCAGAGGCGCCGCCTTACCCCGGCGTAAGCCTCAAGCCCGCGCTGTCCGGAAAAAATGTTGTCCGCGACCGGCCCTTGTTCTTCGAACACGTCGGCAACCGCGCCCTCATCAAGGATGACTGGAAGCTCGTTTCGGCAAAAATCGACGGTGACAAGTGGGAACTCTTCAATCTCGCGGCCGACCGCACCGAAACCAACAACCTGGCCGGTCGATTTCCCGAGCGCGTCGCCGCGATGGCCCGTGAGTGGGCGGAGATCCACCGCGCCTACCGCAAACAAGGCGGCTATCCGGTTGCGGGCCGGTGATTTTTCCACTGCCCGACTGAAATCCTTGACACCCCCCGCGTATCCGGGCTTTCCTGCGCCCCGCGCCTGTCGCAAGGCACCCGTAGCTCAATTGGATAGAGCGTCTGACTACGAATCAGAAGGTTAGGGGTTCGAGTCCCTTCGGGTGTACCACTCTCAAAACCCTGCAATTCAGAAGGTTGCGGGGTTTTTTGTGGCCGGATTTCCCAAAGACGGTTGTCTCCGAACCGATCCCGGTGAAATCATGCGGCGGCTTGGTGGCGGGCAAATCCTCCAGTTCGTCTAGCAAGGCGATGCTGCGCTTGTCCTCGCGTTTCATGGCTTCGGGATGAGTTCCCGGCGCTTCATGCGAGGGCGAGGGGAATCAGTTTCTCGCCGCTGCCAAGGCTGGCGCGGGCGTCCTCGCGGCGGTCCTCCAGCAGCAGGATGGACTCGCGGAGCGATGCGAGCGCTTCCTGCTCGGTGAGTCCCTGACCGTTGCCCTCGGGAAACTCCGGGGAGAACGCGAGAAACCATTTCCCATCGCGCACGATGCGGGCGGTGAAGGTGGCGGCGTTTTCCTGCGCTCAATGTGCATCCAGCGGCAGCTTGCCCCAAGCACGGATGCGGCGGCTCATCTCGGAAACCATTGCTGCCAGGAATCCTGGAACGCGTATGGCACGTTCTCCTGCTGGCAGACGCGGATGGTGTGCCCGGTGCCGCCGGCGAAGGGGTCGTTCAAATCCACGTAGAACAGCGCGCAAGCCGGCTTGGGAAACAGTGCCGAGTGCCCGGTGACCTTCATGGTGTCGCGGATGAGATAGGCGGCCTTGGCGGCGAGCGCTCCTTTCTTGTCGCGTTTGCCGATGAGTCCCTTGTTTTGCGGGCTGGCTGCGGCGGTCTTGCAGGCCACCTCGTCCTCTTGAACGCTGCTGAGTGACTCGGGGGAATCATAGACCGCTTGGGCATGGCGCGCGCTTTTCCGGTGGCCGGCATAGGGCGCGACGATCTGTAGCCGCCATGGGGCCACTTGGGCGATTCCCTCGCTGAATGCCTGGTCGGCTCCCTCCGCATTGCCTGAGCGATAGCGCAGTGCGGGGAAACGCCTCACCAGCATGCCGGCCGTGTGGGTGGCAAGTGCGGCATCGTGATCCGGAATGGACCTGCGTCCTTCGAGCAGAACGACCGGTTCAGGAATGGCGTCAATGATTGCGGTGAAATCGGCAAGGGTCATGATGTGCGGTGATGGATTGCCACCTGGCAGCGAAGACCACGGAAATCCATGCGGTGAGGCTGGCTGCGGCGTTCGGCTGCTGCTTGGCATAGGCGAGGATGCGGCGCTTGGTGATGATTCTCATGCGCCGGGTGTTGTGAATTAGCAACTTGGGTGGATGCGTTCAAGGCAAGATCCAGGCTGGAAGCCCGGAGTCCGCAACAGCCGGGATGGCCGCTCTCCATGCTTCGGAAAGCCTGTTAGAGGCCGCTCTGGCCGGCCTCGCCCGCTATGCCAGATCGATGCCGGCGAGATCGCGGTCGCCGCGGGCCGCTTCCAGCAACGATTCATCCATTGTGATCGCCTGTTTGAGGTGGCTGCGCGCGCGGCCGGCCTCGCCCAGCGTCCACAGGTAGCAGGCGAGATTGTAGTGGAAAACGGCCATTTCAAAGAGCGTCTTCGGCCCGCGCAGCAGCCAGTTGCAGGCGGCGAGCGTGTCGCCTGTCTCATGCAGGCAGAACGCCGCCCGCAGGAAGAACACCGGCTCGTCCGCGGCCTTGAGGCATAGCAGGCGGGCTGTGTCGGAGGCGGAGTTCCATGACTGGTTGACCATTTCCGCAGCCAGCTTCAACTCGAGCACCGCGCGCTGTGACCGGGCTTCGGACGGCAGTGATTCAAGCTCGGCCAATGCCTCATCGGCAATTCCGAGTTCGAGCCATCCGGTGGCCGCCTGCAAGGTCTTCAACACGCCCATTCGGGTGACACTAGAAGGTCCCGCGGCGGGATGCAATCATTCAGCCGGTGAAAAGTTGATTCCGTCCCGATCACGCGTACGGTTTCATTCGAGGATCATGAGGAACATGCCATGAGTTCCATTGCCACATTCCGCGGCATTCCGCATGCGCGCCGCGCGACTCCGGTTTTGCGCGGGAAGATGGAGGAATTGCTGGCCAAGGCGGACATTCGCATGAACGGCCCGCGGCCATGGGACATGAGGCTGAACCGGCGCGGCGTGCTGGAGCGGATCGCCGCGCGCGGCAGCCTCGGTCTTGGCGAAAGCTATGTGGCCGGCCATTGGGATGCGGAGCGGCTCGATGAGTTTTTCGCCAGGATTCTGCGGGCGAGGCTGGACCGCGAGGTGAAGCCGCTGCGTCTGCTGCTGCCGGTCCTGATGGCGCGGCTTTCCAACCGCCAGAGCGTCCGGCGCGCGTGGCGGGTGGGAGAGGTCCACTACGATCTGGGAAACGATTTCTACCGGGCCATGCTCGGCCCCACCATGGCGTACAGTTGCGGTTACTGGAAGAGCGCGGCCACGCTGGATGCCGCGCAGAGCGCCAAGCTGGATTTGATCTGCCGCAAGCTGCGCCTGCGGCCGGGAATGAAGCTGCTGGATATCGGCTGCGGCTGGGGCTCGCTGATGGCCCATGCCGCCACTCATTACGGCGTGGAGTGCGTGGGCGTCACCATCTCGAAGGAGCAGGCCGGGTTTGTGGCAAAACACCACCGCGGTTTGCCCGTCGAAGTCCGCCTGCTGGATTACCGCTGCCTGCAGGGGCGCTTCGACCGCATCGCCAGCGTGGGCATGTTCGAGCATGTCGGCCGCAAGAACCACCGCGAGTTCATGCGGGTGGCGCTCCGCTGCCTCGCCCCCGGCGGGATGTTCCTGCTGCACACCATCGGCAAGAACGAGCGAGGCAATCCGTCCGACCCATGGATTGAAAAACACATCTTCCCCAACGGCGAGGTGCCATCCATCGGCCAGATCGGCGATGCCATCGACGGGCTGTTCATCGCCGAGGACATGCACAACTTCGGCGCGGACTACGACCGGACCCTGATGGCATGGCATGACAATTTCGAGGCCGCGTGGCCGCGTTTCGCCGATGACATGGGCGAACGCTTCCACCGCATGTGGCGCTACTACCTGCTCTCCTGCGCGGGCGCCTTCCGCGCGCGCGACATGCAGGTCTGGGAGTGGACTCTCGCCGCACAGGGCGTCCCCGGAGGCTGTCCGCGGGTGGATTAGAGGCCGATGAAACACCACTCCACGCTGCCGCCCGTTGACTGGGTGAAACGCGTCAACCGCTCATGGCTCGTGCGCGGCGGCCTCAATGCGCATGCGGCCGCCTGGCTCGAGCATCTGGAGGCGCTTGACGATGGCCGCCTGCTGCCATCGTGCAAGGCGGCCCGCGCCATGTGCCAAAGCCGCGGCCCGTTCGAAGATCCCAAACCATGGTTTTACAGCGGGCTTTTCAGCCTGGCCACCGCTGCCGAAGTCCGGCGGTTTCTCGCGACGCACCGCATCACCAAGGCCGCCCTTCCCGCCATGGTGGAGGATGAGGAAGTCGTTCTCTGGCTGGACCGCGTGGGCGGGGAAACCCGGGAACTCATCCACCGTCTGCGCCGCAACCTGGGTGCAATCCGGCCCGGCTAGCGGTGAAAATTTCCGCCGGAGGTCCGGACAAAAAACGGCGGCCCGTTGCGGGGCCGCCGTTTGCAGATGGATTGGATGGAGCCGGTGCCGGGGGCTTAGATGCCCTTTTTCACCACGTCGGAGAGGAGGTCGATGACGCGGTTGGAGTAGCCCCATTCGTTGTCATACCAGCTGACGAGTTTGAAGAACTTCGAGTTGAGCTCGATGGACGAGCCGGCGTCGAAGATCGAGGAGGCCTTGCTGTGGATGAAATCGGAGGAAACCACTTCGTCCTCGGTGTATTCGAGGATGCCCTTGAGGTAGGTTTCGGAGGCCTTTTTCATGAGTTCCTTGATTTCCTTGAGGGAGGTTTCCTTGACGGTCTTCACGGTGAGGTCCACCACGGAAACGGTGGGGGTGGGCACGCGGAAGGCCATGCCGGTGAGCTTGCCCTTCACTTCCGGGCAAACGAGGGCAACCGCCTTCGCCGCTCCGGTGGTGGACGGGATGATGTTGAGCGCGGCGGTGCGGCCGCCCTTCCAGTCCTTGCGGGACGGGCCGTCCACGGTCTTCTGCGTGGCGGTGTAGGAGTGGACGGTGGTCATGAGGCCTTCCTCGATGCCGATGCCTTCCTTGAGCAGCACGTGCACGAGAGGGGCGAGGCAGTTGGTGGTGCAGCTCGCGTTGGAGATGATGTGGTGCTTGGCGGGATCGTATTGATCGTCGTTGACGCCTTGGACGAAGGTGCCGTCCTCGCCCTTGGCCGGAGCGGAGATGATGACCTTCTTGGCACCGGCGGTGATGTGGCCCTTGGCCTTCTCGGCGTCGGTGAAGAGTCCGGTGGACTCGATGACGACTTCGACGCCCATTTCCTTCCAGGGGAGGCCGTCGGGAGTGCGGGCGCTCACGACTTTGATTTCCTGGCCGTTGACGACGATGATGTCGTCATCCGCGAGGTCTGGGGACGATTTTTTGGAGGAAACCGTGCCGGCGAAGCGGCCCTGCGTGGAGTCATACTTCAGCAGGTAGGCGAGGTTGTCGGCGGGGACGATGTCACCCACGGCGGCGACTTTGAAGGAGGTTCCGAGTAGTCCCTGTTCGACAAGGGCGCGGAAGACGAGGCGACCGATGCGGCCGAATCCGTTGATGGCAATGGTGGTCATGGCGGTGTTTGGGAAGTGCCGGCGCGGCTTTTCCGCCCGGCGGGGCGGGATTGTGCATGGCGGGCCCGACCCGTCAACCTCCTGCGGGAAAAGCGCATAAAATGCGTGGTTTTCAGCAAACGGGCCGACTGGCGGGATTCACGACATGAAGGGATAATCGGTGTAGCCCGCCGGGCCGGGGGAATAGAATGTGGCGGGGTCCGGCGCGGTGAGCGTGGCACGGGCCTTGATGCGGGCTGGCAGGTCGGGATTGGCGAGGAACGCGGTGCCGAATGCCACGGCATCGGCTTTTCCCTCCGCGACCGCGGCGTCCGCCTCCTCGGGCGAGTATCCCATGTTGGCGACGATCACGCCCTGATAGTGCTCGCGGATGGGCGTCAGGGCATCACCGGACTGCTGTTGGAAGAAATCGCCGCGCATGACGTGGAGGTAGGCGAGATCT
>Ga0114939_10002831_pt1 | contig 12508 bp, 10 predicted proteins | sample AshMeaCrysSpring_FD_87196 | JGI IMG/M metagenome (GOLD analysis project Ga0114939, IMG submission 87196) | Groundwater microbial communities from Big Spring, Nevada to study Microbial Dark Matter (Phase II) - Ash Meadows Crystal Spring | ecosystem: Environmental > Aquatic > Deep subsurface >... | reverse complement strand
TCACGGACATTCGTGCCCGCTTCAGCTCCCAATTCGTGTTCTACCTGGGCTACGACAACAACGAGGGCGCCCTCGTCGACCTGCTGCCCGTCGTGCTGCACGAACTCGGGCACGGCCTCGGCTTCGCCAACTTCGTGGACGAGACCACCGGCGCGCTCTTCAGCAACGGGAAGGACATCTACTCCGAGTACACGCAAGACGTGACGACGGGCCAGCGCTGGAACGACATGGCAACCAACGCCGAGCGCGCGGCCTCCGCGATCAACATCCGCAAGGTCAGCTGGGACGGCCTGCACGTCAACGCGGACGTGCCGAGCGTCCTCGCCTACGGTGAGCCGAGCCTCGTGACCAGCATCGGCGCGTATCCCGTCGGCACGGCGTCCTTCGGCCCCGCGCTCTCTTCGCCGGGTGTGAGCGGCAACATCGTCGAGGCGCTCGATCCCGCGGACGCGGCAGGCCCCTCCACGTTCGACGCCTGCTCGCCGCTGACCAACGCCGCCGCCGTGGCGGGCAACATCGCGATCGTGACGCGCGGCACCTGTGCCTTCACCATCAAGGTGAAGAACGCGCAGAACGCCGGCGCCATCGCCGTCATCGTCGGCGACAACGCGGCGGGAGATCCGCCGGCCGGCCTCGGCGGCGCCGACCCGACGATCACGATTCCGTCGGTGCGCGTCTCGCAAGCCGCCGGGATCGCCATCCGGACCGCGCTCGCCGGCGGCCCCGTCACGGGCACGCTCGGTGTGGACCTGTCGATCCGCGCCGGAACCGATCGCATCAAGGGCCTCGCGATGCTCGCCACGTTCAACCCCGTGCAGCCGGGCTCCTCAATCTCGCACTACGACGGGATCGCGTTCCCCAACCAGCTGATGGAGCCGGCCATCAACAGCGACCTCACCAACGAGGTCGAGCCGCCGGTGGACCTCACGCTGCCCCTGATGACCGATATTGGCTGGTTCTCCGACCAGGACGGCGTGCCCGACGGGCGCGACGAGTGCATCGGGTCGGACCTGGCCGAGACGGTCGTGATCGAGGGTTGCGACTCGGGCGTGTCGAACACGCTCTTCGAGACGGGCTGCACGATCGGCGACCTCGTGGCGCAGTGCGCCGTCGGGGCCGCCGACCACGGCGCCTACGCCAGCTGCGTCGCGCAGACGACGACGGCGCTGAGCAAGGCCAAGGCGATCACGGGCCGGCAGCAGGGCGCGATCCAGGCCTGCGCCGCGCAGTCGAGCATCGGCAAGTAAGACCATGTGAACCATGTGAGAACCATGTGAAAGGGTGACACTTTCCTTTTCGCGCGATCGAATTGGAAAGTGTCACCTTTTCCGTTCCAGGGGGGACGGCCCAAGGGCCGTCCCCTTTTTCGTTTGGCCCGCACGCGACACCTGCGCTATACGTGGCCCGACGCCATGATCCCTTCCGCCCTGGTCACCGACCTCTACGAACTGACGATGCTCGCGGGCTACGCCCAGGCGGGCGTGACCGGACGCGCCAGTTTCGAGCTGTCCGTCCGCAGTCTCCCCTCAGGCCGTGCCTACCTCGTGGCCGCGGGCCTCGAGCAGGCACTGCAGTACCTCGAGACGCTGCGCTTCACGCCCGAGCAGATCGCCTACCTGCGGCACCTGCCGAACCTGCGCCCGGTGCCCGCGCGCTTCTTCGACGAGACGCTGCCCGCCTTCCGGTTCACGGGCGAGGTGTGGGCGGTGCCCGAGGGAACGCCGGTGTTCGGCCACGAGCCGCTGCTGCGCGTGACGGCCCCGATGATGGAAGCGCAGGTCGTCGAGACGGCGCTGCTCGCCATCGTCAGCTTCCAGACGCTCATCGCCAGCAAGGCGGCCCGCGTGGTGTGGGCCGCCAGCGGGCGGCAGGTGTTGGAGTTCGGCGCGCGCCGTGCGCACGGGCCCGAGGCGAGCGTGCTCGCCGCCCGCGCCGCGCACATCGGCGGCTGCCACTCCACCTCCTGTGTCGAGGCGGGCTTCCGCTGCGGCATCCCGCTCTCCGGCACGATGGCGCACTCGTGGGTCACGACGTTCGCCGACGAGGTGGAGGCCTACCGGCGTTACATGGAGGTCTTCGGCCCGTCGTCCACGCTGCTGATCGATACCTTCGATACGGTGGAGGCCGCGCGGAAGATCGTGGCGGCCGGCCTTGCGCCCGCGGCCGTCCGGCTCGACAGCGGCGACCTCGTGGCGTTGAGCCTCGCGGTGCGCACCGTCCTCGACGCGGGTGGCCTGTCGGATACGCGGATCGTGGTGAGCGGCGACCTCGACGAGTGGGCCATTGCCCACCTGCTCGCCCAAGGCGCGCCGATCGATGCCTTCGGGGTGGGCACGGCCCTCGTCACCTCCAAGGACGCACCCGCGCTCGGCGGCGTTTACAAGCTCGTGGAGGTCGAGCGGGACGGCGCGACGATCCCGGTGATGAAGCTGAGCGGCGGCGGCAAGTCGTCGCTGCCAGGCCGCAAACAGCTGTGGCGCCGCACGCGCGACGGCACGGCGTGCGGCGACGTGATCGCCCTTGCCGCCGAGCCGCCGCCGCCCGCCGCGCGGCCGCTGCTCGAGTGCGTGATGGAGCGTGGCTTTCGCACGGGCGCGCCGGAGCACGTCGGCGTGCCGCGCGCGCGCGCCGCCCGGCTCCTCGAGGAGTTGCCGCGGGGACTCCGGACGCTCGAGCCGACCGAGGCGTACCCGGTGTCGCGCTCTGCCGCGCTCGAGGCGCTGGCCGACAGCACGGCGGCGGCCCTGAAGGACTGAGAGAACGGAGCGACCATGTCAGCGCCCATCACCACGGCCAGGCCTCGCGAGACCGTGCAGGTGCGCCTGCCCGACGGCCGCTACCTCGCGGCCCCGCCGGGCACGACGCCCGGCGCGTTCCTCGACGCCGCCGGCCTGTCCGATGAACCGCTGGTCGTGGCGGCCCTCGTGGACGGCCGCCTGAGCGAGCTGGGCGCGCCGATGCACGAGGACGCCGACCTCGTGGCCGTGACCACCGCCGACGCCAACGGGGTGCGGGTCTATCGCCGCTCGCTCGTGTTCCTGCTCGTGACGGCCGCCGCGGAGGTCTTCCCCGAGGCGTCCGTCGTGATCGAGCATGCCGCCACGACGGCCGGGGCGTACTACTGCGAGGTGGAGGGACGCGGGCCGTTCTCGCAGGCCGAGCTCGATCGCATCGCCGCACGCATGCGCGAGATCGTCGCGGCCGACACGCCGATCCGCAAGTCGGCGCATGCCACCGAGGAGGCCGTCGCGACCTTCGCCGCGCGCGGCGAGCCCGAGAAGGCGCAGCTCGTGGCGCACCGGGCCAAGAAGACCATCAACCTCTACGAGCTGCGCGGCCGCCGCGAGTACTTCCAGGGGTACATGCTGCCCTCGGCGGGTCGCCTCCGCCACTTCGCGCTGCACGCCTTCCCGCCGGGGTTCATGCTGCAGTTCCCCCACCAGAGCCGGCCCAGCCAGCTCGACCCCATCACGCCGTACCCGAAGCTGTTCGCGGTGTTCGACGAGTACGCCGACTGGCTGGTGCGCCTGGGCATCCGCGGCGCCGGCGCCCTCAACGACGCGATCGTGGCGGGCCGCCTCCCGGAGATCTCGCTCGTGGCCGAGGCGCTGCACGAGGCGCGCATCGCTCGCATCGCCACCGACATCGCCGCCGCGCGCGACCGCGTCAAGGTCGTGCTCATCGCCGGCCCCTCGTCCTCCGGCAAGACCACGTTCTCGAAACGGTTGGCCGTGCAACTGCTGGCCAACGGCGTGCGGCCCTACCCCGTGACGCTCGACGACTACTTCCTCGAGCGGGACCAGACGCCCCGCGACGCCCGCGGCGAGTACGACTACGAGTCCCTCCGCGCCCTCGACGTGCCGCTGTTCAACGAGCAGTTGCTCTCGCTCATGCGCGGCACGCCGGTCGAGACGCCGCGCTACAACTTCCGCACCGGCCACCGCGAGGCCGGCCCGATGGTGGACCTCGACGGCGACAACATCGTGATCGTCGAGGGCATCCACGGCCTCAACCCCGCCCTCGTGCCCGACGTGCCCCGCGAGCGCGTCTACCGGATCTACGTCTCGGCGCTCACCCAGCTGAACCTCGACCGCCACAACCGCGTGAGCACGACCGACTGCCGCCTGGTCCGGCGCCTGGTGCGCGACGCGGCGACCCGCGGGTACGACGGCGTGGCGACGCTCAAGCGGTGGGACTCGGTCGTGGCCGGCGAGAAGAAGCACATCTTCCCGTTCCAGGAGAACAGCGACGCCGTCTTCAACTCGGCCCTGGCCCACGAGCTCGCCGTCCTCCGGCCGCGCGCCGAGCCGCTGCTGCTGCAGGTGCGGCCCGACACGCCGGAATGGGTCGAGGCCAACCGGCTCCTGTCGTTCCTCCAGTGGTTCCGCCCGGCAAGCGACGACCCAGTGCCGACCAACTCGATCCTCCGGGAGTTCATCGGCGGCTCGGTGCTCGAGACCTTCCGGTTCGAACCGGGCGGCCGCTCGGCGCGGACCTCCTGAACTGTGCGTGCCCCCCGCCGGTAATCCGGCGATGGCCCCGCCGCGGGTCCGTGGGGGCCCGGGAATCGCGAGACTCCCCCGCAAATCCGCCCGCTCGTCGGTGGCAGTCCCCTTGCACCGCCGCACAGCGTTCTGGTGTGTGCCGGCTTCCGGCACCCCGGCCGCCTGCCCCCAAGCACGGCGCGATCCATGCCGGTGTTCAACGCCGTTCCCTGGTGGAAGCGTCTCGGTGTCCGCCTGAGCGCCGCCATCCTGCTCGTCACGCTCGCCGCCATGGCGCTGTTCGCCATGGTCCTGCTGAACCTCTATCAGCGGCACCTCACCGACCAGGTCGTCGAGGACGCGGCCCTGCTCTCCGAGACCCTCAAGCGCAGCACCTACTACCACATGCTGGAGGACCGCCGCGAGGAGCTCTACCGCGCGCTCCGCATCGTCGGCGACCAGGACCGGATCGAGCGCGCCCGCCTCTTCAACAAGGAAGGGCGCATCACCTTCTCCACACACGGCCCCGAGGTCGGCACCTTCGTGGACAAGCGAGCGGAGTCCTGCTACGCCTGCCACGCTGCCGACCAGCCGCTCACGCGACTCAACCTCCCCTCGCGCAGCCGCGTCTACGGGCGCGGGGGGCACCGGGTGCTCGGGCTGATGACGCCGATCTACAACGAGCCCGCCTGTTCGACGGCCGCCTGTCACACTCACCCCGCGCAGCGGTCCGTCATCGGGGTGATCGACCTCGGCCTCACCCTGGAACCGATCGACCGCGAGGCGGCGCGCCTGCGCCGGCTCACCTTCGGCGCCACGGCCGTCACGATGTTCGTCATCGCCGGACTCGTCACGCTCTTCACGCAGCGGCGCGTCGGCCGGCCGGTGAAGCGGCTCGTCATGGCCACGCGGCGGATCGCCTCGGGCGACCTCCAGCACCAGGTCCCCGTCGAGTCCGACGACGAGCTGGGCGTACTGGCGTCGTCGTTCAACGAGATGGAGCAGTCGCTCGCGCGCATGCGAGCCGAGCGGCTCAAGCTCCTCGACTCGCTCGAGCAGCAGGTCGAGGAGCGCACCGCGGCGCTCAAGCAGGCGCAGGCCCGCCTGGTGCAATCCGAGAAGCTCTCCTCGCTCGGCCGGCTCGCCGCGTCGGTGGCGCACGAGATCAACAACCCGCTCGCCGGCATCCTCACCTACGCGAAGCTCCTGATCCGGACGCTCGAACCCGGGGCGGCAGACGACCCCGACCGGGCGCGCGCCGTCAAGCACCTGCAGCTCGTGCAGCGCGAGACCGAGCGCTGCACGGCGATCGTCCGCAACCTGCTCGACTTCGCCCGGGAGCGGCCGCTCACCCTGGTGGACCTGAGCGTGAACGGCGTGCTCGACGAAGCCCTCGTGCTCGTCACCAACCAGGCGCGGCTGCAGAACATCGAGCTCGTGAAGGAGTTCGGCGCGACGCTCCTGGTGCACGCCGACTTCGGGCAGCTGCGCCAGGCCTTCATCAACATCGTCATCAACGCGTGCGACGCGATGCCGCAGGGCGGCCGCCTCGTGTTGACCACCGAGGACACGCCGGCCGGGGTCGCCGTGCAAGTCACCGACACGGGCACGGGCATTCCACACGATGTGCTCTCGAAGGTGCTCGACCCCTTCTTCACGACGAAGGAGAAGGGGACGGGCCTCGGGCTCTCGGTGGTCTACGGCATCGTCGAGCGCCTCGGCGGCGCGCTGACGATCGACAGCACCGTCGGCGTCGGCACGACAGTGCAGATCATGCTGCCGGCCGCAACGGCCCGGCGTCCGGCGGCCGCCGGCAGCGGCGTGCCCGGCCAGGCGACGGCGCCTGGGGCGCGATGAGGCCGCATGTCGTCCATCCACGTCTGGTGGGTCGGAGTGGATGCGCCCGACGAGCCGCTGCTCGACGGGGTGACGACCGAGATCGCCCGCGTCTTCGAGGTGCCGGTGACACGGTACCACTCCGGGGAACGCCCGACCGACACGCTCGACGTGCGCCGGCAGCAGCACCATTCCACCGCCATCCTGCGCTGGCTGAAGCTCCATCGCCCGCACGACGCGCGCAAGCTCCTCGCCCTCACCGACGTGGACCTCTTCATCCCGGTGCTGACGTTCGTCTACGGCGAGGCGCTGCTCGACGGCCCCTGCGCCGTGGTCTCCACCGCGCGGCTCGGGCCCATGGCGCCCCGTCACGAGGACGCCCCCCGCGCACGCGCCCGGCTCGCCAAGGAGTGCGTGCACGAGCTCGGGCACACCTTCGGCCTCGTGCACTGCGCCGCCGCCGCCTGCGTGATGGCGCGGTCGATCAACCTCGCGGCCGTCGACGGCAAGCAGGCCACGTTCTGCTCCGACTGCCGGCTGTTCTACCTGGAACGGCTGACCCAGCAGGGACACGATCATGAATAGGGAACGCACCCGGATCCTCATCGTCGACGACGAGGAGATCGTCCGCGAATCGCTGTCGGGATGGCTCGAGAAGGACGGGTACACCGTCGTCACCGTGCCCGACGGGCACCACGCGCTGGCGCGCGTCGGCGCCGAGCGCTGGTCCATCATGCTCGTGGACATGAAGATGCCGGGGATGGACGGCCTGCAGGTGCTCGAGCAGACCCGCAAGCTGCAGCCCGACGTGACGGTGGTCATCATGACCGCCTACGCCACGGTGGACACGGCGGTCTCGGCCATGAAGCTCGGCGCCTACGACTACATCGTCAAGCCCTTCGACCCCGAGGAGCTGACGATCATGATCGAGAAGATCGTGGCCCAGCAGGCGCTCGTGCGCGAGAACGCGCTGCTGCGGAAAGTGCTGCGCCGCGAGTACAAGTTCCGCGACCTCATCAGCAAGAACGCGAACATGCAGCGCGTGTTCGAGCTGGCCAAGAGCGCGGCGCGCAGCAACTCGACGATCCTCATCCTCGGTGAGAGCGGCACCGGGAAGGAGCTGCTCGCGCGCGCCATCCACGCCGAGAGCCCCCGGCGCGAGGGCCCCTTCGTCGGCGTCTCCTGCGCGGCGCTCACCGAGACGCTGCTCGAGTCGGAGCTGTTCGGGCACGAACGGGGGTCGTTCACGGGCGCCGTGGCGCGGCAGCGCGGCAAGTTCGAGGCGGCCAACCACGGCACGCTCTTCCTCGACGAGGTGGGCGACATCAGCCCCAAACTGCAACTCGACCTGCTGCGCGTGCTCGAGGAGCGCAGCTTCACGCGGGTCGGCGGCACCGACACCGTCGCCGTGGACGTGCGCATCATCGCGGCCACCAACCGCGATCTGAACAAGGCGGTGGCCGCGGGGCAGTTCCGCGAAGACCTCTTCTACCGCCTCAACGTCATCCCCGTGCACCTGCCGCCGCTGCGCGACCGCCGCGACGACATCCCGCTGCTCGTCGACACGTTGATCGAGCAGCTGTCGGTCGAGCAGGCGAAGCCGATCGAGGGCGTCAGCCACGACGCCATGTCGCTGCTCGTCAACCACGCCTGGCCAGGCAACATCCGCGAACTGCGCAACGTCCTCGAGCGGGCCGCGGTCGTCGCCTCCGGCAGTACGATCCAGGCTGGCGACCTCGGGTTCCACCAGCCGGGCACGGGGGCACAACCGGGCAACGTGCTCATGACGCTCGAAGAGGTGGAGCGGCGCCACATCATCAGCGTCCTCGAGAGCACGGGCGGCAACGTTACGCAGGCGGCGCGCATCCTCGACATCGATCGGGTGACCCTTTACAACAAGATCAAGAAGTACCACCTCCGGGAAGTCGAGAGCGCGTGATCGGTCGGCCGGTCGGTCGGTTTGTCACGTGCGCGGGCTCGGTCGCTCGGTCTGTTGGCCATTCGGATTCCTGGGCGCGCGCCGCCGAAGTTCTTCGGCGCAGTGACCAAACGCCCTGGAAGCTGGTTGGCCCTCGGGCTCGATACCGGCTGGCCCACCGATTGGCCGACCGGCTGAGCGGCCGAGGCATGCACCGGTGAGAGACCGGACCGGCTGACTCACCGACGACCGTTGATTTCCGCAACCGCCCGTTGAATCTTGCAACGATGCGAGTTTTCTCCACGGTTGTTGAGTTGTCCGGGCCTTTGCGGCCCTGGTACCGGCACGAACCGCTGAACTTCTCAACGCCTTCCGGAACGCCTGTTCTTCCCGCCATCCGACTGTCACTGTAAGTCGTTTGTTCGAAAAGTCTTATTTCATCAGACGCCACGGCCCCCCGGTGGCGGCGGTCTTGCTGTCTTTCTGAGCGAGGCTCGCGCGTGCCGCGCAGCTGCCGCATCGACGGGGGTTGTGATGTCCTGCCCGCACCTGAAGGAAGTGGTGATGCTGTTCTGCGACGCCTACCCCGTCAAGAAGATGCTGCCGCTCGATCGGATCGCGACGGCGCACCCGTGTCTCGGCCCGGATTTCGAAACCTGTCCGCTCTTCCGCGACCTCGTGGCCCGTCTGGGTTCAGAGGCCGCGGAGGAGAACTGCCAGGGGTGCCGGGGGGCCAAGGAGGCCAGCCATGTTGCTCGCACTGCTGCTCACGCCGCTGACGCTCGTCATGCTCGGCATGCTCGCCATTGAGCGGCGGCACGCCCACACCCGGCGCTAGCGCCGCGTCGACGCCGCTCGGCACCGGTTCGGCGCCCATCGCCCCGCACGGCGGGGCGGGAGAGACTCATGAGGCTCACACGACGAACGTTCTTCAAACTGGGTGGGGCGGCCGGCGCGCTCACGCTGGCCGGCCCGGCCCCCGCCGCGGGTGCCGCCTCCAAGGTGCCGGGCGGTTCGATGAAGGCCGTGCTCGTGGACACCACGAAGTGCGTGGGCTGCCGCGCCTGCGAGGCGGCCTGCGCCGAGGCCAACGGGCTCAGCGGGCCCGAGCTCGCCGGCGACGACCGCGTGTTCGCCGCGCCGCGGACGACCAGCACGCGCGCCTTCACCGTGGTGAACCGCTACCCGGGACACGACGGCGCGCCCGACCGGTTCGTGAAGCGCCAGTGCATGCACTGCGTCGAGCCGGCCTGCGCGTCGGCCTGCCTCGCCCGGGCCATCGAGAAGACCCCGGAGGGCCCGGTTGTTTATCACGGCGACCGGTGCCTGGGCTGCCGCTACTGCATGGTGGCCTGCCCCTTCGAGGTGCCCAAGTTCGAGTACGAGAGCGCCACGCCGTTCATCCGCAAGTGCACGTTCTGCCCCGAGCGCCAGGCCAAGGGGCTCGAGCCGGCCTGCACGTCGGTGTGTCCGACCGGCGCGCTGACCTTCGGCACCCGCGCCACGCTGCTGCTCGAGGCCCGGCAACGCGTTTACGGCTCACCCGAGAAGTACGCGCAGGAGATCTACGGCGAGCTCGAGGCCGGCGGCACCAGCTGGATGTACATCGGCGACCGCCCGCTCGAGAAGGTGGGCCTGCCGGCGTCGGTGCCGAACGTCGCCTTCAGCTCCCTGACGCAGCCGGCGCTCGCGGCCGTCCCGTTCGTCCTGACCCTCTGGCCGCCCCTGCTCATGGGGCTCTACACCTTCAGCCAGCGCCGCAACGGCGTCGACGCCGCGGCCACGACCGACACGCACGAGGTGCGTCATGAGTAGCCGCCCTGCCACGCTCACCGCACCCCAGCCCTGGTTCACCGAGAAGGTGCTGATGGGCCAGCCCTGGGCCGAGTACCGGCGCGGCCTCTTCACGCCGTTCAACGCCGTGGCCGCGTTCGTCCTCGCCATCGGGATCCCGATCATTGTCTACCGCTTCGCCGCGGGCCTCGGTGCCACGACGAACCTCTCGCAGACCAACCCCTGGGGCATCTGGATCGGCTTCGACATGCTCTGCGGCGTGGCGCTCGCCGCCGGCGGCTACACCCTCGCCACCACGGTCTACATCTTCGGCCTCGACGACTACCATCCGGTCGTGCGGCCCGCGGTGCTCACCGGCTTCCTCGGCTACGTCTTCGCGGTGCTCGGCCTCATGTGTGATCTCGGGCGGCCCTGGAACCTGCCGATCCCGATGGTCTACAGCTTCGGCACCACCTCGGTGATGTTCGAGGTGGGCTGGTGCGTGATGCTCTACACCATCGTGCTCGCGCTCGAGTTCAGCCCGGCCCTCTTCCAGTGGCTCGGGTGGCAGACGCTGCGCACCTACCTGCTGCGCGCCACCATCGGGCTCACCGTTGCGGCCGTGATGCTCTCCACGCTCCACCAGTCCTCGCTTGGCGCGCTGTTCCTGATGGCCCCGACCAAGCTGCACCCGCTCTGGTACTCCCCGTTCATCCCGATCTTCTTCTTCGTGTCGAGCATCGTCGCGGGACTGAGCATGGTGATCGTCGAGAGCAGCCTGTCGCACCGGGCCTTCCAGTCGCGCGTGGACCACCACGTGGACATGGACAAGCTGGTGCTCGGCCTGGCCCGCGCCGCCTCCGTCATCCTCTTCGCCTACGTGTTCCTTCGCCTGCAGGGCCTCGCCGACAGCGGGCGCACCGACCTGCTCGCCACGCCGCTCGGCCTCTGGTTCATCGCGGAGATCGTCCTGTTCGCCGCGGTGCCGTGCCTGCTGTTCGCCCACGGCGCCCGCACGCGCAACGCCACCCTCGTCCGCTGGACGGCCGGGTGGTCGGTGCTCGGCATCGTCGTCTATCGCCTCAACGTCTCGGTCGTCGCCTACAACTGGGAGGCCGCCGAGCGGTACATCCCGAGTTGGATGGAGGTGTGGACGTCGCTCACGCTCGTCACGACCGGCATCCTGGTGTTCCGGTGGATCGTCAACCGCATGCCCGTGCTGCGGGACGAGAGCGGACACTGACGGAGCGCCACGGTTCTCGGAGAAGAGTCATGATCCCACACGACATCCTGACGCTCTACGGGGCCAAGGGCCTCGAGTACGTCATCGCCATCGCGTTCCTGGTCCTGTTCGTGCCCTTCTGGCGCTACGCGATGGGCACGCGCCCGGCGCCCGAGCCCGCCATCGTTCGGGCCGCGCAGGCCGCCCCGGCCCACAGCGACCTCGTCGAGTGGTTCCGCGTCGCACGCGACGTGTTCTATCACCCGGGCCACGCCTGGGCCCGCGCCGCAGAGGCCGCCGGGGCCGTGCTGGTGGGCGCCGACGACTTCGCGCAGAAGCTCGTCGGCCCGCTGCGCACGATCGAGCTGCCGGCCCCGGGCACGGCGGTCCGGCAGGGCGAGCCTGCCTGGCGGCTGCACGCGGGCGACAAGACCCTCGACATGCTCTCGCCGGTCGACGGCGTCGTCACCGCGGTGAACCGCGAGGTCCTCGACAACCCCGGCCTGCTGAGGGACGACCCGTACGGCGCCGGCTGGCTGCTGCAGGTCCAGAGCCCGCGGTTCGCCGCGCAGCGCAAGGGCCTGCTCTCGGGCCGCATGGCCCATCGGTGGATCGAGGACGCCACCAACGCGCTCCGCCTGCGCATGTCGCCGGACCTTGGACTGGCCATGCAGGACGGCGGCGTGCCGGTGGACGGGATTGCCCAGGCGCTCGCCCCCGAGGACTGGGACCGCGTCGCCCGCGAGTTCCTGCTGTCGTGAGGGGACCGACCATGAACACCCGTCGCATCCTCCGCTCGCGCACCTGGCTGGTGGCCGGCGTGGCGCTCCTCGCCGGCGGCGTGCTGGCGGCGCAGGGCCTCCCGAAGCTGCCCGACGCCCTGCCGCTGGCGCAGTCGGCCGACAGTCCCGGGAAGGTCACGTTCAACCACGTCACGCACGTCGAGGAGGCGAAGCCGGCGTGCACCACGTGTCACCCGTCGCTGTTCCGGATTCTGCCGAAGGGCTCGCCCAAGCCCAAGGTGACGATCACACACGCCGCCATGGAGAAGGGCGAACTGTGTGGCGCCTGCCACGACGGCAAGAAGGCCTTCGCCATGGCGGATGACTGCACGATGTGTCATGGGGGATAGGGTTGCTTCGGCGTTCGAGGTTCAGTCGCCCGGCGTTGGGTGCTCGTTGTTCGCCGCTGGGCGTAAGGCGCTAGGCGTACAAGGCGTAAGGCGTCCGGTGTTCGGCGTAAGGCGTAAGGCCTAAGGCCTAAGGCGTAAGGCGT
>Ga0114939_10002829_pt1 | contig 12510 bp, 6 predicted proteins | sample AshMeaCrysSpring_FD_87196 | JGI IMG/M metagenome (GOLD analysis project Ga0114939, IMG submission 87196) | Groundwater microbial communities from Big Spring, Nevada to study Microbial Dark Matter (Phase II) - Ash Meadows Crystal Spring | ecosystem: Environmental > Aquatic > Deep subsurface >... | reverse complement strand
TGGCGAAGCGCGTGGTCCATGAGGACGAGCAGCAGGAAAGCCTCGGCGATCGGCGTGGCGCGGATGCCCACGCAGGGGTCGTGCCGGCCGTGCGTCTCGATCGACGCCGGCCGCCCCGCGACGTCCACCGTCCGGCGGGCGAGCCGGATGCTCGACGTGGGCTTGATCGCAATCGATACGACGATGTCCTGCCCCGTGGAGATCCCGCCCAGGATGCCGCCCGCGTTGTTCGAGAGGAAGCCCTCCGGCGTCATCTCGTCCGAGTGCTCGGTGCCGAGTTGCGCCACGGAGGCGAAGCCGGCGCCGACCTCGACGCCCTTCACCGCGTTGATCCCCATCATCGCCTGCGCGATGTCGGCATCCAACCGGCCATAGAGCGGCTCGCCCCATCCGGCCGGCGCCCCCGACGCCACGACCGTCAGCCTCGCGCCGCAGGAATCGCCGGACTTTCGCAGGCCGTCCATGAAGGCTTCCAGTTCCGGCACGACCGTGGCGTTGGCCGCGAAGAACGGATTGGCGTCGACGTGTTCCCAAGACTCGAACGGGATCACTTTCGGGCCCAGTTGGGTGAGGTGCCCTCGCACGTCCACGCCGTGGCGTTCCCGCAGCCACTTCCTCGCGATCGCTCCCGCCGCCACCGCGGGCGCCGTGAGCCGCGCCGAAGAGCGGCCGCCCCCGCGCGGGTCGCGCAGGCCGTACTTCTGCAAGTAGGTGTAATCCGCATGGCCCGGCCGGAAGCTTGCCGCGATCTTCGCGTAGTCCTTGCTGCGCTGGTCCTCGTTGCGGATCAGGAGGGCGATGGGCGTTCCGGTCGTCAGGCCTTCATACACGCCGCTCAGGATCTCCACCCGGTCGGGTTCTCGGCGCTGCGTGACGTGCCGCGAAGTGCCCGGACGGCGCCGGTCCAGGTCCGGCTGGATATCCGACTCCGAAAGCGCCATGCCCGGCGGGCAGCCGTCGACGATGCAGCCGATCGCGGGACCGTGCGACTCACCGAACGTGGTGACCGTGAAGAGCGTGCCGAGGGTGTTGCCGGACATGGAGCGCGAGGGGCGGAGGAGTCGTTCGAGTGTAGCACGCGACCCGCGGCAATCCCCCTAGCGCCAGTCGCCCCGCAGCGACTGCACGCGCGCCCGCAGCGACTCCGGCGTCGCCTCCGCCGGCGCCATGGGAGGCGCGACTTCGAGCGCGATTTGCGAGAAGAATCCACGCCGAAACGGCCGGGTCATTGCGGCCCCGCCGCGCCGGCTGAAGAAGCTGCCGTAGAGGCCCTTCAACGCCATGGGCACGACCGGCACGGGCGTGCGCTCGAGAATGCGCGCCGTGCCGGTCCGGAAGGGTGCGATCTCGCCATCCTCAGTGATCCTGCCCTCGGGAAAGATGCCCACGAGTTCGCCGGCGGCGAGCGCTTCGGCCACGTCTTCAAGGGCCCGTTCCAGCAACGCCGCGTCCTCCCGGGCAGGCGCGATCGGGATCGCCTTGCCCGTCCGGAAGACGAAGGAAAGCACCGGGATGCGGAAGATGCGGTGGTCCATCACGAAGCGGATCGGGCGCGGACTGGCGGCGAGGATCACCAGCGCGTCGACGAAGCTCACATGGTTGCAGACCACAACCGCCGCCCCCTCCGCCGGAATGTTGCGGATGCCCTCCTTGCGCAACCGGTAGGCCGAGTGGATCAGCAGCCAGCAGAGGAAGCGCATCAGGAATTCCGGAACCAGCAGGTAGATGTACGCGGCCACTGCCGCGTTCATGAGCCCCAAGACGAGGAAAAGCTGCGGCAGCGTAAGGCCTGCCCGCAGCATCGCGGTCGCCATGAGAGCCGCCACGACCATGAAAAGCGCATTGAGGATGTTGTTCGCCGCGATGATCCGCGCCCGGTGGTGCGCTTCCGCGCGGCTCTGGATGAGTGCGTAGAGCGGAACCGAATAGAAGCCCGCGAAGAGCGCGAGCAGGAAGAGGTCCGCCATGGCGCGCAGGCAGGACCCGTCCTGGAGGAAGCCCGCGATGTCGCGCACGCCGGAGGGGGAGAGGTTGCGGCTCGCGAGCCAGAGGTCCACCGCGAAGAGGGTCATCCCGATCGAGCCGAAAGGGACGAGCCCGATCTCCACGCGCCGCGCCGACATCCGTTCGCAGGCGAGCGCGCCCGCGCCGATGCCGGCCGAAAAGACCGCGAGGAGCAGCGTCACCACGTTCTCGTTCCCGCCAATGACATCCCGGGTGAACGGCGTGAACGAGGTGAGGAAGATGGAGCCGAAGAACCACAGCCACGAGATGCCCAGGAGCGAATGGAGAACGGTCCGGTCGCGCGCCGCTATGCCGAGATTGCGCCACGTCTCCGTGAACGGGTTCCAGTTGATCTGCAGGCCCGGTTCCGGCGCCGGCGATGGGGGCACGAAGGCGGCCGCCACCCGTCCCGCAACGGCGACGCCGAGGCAGGCGATCGCCACGCCCGACACGCCGGCGGCGTCGTCATGGCGGATCAGCAGCCCCGCCGCGATCGTTCCGGCAAGGATGGCGACGAACGTGCCGGTTTCGATGAGCCCGTTGCCGCCGGTGAGTTCGTCGTCCTCGAGATGCTGCGGCAGGTATGCGTACTTCACCGGCCCGAAAAGCGTCGAATGAACGCCCATCAGGAACACGCAGGCATAGAGCAGCGGGGGAATGCGCGCGACGAGGCCCGTCGCGGCCATGGCCATGATGACGATCTCCAGGTTCTTCACGAAGCGGATGAGCGCGCCCTTCTCCACCTTGTCCGCGATCTGCCCTGACGTGGCGGACAGCACCAGGAACGGTGCGATGAAGATCGCGCCGATCACGAAGCCGGCGGTTGCCGGATCGACGCCACCCCATTGCGCCGCATGGAACGTCGCCAGCAGCGTGAATGCGAACTTGAACAGGTTGTCATTCGCGGCGCCGAGGAACTGGGTCCAGAAGAGCGGTGCGAACCGGCGCTGGCCGAGGAGGGCGAACTGGCCGCGCGCATCCACCGTCAGGCCTTTCCGGGTGCCGGCTCGAAGAATCCGCGCGTCTCGAAGACGGCCGCCGGGAAGCGCGCGCCCCGCCAGCGAAGGGTACGCTTGAGCACGAAATCGAACGCCAGCGGGTTCACGTGGCGAAGTTCCCGCAGGACGGGCAGCGCAGTCTCCGGAAGCAGCCCTTCGCCGGCGATGGCCTGCACAGACAGGATCGGCATGATGCCCGGAAGGGGGTAGTCGCTGCCGTTCAAAAGGCGCGAATGCCAGCCGGCATCGGAAATCAACCGCGGGATCACCGCGATCCGACCCGCCAGCGTGACGGCGGAAAGGTCGCCGACCAGCAAGTCCCGGTAGCGCCCGTCCGCCATCAGCCGTGCGAAGAGGTCGACGTTGGCGACCTTCGGCGCCGTGCCGGGATCCGGGTGGGCATCGAGGTCCGGGCTCACGCCCAGCGACGCGCAGTGCGCCGCAATCACCCGGACGCCTGCGTCAAGAGGGTGGCGAAGCTGCAGCGGGTTGCCAAGCTCGCCCCTGCCCGCGCCCTCCACCGCCTGTTCCTCGCCCACGTGCACCATCAGCGGCAAGCCGAGGCGGCGCAGGCGCGGGTAGAAGGCAACGGCGCGCGGGTGCGCCAGGTCGATGCCCATGGCCTGGGGCAGCCACTTGACCGCCCGCGCCCCCGCGCGCCACGCGCTTTCGAGGGCCTCCGGCGCGTCGCTGCGATACGGGTGAACCGAGGCGATCCACTCGAAGCGGTCCGGCCGCTCGCCTGCCACGCGGGCGGCAAAGGCGTTGGATACGGCGAAAGTGGTCAGGTCTTCCCTAACCGCTCCGCCGGCATCGTGGGTGAAGTCGAAGGCGAGCAGCATGACCTTCACACCCGGCGGCAATTCGTCCGCGAGGTGCGCGATCCGGTCCGCCACCGCGCGGTCGAAGCGTTCGTCGTCCTCGCCGCCGCACGCGGCATTGAGGAACATCGCGCGCCGCACCCGTCCCGCCAGGTTGGCAGGCCGTTCCTGGTCGGGATTCAGGTAGACCCCGCTGCGCGAACGGCCGTTGCCGAACAGGTGTGCGTGGCAATCCCAGACGCGGCTGGGCTCCACCCCGTCCCACGCGGCACGCACCAGCCGGTCGCGGAGGACGGCGTGCCCGGCGGGGGCGCGACACTCGTTCAGGAGCCCCTGCTCGAAGGAGAAGCGGCACCCGGCAAGCGCCGTTGCCGCTGCGGACACGGCGGTTCGCCAGAAGAATTGACGTCGATTCACCGGCCGCCTCCGGCCCGATGGTGCAACGGCCGGGCCCCGTGCCTTGGCCGGCGACGGGCATCGGACAGTGCCGCGACAATCGGATCGATGATCAGGGAATGGCCCTCGGTCGCTTGCGGATGCGTGCGGAATTGCAGCCGTCGCCATGTTCCGCGCGGCAGCGCCGGCGGGTCAAGGCTTGAACAGCCTCCGCGGCCGCACCCTCATGCTAGACTTCGGCCAAAATCCAAGCCGCTCAAGGACTTAGCAATGCTCGACGATCTCAAGACCAGTGCCCTCGACTACCATCGCCATCCTCGTCCGGGGAAGATCGAGCTCGCGCCCACCAAGCCCCTGGCGACGCAACGCGACCTCGCCCTGGCCTATTCCCCGGGCGTCGCCTTTGCGTGCGAGGCCATCCGGGAGAACCCCGCAGAAGCGCGCACTCTCACCGCCCGCGGCAACCTGGTGGGCGTCGTCACGAACGGCACGGCGGTCCTGGGCCTCGGCAACATCGGTCCGCTCGCCGCCAAGCCCGTCATGGAAGGCAAGGGGGTCCTGTTCAAGAAGTTCGCAGGCATCGACGTGTTCGACATCGAACTCAACGAATCCGACCCCGACCGGCTGATCGAGGTGATCGCGGCGCTGGAGCCCACCTTCGGCGGCATCAATCTGGAGGACATCAAGGCACCGGAGTGCTTCTACATCGAGCGGAAGCTGCGCGAACGGCTGAAGATCCCGGTGTTTCACGACGACCAGCACGGCACCGCCATCATCGTCGGTGCGGCAATCGTGAACGGCCTGCGTGTCGTCGGCAAGAAGATCGGCGACATCAAGCTCGTGGTGTCGGGGGCCGGCGCCGCCGCCCTTTCCTGCCTCGACATGCTCGTGGCCCTGGGCGTGCGCGTGGAGAACATCTGGGTCTCCGACATCGCCGGCGTGGTGTACGAAGGCCGGCAGGAACTCATGGATGACAACAAGGCCCGGTACGCCAAGAAGACCGACGCGCGGGCGCTGGGGGACATCATCGCGGGGGCCGACGTCTTCCTCGGACTCTCGGCCGGCGGGGTCCTCAAGCAGGACATGGTCCGGCGGATGGCCGCGAACCCCCTGATCCTCGCCCTCGCCAATCCCGTGCCCGAGATCATGCCCGACGAGGTGAAGGCCGTCCGCGACGACGCGATCATCGCCACCGGGCGCTCCGACTACCCGAACCAAGTGAACAACGTGCTGTGCTTCCCGTTCATCTTCCGGGGCGCCCTCGACGTTGGCGCGACGACCATCAACGAGCCGATGAAGCTCGCCGCCGTGAATGCGATCGCCGACCTGGCGATGGCCGAGCAGTCGGACGTCGTCGCCATGGCCTACCGGCAGGCGCAGATGAGCTTCGGGCGCGACTACCTCATCCCGAAGCCCTTCGACCCGCGGCTCATCGTGAAGATCGCCCCGGCTGTCGCAAAGGCCGCCATGGACAGCGGCGTCGCCGCGAGCCCCCTCGGGGACCTCGACGCCTATGTCCAGAAGCTGAACGAATGGGTCTACCACTCGGGCCACATCATGCGGCCCATCTTCGCCGCGGCCAAGGCGACGCCCGCGCGGATCGTCTACGCGGAGGGCGAGGACGAGCGCGTGCTGCGCGCGGTGCAGGTCGTGGTGGACGAGAAGCTGGCGCGCCCGATCCTCGTCGGACGGCCGGCCGTGCTGGAAAGGCGCATCGAGCGATTCGGCCTGCGCCTCAAGGCCGGGGAGCACTTCGACGTCGTCAACCCCGAGTGGGACCCGCGCTACCGCGACTACTGGACAGAGTACCACCGCCTGACGGAACGCCGCGGCGTCTCGGTTCAGTACGCGAAGATCGAGATGCGCCGGCGCCACACGCTGATCGGCGCGATGATGATGCACAAGGGCGAGGCCGAAGGAATGATCTGCGGGACCTTCGGCACGCACGGCCTTCACCTGCACTACATCGACCAGGTGATCGGCCTGCAGCCGGGCGTCCGGCACTACTATGCGATGAACATCCTCATGCTTCCGCGGCGCACGGTGTTCATCTGCGATACCTACGTGAACGTCGACCCCTCTCCCGAGCAGATCGCCGAGATGACCCGTCTCGCCTCGGAGGAAATCCGGCGGTTCGGCCTCGAGCCGAGGGTCGCGCTGCTGTCGCACTCCAGCTTCGGCACCAGCGACGCGCCTTCCGCGGCCAAGATGCGCGCCGCCCTCGCGTTGATCCGGGAGCGGCAGCCCGTTCTCGAGGTCGATGGCGAGATGCACGGCGATGCCGCGATATCCGAGGAAGTCCGGCAGGCGGCATTCCCCAATTCGCGCCTGCGCGGGGAGGCGAACCTGCTCATCATGCCCACCCTGGACGCGGCCAACATCGCGTTCAACCTGCTCAAGACCGCGGCCGGCGACGGCATCACCATCGGCCCGATCCTGCTCGGCGCCGCCAAGTCCGTGCACATCATGACCCCGACAGCGACCGTGCGCCGCCTCATCAACATGACGGCGGTGGCCGCCGTCGACGCCCTGGCCCAGCGCAAGAATGGACGTGAGGGGTAGCGCAGCGCGGATGCCCCGGGCGCCCGCCCGGCCAGCCTGCATCGGCATTTTCGCCCCATCGGGCCGCGTCGATCCGGAAAGGCTCCGGGAAGGCATCGCGCGGCTGGAGTCCGCAGGTCACCGCGTCGTCATCGCCGAGGAAGTCCTGCGCGAGTGGCGGTACTTCGCCGGCCCGGACGAGGCACGCCTGACGGGTTTCCATCGCCTGCTGGAGGACCCGCGGATCGATATCATGCTCGCGGCTCGGGGCGGTTACGGCCTCTCGCGCATCCTGCCGGCCATCGACTGGGATCGCGTCGGCGCAAGCGGCAAGGCGTTCGTCGGCTTCAGCGACTTCACGGCCTTCAGCTGCGCGGCGCTGGCACGGGCGGGGCTTGCGACACTGCACGGGCCGATGCTCACCAGCGACTTCGGCGATGGCGAGCCGGACGAATTCATGGTGCGCCACTTCGAGGCAACCCTTTTCGGGGCGGAGGACGCCGTGAAGGTGGAGGTAGCCCACGGCTTTGCGCCCGGCGCCCTTCGCGGGCCCCTGTGGGGCGGCAACCTGTCGCTGCTCGCGCACCTCGCCGGCACGCCGTACATGCCCGCCGTGGCGGGCGGAATCCTTTACGTCGAGGAGATCGCCGAGGAGCCCTACGCGGTCGAGCGGATGCTGCTGCAGCTCTTCCACGCCGGCATCCTGCAGCAACAACGGGCGGTGCTGCTCGGGGACTTCCGCGATTGCGTGCCGACCAACACGGCGCGGTACCCCTACTGCATGGACGAGGCGATCGGCACGCTGCGTGCCATCCTTCCCTGCCCGGTCCTCGCGGGATTGCCCATCGGCCACGTCGCGCGCAAGCTCACCCTCCCCTTCGGCGTGGAGGCGGAGCTGCAGCTGCACGCATCCGGTTGGACACTTCGCTGGCCCGGACTGGGCCGGTAGCCGCGCGCTTCAGGCCGCCACCCTCTGCGCGGCCGCCTGCGCCACGGGCCGCCTGCCCGCATCCCGCAGGCTGGCGAGGAGCGCAGTCCGGCGCTCGGCAACCTCGGCGAGATGGCGCGCCTTCACCGGGCCGAAGCCGCGAACATGCTCGGGCAGGCTGGCGAGGTCCACCGCAATGGCGATCGATTCCGGGGACAGGCGATCCAGCGCCTCTTCCAGCGTCGCGAAGTAGTCTTCGATGAGGCGACGCTCGTCGCGCCGCTCCCTGGCGTAGCCAAAGGGATCGAGGGCAGTGCCGCGCAGGCGCTTGAACGGCGCAAGGATGCGCATGGCCGCAAGCATCCACGGCCCGTAGGGCCGCTTGCGCGGCTCCCCCGTCGCGGGATCGGCGAAGGACCACACCGGCGGCGCGAGGTGCAGCCGGATCCGGTAGTCGCCCTCGAACTGGCGGCGGATGCGCGCGAGGAACTCGCCGTCGGTGTAGAGCCGCGCCACCTCGTACTCATCCTTGTAGGCCATTACCTTGAACAGGTAGCGCGCCACGGCGGTCACCAGGACGCTCGATCCCGGGACCCGTGCCGATTCAACCTCGCGGACGCGTTGCACCGCCGCCGCGTAGCGTTGCGCATAGGCGTCGTCCTGGTACCGTGCCAGCTCGGTGCGCCGTCGGTCGACCATCTCGTCGAGGCTCGCTGATCGCCGATGGCTTTCCGGGACCGTCCGATCCTGCGCGGCGGCCTCACGCACCGAGGCGAGATCGGCAGCGGCGCGGCGGCCCCACTCGAACGCGGCCTCGTTCGCCTGCACTGCGGCGCCGTTGATCTGGATGGCCTGGACGATCGACTGGCGACCGACGGGCACCAGACCCTTCTGCCACGCGAAGCCGACCATGAAGAGGTTGGTGGCGATCGAATCCCCCAGGAGGGCCGTCGCCAGATCTCCCGCATCGACGAAGTCGGCGCCGCCGGGCCCGCAGGCCTCGCGCAGGGCCTCGGCCATGCCGTCGTGCGGGACCTGGAGGTCAGGCGTTCGCGTGAAGTCGCCCGTGGGAGCGACATTGAGATTCACGATGGCACGCGTGCTGCCGGCCCGCATCTTGGCAATCGCCTCGTCCGAGGCCGCGACCACCATGTCGCAGCCGATGACGGCGTTGGCCTCGCCGGCCGCAATCCTCACCGCATGGATGTGGGAAGGCTTCGCCGCGATGCGAATGTGCGAGTAGACGGACCCACCCTTCTGGGCAAGGCCCGTCATGTCGAGAACCGTGACGCCCTTGCCCTCGAGGTGTGCGGCCACGCCCAGCAGCGCACCGATCGTGACGACGCCGGTGCCGCCGACACCGGTGACGAGGATTCCCCAGGGCCGATCCAGCGCCGGCAGGGCGGGTTCCGGGATCGGCGCCCCAGCCTCCGGGAACCGCGCGGCGCTTCGGCGCAGGCGCCCGCCTTCCACGGTCACGAAGCTGGGACAAAAGCCCTTGATGCACGAGTAGTCCTTGTTGCAGCTGTTCTGGTCGATGGCGCGCTTGCGGCCGAATTCCGTCTCGACCGGGACGATCGACAGGCAGTTCGATTTTGCGCCGCAGTCCCCGCATCCTTCGCAGACGGCCTCGTTGATCACCACGCGAACGGCCGGGTCCGGCAGCTTGCCGCGCTTGCGGCGGCGGCGCTTTTCCGCCGCGCAGGTCTGGTCGTAGACCAGGACCGTCACGCCGGGAACTTCCCTGAGCTCGCGCTGGACCTTGTCGAGGTCCTCGCGGGGATGGATGGTCGTTCCCGGCGCCAGGTCCCCAACCCGCGCGTATTTCCCGGGCTCGTCCGTCACGACCGCCACGCGCCCCACACCCTCGGCGGCCACCTGCCGCGTGATCATGGGAACCGTGAGCTGCCCGTCCACGGGCTGCCCCCCGGTCATGGCCACGGCGTCGTTGAAGAGGATCTTGTAGGTGATGTTCACCTGGGCACCGACCGCCGCCCGGAGCGCCAGCAGGCCGGAGTGGAAATAGGTCCCGTCGCCGAGGTTGGCGAACACGTGCCGGGTGTCGGTGAAAGGTTGTATTCCCACCCAGGGCACTCCCTCCCCGCCCATCTGCGTGAAGGTCATCGTCTGTTCCGGCCGGATCCAGGTAGCCATGTAGTGGCAGCCGATCCCCGCCAGCGCCTTCGATCCCTCGGGGACCCGTGTCGAGGTGTTGTGCGGACATCCCGAGCAGAAGTACGGAATGCGGGCGACCTTCGCCCTCGGTCGGGCCAGCGCGGCCTCCTTGGCCTCCAGGAACGCCAGTCGCGCCGCGATGATGCGGGACGTGTAGAACTTGCCGATGCGCGCCGCGATGACCCGCGCGATCATGGCAGGGGTGAGCTCCCCGGCGGCGGGGAGCAGCCATTCGGCGCGGCGGACTTCCCATTCGCCGTGCTCGTCGTACTTGCCGATCACGCGGGGGCGGACGTCATCGCGCCAGTTGTAGAGCTGCTCCTTCATCTGGTACTCGATGAGCTGGCGCTTTTCCTCCACGACCAGGATCTCGTCGAGGCCCTGGGCGAACTCGCGGATCCCGTTGGGTTCGAGGGGCCACGGCATGCCGACCTTGAAAAGCCGGATGCCGATCTCGGCGGCGTGGCCCCTGTCGATCCCCAGGTCCTCGAGGGCCTGCAGGACATCGAGGTACGACTTTCCCGACGCGATGATGCCCAGTCGCGGCTGCGGCGAATCGATCGTGATGCGGTTCAGCCCGTTGGCGCGGCAATAGGCCAGCGCCGCGTAGATCTTGTCGCGCTGGAGCCGCATTTCCTGCTCCAGGGGCGAATCCGGCCATCGGATGTTCACGCCACCGGGCGGCAGAGGAAAGCCGCCGGGAATCACGATGTCCGGAAAGGCCGGATCGACATCCACCGACGCCGACGAATCGAGGGTCTCCGAGATCGTCTTGAAGGCGACGTAGCATCCGGAGTATCGGGACATGGCGAAGCCGTGCAACCCGAGCTCCAGGATCTCGTCGACCCCGGTGGGATACAGCACCGGGATCATCGCCGCATCGAACGCGTGCTCGGATTGGTGCGGCAGCGTGGAGGATTTGCAGGCGTGGTCATCGCCGGCCACCAGAAGGACGCCGCCATGCCGGGCCGTTCCCGCCGCATTCGCATGCTTGAACACGTCGCCGCAGCGGTCGACCCCCGGTCCCTTGCCATACCACATGGCAAACACCCCGTCGTATCGGGCGCCCGCAAAGAGGCCGGTCTGCTGCGAGCCCCAGACCGCCGTCGCGGCCAGCTCCTCGTTCACGCCGGGCGTGAAGTGGATGTGGCGGGATTCCAGGTGGCTCCTCGCGCGCCAAAGCGCCTGGTCGAATCCGCCCAGGGGCGAGCCGCGGTATCCCGATATGAATCCGGCGGTGTTCAGGCCGGCTGCAAGATCCCGGTCGCGCTGAACGATCGCAAGGCGCACCAGCGCCTGCGTGCCGGTCAGGAAGACCCTGCCCGACGCGCGCGTATACTTGTCGTCCAGCGAGAGAGGTGCATCGGACATCGAGAGCTCCTCAAAAAAGGTGCTTTTGGGGGCACTGCGTGGGGGAACCGGAAGATCGTGTCACCCGGCTTCGAGCGGGGCAGAAGAATAACACCGTTGGCCTCACGCGAATGGCGCGCCTCGGCACTCGCCTGAGGCCCCTCCGAGCCTCCCGATGAACCGGCAAGCCGACCTGTTCGGAGACCTTCCGGCACCCGTGCCGGCCGCGCCGGCGCACAGCGCCGCCGATGGAGACCCGGAGATGAAGCGGCTTGCGTCCCTGCTGCCGCACGCGATCCGTCTCGGCACGTCGTCATGGGCGTTTCCGGGCTGGGCCGGCACGGTCTACGATCGGACTCTGCCGGAGCGCCTGCTTGCGCGCGAAGGGCTGGCCGCCTACGCCTTGCACCCGCTGTTGCGAACCGTCGGCATCGACCGGTCCTTCTACGCGCCCCTTCCCGAGGCGGACTTCCGGCGCTATGCCGAGCAGGTGCCGGAGACGTTCCGCTTCCTGGTCAAGGCGCCGCAGGCCCTGACCTCCGACTACCTCTTCGAGACGCGCGAGGCGAGCCCCCATTTTCTCGACCCGCGTGCCGCGCGCGACCTTTTCGTCGATCCCTGCATGGCCGGCCTGGGCACCCAGGCGGGGCCCCTCGTCTTTCAGTTCCCGCCGCTGCGCCGCGGATTCACCCGCGAGCGAAGAGGAGACTTCGCCTCCCGGCTGGCGCGCTTTCTTTGTGGTCTTCCGCGGGGGCCCCTCTACGCGGTGGAGTTCCGCGATCGCGAACTGCTGGCCGCCGAGATCGTGCAGGCTCTTGCCCCGTCCGGCACCCGGCTCTGCCTCAGCATCCATGCGCGAATGCCCCCCGTGCAGGTCCAGGCCGCGGCGGCCACGGCGCTAGGCCCGGGACCTCTCATCGTGCGCTGGAACCTGCACGCCGGCTTTGCCTATGAGGAGGCGAAGGCCCGCTACGCCCCCTTCGACAAGCTCGTCGACGAAGACCCCGCAACGCGAATGGCCATCGCCCGCCTGTGCCGCGAATGCGCGGCGAGCGGCAGCGAAGCCTGGGTGATCGCAAACAACAAGGCCGAGGGCTCCGCGCCGCTGACCCTGGCGCGGCTCGCGAGCGCGATCGTCGACGGCGGGCAATAGGACGCGAGTCGGCGCCGCAACAAGCAAAACGCCCGACCTATGGTGGGGTCGGGCGTTTTTGGGTGTGGCCCTGGCGATGACCTACTTTCTCACGGGCAATCCGCAATATCATCGGCGCGACGTCGTTTCACGGTCCTGTTCGGG
>Ga0114939_10002828_pt1 | contig 12513 bp, 10 predicted proteins | sample AshMeaCrysSpring_FD_87196 | JGI IMG/M metagenome (GOLD analysis project Ga0114939, IMG submission 87196) | Groundwater microbial communities from Big Spring, Nevada to study Microbial Dark Matter (Phase II) - Ash Meadows Crystal Spring | ecosystem: Environmental > Aquatic > Deep subsurface >... | reverse complement strand
CTCGAGGCCAAGGTACGCGGTCAGCAGGCTCGCGGCGGACGCGATCACGCTCATGCCCAGCGCGGCGAAGAGGCCGAGGACGTAGAACTCGCCCATGAACAGCCGACGGACCTGCAGATAGCTGCGGGAATAGACGAAACCGATCAGGGTGACGAGAAAGATCGCGAGCTTGAGGGCATCCGCCATCGGATCGCGGACAATATTGCCGTGGAACACGACGTCCCGTGGACCGCCGCCCACCCAGACGGTCGCGGCCGCCGCGGCCGCGAGAGCGACCAGCGAGAACACGTAGGTCAGTTCGCGCCGCTGCTCTGGCAGGAAGAGGTCCAGCACCAGGATGGCGCAGGCCGCGGTAAGCAGCACGATCTCGGGCAGCGCCGGCATCAGGCTCGCGAGGTCCATATGCATCGTCTTCTCTTCCCGGAATCCGCGCGCCTAGAGCTTCGAGACCGCGATGTGGCGCAGGAGGTTGTCGACCGAAGCGCCCATCACCTCGATCAGGGGCTGCGGCCAGAGGCCGAGCAAGAGCACCGCGACGGCCAGCGCGCCGAGCACGACGGCTTCGCGCCCGTTGATGTCTTGGAGTGCGGCCACCTTGTCGCTGGTCACCTCGCCGAACACCACGCGCTTGACCATCCAGAGGGTGTAGGCCGCGCCGATGATCAGCGTGGTCGCGGCGAGGAAGGCGTACCAGAAGTCGGCCCGGAAGCTCGCCAGGATCACCATGAACTCCCCGACGAAGCCCGAGGTGCCGGGCAGGCCAGCGTTGGCCATCGCGAAGAAGACCATGAAGGCCGCGAACCAGGGCATGGTGTTGACCACGCCGCCGTAGTCGGCGATCTGCCGGCTGTGGACGCGGTCATAGAGGACGCCGACGCACAGGAACATCGCGGCCGAGATGAAGCCGTGCGACACCATCTGCACCATGCCGCCCTCGATGCCGAGCGCTGCGCCGCCCCGGACCTCCGGCCGCGCCATCACGATGAAGGCAATGAAGAAGCCGAGCGTCACGAAGCCCATGTGCGAGATGGACGAGTAAGCGATCAGCTTCTTCATGTCCTGCTGCACGAGCGCGACGAAGCCGATGTAGACGACTGCGATCAGGGACATCGCGATGATCATGAGGTCGAGCTGGTTGCTCGCGTCCGGGGCGATCGGCAGGCTTAGGCGCAGGAAGCCGTAGCCGCCGATCTTCAGCATGATCGCGGCCAGGATCACCGACCCGCCGGTCGGCGCCTCGACGTGCGCGTCGGGCAGCCAGGTGTGCACCGGCCACATCGGCACCTTCACCGCAAAGGCCAGCAGGAAAGCGATGAAGATCAGCACCTGCTCCTTCATGCCGAGCCTGAGCTCGTGGAATCCGAGGATCTCGAAGGTGCCGGATTGGGTGTACATGTAGATCAGGGCGACCAGCATGAACACCGAGCCGAGGAAGGTGTAGAGAAAGAACTTGATGGTGGCGTAGACACGGTTGGGACCGCCCCAGATCCCGATGATCAGGAACATCGGGATCAGCATCGCCTCCCAGAAAACGTAGAACAGGATGGCGTCGAGAGCGGAGAACACGCCGACCATCGCGCCTTCCATGAAGAGGAACGCCGCCATGTACTGCGCGGGCTTGTACTCGATGACCTCCCAGCCCGCGACGATGACGAGCACGGTGACGAAGGTGGTCAGCAGGATCAGGGGCATCGAGATGCCGTCGACGCCGAGGTGATAGTGGACGTCGAAGGCGGGGATCCAGGCCGCGCGCTCGACGAACTGCATCTCGGCCGTCCCCGCCTGGAACGCCGAGTAGAGCGGCAGGCTGACGGCGAAGGTCAGCAGGGCGACGGCGAGCGCGAGCCACTTGGTGACGTTCGGCGCCTTGTCCCCGCTGCCGAGGACCAGCGCCCCGCCGAGAATGGGGAGCCAGATGGTCAGGCTGAGGATTGGCAGTTCAGCGCTCATGCGGCACGCCCGTCTCGGTCATCAGTGGATCACGAACCACGCGAGGAACCCGATCAGACCGAGGACCATCGCGATCGCATAGTGGTAGAGGTAGCCCGTCTGCAGGTGGCGGACGACGCCGGCCAGCCAGCCGACCGCCTTCGCCGAGCCGTCGACCATCACGCCGTCGATGACTGCGCGGTCGCCACCCTGCCACAGCGCCCGTCCCAGCGCCCGGCTGCCCGCGGCGAACACCGCCTGGTTGAGCTCGTCGAAGCCGTACTTGCGGTCCAGCACGTCGTGGACGACGCCGAACCGCGCCTTGACCCAGTCCGCCACGGAGGGGTTGTAGAGGTACACGTACGCGGCGACAGCCAGCCCGCCCATCGCCAGGAAGAACGGCAGGCCGCTCATGCCATGCAGCACGAAGGCGCCGGCGCCATGGAAATCTTTCGCCATCTGCGCGAGCACGTCGTGCTCTGGCCGCACGGCGATGATGCCCTGGAAGAAGTCGCCGAATACCATGGGGCCCACAGTCAGGTAGCCGATCACCACGGAGGGTATGGCGAGCAGCACGAGCGGCACCGTCACGACCGCCGGCGACTCGTGAAGATGCGCCGCCGCGTGGTGGTCGCGCGGCCCCTCGCCGTGGAACACGAGGAAAAACATGCGGAAGCTGTAGAGCGCCGTGACGAAGACGCCCAGCACCAGCAGCAGATAGGCGTAGCCCGCACCCGGGATCGTCGCGTGGTGCACCGCCTCGATGATCGCATCCTTGGAGAAGAAGCCCGAGAAGCCCGGGAAGCCGATGAGCGCGAGCGAGCCGAGCAGCGAGGTCCAGTAGGTGATCGGCATCCTGCGCCGCACCCCGCCCATGTTGCGGATGTCCTGGTCGTGGTGCATGCCCATGATCACCGAGCCGGCGGCCAGGAACAGCAGCGCCTTGAAGAAGGCATGCGTCATCAGGTGGAACACGCCGGCCGCATAGGCCGAGGCGCCGAGCGCCGTCACCATGTAACCGAGCTGCGACAGCGTCGAGTAGGCCACCACCCGCTTGATGTCGTTCTGCACGATGCCGATGAGGCCGGTGAAGAAGGCGGTCGTCGCGCCGATGACCAGCACGAAGGACAGCGCCGCCTCCGAGAGCTCGTAGAGCGGCGACATGCGGGCCACCATGAAGATGCCTGCGGTGACCATGGTCGCGGCATGGATCAGCGCGGAGATCGGGGTCGGGCCCTCCATCGAGTCCGGCAGCCAGACGTGCAGCGGAACCTGCGCCGACTTGCCCATCGCGCCGATGAACAGCAGCACGCCGATCACGGTCATGAGCGACCACTCCGTGTCGCCCAGGATGCGGATCCTCGTGTCGGCCAGGGCCGGCGCCTTGGCGAAGACCTCCTGGTAGTCCAGGCTGCCGAAGTACATCGCGATCGCGGCGATGCCGAGGATGAAGCCGAAGTCGCCGACCCGGTTGACCAGGAAGGCCTTGAGGTTGGCGAAGATCGCCGACTCGCGCTTGAAATAGAAGCCGATCAGCAGGTAGGAAACCAGCCCGACCGCTTCCCACCCGAAGAAGAGCTGCGTGAAGTTGTTAGACATCACCAGCATCAGCATCGAGAAGGTGAACAGCGCGATGTAGCTGAAGAAGCGCTGGTAGCCCTCCTCCTCGTGCATGTAGCCGATGGTATAGATGTGCACCATGAGCGACACGAAGGTGACCACCGCCATCATCATGGCGGTGAGCCGGTCCACGAGGAAGCCGATCTCGAAGCGCAGGCCGTCGCTCACCATCCAGGTGTAGACCGACACGTTGTCGGCCGGCGCGCCGTCGACGGCCTGGACCTTGAGCACGTAGAACGAGAGCGCGCACGATACCGCGACGCCCGAGATCGCCGCCCAGTGGGCGCCGGCGCGCCCCACCTGGTTGCGGAACAGGCCCGCGACCACAGCGCCGAGCAGCGGTGCCAGAACGATGGTGAGGTAGATCTGCTCCATCTCGCTTGCCCCGTTGTCCGGCCGCTCAGCCCCGCAGGGCGTCCAGTTCCGCCACGTTGATCGTCCGCCGGTTGCGGAACAGCACGACCAGGATGGCGAGGCCGATCGCCGCCTCGGCGGCCGCGACGGTCAGAATGAAGAACACGAAGACCTGCCCGGCCGCGTCCTGCAGGAAGCGGGAGAACGCGATGAAGTTCATGTTGACGGCGAGCAGCATGAGCTCGACGCACATGAGCAGGATGATCACGTTCTTGCGGTTGAGGAAGATCCCCGCGACGCTGATCGAGAACAGGACCGCGCCCAGGATGAGGAAGTCGGACAGCGCGATCATTTGTGCTCCAGCCTCTGCTCGGGGGGCATCTTGACGAGCCGGACGCGATCCTCGCGCCTGACGTGCACCTGCTTCGACGGATCCAGGTAGCGCGTGTCGGGTCGGCGCCGCAGCGTGAGGCGAATGGCGGCGATGATCGCGACCAGCAGGATGGCGCCCGCGATCTCGAAGGGGTAGAGATAGGCCGTGTAGAGGGCCACGCCAAGGGTTTCGGTATTGCTGTAGTCGGCCGCCTTCGCCGCCGGCGCGGCGTACTGGGCGAGCCCGAAGTGCCGGGGGCCGACGACCAGGGCCAGCTCCACGGCCATGATCACGGCAACGGCCACGCCGACCGGCAGGTAGCGGACGAAGCCGGCCCGCATGGCGGCCACGTTGACGTCCAGCATCATCACCACGAACAGGAACAGCACCATCACGGCGCCGACGTAGACCAGCACCAGCGTGATGGCGAGGAACTCCGCCTCGGCCAGCATCCAGATCACCGCGCTCGAAAAGAACGCGAGCACCAGGAACAGCGCGGCGTGCACGGGATTGCGCCGGGTGACGACCATCACCGCGGCGCCGACCAGCACGGCGGCGAAGAGGTAGAAGAGGACCTTCTCGAAGCTCATGTCGCCTCTCTCAACGGTAGGCCGCTTCGGCCGCCCGGTCGGCGGCGAGCTGGGCCTCGTAGCGATCGCCGATCTCGAGCAGCTTCTGCTTGGTCATGATCTGCTCGCCCCGGTTTTCGAAGTGGTACTCGTAGATCCGGGTCTCGACGATCGAGTCGACCGGGCAGGACTCCTCGCAGAAGCCGCAGTAGATGCACTTGAACAGATCGATGTCGTAGCGGGTGGTCCGCCGTGATCCGTCGGCACGCGGCTCGGCCTCGATGGTGATGGCGAGCGCCGGGCAGGTCGCCTCGCAGAGCTTGCACGCGATGCAGCGTTCCTCGCCGTTCGGATACCGGCGCAGGGCGTGCAGGCCACGAAAACGCGGCGACACCGGCGCCTTTTCCTCGGGGTACTGGACCGTGAACTTGCGCGCGAACAGGTAGCGCCCCGTCAGGCGCAGACCCTGCAACAACTCGAGCAGCAGCAGGCTCTTGAAGTACTTGAGCACCTTGGTCACCGCCTCCCCGTCACGACACCCACCACGGCGGCAGGCGGTACACCACGGCCACGGCCACGACCAGGATCCAGACGATGGTGATCGGGATGAACACCTTCCACCCGAGGCGCATGATCTGGTCGTACCGGTAGCGCGGGAACGTGGCACGGAACCACAGGAACAGGAACATGAAGAAGCCGGTCTTGAGGCACAGCCACAGGAAGCCGGGCACCCAGGCGGTGGCGTCGCCGAGCACCGGCCAGCCCTCGAAGGGATTCAGCCACCCGCCCCAGAAGAACAGGGCGGTGAGGGCCGAGATCAGGATCATGTTCGCGTACTCGCCAAGGAAGAACACGGCGAAAGCCATGCCCGAGTACTCGATATGGAAACCCGCGACGATCTCCGACTCGCCCTCCGCGACGTCGAAGGGCGCGCGGTTGGTCTCGGCCACGCCGGAGATGAAGTAGATGAGGAACAGCGGCAGCAGCGGCAGCCAGAACCAGTGCAGCAGGCCGCCCGACTGGGCGAGCACGATCTGCCCGAGGTTGAGCGTGCCGGCGGCCACCAGGACCCCCACCAGGGCAAAGCCCATCGCGATCTCGTAGGCCACCATCTGCGCCGCTGAACGCATGGCGCCGAGGAAGCCGTACTTCGAGTTCGAGGCCCAGCCAGCGATGATGATGCCGTACACCCCCATCGAGCTCAGCGCGAGGATATAGAGCAAGCCGGCGTTGATGTCGGCGAGGACAAGCTCGGCGCTGAAGGGGAACACCGCCCACGCCGCGAGGGCGGGGCCGATGACGAGCAGCGGCGCGAACAGGAACAGCGCGCGGTTCGCGTTGCTCGGGACCACGATCTCCTTGAACATCAGCTTGACCGCGTCGGCGATGGGCTGCAGCCAGCCCTTGGGCCCGACGCGGTTCGGCCCGATGCGGACCTGCATGTAGCCGATGATCTTGCGCTCGGCGTAGGTGTAGTAGGCGACCACCAGCATCATCGGCGCGACGATCGCGACGATCTTGAGCAGCGTCCAGATGAGGATCTGCAGGCCTTCCGGCAGCGCGTCCCAGAGCCCGAGGAGGAATTCCATCTGCATCACTCCCTGGCCACGGACAGCTCGCCGAAGGCAGCGCCGAGGCCCTCCGTCCCCGGCACGCCGGCCGGCAGCCAGACGCAACCGTCCGGGACCCGGTCGTCCCGTGCGACAGGGAAGCTGCCGCCGCCGTCCCCCTGCCCCACCGTCACGCGGTCGCCGTCCGCGATGCCGAGCCGTGCCGCGAGCGCCGGCGCGACGCGGGCCAGCGCCGACTGGGCGTCGACCGTCGCCTGCAGCGGGGCGGAACGGCGCACTAGCGCGTCCACGGCGTAGGGGGGCACCGGCCCGACCCGCTCCAACCCGCGGCCGGGGGCGAGCCGCGGCGCCGCGTCGACGATGCCGCGCAGGGCGTTGTCCGGCGTCAGGCCCGCGCAAAGGGCCTGGAGCTCGTCCCGCGCCTGCTCGCTGGCGTCCTGGTCGAAGCCCGGCAGATCCGCGAGGTTGCCGAGCACGCGCAGCACCTTCCAGGCAGGCCGCGCCGCACCGGGCGGGGCGACCACCCCCTCGAAGCCCTGCCAGTCGCCCTGGCAGTTGACGAAGGTGCCGGAGGTCTCGGTGAAGGCGGCGACCGGCAGCAGGATGTCGGCGCACGCCTCGAGGGCGGCCGACCGAAAGGCCGACAGCGCCACGACGGCGTTCGAGCCCGCGAGCGCGCGCATCGCCTCCGCGGGCGCCGCAAGGTCCAGATCCGGCTCGATGCCGAGCAGCAGGACCGCCTTGCGCGGCGCGCCGAGCATCATCGCCGCCGGCTCGCCCGTGGCAGTGGCGGCCCCGCCGGCCGCGCGGTGCGGTAGGCAGCCCGCGAGCACGGCACCCGCGCCGTTCGCGCCATCGGACAGGAAGCCGAGCGCGGCGCCGCCGGCCTCGGCGATCGCCGCCGCGAGCGCGCGCAGCAGGCTGAAGTCCGGATGGGCCTGCGCGATCGGGCCGAGCAGCACCGACTTGGGCCCCTCGCGGCGCAGCAGCTCTGCTATCGCCAGCTCGGATGCGCCCGGTACCACCTCGTCCATCAGGGACGAGAGGCGGCCGCCGACGCGGGCACCCAGCGCCTTCGCGATGCCGGCCAGCGCGCCGAGCATGCCCGAGGGCGGCACGATGCCGCGCGCCGCCACGTCGAAGTTGAAATCGAAATCGAGCGGATTGACCACGCCGACCGCCCCGCCCTGCAGCGTCGACTTGCGCAGGCGCAGACCGAGGAGCGGCTGGTCCTTGCGCACATTGCTACCGACCAGCAGCGTCGCGGCGTTGCGCTCCAGCGCAGCGATCGGCCGTCCGAGCCAGGGCAGCGCCGGGTCGGCGCCGTCGCCGCGGAAGTCGACCTGACGCAGCCGGTGGTCGACGTGGGGGCTGCCAAGGCCACGCGCGAGCTTCTGCGCGAGGTACATCTCCTCGAGCGTCGCCGAGGGCGACACCAGAGCGCGCAGCTCCGGGCCGGCGGCCTTGAGCGCCGAGGCGGCGGCGGTCAGCGCCGTCTGCCAGTCCACCGCGCGCCACTGCCCCTCGCGCTTGACCATCGGCTGCTCTAGCCGGTCCACGCCCAGGCCGGCGTAGCCATAGCGGTCGCGGTCGGAGATCCACACCTCGTTGACCGCCTCGTTGTCGCGCGGCACCACCCGCAGCACCTCGCCGCGGCGCACGTGCACGTGCACGTTCGAGCCCACGCAGTCGTGCGGCGCCACGCCGTCGCGCTGCACGAGCTCCCAGGCCCGCGCCCGGTAGCGGAAGGGCTTGGAGGTCAGCGCGCCGACTGGGCAAAGGTCGATCACGTTGCCCGACAGCTCGGAATCCACGCTGCGGGCGACGAAGGTGCCGATCTGCATGTGCTCGCCACGCCCGGTGGCGCCGAGTTCGCGCACGCCCGCGATCTCCGCGCCGAAGCGCACGCAGCGGGTGCAGTGAATGCAGCGCGTGAGGTCGGTCGCGATCAGCGGGCCGATGTCCCGGTCCTTCACCACGCGCTTCTGCTCGACGAAGCGCGATACGTCGCGGCCGTAGCCCACGGCGACGTCCTGCAGCTCGCACTCGCCGCCCTGGTCGCAGATCGGGCAGTCGAGCGGGTGGTTGATGAGCAGGAACTCCATCGTGCCCTTCTGGGCGGCGAGGGCGAGCGGCGAGCGCGTGCGCACCTTCATGCCGGGCGCCACCGGCGTCGCGCAGGCCGGCAGCGGCTTGGGCGCGCGCTCGACCTCGACCAGGCACATGCGACAGTTCGCGGCGACCGATAGTTTCTTGTGATAACAGAAGCGCGGGATCGGGATGCCGGCCGCATCGGTGACCTCGATCAGCATCTGCCCGGGCCGCGCGGTGAGCTCCCGCCCGTCGACTTCGATGATAACCGTCGCGTCCTGTGTCATGCCCAGCGTTCCCAGAATGCCCCGCGCCGCCTGTCAGCCGCCGACCAGGCAGCGCCCGTGCTCGATGTGGTACGCGAACTCGTCGCGGAAGTGCTTGATGAAGCTCGCGACGGGCATGGCCGCCGCGTCGCCCAAGGCGCAAATGGTGCGACCCTGGATCTTCGCCGCCACGTCGTCCAGCAGGTCGAGATCCTCCGGCCGCCCCTTGCCGGTCTCGATGCGGTGGATGACCCGGTGCATCCAGCCGGTGCCCTCGCGGCACGGCGTGCACTGGCCGCAGGACTCCTCGTAATAGAAATAGGACATGCGATCGAGCACGCGCACCATGCAGTTCGTGTCGTCCATGACGATGACCGCGCCCGAGCCGAGCATGGAGCCCGCTTTGGCGATCGCGTCGTAGTCCATGGTGAGGTCCATCATCACGTCGCCGGGGATCACCGGCGCCGACGATCCGCCCGGAATCACGGCCTTGAGCTTGCGCCCGTCGCGCATGCCCCCGGCCATCTCCAGCAGCGCCGCGAAGGGCGTGCCGAGCGGCACTTCGTAGTTGCCCGGCCGGGCGACGTTGCCCGACACCGAAAACAGCTTCGGGCCGCCGCTGTTCGCGACGCCAATCTCGCGGAACCAGTCGCCGCCGCGCCGGATGATCTCCGGAACCGAGGCCAGCGACTCGGTGTTGTTGATGATGGTCGGCCGCCCGTACAGGCCGAACTGCGCCGGAAACGGCGGCTTGTAGCGCGGCTGCCCCTTCTTGCCCTCGATCGAGTTGAGCAGGGCCGTCTCCTCGCCGCAGATGTAGGCCCCTGCGCCGAGGTGGGTGTGGAGATCGAAGTCGAAACCGGAGCCGAGGATGTTCCTTCCCAGGAAGCCCGCCTCGCGCGCCTCGGCGAGCGCCGCCTCGAAACGCTCGTAGGGCTCCCAGAACTCGCCGCGGATGTAGTTGTAGCCAGCCGCCGCGCCGATCGCGTAGCCCGCGATCACCATGCCTTCGATGAGCGCGTGCGGGTTGTAGCGCAGGATGTCGCGGTCCTTGCAGGTGCCGGGCTCGCCCTCGTCCGAGTTGCAGACGAGATAGCGGACCCCCGGCGCCGCGCGGTTGATGAAGCCCCACTTAACGCCAGTTGGAAATCCGGCGCCGCCGCGCCCGCGCAGCCCGGACTTCTTCACCTCCTCGATCACCTGATCCGGCGGCATCCCGCCGCCCAGCACCTTGCGCAGGGCCTCGTAGCCCCCCTCCGACTGGTAGGTCGCGAGGCGCCAGGGCTCGGCCAGGTGCCTCAGGCGGAAGCAGACTTCGTTGGCCATGGCGCTACTCCAGCCCGTCCAGGATCGCGTCGATCCGCTCGGGGGTCAGGTTCTCGAAGTACTGCCGGCCGATCTGCATCATCGGCGCGCCGCAGCAGGCGCCGAGGCACTCGACCTCCTTGAGCGTGTACCGCCCGTCGGCCGTCGTCTCGCCGAGACCGACGCCGAGGCGCTGCTCGAGGTGCCCGACCACCCGGTCCGAGCCGTTGATCAGGCAGGACACGTTGGTGCAGACACAAATCTTGTGGCGGCCGACGGGCTTGAGCTCGTACATCGAGTAGAAGCTCGCAACCTCGTACACCGCGATCGGCGGCATCTCGAGGTAGGCGGCCACGGCGTCCATCAGCTCGGTCGTCAGCCAGCCCCCGTTCGCGTCCTGGACGACGTGCAGCGCGGCCATGACGGCCGAGCGCTTCCACTCGGGCGGATATTTCGCCACCCAGGCGTCGATCTCGGCGCGCGCCTCCGGGCCGAGCAGCGCGGCGGGATCGGGACGGGGGATCTTGGCTTCGTTGCTCATGGGGCGTACCCGCGCTAGCGGTCGATCTCACCGAAGACGATGTCCATCGAGCCGATGATCGCCACCACGTCGGCGATCATGTGGCCGCGCGCCATCTCGTCCATCGCGGCGAGGTGCGCGAAGCCGGGCGCGCGGATCTTGACCCGGTAGGGCTTGTTTGCGCCGTCCGACACGAGGTAGATGCCGAACTCGCCCTTCGGCGCCTCGACAGCGGCATAGGCCTCGCCGGGCGGCGTGCAATAGCCCTCGGTGAATAATTTGAAATGGTGGATGAGGGCTTCCATGTCCTCCTTCATCCCGAGCCGGCGGGGCGGCGCGATCTTGTGGTTCTCGACCATCACCGGCCCGGGGTTCTTCCGCAGCCAGTCCACGCACTGGCGGATGATGCGGTTCGACTGCCGCATCTCCTCGATGCGGACGAGATAGCGGTCGTAGGAGTCGCCGCCCTTGCCCACCGGGATGTCGAAGTCCATGCGGTCGTACACCGCGTAGGGCTGCTTCTTGCGCAGATCCCAGGCGATGCCCGAGCCGCGCAGCATCGGGCCGCTGAAGCCGAGCTGCAGGGCACGCTCCGGCGAGACCACGCCGATGCCGACCGTGCGCTGCTTCCAGATGCGGTTGTCGGTGAGCAGCGTCTCGTACTCGTCGACCAGGGCGGGGAAGCGGCCGGTGAAGTCCTCGATGAAGTCGAGCAGCGAGCCTTTGCGCGCCTCGTTGCGCCGCTCCGCCTCGCGCGCGCTGCGCATGTGCGTCGCCTGGTACTCGGGCATCTTGCCCGGCAGGTCGCGGTAGACGCCGCCCGGACGGTAGTAGGTGGCGTGCATCCGCGACCCGGAGACCGCCTCGTAGCAGTCGATCAGGTCCTCGCGCTCGCGGAAGCAGTAGAGGAACATCGTCATCGCGCCCACGTCGAGCGCGTGCGTCCCGAGCCACAGCAGGTGGTTCAGGATGCGGGTGATCTCGTCGTACATCACCCGGATGTACTGCGCCCGCAGCGGCGGCTCGATGCCCAGCAGGCGCTCGATCGCGAGCACGTAGCCGTGCTCGTTGCAGAGCATGGACATGTAGTCCAGCCGGTCCATGTAGCCGATGCTCTGGTTGTAGGGCTTGCTCTCGGCGAGCTTCTCGGTGCCGCGGTGCAGCAGGCCGATGTGCGGGTCGGCGCGGACGACCACCTCGCCGTCGAGCTCGAGCACGAGGCGCAGCACGCCGTGCGCCGCAGGGTGCTGCGGACCGAAGTTCAGGGTGTAGTTGCGGATCTCGGGCATTGCGGCTCAACCCGAGGCGGCATCGCCGCCGGTCTCGTAACGGCTGTCTTCGCGGATGACCCGCGGCACGAGCGTGCGCGGCTCCACGGTCACGGGCTCGTACACCACGCGCTGCTGCTCCGGGTCGTAGCGCATCTCGACATGGCCGCTCAGCGGGAAGTCCTTGCGGAACGGGTGGCCGATGAACCCGTAGTCGGTGAGGATGCGGCGCAGGTCGGGGTGCCCGGCGAACAGGATGCCGACCATGTCGAAGGCCTCGCGCTCGAACCAGTCGGCCGAGCGCCAGACGTCAACGACGGAGTCGACGATCGGCTCATCGGCATCGAGCCAGACCTTGACGCGCAGCCGGGTATTGGTCGCCACCGACTGCAGGTGATACACGGCCTGAAAGCGGCGGTCGCCCCCGCCTGCCGGCGCAGCGGCGCGCTCTGCGCCGCGGCCGAAGCCGCTCGACGAGGCCGCGCCGGTCGCCCACTCGGAGCGCCCGTAGTCAAGGTAATCGACGCCGCAGACATCCATGCACTGGTCGAAGCGGAAGGCGGCGCCGTCGCGCAGCCGGCGCATGGTGGCGAGGAGCTGCTCGCGCGGCACGGTGAGGGTCAGCTCGCCGCGACTGCGCAGGAACT
>Ga0114939_10002827_pt1 | contig 12514 bp, 25 predicted proteins | sample AshMeaCrysSpring_FD_87196 | JGI IMG/M metagenome (GOLD analysis project Ga0114939, IMG submission 87196) | Groundwater microbial communities from Big Spring, Nevada to study Microbial Dark Matter (Phase II) - Ash Meadows Crystal Spring | ecosystem: Environmental > Aquatic > Deep subsurface >... | reverse complement strand
CAGAAGAAATAGAAGAAATAGAAAAAACAGAAGAAATAGAAGAAATAGAAAAAACAGAAGAAATAGAAGAAATAGAAAAAACAGAAGAAATAGAAAAAACAAATGAAAAATTAAAATATCATCCTGACATTTATAAGGAAGAAGATAAAAAGGAGATAAAAGAACCTGATGATAATATTCTAGATAAAGAATATCTCGAAAAAGAATTGTCTCAAATAGAAAATAAATTTGGACCTTATACGGCAAAAGAAAAAGATTCTAAAGACAATAAAGAGAATGAAAATGAATGGCCATGGCCATCCGAGGATAATGAAAATGGCGACAAAAAAGAAAGTGAAATAAATGTTCCTCATGAGGTCAAAGATAAACTAGATGCATTGCTCCAAATAGATAACAAAGGTCAGAGAGATGCGGTGCAATATCTGATACAGAAATATGCAAAGAATAGGAACGATGTCAAATCTTCAAAAGATTCATCGAATGAAGCGCAAAATAATGAATCTGAGACGAGTCACGGATTATCTCTTGTTCCAAAAGAAGATGTGGCTAGAGTAGGAAGGACCAGAGGTAGGGTGAAAGAAAAAGGGGGGCCATATAAAATGTATGATATGGCGGTCAGTAAATTTATTCCTGACATTTTGGAAAAGATAGAAAGTAGTAAAGATAAAATGATAAGAGTAAGAGTAACTGATATGGCAAAACAGTTGGGAGAAGAGTTTGTCAACAAGAAACCCGTGACCTTATATACAGGACTAAAATATACATTATTCGATCATAATATAATAGTAGAGATGGGTCGTCTTAAAAGTATCGATCCTGAGACAAGAGAAAATATACGAGTACTAAAAATGAGAATGAAGAATCCAGGAGATAAGTTGCCTTCTTCTTTGATGAAAAGGAGAGGAGAAGTTGACTCTGAACAACCTGGACAAGAAGAAAAAAGTGGAGCATGAAATGTGACAATATGGGCCTGGGTACAACCGGTTGAAAGAATCTGGAAAGTCGTTACAGACTCCGAAAAAGGAAAAATAAATATATATAACGAAAAAGGAGAGTTGATAATGGAAGAGAATGGACTTACTCCAGAAGCGGTTGCATTAATTGAAGAACATTTTCTTGAAATAGTGGCAACAAGACTGACAGAAAGAGATAGAAAAATAGGAAATATTTCTGGTAGCATCTTAGGTGGCACTGTTGATGTAAAAAGATCAGAATATAATCCTATGTATGTCTGATAGAGGAGATGCAAGATATGGAGCTAAGTAATGAGATCAAAGTTGGCCTACAACTGTTCGAGTCGCAAAAAGATAAGATAGGATTCAGTGACCTTGTCAAGATCATGGATGGTAGATTATCAAGAAATGAAGTAAGCAAAAGTGTAGATACTCTTTCAGACTTTGGATTACTTGAAGGCGAATATGCCCAAGCAGGTAATAGAAGTAAAAGAATTCTTTTTCTTACAAAAGAAGGAGAGATATTCTTTAAACAGATAAAAGATTCTTTGACGTGCTGATTACCAGAAAATAAAAATTTCACGGGTGAGAAGTAATGTCAATAGATAATAAAAATAAATTCTATTATGTAAGAGTTAATCCGAAAGCAGATGAGGAAGGAATATTGGGGACTTATGAAAAAGCAGAGGAACTCAGAGATATGATAATTAAACTGGGATTCTTTGCTGTCATAATATCAGACGAAAGGGTGGAATAAAATACGAATAACTGGAGAAAATAATATGGGAGTAGACATTAGCGTTGGAGACTCATGGTCAAAAGATTATGTCAGTGAAAAACTTGGTTCTTACATTTCTTTCTTATCATGGAAACATAAAGTGGCAGAAAAAGAGGGATTTAAACTCTCTAACAGATATAATGGAAAGTTTAAATTGGTAATGTTTCATCAAGGAAATTATAAGGTAGAAGAGCTTCCGAATTTGTTGCAGGAATTATATGAGATTAAAAAATTGAATGTAGAAGAACACGATACGATCATGTGTTTTGAAACCCAGGAAGTTGTTGATCTGGATAAAATGAAGATATCTAAAGAATTAAAACATAGAAAGACACAAACCGTTAAATCTAGAGATCCTATAATAGATAAATTTATAAGGATGTGTGAGATAGCAATTGAGAGACAACTTCCAATAAAGATCGGTTAGTTATCAAATATATTTATACGAATCGTAGGAGATGTGAAATATGTATGAACAAAAAATGATTGGCCAAAAAAATAAAGAAGAGGAATACATCAAAATGGAAATAATAGTCCATAAAAAGGGTCTTATACAGGAAGATGTCATAGCATATGTTAGAGATGCTGTATGTCTTAATGCCGGGGATAAACAAATAGGTGTCAAAGAACTTGCTGTTACAGGAATAGAAGGTACAAACGAAGATTCCGAATTTAACGAATTTATGAACGCAACGGTTGGCTGCGAATCCCTTGATGATGGTCAAGATATTATAGCGCAAAAATTCTTTGAGAAACACCCTATGTGGTTTGTAGCGACATCATGTCCTGTATGTGGGACTCCAAATAAAGATTTTCCCTGCAAAAGATGTGGCTATAGTTAAAGGAGGCTTAAATCGTGGATCTTAACTTGGTAGATACAAGGGATATGTCGTCTAAAAAGACTGAGAAAACTACGAAGAAGGCGTACATAATCAAAAACAAGCTATATACGGAAGAGGAACTTAGAAGATATGCTGTTGGAGTTATAGAAGATAGGATAAAATTCTGCCGGGATGTTAAAAAAGAGCAAAACGTTGATGCGTGCGCCTGTGAGGCTATAAAGAGATGGATCAGACTATTCAGAGATTACCCAATGGAGGGTTCAAAGGATCTGGGAAATATTAGAGTTGCCATGGTTGAGAAAGTATTTGAAGAGATGAAGAAAGAAGGAAAGATTAAATGCTCAGAAGAATAGTTATACCTTTTGAATGTGATTGAATATGAACATTATATACTATATAATAATAGGGGACGTAATACTGATATTTATAGGACTCCTGATAGCCCGTGCTATAAATAGATTCCATAAAAATGTAGATGAAACGGTAAAATTTATTCAATCTATGGGAAAAGACCTTGAGGTAATTGCGAAGGATCTTGAAGAAATGAACAAGATGCTTGAAGAAAAAAATGAAATGATGGATATCATGATAAGCAAAGCTAAAGAAAAGGAGATTGTATAGATTACAAAACGGTGATAAAAGTGAACAGAGAGCAAAAAATTTGGCTATTGGCCAGTACTGTCGGTTACATCATATTTATGAGTATATTGATAACGGCGTCTATTTATGATGTGAGATTTAAATACGGACTATATGTTCTGATTTTGAGCTTTGTTGTGGCGTCTTGGTCATTCGTGATGTATTGCCTGACCCAATATATTCCCACCAGAGAAATTGTTTCGACGCTGACAAAAAAATTTATGAATGAAAATGATAGGTAAAAAAATGGATAGTTTTGCTCAAAAAATAATTGAAAGTATAAGAAAGCAGTTCCGTTCTGAATATAAATGTCCAATTTGTGGTAAAGAATCTTCAGAGTCTCAAGACATATTTGACTGCCTTTATAATCATATATATAATAAGGGTGATAATGATAATAAGGATAATAAGGATAATGTTGCTGATATAGAAAATAAATAATGAGGTAAAGATGCATACATATACTTATAAAGATGAAAAAGGTAAAGAAACATATTTCCATTATAATGGAGATTTTTCTGGAAACGTAATCATTAATTCAGATAATAAAGAATTAGAGATTCCTGCAGAGGCCATTTTAGAACTTGTAGCGTACTGCTACGTGCTAGGCAGGAAAATTGAAAATCTTGAGAATATGGATCATGAGGAAATTCTTATAGGATCTAAATAGGTGATATATACGACAAAGGGACTCATAGACTTATATGCGAGTAATCCATTTAAATACGACATAGGCTAAAAAGTGATGGGATATTACATATTCAGATGTTTCCAGTTCGTGTGTGGGACAATAGTTGATAGAAAACACCGAGGAGAAACAAATGAATATAGAATAGAATCAGAATATGGAGATCGATTTAGCGGTACATTATTTGAAAGTGCGATCGAGCCTTATGATGAAAAATTAGTATTAGAAGAAATAAGAAGAACTGTAGGAGACGAGAATACAAGAGTGTTGACCTTGAAGATACCTTATTATCATGGAGTTAGTGTTATCATAGAAGAAAAAGGAAAAGAGATATTTGAACAACCATTAGAGGGAGACTATACCGGAGATGATGTAGATCCTTATAGTTTGCTTGAATCTTTCAAAAAATTATTGATATATCTTGGATGGAAACCAGATTTGGACAGAATGTTTGACGATGGCGAAAATCTTATTGCGTTGAATTTCATAAAAGATATAAAAGGTGATCAAACGTGACTAAATCGATAGAGTTTAAATATGTAGGAAAAGATGGATCAGTAGGTCTAGGTGTTCCAGAAAACGTCACTGTTGGAAATGGAAATGATAGAGATGGTGGATGTAATTTAAAATTTGCCACATCACCTTTTTCGATAGGTATAGAAGAAAGGTTTTCTTTGTATCTATTTGCCGAAGACGTCAATAATATGACAAGAAAAATATGGGAAGGATATGTACGGACAGAGCCTTCCAGAGCAAAAAATGATATTGAATCATTTATCAAATTTTTGGAAAACTTAAAAAGTGGTGACTGAAATGGTAAACAAAAGATATAGAGAGTTCTATAGATTGAGGGATGAGCTTATAGCAAAAGGCAAAAGGTTTGATGAAGATACGTTAAAACTGTTATCTTTCAAAGACATTGTGCTGGCAGGTATAGGAAATGCAGGAGCGGCTGCTTGCGATTATAAATTGATTGAAGAAGAAGAAAAAAGAAGAATTGCCTCTATTATTGGTATATCATTTGAAGATGTAGAAAAAGATAAAGGCAAATGGGATATATTAGATGATATCTCAATGTATTGGGCCTATTATAAGGAGAAATCGAAACCAATAAAAATGTCAGAAGCTCCAAGATGGAGACTGTTAGTCAAGGCAATGACGGACTTAAGAGGAGATTGGTCAGATGGAAGAGATAACGAGCATTTGGCCTGGATATATGCGCTTCTCCCAGAAGTTGAATCAGAAGGTATAGCGCCATTGGAATGGTGCAAAGCTGTAATGATGAATGCTGACCAATTCGATGGCGAGTTCAACGATGGCAGAATAATGCGAGATGGGGCTTTGAGACTACCTGAAGATATAGCCAGGCATTTTGGATTTCCTACCACGAACGCTTCTGGAAATATGGCTAAGTTTTTCGGAGCAAAGTCTATCACAAGAGAGGGAGGCTATCGTGGTTCATACAACGAATTGTTCGAGGATATACTTACTCTTGAACAAAAGGTAATTTTTGTATCTGAATTAATTGGAGAGGGTGAATAATATGAAGAAATATGAATATAAGGAGATACCTGGTAGAAATATTGGCGGAATTGTAGACTTAAAATCGCTGGGGCAAGAAGGATGGGAATTGTGCGGGATTACTGATAGACACTGGATTTTCAAGAGAGAGCTATCTGGACAGGACGTTCATATCGGGCTTTTGATATCCTGCGCATATGCTAGAGGTGTCGCTAATTTACAGCATAGAACGATAGCGGAATTCGCCCAGTTTGTAGAAAATGTAATATCTGATAAACCAGGATATCAAAAATATGCATTTGACTGGAATAGTCGTGATGCTATTGAGACATGGATTGAGAAGTTCCACGAATACTGTTGCGAAGTATATGATGGCATAATGAAACAAATGATAGAAGATGATATGAAACAGTTGATAGAAACAGATTCGAGCAATGAAAGATAACGATGGAGTCAACAAATATGAATAGATATGTCCGGATATATTAAAGGAGAGATTCAAAATATAAATTATGGTTGGAAAGAAATGGAATAAGAAGAATGCCAGAAAATATTCTGAGACATCTTCAGAACGTGATAAACCTATGTGCTCGATTGTATGGATAATGTGCCTGACCTAATAAATGGCAAATGTAAATGGGTGAGAGAATGAATGAAGACATTAATAGGATAAGAAAAGGATATAAGCCGAAAGCAGATAAGCGCCGTTATTGGATATTGTATGATGTGCTATCATTAATGGCTATGATAAAATTAAGAATTTTCAATAGATAAGCAGGTAACACAAGAGATAAATATATGACATTTAAATCAAAATTTCCTCGAGAATTATTAAACGAGATCAAATGGAAAGGATATGATATTTCCAAATGTAAAATCTATTATATAAATAGAGGGTCTCCTGACGATACGGCCGTTGTTGAAGGTAGCCAAATAATTAAAATTGATAAGGGGTTCTTGATATTAGAAGGAATCCCGTATGAAAGATACATTCCATATCACAGAATAATTAAAATAGAATATGATGATGAGATAATATTTGACAACTCGTAGGAAAAGTGGTTGAGATGAAAAGAAAAGAGACGATCTCTGTTACGATACCAGAAATAGAAGAGTGTATAATTAAAAAGTTAAATGAAAAATATCAATTGGACAAACAAAAAGATATCGTCGAAATCAGGCTCGCGAGCAATATAAGGTTCATACTATTCGAAATCATAAGAAAATCAGACATTAACGAAGAAGAAAATGACTCTGAAGAGACAATTATCATCAACAAACCGACAGATGATATCGAGAAAAAATTGATAGAGCAAGGCTGGACGAAATTTGAAAGAATTCATAAAAAGAAAAAAGAAGAGTAAATATAAAAGAGGAGATTATATATGACAGATATGGAACTAATAAAACTTAGATCTGAGGCATTAGATACTGGGCATCTAAAACTTGCCATATGGGGAACCAAAGAACAGTTAATAGCCGTGTTAAGAAACGATCAGCACGATCCCTATCACACAGATCAAAAATGGATGAATCTGATGACGGATAGAGAGTATCCAAAGATTGATACTCTGTATAATCGAGACGATAAGCATTTTGTTATTGTCGGAAAACTGAGGATGCCTGAATTTGGGATAGTTAAGGGGTGGTCTCTTACCGAAAAATTACACGGGAGAAATACAAGAGTGACTCTTTTTGATGATGGAATTGTAGAATATGGAGGAAAGACTGATGACGCCGAAGTACCTCCAGAACTATTAAAATATTTGATGGAGACATTTCCTCCAGAAAAGTTAAAAGCTGCATTATGGCTTCCTAATAAGATTCGTCCAAAAGCTGCCACAATATATGGCGAAGGGTACGGTCCAAAGATGGTGCCAGGAAGTGGAGTATATCGTAAAGATGTGTCATTCAGACTTTTTGATTGTCTAATAGAGGGAATAGATGGAACATGGTGGCTTGAGAGGGTTAATATTGAAGATATAGCCAGGAAGCTTGGAGTAAAATGTGTTCCATTGATTGGATATATCGATTATCTACCTACGACTTTTCAACAGTTATACGAATTACTCAAAGAAAGTATCGTAGCGCGAGAAGAGAACGGTACTGGTACTATACCGGAGGGAATTGTAGCTAAAAGCGATCCGTTAGTATATAGCAGGAAAGGAGACAGAATAATGTGGAAACTTAAGATGAAAGATTTTAAAAAATAAAATATGTGGGTAATATTCAAATATAGGGTACATAAGATATGCCAGAAGATAAGATATCTGAAAAAGGTACTCTTGGATGGATTAGAGAACAAGCTAAGAAAGATGGATTTGAAGATAATATTAGAGGTTGGCAAATCTGGAAAAACAAGCAGGAAAGAGAGCAAGAAAAACGGAAAAAAGAGCAGAAAAGGGAACAGAAATGGTATAAAGAATTGGAAGATAAATATGGAAAGGAGTTTGCTGATTGGGCGATGGAAAATAAGGGCCGTGTACCAATATGGTGGATAAATGCAGGATGTAAGAATCAGGCGGAATATAAGAGCAAATGGGTGCAAAAGAAGCTTAAAGAAGAAGCAAAGAAAGATGGGTTTGATAATGTAGATGATTGGTCAAAATGGAAAAAAGACCAAAATTGGTATGATTATCTTAAAAATAGATATGGTAAAGATTTTGCCGATTGGGCAATGGAAAATAAAGATCATGTACCAATATGGTGGATAAATGCAGGGTGCAAGACTGTCACAGAATATAATAATAAATGTGCGCAAGATGCGGGATTTAAAGATTATAACGAAAGACAAAGAGAATGGAGACATGAAACAGGAAGAAATCTTCCATATGAATTTAATGAAGATTGCTCGTCATATGTAGGAGTTGCTACTGGAGAAGACATTGTGGGAAGGCCTATTCTTGATATGATATTTGAAGATGTTGTTAAGAAGGATTATGGTAATCCCGGATATGAATTTCTATGTAAGAATCCTAGAAAGGAATTTTTGAATAGATATCCATTTATACTAGAAGGTATATTAGAAAGAGACAAAGAATACAAGATAGATGTAAAGACTAGGCATTTTTTAGGAGAGCGTTGGATTTATAAAATAGATTATAACAATATAGCAGATTTCTTTATGATAATTGGGCTTGGAACTATAGATGATATTCCTCAGTTTGTATTATTAATATATAAAGACAAAATAATAAGAGGGATAAAATTCTGGAGGAGAACTGGTATAGAGATAGATAAAGACCAATTGTCTGAATTTGGGAAATATGAGCTTAAAGAGGAATTGGAAAGATTTAAAGGATAGAAAAGATCTCAAAAAGGTATAAAAAGCGTAAAAAGGTGTATAATCATGGAAAGAAAAGAGGCGTTTTTGATAGCTGAAGAAATATTAGATATGTTAGTAACTCCGCATAGCCATTTCCAGGAAAATATGCACGAATATGTTTGTGATAAACTCGATATTTCGGATGAGTCTCTGTCTGAAGTATTGGATATAGTATCAAAGGAAAATAGGGATAGAACATGACTAAGTTAAACGATTATGGTTTTAAATGGATAAAAACAGACATTGGGCATTATAAAACCGTACACATCCTTACTCTTGAAGATGATGATACAGAGGAGATAGCCTCGATAATGAAAACTGAAAAAGAAAAGAAATTCGTAATAGAAGCTAAATGTGATGAGCTTGGATATAAAACAGAAGAAGAATTTGATGACCTGAAAGTTGCTAATAGGTTCGTGTCAAATGTAAAGAAGTGGATTGGAGAAGAGCTTATAAAAAGGGAAGAGTATTAAATTCTTACGAAAAGAAGGTTGAAATGTTCCAAAATATACTGTTGATATATAGTGAGAAAATTACTGAGAAACACCTGAACATGGTCAGGACAGTAAAGAGCGATATAGAGAAATTTAAAATAGGTGTTAATGCCATCAATGTTAAATATCTCGAGAAGAAATATTTTGAAGATATAGATCTCGTCGTAACAATAGGTGGAGATGGCACATTTATAAGAGCATCACATTTTGTCAAATTTTATACTCCTATCTTAGGTATTAATTCTGAACCGGAATATAGTGAAGGTGCTCTCCTTGTAAGGTACGAAGAACTTGAAAAAATATTATTGGATAATTTAAATGGAAAGACAAAAATAGATAAAATAGATAGGATACAAGTCGTAAGGAACGATATATTATTGGAAGAATTTGCTATTAATGAAGTATATATTGGGACTGAAAAACAGTTCATGACTTCAAGATATATCATTAATTATAGGGGTAATAGTGAAGAGCAAAGGAGTTCTGGAGTTCTTGTAGTGACCCAATCAGGAAGTCATTCGTGGTATAAGTCCGCTGGAGGAGAGCCTTTTGGGGATATACTCTATGAAGGCAAAAAACTTAAATTCCTAGTAAGGGAACCTTATTTTGGAAAAATTTACAATCCAAAGATATTGAGTGGAGATATCCTGTTAGGCGAAAAAATCGTGTTTTATTCTAGAAGATATGATGATGGGATCATCGCTATTGATTCTTATAAGGTATACCCGTTTAATATTGGAGATGTTGTAGAAATAAAAATGTCTGACATTCCTTTGAGAGTTGTTAGCCCTTAAAAAGAGATATGTAAGGCGGATAAAATATGAAAGTGAAACTAAGTATAAGTAGATATATTGGGTGGAATTTATTCGTTAGTATTGACGAGTATAAAAATATTAGAAAAAGATACAGACACCTTTCAGATGTTCCAACAGGAAAAGGGCTAGAGGATATGCTACCAAAGCTTTTGTTCGTAGAAGGATTTGAAGAAGCTTTAAAAATATGTGGTTCAGATAATCCAGAAGAATGGTTAGATCCAAGAAAAGGAAAAGATATAGAAATAGAATGGGTCGATGATATTAGCTTAAAGAGAAAAATAAGTCATATGATAAGGCGATGGTACATAACGATAAAGCTGGTATTATTACAGAAATTAATAAAATTAATAAATTTGAAAAAAGCGTGATTACCGATAAGAATAATAGAGGATACCATGATCATAAGAATGAGTAATGACTTAAAAGAGCAAAAAATATATGCCAATGGAGATGAATTGGCAATCGTCATGGGCTTTGATAGAGAAGATGGAAAAAGGGTCGTTGGCTATCCTCTTGATAGGGAGATGGTTGTCCATACTTTTGATAATCCAGTATTAATGACGGATAATTATAGAATTTCTCAACTAAATCCAACATTGAGAGATACAATTTTTGCATTGTATGAATCAAGGCCTAGGATAGTTGAATATGACGGTGTGAGTATTATTTGGGACCAGAGACATTCAAATGTCTGGGGTCCTTCTATTGATACCATGCTATTTGCTAAGGCTCTTAGAAAGATCTTCGTAGAGAACTATTGCGAAAATTTGACTGTAGATATTGATATAAATAATATTAAAAGAGCTATAGAAATAGGATGTGGATCTGCCCTTTTGAGCAAATATGCGTTAGCAAAATCAAAAATAGAAAATATCATTATAAACGATATTAATCCTGACGCTGTAAGATGTGCGATAGATAATATAAGGGATAATAGAATATCGTTATTTATGGATGGAGATGGTCTTGAGCTGTTAAGATATGAAACAGGGATAAGGTATCAAGCAAAAAAATTCGATCTTGTGATCTGTAACGCTCCTTACGTACCTAGACCAGATAGTGTTGGAGGGAATCCATATGAAGGAATTGAACTGTTGAACCATTTGATTCATAATGGTCAACAATACTTGAATAAAGGTGGTATTATCATAACAAATATATCAAGTCTTGCATGGGATCTCGTTTTTAAAGAGACTCCAGAGATGAGGATGAATATAATCGAATCTATGAAAGTACCACTAAAAGTCAATAATATATTGAACAATAAGTCGTGGTTGGATTACCTAAGAAGATCAGGATTAAAAAGTGAATATAATAATGGCTATGAATATTGGCAAGAAATTAATATAACCATGTTCTCTAGCGAGTAGAGAAAATATAAAAATTGAATAGTATTGAAAGGAGACAAAAAGAATGGAAGAAAAAGAAATTATAGTCAGCTTGGAAGATATGAGGAAGATGCTTGAAAAATTTAAAGGTGCTACGTTATATCAATCGACAATTGAAAATATAATGAGAGATATGAAACTGAATTGCCTACAATCTTTACCGCACCATACGTTTTCTCGTGATCTTGTAGATAAGATCTGGGATAAAGAAGATGGCACTATCTAATGATATAATGGTATAATGGTATATATGAAAAATCTAAATATATTATTTGTGTGTGAAGGGAATAATGTAAGATCTCCTACATTCGAGATCTGGTTCAAAAAGAATAGACCGCAATACAATGTAAAATCTGCCGGGACGAGAAGCTATAGTTCTATAGTACTGGCAGAGGAACTCTTACATTGGGCTGATGCGGTATATGTCATGGATCTGAGTCAAGAAATGTTCATCCAGAGAGTATTTCCTGAATTTCTGAAGAAGGTTGTAGTAGTAGGATGCGATGATCAATATGTTGGAGGAAGTACTGAGTTAATTAATTTAATTGAATATTGGGTCGAGAAAGTTAATCTATGATATTAAATACTCAAAATATTGCTAAAAAGAGAAAATAAAAAGAATTGGTGAATAATATGGCATTTATGCAAATTGGTTCGACGAATCCCAAATTTTCATTTATATTAAAGAAGAATCCTTCTAGCGGACCTCTTGTACGCAACATCAGAGAAGGACATTTATTCGGATACTATTCAAATGATAATACAGTATTTAATTGCTTCTTTAAGGATTCTGATACCGAAATCTCTTATAAGAAATTTAAAGATGATGAATTTGAATATATAAATCCGAGCAGGTATAATGCCCCAGAGTTTGTCTTGGATTCTATATCAGAATTTTTAGAACATATCATCAAGAAAGAGAATGAGTTTGATGTAGAAGGTTATGTCAATTTCTTGATGATAAATATGATAAATATCAGAAGAAAATATTTAGATATCTTTAAAAGATATTTTAAAGACATAATTATCGAAGAAGAGGAGATATGCGCTAATAATTTTAGACTAAAATTT
>Ga0114939_10002826_pt1 | contig 12519 bp, 10 predicted proteins | sample AshMeaCrysSpring_FD_87196 | JGI IMG/M metagenome (GOLD analysis project Ga0114939, IMG submission 87196) | Groundwater microbial communities from Big Spring, Nevada to study Microbial Dark Matter (Phase II) - Ash Meadows Crystal Spring | ecosystem: Environmental > Aquatic > Deep subsurface >... | reverse complement strand
GTCGGCGACCTGCCGCTGTCGCTGCGTCTTCGTGTCGCCGATGCCGTGGCCGCTGTCGAAGTCGAGGTCGAGCAGCACGGGCTTGCCCGACGTGGTGGCGGCCTGCAGCCTCGCCGCGGTCTTCGTCGAATGCCACACCGCGACGCGCGGGTCGTTCGCCCCGTGCACCAGCAGCACCGCGGGATATGCGGTGCCCGGCTTCACGTGGGTGAAGGCCGTGACCTTGTCCTCGACGCCGCAGATCCTCGTCCAGGGCGTGCCGGGGCGGCCGACGCTCGCCAGGGGGGCGGCGTAGAGCGAGACCTCGCGCTGCACGTCGGCCACGACCATCGCGACCGCGTACTTGGAGCCGGGCGTGACGACGACGAATGCCTGCTCGGTGGGGGCGACCGGGACGCGCGGCGACAGGTTGGGTCCCAGGATGCGCAGGTCGCCCTTGGGGCTCTGGCCGACCGTGTGCCGCCAGAGGGTCATGTCGTGGTAGCGCTCGTTGGCCGCCGCGCCGGGGAGCGGCGCCCGCAGGCGCAGGTGGAAGAAGGAACGGCCGTCGGGCATCCAGTGGATGCCGGCGTAGGCGCCGGCGTATTCGGCGCGGTCGATGGGCTCTCCCACGCGCTTGCGCGTGGCGGTCTCGATGACGTGCAGCGAGGCATCCTCGGAGCCGGCGGCGGAGACGCCCACCGCCACGAGGCGGCCGTCCGGGGACGGGAAGAAGTAGTTGATCGCGTGCGGCTTGCCCGTCTCCCGTTGCCAGTCGTCCGGGTCCACCAGCTGCGATTCCGCGCCGGAGGGGCTGCGCCGGAACAGCTTGAACGTGTTGTCGCGCGCGCTTCGGCGCGTGAAGAAAAGCGTGCCGTCGGCATTGCGCTTGATCTCGCCCACCACCGCGTCGCGCGCGTTGTCGAGCTCGGCCACGCGATCGAGGAGCCGCGCGTAGCCGGACAGGGAGCGAAGCGTGCCGTGGGCATGGGCAGCCTGCGCCTTCATCCACGCCTGGACGGCCGGGTCGCCGGTGTTCTCCAGCGCCCGGTAGGGATCGTCCACCACGGTGCCGAAGAAGCTGTCCGCGACGTTCGCGGGAGGAAAGGCGGGGAGGGACTGCGCGGACGCCGAAAGGGCGGCGAGCACCGCGAACGCCGCGAGGGCGTGTTGCTTCGATGCCATGGGGGTCTTCTGGCAGGGCGGCCCCGGGGCGGGGCTCGCGAAGGCGCGAAGTCTACCAGTGCCGGCCGGCACCCCGGGCAGGTTCAGCTGCCGAAGCGGGCATCGACCTCGGTCGAGACGCGTGCCGTCAGGCGTACATGTGCAGGCCGCCGTTGATCGACAGGTTCGCGCCCGTGATGTAGGCGGCCTTGTCGGAGGCGAGGTAGGCGCACAGGTCGCCGATCTCGTCCGGCGTGCCGAGGCGCCCGGCCGGGATCTGGGCGATGATCTGCTGGCGCACGTCCTCGCGGATGGCGTTGACCATGTCCGTGCCGATGTAGCCCGGGGATACCGCGTTGACGGTGACGCCCTTCCGGATCACCTCCTGCGCGAGGGCCTTGGTGAAGCCCAGGATGCCGGCCTTGGCGGCGGAGTAGTTGGTCTGGCCGAACTGGCCGCGGATGCCGTTCACGGAGGAGATGTTGACGACGCGGCCCCAGCCCCGGTCGCACATGCCGTCGATCACGTGGCGGGTCACGTTGAAGACGCTGTCGAGGTTGGTGCTGATGACGGCGTGCCACTGCTCCGGCTTCATCTTGCGGAAGGTGCCGTCGCGCGTGATCCCGGCGCAGTTGACGAGGATGTCGACGGGGCCGTGCTTCGCGACGATGCCCTGGGCCATCTCGCCCATGGCCTCGAAGCTCGCGACGTCGCCGAAGGCGAGCGCGACGCACTTGTCGTCGAACCCCTCGGCGGCCATCCTGTCCATCCAGCCGGCCTCGGTGCCGGCGATGCCGAAATTGGCGACGACGAAGTGCCCTTCGGCTGCGAGTTTCCTGCAGATGGCCGTGCCGATGCCGCCGACGCCGCCGGTGACGAGTGCGATCTTCTTGCCCATGGTTGCCTTTCCCTAGCCCGGCGCCTGCGGCGGCCGGCACCAAAAAAAAGCCCCAGGTTTTGGCCTGGGGCTGGAACCTTTATCCAAATTGGAGAATTTGCGATAAAGGAGGAGGAGACGGTGTGCGGCGGCCCGTTCAGCGCTTGGGTGCGCCGGCTGCCCGGACGCCCGCGTCGGCGAAGCTCGCGGCGTTCTTGGCGGCCTTCTGGAAGGAGTCGAACGCGGCGGTCGCGGCGGCCATCGAGGACTTCATCGCGGCGACGGCGACGTCGCTGCCGGCGGGGGCCGACTTGGCGGCCTCGTCGACGGCTTCGGTGACGGCGTTCTGCAGGGAGGCGAGGCGCTCCTCGGCCAGCTTGGAAAGCTCGGCCTGCGCCCCGGCGGCGATCTCGTAGAGTCCGCGCGAGTATTCCATCCACTGGCTCATCGCCGCCTCGGCGGCCTTGGCGCGCAGGGCAAGGAGCTCCTGCACGTCCTGCGTGCCGGTGCTTGCCTTGGCGGTGCGGGTGGCGTCGCCGAGCGCGTTCTTGGCGAAGCCGATCTGCAGCGCGAGCATGCGCTCGGCGCTGTCCAGCGACAGCTTGGACAGGCGCGTCGCGGTGAGGATGGCGTGGTTGTTCAGTTCGTTCACCTGGTCGGCGATGTTGTTCATGATCGTCGGGGTTCCTGGAGGGGTGAAAAGGCGCGAATGGTGCGCTGCAACAAACGCAATTCTAGGAAGGGCGCCGCGCCCTGTCAAGGCAAGAATATTGCGCTGCACAAGAGGCGTTGCGGTGCGCTGCCGCAAGGATTCAATCTGTAATAAAATGAAGCACTTGTCGAAATTCCGGCCAAACCCTGCATCGCGCCGCACAGGGCAGGATTGATACGGCGCAACATCGCCGCGAGGATTCCCCGATGGCCTCACCCCGGATCATCAAGAAGTACCCGAACCGCCGCCTCTACGACACCGAGACCTCCACCTACATCACGCTCGCCGAGGTGAAGGATCTGGTCCTGCAGTACCGCGAGTTCCAGGTGCAGGACGCCAAGTCGGGAGAGGACCTCACGCGGGCGATCCTGCTGCAGATCATCCTCGAGGAGGAGTCGGGCGGCGTGCCGATGTTCTCCACCGACATGCTCGCCAACATCATCCGCTACTACGGCCACTCGATGCAGGGGCTCATGGGCTCGTACCTCGAGCGCTCCATCCACGCCTTCCACGAGGCGCAGAAGCGCTTCCAGGAGCAGGCCCAGGTGCTGATCCCCAAGGTGCCCGCCGACGCGCTGGCCAACATGATGTCCGGCCAGCCGATCCCGCAGGTGATGGGCGGCTACCTCGAGAAGGGTGCGAAGGCGGTGATCGACATGCAGGAGGAGCTGCGCAACCAGGCGCTCAAGCTCTTCTCCGGCTTCCCGTATTCCGCGGGAGCCGCCCCGGGCGAGGCGGCGCCCGAGGAGCCGCCGGCCCCGAAGCCGAAGCGCGCCCCGGCCCGCAAGCCGCGCGCCCGCAAGCAAAAGTAGCGGCCCTGCCTTGGCATCCCGCACCGGCAAGGTCCCGGCGCGCGCGCCGCGCGTCGGCTTCGTCTCGCTCGGCTGCCCCAAGGCGCTGGTCGATTCCGAGTCCATCCTGACGCAGCTGCGCGCCGAGGGCTACGAGATCGCCCCCACGTACGCGGGTTCCGACCTGGTCGTGGTGAACACCTGCGGCTTCATCGACGCGGCGGTCGAGGAGTCGCTCGAGGCGATCGGCGAGGCGCTCGCCGCCAACGGCAAGGTGATCGTGACCGGGTGCCTCGGCGCCCGGGGCGACGTGGTCCGCGAGGCCCATCCGCGCGTGCTCGCGGTCACCGGTCCGCATGCGACGCCCGAGGTGATGGCGGCGGTGCACGCGCACCTGCCGAAGCCGCACGACCCGTTCACCGACCTCGTGCCGCCGCAGGGCATCCGCCTCACCCCGCGGCACTACGCCTACCTCAAGATCTCCGAGGGCTGCAACCACCGCTGCACGTTCTGCATCATCCCGTCCATGCGCGGCGACCTCGTGAGCCGCCCCGTGGGCGAGGTGATGAAGGAGGCGGAGAACCTCGTGCGTGCGGGCGTGAAGGAACTGCTCGTCATCTCCCAGGACACGAGCGCCTACGGCGTCGACGTGAAGCACCGCACCGGCTTCTGGGGCGGCAAGCCCGTGCGCACGCGCATGACGGAACTCTGCGCGGCGCTGGGGGAGCTGGGCGCCTGGGTGCGGCTGCACTACGTCTACCCGTACCCGCACGTCGACGAGGCCATCCCCCTCATGGCGCAGGGAATGATCCTTCCCTACCTCGACGTCCCCTTCCAGCACGCGAGCCCGCGCATCCTGAAGCTCATGAAGCGGCCCGCGGCGAGCGAGCGCAACCTCGCGCGCATCCGGGCGTGGCGCGCCGCCTGTCCGGACCTCACCGTCCGCTCGACGTTCATCGTGGGCTTTCCCGGCGAGACCGAGGCGGAGTTCGAGGAACTCCTCGCCTTCGTCGGCGAGGCGCAGCTCGACCGCGTCGGCTGCTTCAAGTATTCGCCGGTGGACGGGGCGAGGGCCAACGAACTGCCCGGCGCCGTGCCCGAGGAGGTGAAGGAGGAGCGCCTCGCCCGCTTCATGCAAGCGCAGGCCGCCGTGAGCGCCGCCCGGCTCGCCGCCAAGGTGGGCCGCGAGATCGCGGTGCTGGTGGACGACGTGGACGGGCGCTTGGCGACCGCCCGCAGCAAGGCCGACGCGCCGGAGATCGACGGCGTGGTGCGCGTGAAGGGGGCCAGGGGCGCGAAGCCCGGCGATTTCCTGAGGGTCCGCGTCACCGGCGCGGACGAGCACGACCTCGAGGCTACTGTCGCGTGAGCTTCCCGTCGACGACCTTGATCTTGTCGCCGGTCCGGTAGCTGGTTTCCTTCTCGAAGTTGAAGGTGCGGCTCTTGCCGTCCTCCATCTTCACGACGACCTGGTAGGAGGTCGCCGACTTCTGGTTCTTCTCGACCTGGTGGCCCGCATAGGCGCCGGCGCCCGCGCCGACGATCGTGGCCGCGGTGTTTCCCCGCCCGCTGCCGACCTGGTGGCCGAGCACGCCGCCGATGACGCCGCCGGCGACGGCGCCGACGCCCGAGCCCTCGCCCTCCTTCTTGATCGTCTTCACCTCGGCGACCGTGCCGCAGTTGTCGCAGGCGGCCTTCGCCCCGGGCGCGAGGGCGATGGCGACGGCGAAGATGGCGGTGGTGATGGCGGCGGAAAGGTGGCAGCGGGTGAGCTTCATGGGGGTCTCCTGCGAAGCAATGGCCAGAGTATAGGGATTGATGCCGGCGCCCGTCAGCCGGGCTCGCCCGCGAGCTTGAGCTGCGGGAAGAGGATCACGTCGCGGATCGACGGGCTGTCGGTGAAGAGCATGGCAATGCGGTCGATGCCGATGCCCTCGCCCGCGGTGGGCGGCAGGCCGTACTCGAGCGCGCGGATGAAGTCGGCGTCGTAGTACATCGCCTCCTCGTCGCCGGCCTCCTTGGCCTTCGCCTGCTGCAGGAAGCGCGCCGCCTGGTCCTCGGGGTCGTTCAGTTCCGAGAAGCCGTTCGCCATCTCGCGGCCCGTGATGAACAGCTCGAAGCGGTCCGTCACCGCCGGGTTCGCGTCATTGGCGCGCGCGAGCGGCGACACGTCCGTCGGGTGGGCGACGATGAACGTTGGCTGGACGAGCTTCGACTCGGTAGTCGCCTCGAAAAGCTTGAGCTGCAGCAGGCCCAGTCCGTCCGTGGGGAAGACCTCGACGTCGAAGGGCGCGAGCGCCGCCTTGAGGTAGTCGGGCTTCCCGAGCTCGTGCAGCGGGTACCGCGGGTTGTACTTGGCGATCGCCTCGGCCATGGTGAGCCGGTCGAAGGGGGTGCCGAGGTCGATGGTCTCGCCCTGGTAGGCGAGGGTCGTCGTGCCCAGCACCTTCTGCGCGCACTCGCGCAGCAGCGTCTCGGTGAGATCCATGAGGTAGCGGTAGTCCCGGTAGGCCTCGTAGAACTCGATCATCGTGAACTCGGGGTTGTGGCGGGTGCTGATCCCCTCGTTGCGGAAGTTTCGGTTGATCTCGAAGACCTTTTCCAGCCCGCCCACGACCAGCTTCTTGAGGTAGAGCTCCGGCGCGATGCGCAGGTAGAGGTCCATGTCGAGCGCGTTGTGGTGCGTCATGAAGGGCCTTGCCGCGGCGCCCCCGGGAATGGGGTGCATCATCGGCGTCTCCACCTCCAGGTAGCCGCGCGCGACGAAGAACTCGCGGATCGCCTGCACCAGCCTCGAGCGCTTGATGAACGTCTCGCGCGATTCCGGGTTCACGATCAGGTCCACGTAGCGCTGGCGGTAGCGCGCCTCCATGTCGGCCAGGCCGTGGAACTTGTCGGGGAGCGGCCGCAGCGACTTGGCGAGCAGCCGCACCTTCGTCGCCTGGATCGTCAGCTCGCCCGTGCGCGTGCGGAAGAGCGTGCCCTCGACGCCCACGATGTCGCCCAGGTCCCAGTGCTTGAAGGCCTCGTAGGCCTCGGCCCCGACGAGGTCCGTCTTCACGTAGATCTGGATGCGCCCGCTCATGTCCTGCAGGGTCGCGAAGGACGCCTTGCCCATGAGGCGCTTGAGCATCATGCGGCCCGCGACGCGGGCGGCGGGCTTGCCCTCGTCGAGTTCCTCGGCCGTCACGCCGCTGTATGCCGCGTGGATGTCGGCGGCGAGCGACTGGCGGTCGAAGTCGTTCGGGAACGCCTGCCCCGCCTCGCGCATCCTCGCGAGCTTGGCGCGGCGCTCCGCGATGATCTGGTTCTCGTCGGCGGGGGCGGAGGATTCAGGGGTGGTGGGGTCCATGGGGAGGGGCCTTCAACACAGAGGACACAGAGGGAACACAGAGGAAATGCCGGGTGGCGCTACAGCACCAGGCGCTTCACGCCTTCTCGAAGATGCGGGACGTTGAAATTGATCAAAAGACCGAGGCGCTTGCGGGAAAGGCGCAGATAAGTGAGGAGCTGCGAGCGGTGAACGGGCAGGAGGGACCCGACGGCCTTCACCTCCACGATGGCTGCTTCGTTCACCAGGAGGTCGAGGCGATAGCCGCAGTCCAGCTGCAGCCCTTGGTAGGACACGGGCATCGAGACCTGTCTCTCGAAAGTGTAGCCGCGACGGGACAGTTCCCGGCACAGGCACGCTTCGTAGGCACTCTCCAGCAAGCCTGGACCCAATGCACTGTGGACTGCCATGGCACACCCGATGATTCCCTCGGAGAGCTCGGGAAGCACGTCCTCTGTGTTGCCTCTGCGTCCTCTGTGATCCTGATCCGCCGTCACCAGTTGCCCTGTCGCCGCTACGAATGACGATCCCAACGCACGAGAACCTCTTCCGATGACAGGAGAGCATGGGGGAAGCTCAGACGCCCTGCTTGAGGCTGGCGGCGATGAAGTCGTCGAGGTCGCCGTCGAGCACGGCCTGCGTGTTGCCGACTTCGTGGTTGGTGCGCAGGTCCTTGATGCGCGACTGGTCGAGGACGTAGGAGCGGATCTGGTGGCCCCAGCCGATGTCGGTCTTGGTGTCCTCCAGCGCCTGCTTCTGCTCGTTCCTCTTGCGCAGTTCCAGCTCGTAGAGCTTCGCCTTCAGCATCGCCATCGCCTCGGCGCGGTTGCGGTGCTGCGAGCGGTCGTTCTGCGACGAGACGACGGTGTTCGTGGGCAGGTGCGTGATGCGCACGGCCGAGTCGGTCTTGTTCACGTGCTGGCCGCCGGCGCCCGAGGCCCGGTAGGTGTCGATGCGCAGGTCGGCCGGGTTGATGTCGATCTCGATCGAGTCGTCCACCTCGGGGTAGACGAAGACGCTCGCGAAGGAGGTGTGGCGGCGCGCGTTGGAGTCGAAGGGGGACTTGCGCACCAGGCGGTGGATGCCCGTCTCCGTGCGCAGGTAGCCGTAGGCGTAGGGACCGTTCACCTTGATCGAGGCGCTCTTCAGGCCCGCGACTTCGCCGTCGGACTCCTCGAGCACCTCGACCGAGTACCCCTTCTTGTCGCAGTACTTGAGGTACATGCGAAGCAGCATCTGCGCCCAGTCCTGGGCCTCGGTGCCGCCCTGGCCGGCGTTGATGTCCACGAAGCAGTTGTTCGGGTCCATCGGGTGCGAGAACATGCGCCGGAACTCGAGGCCGGCGACGAGCTTCTCGATGGCCGCGGTGTCCGCGCGCACGGCCACGAGGGTGTCGTCGTCGCCTTCGGTCCTGGCGAGGGCGAACAGCTCCTGGGAGTCCTTGAGGCCGGACTCGATCTGCTCGATGACGTTGACGACCCCTTCGAGGGCGGACCGCTCCCGGCCCAGTTCCTGTGCGCGGGCGGCGTCGTTCCAGACGCCGGCGTCCTCGAGGATCCGGCTGACTTCGGCTAGACGCGTCTTCCTGGCGTCGAAGTCAAAGATACCTCCGGAGTTCGGCCGTGCGGGCGGCCAGGTCCTGGAGGGAATAGTCGATCTGGTTGAGCTGGTCGGCTTCCATTGCGGCCTTGCTTTCGGTAAACCGCGAATTATACCGGTCACTGCCAGTGCTCGACGATGAGCTGCAGCGTCTCGGACCCGTTGAACGCGTTCACGTCCAGGCGGTAGATGGCGTCGATGGCGGCGGGAAACGGGCCAACGTCGCCGAAGCGCATGGCGGTGAAGCGGCGGCCGTCGAGGGCGAGGGTGAGGCGGCAGTGCCTTTCGCCGACGATGCGCTGCGCCGCAACCTCGAACCGGCCCGAGAATCGCGGCTCGGGGAAGCCCTGGCCCCAGACCAGCCCCCGCAGCGCCGCCGCGAAATCGAGGGAGATCTCGCCGGCGGCGAGGGCGCCGTCCGTCTCGATGCGTTGCGCCAGGTCCGCGGGCGTGAGGAGCTCGCGCGCCACGGACTCGAAGGCGGCGCCGAAGGCCTCCAGGCGTCCGGCGCGCAGCGTGAGGCCCGCGGCGGCCGCATGGCCGCCGAAGCGCTCGATGATGTCCGGCGCCCGCTTGGTCACGAGGTCGAGCGCATCGCGCAGGTGCAGGCCGGCGATGGACCGGCCGGACCCCTTGAGCCGGCCCTCGCCCTCGGCCGCGAACGCGAACACGGGCCGGTGGAAGCGGTCCTTGAGCCGCGAGGCGAGGAGGCCGACGACCCCTGCGTGCCACTCCGGCCGGTGCACCGTGAGCGACCATCCCTCGCCCGGGTCGACGCCGGCGAGCATCGCCAGGGCGGTTTCCTGCATTTCCGCCTCGATGGCGCGGCGCTCGCGGTTGAGCCTGTCGAGCTTCGCGGCCAGTTCGGCCGCCACTCGCGGGTCGTCGGTGACGAGGCACGCGATGCCGATCGACATGTCCTCCAGCCGTCCGGCGGCGTTGAGGCGCGGCCCGACGACGAAGCCGAGATCGTAGCCCGCGGCCCGGCGCGGCTCGCGGCCCGCGACGGCCATCAGCGCCTGGATGCCCGCGCAGGCCTCGCCGGCCCGGATGCGCGCGAGCCCCTGCGCCACCAGGATGCGGTTGTTGGCGTCGAGCTTCACGACGTCGGCGACCGTGCCGAGCGCGACCAGGTCGAGGAGGGAGGCCAGGTTGGGTTCCGCGCGGCCGGCGAACGCGCCCCGCGAACGCCGCAGCGCGCGCAGCGCCATCATCACGTAGAAGATGACGCCGACGCCGGCGAGGTTCTTGCTCGGGAATCCGCAGCCCGCCTGGTTGGGGTTCACGATGCAGGCCGCATCGGGCAGGCTTGCGCCGGGCAGGTGGTGGTCCGTGACCAGCACGCGCATGCCGAGCCGGTTCGCTTCCGCCACGCCCTCCGTGGAGGCGATGCCGTTGTCGACCGTGACGAGCAGGTCGGGCGAGCGTTCGGCCGCCAGCCGCACGATCTCCGGCGTGAGCCCGTATCCGAACCGGAAGCGGTCGGGAACGATGAAATCGACGGTGGCGCCCATGGCCCGCAGGGCGCGCACGCCGACCGCGCAGGCCGTGGCGCCGTCGGCGTCGTAGTCGGCCACGATGAGGATGCGCTCGCGCTTCCCGATCGCGTCCGCCAGGATCGCGGCGGCCTCGGTCGCGTGCGCGAGCCGGTCGGGCGGCGCCAAGCCGGGCAGCGCGGGGGAGAGGGCGCCGGCATCAGTGACGCCGCGGGCCGCGAAAAGCCGTGCCAGGCGCGGGTCGACGCCCGAGGCGACCAGCCTCGTCCGCGCCGCCTCGTCGATGGGCCGCGCGACGATGTCAGGCATGGAAGGCGAGGGGCAGTGGGCGCCGGAAGAAGCGCCATCGCGCGCGCCGGTCGAGGTCGAAGACGGCGGTGTCGCGGGCCGAGGGCAGCACCAGGCGGATGTGCTCGAACCGGTGCAGCGAATCGCGCAGGCCCCCGAACCAGTCGCGCTCGAGCTGCATTGCCGCCGCCATCCACGCGTCGGCATCGCCGCGCCTGAACGGGGCCTGCAACGCGTCGAGCACAGCGAGGCACGCATTGGCCGGGCTGGCAGGCAGATCGGAAAGCGCGGCGGGCAGGGGACGCGCGGGGCAGTCGCTCGCCAAGGCCAGGCTGCGCGCGAGCGGATCGGCCGCCGCCACCTGGTCGAAGGCGCGCGGCAGGTTCGGCGGCAGGCTGCCGCCCCCCCAGAACCACAGCCCGTTCAGCTGCGGCCGGCCTTCCGACTCGCGGCGCCGGTTGAAGGGCAGGGCGGCCAGCAGCATCTGCGCCTCGCTGAAGATCGAGGCCCACTTGAGCTTGCCGTTGCCGGCGGGAAGCATGCCGAAGGGGTTGCGCCCGATGGCATCCGCCAGGGGGGTGGCGGCCGGTACCTCGCCATCCGGCACCAGCGCATACCAGCGGTCGAGGGCCGGCGCCGCGAACAGCAGGCCGTCGGCGAGGAAGAAGTCGTTCAGGGCGTCGATGGCGGCGTCGACTTCCTCGCGCGTGAGGTCCAGGACCGAGGCGTCGTGCAGCACCAGCGCGTCGCGCTCCACCCGCTGGTGCACCGGATCCGCCCGCAGCCAGCTCCCGTCGCGCGGCCCTCCCTCGGCGGCGATCGACAGCGCCGCGACGGGGGCGTCCGGCCCGAGGCCCCACTGGCGCAGCAGCCACGCCGTGCCCGTGCCCGGCTCGCGGCGCGCATCCGCGCGGACCAGGCACCGTTCCAGTTCCCGCAGGCGTGCCCCGCGCATCGCAGGCGGCGCATCGGCAGGGGGCAGCAGGTCGGGAACGAGGAGCGTCAGCGGCATTTGAGGGGGTGTCAGACACCGGTGTCTGACACCATTTTCGGCAACAGGGATAATACGGGCGAATCCCCGCCAATCCCACGGTCCCCTTGCAGCCTTTCGAGCTCTTCGTCGGCCTGCGCTACACGCGCGCCAAGCGCCGCAACCACTTCATCTCGTTCATCTCGCTGGTGTCGATGATCGGGATCGCGCTCGGCATCGCCGCGCTCATCACGGTGATGTCCGTGATGAACGGCTTCGAGCGCGAGGTGCGCGCGCGCATCCTCGGCGTGGCCTCGCACATCCAGATCCTCGGCCTGGAGGGCGGGCTCGCCGACTGGCGCAAGGCCGCCATCGAGGCGAGGACGCGGCCCGAGGTGGTGGCGTCCGCCCCGTTCGTCCAGGCCCAGGGGCTCCTCTCGTCGGGGCAGCAGGTGCGGGGCGTGATCGTGCGCGGCATCGTCCCGGAGATGGAAGAGAAGGTCGCGGACCTCGGCGCCCACATGCGCGGCGGCAGGCTCGCGGACCTGCAGCCCGGCGAGTTCGGCATCGTGCTGGGTTCGGACCTCGCGCGGGCGCTTCGCGTGCAGGTGGGCGAGCGGGTGACGCTCATCGCGCCGCAGGGCCAGGCGACGCCGGCGGGCCTCGTGCCGCGGCTCAAGCAGTTCCGCGTGGCCGGCATCTTCAACGTCGGGCACTACGAGTACGACTCGGGCCTCGCGCTGGTGCGCATGGAGGACGCCCAGGTCCTCTACCGCATGGGCGGCAACGTGAGCGGCGTGCGCCTGAGGCTCGCCAACCTCTTCGACGCGCCGCGCGTCGCGCGCGAGCTCGGCCGGGTCGTCACGGCCGACGCCTACGTGAGCGACTGGACGCAGCAGAACGCCAACTACTTCCGCGCCATCCAGATCGAGAAGCGGATGATGTTCATCATCCTCACGCTCATCATCGCGGTGGCGGCCTTCAACCTCGTCTCGACGCTGGTGATGGTGGTGACCGACAAGCACCCCGACATCGCGATCCTGCGCACGCTGGGCGCCTCGCCCGCCTCGATCATGAAGATCTTCATGGTGCAGGGCTCGCTGATCGGCGTCGTCGGCACGGCGCTGGGCGTGCTGGGGGGCGTGCTGCTGTCGCTCAACATCGACGTCGTGGTGCCCGCGGTCGAGCGCGCCTTCAACTTCCAGATCCTGTCGCGCGAGGTCTACTACATCAGCGAGCTTCCCTCGCAGCTCATCTGGCGCGACGTCTGGACCGTCGCGGTCGTGGCGCTGGCGCTCGCGTTCCTGGCGAC